>SL_8KL_010_SEDDRAFT_10005286_pt1 | contig 10168 bp, 11 predicted proteins | sample SodLakKL_010_SED_4_FD_11160 | JGI IMG/M metagenome (IMG submission 11160) | reverse complement strand
ATCAAGCCAAGCTTAAATAATTTAGACATTAAATCCCTCTCTATTAAATAGAGAGGGAAATAGGGTGAGTCGAAACTCAGATCCTAAATTATTTAAGTGGTGTACAAAGCAAATAACCTTTTTGGACAGCCTCAGAAGCTATAGATATACATATCACTGACAATTTACAGGTTCAGTTTCACTACTTTCATCCCCCATTGCCCCTTCAAAGGGGGACCCTCCTTAAAAACTTAATAGCTAAACACTTAGCTATTAATCAATAAATATTTCCGAGAATTATTCGCGGGTCGGGGTAGAGTTCTAAAGCTTTATCTCTCTCCTGCTCAGAAACTACACCGGGCATATCGGCTTCGCCGGGATCTCTGCGGCTCAGCTGGTAGTGAAGATGCGGCGGCCAGTTGCCGTTTTCGGATTCATCACCCAGCCAACCAATAATATCGCCCGCCTGAACCACGTCTCCTGCCTTCGTTCGTTCCAGGCTTTTCAGCGAGAGATGGCCGTAAAGTGCAAAAATTTCTTCCCCATCAACTGTGTGCCTGAGAACGATTGTGCCCCCATAATCACCCATTCGTGAGTTTTTGGCCGTATATGCAACTTTGCCATCCAATACCGCATATACCGGCTCGCCGGCCGGTGCCCATATATCTATACCCATATGTATGTTTCGCCGGCTCTCAAAATGAGGCGCCAGGTACATATTGCCACGCTTCTCATTGTAACCGCCCACGCCCCATCCACCGCTTTCAACAAACTCTGTCATTTTCTGCGGATCATACCCGTCAGAAAATTCAAGTATCTCATACTCATCCGGTAAATCCATGACGGGATGGGACTCACCCCCTGTCTCGCTTACGCGGGATAAAAGAGGAGCCCTATCTTCGAACCGCCAGTGGCGGATTCGAAAAGAGGGGGAACTCCTAAAATATTTATCAGACATAGTCATTAATCTTTCCTCAAAATTAATTCCGAAGCGGTCACTTATTGAATGCAACAGCAATTAGATATAGTTGTACGCTGGCGTGATTCACTCCGCCACACGCTTCTCAATATAATCTGAACTCATCAACCCAAGTGCCCCCATATACTTCAGTTTGAAACGGATCATATCTCCTACCTTGTAATCCTCAGGATTCGTCCCTACATCAAGGATGAGCATATCGGAGCTGGCGTCGAGGATTTTAATTTTTTCATTAACCGGGATCAGGTAGTCGGGCTGGATGTCGAGTACGCCGATATCAATGATAGCCCGGTAGGAGGTCCTTCCGTAGTCACCTTCTGCAATTTGCGTGGTTTTGCCCTGCGGATTTACACCCAGTTCACCCATGGGCACAAGCGGTTTCTCCGAAATCTCAATAATCTGTGTGTAGAGTTCCATCACCTGATCACTCATTCCCTCAATTAGACCATTGGTGAACAGGTTTTTTCCAAAAAAGAGCGCCTCACCCACCCTGAAGTGATTAACCCCCAAGGGCAATTGGTTTCTTAACAGAAGCGGAATGGTGACCGTAGTTCCACCCGAAACCAGCGGAATTTCCTTTTTGAACCGAAGCTCAATAATCTGTTTGTAGAGCGCCAGCTGAATCAGTTTATCACCGTCGGGCATTACACCGTGCAGGCAGTTCAGGTTGGTGCCCAGGCCCACTACTTCGATACCGGGCAGCTGAAATACCTTTTCATAGAAATTGAGCAGGTCTTCGCGCATCACTCCTTCGCGGAGATCTCCCATTTCGATCATAATGATAACCTTGTGTACACGATCCTGTCGCATAGCTTCATCGGAAAGCTCATGAAGCGTGGAGAGTTCCGTATTCAGGCTGATATCCGCGTAGCGAATCACATCAGGAATGGCATCTTTTGGCGGCGGTTTGATGTAGATCGTGATTGTATCAGGATCAATCTCCTTGATCGCCTGCAGGTTACTGATTCGTGAATCGTGCACTTCGCCAATGCCGAGATTGATTACCTCCTCCAGAAATCCTTTGCTGCCACAAAGTAACTTCGTGGTGATTCCCCACTTAACATTATTCTCTTTAAAAAGTTTGTCAAGAAATTCAAAGTTGTGTCGAAGTTCGCTGCGATAAAGTTTTACGTAAGCCATATTCAGGGTGCAGGGTACAGGATGCAGGGTACAGGGTTTTTATATCTGTATCTTGCATCCCGGATGCCTGCTTATTTTTTTAATCTCATTTCTAAGTATTTATTGGTAAATCCGAATTTTTCATAGAGAAATTTTGCCGGATTATCAGGTTCAACATGCAAAGCGATGTCTCCTTTGGTTGCTTTAATCACATGCTCCATTAATTGTTTCCCGACACCTTTTCCTCTGGTTTTCTCGTGTACTGCAATATACACCAATATATGCTCGGGTATATACTCTCCCATATTGGTATCGTTGATAATCACAACTCCGAGAATTTCATCGCCCTCATGAGCCAGTTGTACAAACCCACCCTGGCCCGGATTGTCTCCATAGGCGTATCCGATACATTTCAGGATAGCTGACTTTTGATCGCCGTACTCGTCAAGATGCTCATAAAGAAAATCAGCAATCTGATCTCTTGTAAAGGGAACATCTGTCCCTTTATCGTTTTTAATTTGTGTGTAGGTAATATTCATAGTTCCATATTCCCGGTTCGGGGTAGTTGGTTCAAGATTATTAATCGACAGAAAGCGTCGGGTTATTGTTTTTTTTGATGTTATATGATCCCTGTTCATTTAGGTCTCTTCTGCGTTAACAGACTCACTACAATAAACGATACCGCTGAAGCTGAAATTCCAAAAACATTGGGATCCAGATCATAAGGTAATTCAACTCCTGAATAACGCAAAGCGATTGTGGTGAATCCGCCAACAATCATGGCGGTCATAGCTCCGGCGGGTGTGCTCTTCTGCCAGAACAGGGCGCCGATTACGGGCACAAAAAGGCCCGACACCATAAAGGCGTAGGAGTCGAGCATAAGATCAAGTACAGTGGTCATAGCCGCTGCAAGCATCAGGGCAAGAACCCCGATTACTAGAGTAACAACCTGCGAAATTCGCACAAACAAATGGCTGTTTGAATCGAACGGTGTAAATCGCCCGATGATATCGGTGACCACATTTCCGGAGGATGCCATCAGGCAGCTGTCGGCCGTTGAAAGTATTGCAGAAAAATAGGCGGCCATCATTATTCCGAGAAAGCCTACGGGCAGAACTGTTCTGAGCAGCATGGGTAAACCGGTTTCGGGATCGGTATCTGAAATATCGCTGCTCCCAGATATTCAAACATGCCCTGGTCTGCAGCAACTCTTGCAAACAGGCCGAGCAGAACTCCCAAAAAGGCCATCACCGGCCATTCAAATACACCTGCCAGGTACCAGGCCCTTTTGGCTGTTTTTTCGTCATGACAGGCATAAATACGCTGGTAAAGGGTCATTCCAACAAACCATATCGGATAATCGTGACAGCCCAGTAAACAAGATCCTGCCAGCTAACATTGGTAAGCGTGAGCATTTCAGGCGAAACGGTGGCCCGAATGGCTTCCATTCCCCCAATCTCAATATAGGCTATGGGAATACCCACAAAGATAAGACCGATCATGAGCAGTGCCCACTGAACGGTATCGGTATAGATCACCGCTTTAAGGCCTCCCAAAACCGTGTAAACAATGGCGACGGCGCCCATGATGTAGAGCGCGGCATCATGGTTGAGCTCGGCAAATGTGCCGCTGGCAAGCTTGGCACCCGCCAGCATCTGCGAGCTGGTAAAACCCGCATAGCCGATGGCCGAAATAATAGCGGCTACCAGCGCTACATTGGCCGAATAGTAGTACTTGAAAATCTGTGGAAAAGTATAGGCATCATCAAAAGCGCGATTTCCCTTCACTTTGGGAATCAGAAAAACTGCGGCAAGCCAGGCGCCGATCAACCCTGTAAAAAGCATCCACGACCCGGATATCCCCATCACAAAACCAAGCCCTCCAAGGCCGATGGAGAATCCACCGCCCACATCAGTAGCCACAACAGAGAGGCCAACATGGTAGCTTTTCATATTCCGCCCGCCTACGTAGTAGTCGTCACCGCTCTCATTCTTTCTAAAAAAGAAATATCCGAATGAAAGAAGTCCGATTACATAGACGATAAATATCGTCAGGTCAATGGGATGCATTACAGGCGAAAGGGATTGGCAGGATTACAGTACGCTGTATAAAATCGTTTAGCAGTAACGTTTTTCTTACAAATGGCTCTGGTATTCAGTTAATGTACGCTTTAAGGTAAGGGGAATAAGGGGGAGCTTCAAATGATATGCGGAATTTTGGAAGATGAATGTCTCAATGCTATAGAACAAAGAACAAAAAAAAAGCTGCCTAATTGCTTAGGCAGCTTTTTTAACGATTTATTTAAGTACTACTAACGACTAACTCGCAGCCTTGCGAATTATTACCGTGTAGTATTTGTAGTTTTCTGCCGGTGCCAAAACATTCGTTTCGGTAAGCATCAGAATCATCCGTACGCTTTCGCCCGGACTTAGGTTATCAGCAATTGCTACAACATCTACAGTTGTTACACTGGAGTTGGCTGCAAATACCGCCTGGTTGTTGGCATTTGTCACATTGTAATGTGTGCCTTCAACAGCTGTTGTTGTTGAAACAACCTCACCGTCAGCATCTAATCGCTCGCCTACAACTTCAAAACCGATAGCTGCATCGGAGTCAAAATGAGGTGCAATAAGCTGAAGTTTTAGAGGCAGTTCAGCCGTAGCTGAACCTGTTGCAGCTCCGAATGTTACCGTTGACGTGTAAGTTGCATTACCCGTAGCCGGTGCAAACGGTTGCTGGTACTGTGCGAATTCTACGACTGGAGGACCATCATAAACTTTGGTTACCTCGTCGAAACATCCGGTGAGCAGAAATGCTGCTACTAGAACACCGGATAATACCTTAAGTGTTAAATATTTCATCTTAGTATCCTGGGTTTTGTTCTAAATTAGCATTCAATGTCACTTGACCTTGTGGAATGCGGGAAAGAAATTGAATGTTTTCGCCGTAAACCAGTGTAGGTGCTGGTCCTGTTGCTTCTGGCTTTACAACATCCCATCCTTTACGCTTAAGATCATTCCATCTGTGACCTTCAAACGCGAGTTCGCGCCGTCTTTCCAGAAGAATTTCTTCAACAAGATCAGCCGGAGGAGTTACATAAGCATCCAAGCCTCTGTTTGTGCGGATTACATTCAGGTCATTATTTGCCAGTACAGCATCTCCTGCATTTCCACGCTCAGCATACGCTTCAGCACGTGTTAAGTATACTTCGGAGATTCTGATAACCGGTACGTTATCTGTGTGTGTTGCAACCGTTGCATCATATTTGGCAACATATCGCAAACCCTCATTTTGTGTACCGATTACACTGGGATAGTTTGATTCCGTTAGCGGATAGAGATCATTTCTGGCATCTTCCGGCGCAAATGTAGCCAATAACTCCTCAGAAGGAAGCATATCAAGCCATACATTTGGGGTAAGCGCTGATGAAAGAGCAACGTTAACACCCAAAGATTCTGAACTGGTAAATTTCAGTTCAAAAATTGACTCAGGATTTGGCCCTGATCCAGCGTACATGTCGGCAACAGCACCCGGCCCTACTACAGTTACACCTGTATTTTCGATAGCCAGTGTAGCGTGAGTAATCGCATCATCCCATCGTTCCCAGTATAGGTATACCCGGGAAAGGAGAGCGTGTGAGGCGGCACGGCTTACAAAGTGAGGTGCATTGCCATCAGATTGTGAAAGAAGACTGATTGACTGCAATAAATCTCTTTCAATCTGCTCATACACTTCAAGTACAGAAGCCCTGCTTCTGAAATCAGCTGCATCAATGGTTTCGGTAGGTTCGGTACGCAGAATAACTCCACGATCCCAGCCATCAACGATTTTAGTGGGCTCGTAACCGTAAACCTTCACCAAATCGTGGTAAGAGAGCGCTCTTAAAAAGAGCGTTTCGCCCACAATTCGAGCTCTTTGGCTTTCAGAAAAGCCATCCACTGTAGGTGCATGCTTAATAACCGTGTTCAGATCATTAATGCCGGAATAACGTCCCCAGCCACCAACTCCTGATCCAAAGCTATTAATTGGGTTCTCCAGTCCATCGTCCGGAGTTAGCCGGATTTGAAACTCCATTGTCAGCTAGCGCATCGCCCGCAATAACCATTCGTAATCCCCAGTAACCCTCGAACATCTGTACTCTGTAACCTCGATGGTATACAGCAAGTATTCCGGTACTGGATTGAGTCGCTACTTCGGCACTTACAGACTGCTGCGGTTCAACCTGAATGAGGTCGTCGCACGCCATGAAAGCTACCGTCGCGGCTGCGATCAGTAATATTTTAAGTATGTTTGATTTTGTCATAATATTTAAAATCCTATTTCAATTCCTGTAGTTAATGTTCTGGACTGAGGATAAATCGCATTGTTTGTTCCTACAATCTCAGGATCGATTCCGTTATAAGCTGTCCATGTTAACAGGTTTGTAGCCTGTGCAAAGACTCGTGCATTTCTAATGCCAATTTGCTCTGTAAGAGAAACCGGTAGATTATATGCAATCTGAACATTTTTCAAACGGATGTAGCCGGCATTTTCCAGGTACTTCGTTGAGGTGATAAATGTCCCCGTTCTACCTGGGTAAAAACTGTTTACATAGGGTCTTTCAACGCTGGTAATTTGTCCGGGCTCAGTCCATCTGTTTCGTGAGTTACCGATCAGACCGGCTCTTCTAAAGAAGGCTCCATCTGTAAAACTGCCAGTGAAACTGTTGTAACTGGACTGTCCAAAGTTACCCTGGAAGAGAAAGTCTAACTGAAATCCACGATAGTTGAACCTGTTAAACCATCCACCGAATGAACCTGGTTGTGTATCACCAACAAACTGCCGGTCATCATCTGCCACATCACTTGCAGTGGTAGGGGTATATGTAATATTTCCATTACGATCGTAGAACATTCCGCGTCCATCAGCCGGGTTTACGCCGGCATATCTGTACATGTAGTATTCAGTAAGAGGCCGTCCAACGAAAAGGTTGCCTTGTCTGTCGTCGCCTTCACTAAGCTCTAAGAGCTCATTACGCTGCCATGTCATGTTCACTTCACTTGTCCACACTAATCCGCCGCGATCAACAAGTATTGCACCAAGTTCTATTTCAAGACCTTGATTTTGTACTCTACCGACGTTTTCTGTAAGGCTGCTGAATCCACTATCACTTGGCAGATCACGGTCGAGAAGCAGTTTGGAGTTTTCTCGGCTGTAAACATCTACGGAACCGTATACACGGCTCTCCAGAACGGCCCAGTCTACACCAAGGTTAATGGTAGCAGACTCTTCCCATGTGAGAAGGTTGTTACCTAAACCGCCGGGCGTAAGTGCCGGATTGTTATTGTAGGCGCCGCCGGATACAAAGAGCTGACGTGAGGCAAAGTTACTGATAGCACTGTTACCTGTGATACCGTAGCTTATGCGGAATTTCAGATCTTCAAGCCAGTCATTGGAAAAGTCCATGAAAGACATGTTTGACGCTCTCCATGCAAGAGAACCTGCATAGAAAAGTCCCCATCGCTTGTCCTCTCCAAAACGAGAATTACCATCATAACGCACGCTTACGTTTGTGAGGTATGTATCGTCGTAGTCGTACTGCACACGAGAGAAGAAACTTGCCTGTCGGTATTCAGATCCGAAACCTGTAACACTTAGCGGCTCAGCAGCGTTTTGGAGCGTTCTAAACAGACCGCTTGGGAATCCCTGCCCTGAAGCAGAAAACGTTTCCCGAGTTTCCTGGCGGTATTCGAAACCACCCAGTGCTCTTACACCATGTACTTCAGCAAAGGTATTGTAATAGTTGAAAACCTGGTTTGTCGTAAAGTTGGTTACATTACGATTGGCATCAAAGCGATACCCACCCAAACTTTCTCCAGCCGGTGATTCCGGTGCGCGGTAATCAATATCTTCTGTGGTACGGTAATCCAGTCCCCAGTTTGTTCTGAAGTTCAGATTGTTTGTAATGTTATAAATTGCACCCACACTACCAATCAACTGCTTCTGTGTACTGTTACGATCATCCAGCTCATTTGCTGCAAGCGGATTGTAATTGAAAAGTTGTTCGGTTGCGTAAGTACCGTCTTCGTTAAAGATCGGATTTGTTGGCCTAATAAACTGTGCCATAAAAAATGGGCTGCCTAAGAAGAAACCTTCCTGAAGCGCACCATTCTGCTCAGTTAAAGATGCGGATACATTAAAATCGAATGAGATCCTGTCATTAGCCCTATGATCAATGTTGGCACGAATATTCATTCGCTGCATGTCGGTCGCTATAGCAACACCCTGGGTGTTATTATATCCACCGGAGACAAAGAAACGTGTTCGTTCGTCACCGCCACTGGCTGAGAGATCGTATCTCTGTGTAGTTCCGGTTCTCATCATGGCATCTTGCCAGTCGTAATGAGGTACATTGCCATCTGCTACGTCTTGAAGCGTCCATCCACCGATAAAGCCGGGAGCTATTGCTGGACCGTCAGTTCTGTTATTGAATTCACCCCAAGTATCCCAGGCCTCATACTGAAGCTCAACCCATTCAGGGCCTTCAATAATATCCAATCTGTTCATCTCTTCAGCGATACCAAAGTTGGCAGAGAGATTAAACTGAGTATCGCCTGCAGTACCACGGCGTGTGGTAATAAGAATAACACCGTTAGCAGCCTGAGCTCCGTAAATAGCAGAAGCAGCCGCATCCTTCAGAACTTCAATACTTTGAATATCGCGAGGATTAATGGCGTTCAGCGCGTTTGATGCACTGCTGCTACCAAGTGTACCGGACCTGTCAACCGAAGAGATCGGTACGCCGTCAACAATATAGAGAGGTGCATTACCTGCGTTAATAGATCCAATACCACGTACTCTAATATAGGTAGAGCCACCGGGCTGACCACTTAGATTTGCTACCCTTGAACCCGATACACGCCCCTGCAGAGCCTGATCCGGTGAAACAATATCCAATGCTTGAACATCACGTCCACGAACTGTGCTCATAGATCCTGTAAGTTCACGCTGTGGAATTGCAGAGTAACCGCTAACCACGATTTCGTCGAGCAGCGCCAGATCTAGCCGCATTACAACATTTACTTCTGATCTTCCGCCAATTTGCTCTGTAAGAGTCCGGTATCCTACAAAAGAGAATTGTAGAGTTGTACGTCCTTCCGGAACTCTTAATGAGTATTCACCTTCGTTGTCTGTAGCTACACCTATGTTGGTGCCTACTACCACAACTGCGACTCCAGGAATTGGATCTCCGCTTTGAGCATCCGTCACAACTCCGGAAACACTCCGGTCTTGTGCGATTGCTGAAACCGAAAAAACAATACTGAATAATAATAGTATCAGTTTTTTCATAATGAAATAACTTTATTTTTTGTTTTGGTTTGCATGATTTTGCAGCCGCTAATGGTTAGCGGCACACAGTTCGCCGGATTTAAGCTGTACCTAGTCCGGCTGATGATGCCCATAATAGACTTTGGCGGAATTAAAACCCAATATTTTCCATACTTTTTTTCAAGCTTCAATGAGGATTATGAGCAAGATGAAATTTCATAATAACTTAACAACATTCAGAATTTTTCAATTAATTAGTAAACATGCAGTATCCCACTCAATAGTAAGGCTGCGATGTCAAATTACTCATTTGATTTTTTGAGGCACCTAAGACTTTTATTACTCACGAACGCCAAGAGACGATTTAATACGTTTCTACTGATTAATACCTTTGATTAATACCTTTTTAATTTAAATTAATAACTGATATATGGTGAAAGACACCTTCAATAAATTCAGCAGATGCGGTTCCGGCCCGGCTTTTTAAACACACGTTCCAGGCCTACATCTTATATAAGAGGTACTACAGGCAGAGTAATCAAGTTCAGAAACCAATCCGTCTAAAATAGTTACATCTTTAATTGACTTAACACCCAATTTACCCTTATCTTTAAAGTCTGATCGCGGGGTGAGGCTTTCAGTTGTCTGTATGATCTCCGGCCTCGTATCCGCCGGGAGGCGGACGCAGGCTCGAATCTCAAGATTAAAAGATTTTATTGAAAGAACATATCGCGGGGTGGAGCAGCTGGTAGCTCGTCGGGCTCATAACCCGAAGGTCGTAGG
>SL_8KL_010_SEDDRAFT_10005284_pt1 | contig 10170 bp, 9 predicted proteins | sample SodLakKL_010_SED_4_FD_11160 | JGI IMG/M metagenome (IMG submission 11160) | reverse complement strand
TCTGAAGCTGAAACTTTAAGAAAAATTAATCAAAATCTAAATTATAATGAATGGACTTACTTTATTGAACCAAAAAATAATTTGGATTTCAGTGAATACAACAAACTTATTTTAAACAAAAAAAATCAAGGAATAAACAATTATATTATCTTTAATAAGAATATATCTAACTTAAATAAAATAATTAGCAATCATAAAGATTCTGTTTTTAGTATTTTTACTAAACCAGCTGCCATAAATAATGACTCACTTAAAAAATTTTCAAATCTGAATAATATTTATTTTTCAGTTGAACTAAATAACTATAAGAATCCTAATAATAATTTCAAAGAAACTCTAAATTTATTGAACAAGAAAACTAAACTCTATGGCTTTCATTATTACTATGATGATTTTATAGCAAAAAATATTATTGATGATGACTGGTTAAAAACTATCAAAAATTATCAATCTAATTTTTGCTGTTTAATTCCTGAAGAAAAAAATAATCACTCAAAAAAAGTACATGAATTCATTATTGAATCCAGAAAGAATTTGAAATATCCAATCTTCTTATTTGATTTACATTATGATTTAGAAATGATAGGTAAAGTTATTTTGACTCCTCCAGCCTGGAGATAACTCTTTTAGCCATACCAGTTACTGCTGTTTTCATTAATTCAATAAACTCTTCAGGTGTCTTGCTATCTTCTTTCAATATCCAGCGCTTAATAGCAAGTCTAGTAGCATCAGCAAAAAATTCTGCAAAGAATTCTTTCTCTTCATTATCATCAAAAACATTCTTATAACTTTTTAAAATTATTGGTCTCATAATTTCAATAAAATATTTAGAAAAAGAGTTCTGCCCCTCTGCCTCAAAGGCTTTTGAATAAAATTCTTTATGCTTATAAAAATACTTACAAATTTTTTCAAGCAAATCCCAGTTATACTTTATATTATTTTCTTTTATTTCTTGAACAAACTCAGTATAGAATATCCAATTTACAAGATCATATTTATCTTTAAAATGATAATAAAAGCTCTTTCTACTTAACCCACATTCTTCAGTAATATCTCTAACATTAATTTTTTTAATTGGCTTATCTGCCATTAATTCTTTCATTGCTGAAGCCAGAGCATTTTTTGTTATTAATGAATCAGCCATCTTTAACACACTCCTTAAATTTAAAAGACAATTCATTTCTCCTATATTAATAGTTATGTATATCTTCCAAAACTCCTTTCTTAATATTTATCAATGTATTTTAATATTTATTTTAGTTTATGCAGGAGATATTAAAGTTATGTCTAATTATATATTATTACGATTAAAAATATGAGAGGAGTCGAGTATGAATGAAAAAACTTTTATTTAGTTTTATAGTAGTTATAGTGGCTGTAGTTTTATTATCATCTGGTAATGTTCTGGCAATGNAGGANGGNGGAGANTTANGAATNGCNATAGGTGCTGATCCGGANTCACTTGATCCGGTTCTAGCTTCTTCTTCACCTGCAGCAATGGTAATGGTTCACATGATGGAAACACTTTTTGAAATGACACCAGACGGGGATATTGTTCCATTACTTGCTGAAGATTATTCAGTCTCAGAAGATGGATTGACCTATGAGTTATATCTTAGAGAGGGCGTTTATTTCCATGATGGCGAACCTTTCAATGCTGAAGCTGTCAAATTCAATCTAGAAAGGTTAATCGAAGATGAAGCAGTATTTTCATTCCTAATTAATAGGATTACTGAAATAGAAGTAATCGACGATTATACTATCAGTTTATCTACTGATGAGCCTTTTGCCCCAATTCTTGCTCATCTATCCCATGATTTTATTTCAATTATCAGTCCTGCTGCCGTTGAAAGATATGGCGATGACGTAGGTAGTAATCCTGTTGGTACCGGTAAATTTAAGTTTGAAGGCTGGTCCAGAGGTGAAGCAGTCATAATGAGTCGGAACGATGACTACTGGGGAGAACCAGCTTATCTGGATACTGTTAGAATTTTAATTGTTCCAGAAGAATCCACTAGGGTTGTTATGTTGGAAACTGGTGAAGCTCACGCAATAATGAGCGTTCCACCTAGAGATGTTGATAGACTGACTGCCAATGAGAATATCACAATTGAAAATGTACCAAGTTTAAGAACATTATATGTTGGTCTTCACGCTCAGAGAGAACCTTTTGATGATGTAAGGGTTAGACAGGCAGTTAATTATGCTGTTGATACTGAATCAATAGTCGAAAATATTATTGACGGTGCCGGTCGTCCTTCAGATGCTCCAATCTCACCAGATATTTTTGGTTATGCAGGCCAGGATATCTATCAGTATAATCCAGATAGAGCTAGAGAACTACTGGCTGAAGCCGGCTATCCTGATGGATTAGAGTTAGAGTTTTATTATCCAGTCGGAAGATACCCTATGGATAGTATTATAGCACAGGCCATCCAGAGTCAGTTAGCTGAAGTCGGAATAGATGCAAATATGACCACTATGGAGTGGGCAACCTATCTTGAAGTTATTAATGTACCGCCTGATGAAAGTCCTCATGATATGTTCTTCTTAGGTTGGGGTACAGTAACTGGTGATGCAGATTATGGTCTTTATGCTCTCTTGCATTCAGAAGAATGGGCACCACAGGGTAGTAATAGAAGTTTTTATGGTAACCCTGAAGTAGATAGTTTACTTGAAGCAGCCAGAATAGAAACTGATCCTGATACCAGAAGAGAAATCTATGCCGATGCAATTGCATTGGTCTGGGATGATGCTCCATGGATCTTCCTCCACAGCATTGCCCAAATTGATGGTGTTAGAAACAATGTTGGTGGATTAATCCACCATCCAAGAGAAAGTATTCTCGCCCATGAAGCATATTTTATTGCTGACTAAAAAAGTCAAATATTTTAAAGCTAAAACCTGGCCACTTGGCCAGGTTTTTTTATGTTTATTTCATTGATCCAGTATCTATAAATTTTTGATGCCAGCTTAAAGCTTCACTCAATATAACAGGAGTATGACCGCCTTCTTTTTGTGCCCTTTCAAAATAATTCAGCAATTTGTTTTTATAATCTGGTGAAGCAGTCTTATTAATTATCTCAACTGCCCTCTCCTGAGGTGACAATCCTCTTAAGTCAGCCAATCCCTGCTCTGTAACTATTATATCAACATCGTGCTCGGTATGATCAATATGAGAAACCATTGGCACTATTGATGATATTTGACCACCTTTAGCCACTGAACCTGTAACAAAAATACTGAGATAAGCATTCCGGGCAAAATCACCAGACCCACCAATACCATTAACCATTCTCTTACCCATTATATGGGTGGAATTAATATTACCAAATATATCAGCTTCAATTGCAGTATTTATTGCTATAGAGCCAAGCCTTCTGATTATTTCAGGATTATTACTTATTTCCTGTGGTCTTAAAATAATCTTTTCTTTATATAAATCTATATTCTCCTGGAATTGCTTCTTGCCTGATTCTGATAATGTTATCGATGTACCAGAGGCAATATCTATTTTGCCGCAATCAATCAACTCTAAAACTGCATCCTGAATAACTTCAGAATAGAATTTAATATCTTTGAAATTTGAACTGCAGAGACCTGATAAAACTGCATTAGCAACAGCGCCAACACCTGATTGAAGTGGCAATAATTCTTCAGGAATATTTCCTGCCTGCTGCTCTGATTCCAAAAGTTTAATGATATGACTGGCAATTTTATTGCTTATTTCATCCTGGTAAGCAGAAAAACTAATTTCATCCTCAAGTTCTGTCACTACTATAGCTTCAATCTTTTCAGGGTCAACTTTTATATAAGGATTACCAATCCTTTGATCAGCTTTTTTTAAAGGAATTGGTTCCCGGTTTGGTGGATCAGATAACTGATAAATATCATGGATTCCTTCTAACTCTAAGGGCTGATTTAAGTTTAATTCAACTATTATTTTATCAGCCTCCTTCACAAACGTTGGTGATAGACCAACTGAACTGGATGGTATTATCCAACCCTCTTCTGTTATTGCTATAGCCTCAATGATTGCCAGATCAATATTCCCATAATGGCCATAACGCACATTTTGAGGAAAATGACTGAGATGAATATCTGAGTAGCTAATATCACCTCTATTAATTGAGTCTCTCAATATCTTATCAGATTGATATGGATACCGCTTTTTTATAAAACCTGCTTTAGCAAGTGCCCCATCAAGTTCACTCCCTACAGAAGCTCCTGTTAAAATATTTATCTTAAATTCTTTATCTTTATTTTTTTCTGCCAGTGCAAGGGGAACAGCTTTAGGGTAACCAGAAGGTGTAAAGCCGCTGCAGCCAATCGTCATTCCGCTTTTAATTATTGAAGCTGCTTCATCGGCAGATATAACCTTATCTCTTAATGATTTATTTCTAATCCTATTCTTCATTTATATCCTCCTGAGAACTTAGTTTCTCCTGTACATTTTCAACAATAGAATGGGTTAGTCTATAATTATTATAAAATTTAAAAGCAAAGCCGATTGTAATTATGCCTCCAACTGCAAGAATAAGACCAATAAACAGCAAAGTATAATCAGGCTGTTCTGCTAAAGCTGGATCAAACCCGATTATATCTAATAAGATTCCTAAAAATAAAATGGCGATAGATTGTGATGTTTTATATGAGAATGTTAAACAGCCATAATATATTCCCTCTAGTCTTACTCCTGTTTTTAATTCTTCAACATCAATAACATCTGCCACCATTGACGCCGGCATTGTAAAAAGTCCGCCATTACCAAACCCGGCCAAAAATGCAAAGGGCAATAATAAAAGATGGTGTTCAGCTATATAAGATCTATTCAATACTGAAAAAAGAAAAATAACCGCCGCAACCAGAGAAAAACCTAGACCGATTAATATTGTAGGCCTTTTATCAAATCTTGCAGATAAAGCAACCCAGAAGGGCTGTGAGATAATACTAATCAAAAATTGAGTCCCGATTATTATTGCTATTTCAGTATTATTCATATTAAAAGTATAGGTGAATACATGCAGCCCAACTGCAGTAAAAAGAGCAACAGTTAAATTAGTAGAAAGATATCCTAATACTATAGATCTAAAATCATAATTATTTAAAGCAGTCTTGAAATCAAGAATTAATTGTTTTACTTCTTTTAATGGATTAAAAGAGCCAGAGTTCTTATTATCAGTAACCTTATATAAATATGGCAGGTATTTATAAGTTGCAATAAATGCTATAATACCTGAAATTATCATAATTATAGACGAAGCAATGCCCATATTTGCATAAGCTCCAGGATTTAATTGGCCCAGATGATACTCTTCAGTCGGCATAAAAAACAAATATAAACCTAAAGCCGTTGCAGAAAAAACACCAAAGATAAAAAATACAGTTCTAATTGATTGAATTAAAGTTCTCTCATTATAATCACTTGAAAGTTCTGCCCCTAGAGCAACATAGGGTGTTCCAAAAACAGTTAAAAATGTTTTAACTAAAATTACATTTATAAAAAACCAGCTGTACTTAAAAATTAAAGAATTTTCTGGATTAATTGTCCAGAGATAAAAATTAAAAATCCCTGCAAACAAAGCCCCAATAAGTAAATATAGATGTCTCCGACCGAAATATTTGAAAGAGCTCCTATCTGAAATATAACCCATAATCGGGTCAGTGAAGGCGTCCCAGATTATACTTAAACTAACTGCAACCCCAACCATAGTGCCAGGAATATTTAAAACAGCAGTTGCATAGAACACAATATAAGTATTTATTACCTGCAGGATAATTCCGGCACCTAAATTACCGGCACCATATCCAAATTTATCGATTAGAGCAATATTTTTTAATCGCTTTGCTGCCATAATCTTCTCCTGCTTTCTAATATTATATCCTGTACTTATAATATTTCTTTGTGAAATCTTTAGTTCCTGCAAAAGTAATAAACAAAAACTATAGCGACATCTCTTATTGAAATGCCGCCTTTTAATCTGAATTTAGTTTTAAATTTACAAATGGACTGTGGAGTTTGAAGTAATTAAATCAAGAATCTCATACATATTACTTATCAGACCGACTTTTAGTTTATCTTTTAAATCTAAATATTCAAGGCAGGTACCACAGACCTTTAATTCAAGTCCTTCATCAACTAATTTTTTTAAAGTTTTTACTGTTTCATCATTTATCGTTGCAAGTTTAACACCATTATTCATTAAAATCAGGCTATCTGGCTGATTTCTTAAATCAGCTATTGTCTTTAAAAGACCACTCATTAAAAGAGATCCTAATTCATCAGGTCCATCACCTAATCTTTCAGTAGTTATCAGAATAACATCAGTATCTGGAGAAATTTTAGCTGAATCTGTAGATTCCTCAGAATTAGCTTTTTCCCTTTTACCATATATTAATAGTTCATATTTATCATCAGAAATTTTAGTTTCATCTACCTGATAGCCTATATTGGCAGCCATTCTGGAAACATTATTAACTGCCACCTCATTATCAAGAATTATTTTAACTTTATCATACTCCTCCAGAGCTTTCTTAGCTTTAACTACTGGCTCTGGACAATCAAGACCTGAACAATTTATTATTTCCATTTTTCCTATCCCCCTGGTTAATTATAAGTAAATAATATTATATATATAACTTATACTTATTGTATCATATAAGATTAAAAGGGCCAACCAGGCCCTTTGCAATGGTTTCTGTCAAGCTTTTGTGGGAACTTCTTTTGGCCTCACTATTTTTTTATAAATTTAACTCCCAGAAGAATGTATAAATCAAAACAGTGTCAAAAAAGGCCGATAATTCAAGGGCTATCTCTCTTAAAACATCAGGCCGCGTCAACCTTGGTGGAATATAATGTTCAAAATCAACTGATTGATAGTCATAAAAATCCAAATGGGGCGAAGTTTGAATTAAAGTAAAAAAGGAGCTGCTATTTAAATTGGCCTCTAAGGGATAATATAAGAGATCTGAATCAAACTGCCAGCTATCAGTTCTACTAGCCAGCTCATCAGGTATATCAATTAATCTAAGGTGAAAATATTCTATATTGTTGATTAAATAATCTTCAAGAATTTCAAGCTGGGCATCAGTTATCTCAATAGAATTTTGGTCACTGGCAGCCAGAAATTCATTAATAGCCCCAATAATATAGTCAGTTTCAGACCCATGGAGCAACTCCTGATCAACCAGTTCTAAACTCTGATATTCCTGGGGAGGTTCAAAGAAATAATCTGGATGAGCAAAACCTCGCTGGCGATTAATAAAACCTTCTCTGGTAACTGAAAATATCTTGTCATCCTGGTCATCATTAAAAACAGGCTCTGCTGGTAATGGCATTAAATCCAGAATATAACCAGAGGAATCTGCCTCAAGTATCAGTTTCTGAATCACTATCTCTTCACTGCCATTCCAGATAAGACCGACCTCCTCAGTGAATTCGGTGATTTCTAAGTCAGCTAATGGGATAAGAATCCTTGCCTGAACTGGAGCCCCGATAAGAAGGATCAGTAAAAATATAAAACCTGATATTACCAGCCTTTTCATAATAATTACCCCCATTCTATTTTTTGTTAATCTATAATTTAATTATACCATTATTTGTTTATTTAGGCCCACTTTAATAGCAGGTCTAATTCCTTATTTTATTAGGGGGGTCTATTACTGAGTTACCAGCTTAGATTTAAAGCCAGTTAATTATCTCTTCCAGCATCTTATCGATAATATAATGATTTAAATTTTCATAGGTTACAAGACTTATCCTCTCATCGTCCTCATATATCTCCTTAGCCGCCTGATAATAGTCCTCCTGGGCCTCCAGAGACACCGAGCTATCTTCTTCCCCATGAAGGAGCAAAACCGGCCTATTATTGGCTTTATCGAGGTTAAAGTAGGGATCATATTCTCTGAGAGAATATTTTATATTATCTATTATAACCTCATCTTTAATTGGCTGATTAAAATCTATCTCATCTAACCAGATATCCCTGGTCTTAAGCCAGGCTGAAGAACCATTTATATTAATCATCTTAGAAATATCAGCTCTGGCGGTAAAGACACCTGCAGCATTGAAGCCACCCATGGAATGGCCGGCAACAGTAATTGGTTTATTTCTACCGAGATAATCTATTAAACTCTCTGACTCTAAAATAGACCTGATTAAGATTTCAAAAAAATAATTGGCCAATAACTCTTCGCCATTCCCTGAATTAAAATCTAATCTATTTCTCTGGCCGTGATATGGAGCGTCAGGTAATATCACTCTAAAACCATGACAGGCCAGGATTTGACCTCTAAAAACCTGGTTTTCTTTTCTTGAAGACCAGCCATGATAAAAGATAATATCCTCTTTAATCTCAGGTGGCACAATTTCTATACAGGGGATCCCTGCAATATTAATCTCATTTTCTTCTAAATTGTCAAGTAAATTATTGAATCCCATTATATCTCTTCCTTTCCTTCCTTAAATCAATTGAATATTTCTTCTCCTGCCGCTACAATTTCAACATCTGCCCTGCAGTTATCAAGCAAATATTTCTGCCCTTGAAAACCTGTGCAGTGTAATGGATAGATTTTTTTAAGATTCATTTTATTCAACTCTAATGCAATTACTGCCAGTTCTGATTGGTTTTTATCTATTAGATGAAATCCCCCTGCTAAACCATAAATATTCTGTTCTGATATTTCACTAATATATTTTAAAATACTAACTATTCCACCGTGGCTGCAGCCAGTTAAAACTATTAAACCCTTTGAAGTTTCCATAAACAAACTATTCTCAAATTTGGCCTCTTCATAATATTTATGCTCTTTAACCTTATCAAGATATTTGTCTGGCAACCTTCCAGTTAACCAGAGTCCTGGAGCTATCTCTGTCGGTTCAGTTATTGGATTAAAATTAATGATCTCCTGCCTGGAGCTATTATTGAGCAGTTTGTCTTCAATCTTCTGATGACCGAAAACTGCCATCTTCTTATTAATAGCAAGCAACTGGTTCAGTGCCCCTGTATGATCAAAATGGGGATGGCTTAAGATTACTCCAGCTGCTGACTGGAGAGGAATATTTAGTTCTGCTGCATTATGAAATAAGGCGTTTTTCTGACCGGTATCAAATATATAGTAATTTTTATTATGTTTAATCCAGAATGCTATCCCATGTTCAGCAATTAATTTCTCCTGGTTCACCCTGTTGGCGACTAAAATTTTTATTTCCACTGGTTTCTCTCCTTTAACCATTATTTAAATTCCCAAAACCACCAAACCTAATTTAATCAACCTATTACCTGCTAAAACTTCAACTAAAAAATTCTGAATCAAATCACCTAAACCTGTATAATAAAGGATAACCACTATTAATAATATTATAAAGATAATAATAAATAACTTCTCCTGTTTATCTTTATAAAAGATAATGAATCCCCCCTTATTCACCTCTAAGAGTATCCAGGACCTCTGGCCAGTGTTCGGCATCTGCCCTGGCATAACCTTCCTGGCTACCTCCCATATAATATGATCCTAAAACTTCTAAATTTGCAGTTGGGAGATAAGGAAAACTTATTGTATGACCGGCCTCTTCATAAATTAAATGTTTGAATTCATATGGATGATTATATTCATCAAGCCTTATTTCAACATATTTTTGAAGTTCAACTGAGTTCCACATTTTATCATCTCCACCAGAAACCATTAATACCGGACCATTAATATTTTCAACCGGAATTGTAGCATCCTCAATCTTATTCTGTTCAGCCTCTTCATACGATGCTGAATAATAAGGTTCAAGTTCCTGGATCGGCCCAGATGGAATCACTTCATAATCCCTTGAATATGGAATATAATCTACTGGCTCCCCCTGATAAGACCAGGCAGCTCCAGGAGAAATTGCCCCCATGGCAATTCCCTCAAATACCAGGCCAGATCCTGCTATCACAACTGTGCTACCAAATATATCAAAATAGCTGGCAGCAAGTAGAGCAAGCTCTCCACCTCTGGAATTACCAATAATCCCAAGCTGGTCACCTTTAATCCAGTCATAGCCAAGCAGCCACTTCCCAGCCTCCTCAATATATTCCAGGGGAACCTCAACTAAATCATCAGGAATTTCTGGTTCCATCCCAAAATACTGAATTGCCAGAGCTGCTATTCCATTAGATGCAAGCATGTAAGCCAGGG
>SL_8KL_010_SEDDRAFT_10005283_pt1 | contig 10171 bp, 11 predicted proteins | sample SodLakKL_010_SED_4_FD_11160 | JGI IMG/M metagenome (IMG submission 11160) | reverse complement strand
CGCAGATGGTAAAGCCCGCCGTCAACCTCGGAGTATTCCACTTCCAGATCGGACAGGGCCGTGTGGCAGCGGATGCACCAGTTGATGATGTAATCCCCCTGATAAATAAGCCCCTGTTCATAAAGTTTTACAAATACTTCACGCACTGCCCGGGAAAGCCCGTCGTCCATGGTGAACCTAAGCCGGCTCCAGTCCACGGAAGCACCTATCCTGCTTATCTGGTTCAGGATTTTGCCTCCGTACTCTTCCTTCCACTGCCAGACCTGCCGGACGAATTCCTCCCGGCCCAGGTCCTGCCTGGTTGTGCCCTGGGCGGCCAGGGATTTTTCCACCACGTTCTGGGTGGCGATGCCGGCATGGTCGGTGCCCGGCACCCAGAGGACGTCGTAACCCTGCTGGCGGTGATAGCGGCACAGGATGTCCTGCAGGGTGAGGTTCAAGGCATGACCCATATGAAGAGTGCCCGTGACATTGGGCGGAGGGATGACTATGCTGTAGGATTTGCCACCGGGCTCATCCGAAGGAGTGAAGCTCTGGTTGTCATTCCAGTAAGTTGTCCATTTTTTTTCCACGTCCCGGGGCTCAAAACCTTTGGGCAGACTCTCTGGCATCTCAAACTCCGTATATTTGACAGGGATTCACGATCTGCGGGCTGCAGCGCTTGCTGAATGCAAAAGTGCTCTATTATACCTAAAGGAGTTTATCGTCAAATACAGTCAAAGAAACCGTCCCGTGACAACCGGGAACACGCGGTACCTGCAGGGGCGGGCAAAAAACTTCACCCATGCCGGCAGCATGGCAGAGCTGTGCTGTGTGCAGACCTTGAAGTCCAAAAAGCTGCGCGGCAGGGCTATGCAATGCCCAGGGCCCGGTCCAGCTCGTCTTTTTTGAAGCCCACAATCACCCTGTCTCCCACCAGGATGGTGGGAAAGCTGGCGGCGGGATTATATTTCTTCAGTTCTGCCAGGCTGTTGTTACGTTCTTCACCGGTGAGCCAGTCCACGTGGACCGGGGTGTAGTTTACTTTGCACTCATCCAGGTATTCCTTGGCTTTTTTGCAGTGGATGCAGGTGCTCAGAGCAAAAATTCTTACTGTCTGTGACATGATGGACTCCCTGTGAATTATCTATCTGGCTTGCCACATGCAAAACGCTGACCAGATAATGGTATCCGAGCTTTGAAAGTAGTGAAAAGCCGCTTTTTATTCTGAACAAATTCAGGCTTCACTGCAAGTAAAAAACTATTGTATTGAGGTGGTGTTTGTGGCACTTGAACATGATCTCGCCGGTAACACAGGAGTATTATGGAGATTATTTTCTGGGGTTCCAGGGGATCCGTTCCGGTTTGCGGTCCCGAGTATGCCAGATACGGAGGAGAAACCTCCTGCGTGGAAGTCAGAAGTGACAAGGGCGGCAGGATTATCCTGGATGCCGGCACAGGCATTCGAAGGCTCGGGGCCAGCTTGTTAAAGGAGCAGGCTTCCCGGGCGGATCTTTTTTTTACCCATACCCACTGGGATCATATTATGGGGCTGCCGTTTTTTCAGCCTCTGTATCAGCACGGATTCAGGCTCAACCTTTATGGTCAGCCCCGGCTGCAGGGCGACCTGCCCAAGCTGGTCTTCAAGAATCTCTTGCGGCCGCCGCATTTTCCAGTCCCGTACAACCAGGTGATGTCGGGAATTGATTACCAGGAGTTTCAAAGCGGTCTGGAGATGCAGGGCTTTTACCTGGAGACCATTGTCCTGTCCCACCCCAATCTGGGCCAGGGTTTCAGGATAAGCAGCGACGGCAGGACGTTTGTTTTTCTCACGGATAACGAACTGGGATATTGTCACCGGGGCGGGGCTTCTTTTGAGGAATATGCCCGGTTCGCCCGAAACGCGGATCTGCTGGTGCACGACAGCGAGTTCACCCCTGCAGAATACAGGCACAAAAAGGGCTGGGGCCATTCAACCTGTACGCAGGCCATGGAACTTGCTGCAGCTTCCAGGGCAAAGAGGCTGGGTCTTTTTCATCACAACCAGGACAGAAGTGACCACGGGGTTGATGACATGGTGCAGCAGTGTGCAGGGGAGATCAACGGAAAGGGAATGGCCCTGGAGTGTTTCGGGGTGTTCCAGGGCCAGGTTGTAAGGCTTTGAAAAATTACATGGTGGCCTTGGCTTTGTGCATCAGCCTCAGAAGCTGGTTGCAGAAGCCGGCTTCGTTGTCATACCAGATGATGAGCTTGACCTGGGTATCGTCCATGACCGAGGTCAACGGACCGTCCACCACGCCGCCGTAGGTGCTGCCGTTGTAATCCACTGAAACAAGGGGTATCTCTGTGTATCCCAGAATATCCTTGAGGGGTCCCTCTGCTGCTGCCTGCAGGGCCTGGTTCACTTCCTGGGCGGTGGTCTTTTTATCCACTTCCGCTACAAGGTCCACCAGGGATACGTTGGCTGTGGGTACCCGGACCGCCATGCCGTCCAGCCTGCCCTTGAGTTCGGGGATAACCTGGGTAACCATGCGGGCCGCCCCGGTGGTTGTGGGAATCATGGACATGGCCGCGGCCCTGGCACGGCGTATGTCCTTGTGCGACCCGTCCAGAATCCTCTGGCTCATGGTGTAGGAGTGGATGGTGGTCATGAGCCCGTGTCTGATGCCGAAGCTTTCATGCAGCACTCTGGCTGCAGGGGCCAGGCAGTTGGTGGTGCAGGAGGCGTTGGAGATGATTTTGTCCTCGGGGCGCAGGTCCTTGTCGTTTACGCCAACCACGATGGTATTGTCCGGGTTTTTGCCCGGCGCGCTTATAAGGACTTTTCTGGCTCCGCAGGAAAGGTGTTTTTCGTTACTTTCCCGGTCGGTGAACTTGCCCGTGGTCTCCAGAACCATGTCTGTTCCCAGATCCCCCCAGGACCATTCACCCGGTCCCTGCCTGGTGACCAGGACCTGGACACCGTCAATGGTAAAGCCCTTTTCATTGGCCTGGACCTCGCCCGGAAAAGTGCCGTGTACCGAATCGTATTTAAAGAGGTGTGCCAGGTCTTTGTTTTCTGCCCTGGCGTTTATGGCCACCAGCTGCAGCTCCTGATTACCTGCAAGTAACCTGGTCATGTATCTGCCGATACGACCGAAACCGTTGATTCCTACCTTGACTGCCATTTTTCACTCCTTGAAAGATTATAGTTTTGCAACTCTAATAATATTAAATCCTTTTGCAGGACTTGTAAATCAGGTGCTTAAATCACGCCCGGGGCATGAGCGCCTTCGGCGTGAAGTGGACGGCCGGCGGACCAGGAAACCCCATTAAATCCGGTTGGAAGATCCCAGAACGTTCTTGATTTTGTGCTGGACCATCTCCTGCACTGCTTCCCTGGCCGGTCCCAGGTACTTGCGGGGATCGAATTCCTGAGGCTTTTCATGAAAGAATTTGCGGATAACCGCAGTCATGGCCAGCCTGATGTCGGTGTCTATATTGATTTTGCATACTCCTGATTTGGCGGCCCGGCGCAGAAAATCCTCTGGAACTCCTTTTGCGTCGGAAACCTGTCCGCCGTAACGGTTGGCCATGTCGATAAACTCCGGCAGCACAGAGGAGGCTCCATGCAGCACCAGGGGATATCCCGGCAGCCTGGATGAGATCTGTTCCAGGCGGTCAAAGTCCAGGGTGGGTTCGCCCTTGAACTTGTAGGCCCCGTGACTTGTGCCTATGGCTATGGCCAGGGAGTCGCAGCCGGTACGCTCCACGAATTCCACTGCTTCATCCGGGTCGGTGAAAACGTTTTCCTTGGAGCTGACTTCATCCTCCACACCGGCCAGACGGCCAAGCTCGGCCTCAACCCATACCCCCTGTCCATGGGCGCATTCCACCACCTGCTTTGTCAGGGCTATGTTCTCCTCAAAGGGCAGGTGAGAGCCGTCGATCATGACCGAGGTGAAACCGTCGCTTATTACATCCCGGCAGATCTCGAAGTTCTGTCCATGGTCCAGGTGGAGAACCACGGGCAGATTCGATTCCTTGAGGGCGGCCTCCATGAGTTTCATGATGTAGTTCTGCCCGGCATACTTGCGGGCGCCAGCGGATACCTGGAGAATAAGGGGTGACTGCTCTGCCTCTCCGGCCTTCATTATGCCCTGGATGATCTCCATGTTGTTGACATTGAAAGCGCCGATGGCGTAGCCGCCCTGATAAGCCTTGTCGAACATTTCCTTGGGTGATGTCAGGGGCATATGTCCTCCTTGTCTATGGTGAATATTGAAAAAGCTGCATTTATGCAGGTGACCTGTCTTAAATTTGACAAAAGACGGTCAGATTCCTGCAACGCATTCTACTACATTTGAATATCAGAACCTGACATTAACAGATGCCAGGGTTTCTTGCAACTCGTTCATGACTTCATGGTTGGTAAGTTCGAACTGGAGCGGGGTCAGGGTTATGTAATTCCGGCTGAGCATGGCCCGGTCAGCTTCCGGGTCCACCAGGTGCATGGGTATTTCCCCGCCAAGCCAGTAATAAGGGTTGCCCCGGGGGTCTTCGCGAAGCTGGTAAAAGTCACGGTAGACCACAGTGGTCTGGGGGCAGAGCTTTATGCCCCTGGCCTCATGTACTTCGCAGGCAGGGAAGTTGAGGTTCAAAACGTTTTGATAGGGCAGCCTGGACCAGTCAAAGCGCTGAATAAAAGCCTGCACCCAGTGGGCCTGGTGCGAAAGGTCCATGGGACGGAAGTCGTCGATGGATACGGCCAGGGAGGGTACTCCGGCCAGGGCCCCTTCGGTGGCTGCGGATACCGTCCCTGAGTAAAGAATGTCTATTCCTACATTGGCCCCGCTGTTTATGCCGGAGACAATAAGGTCCGGTTTTTTCTGGAGGTGAAAGTGCATGGCCCATTTGACACAGTCCACAGGGGTGCCGGAGAGCCCCAGTCCCTTGAAATTGTTCTCGCGGATCTTTTTAACCTTGATCGGGGAAAAAATGGTCAGGGAATGGCCCACTGCGCTTTGTTCGGTCATGGGGGCAACCACATGCACCTTGTACCCCGCCCCGGTGAGGACCTTGAACAGGGTCTTCAGGCCCAGGGCGTGGATGCCGTCGTCGTTGGTCAGGAGAATTTCCATTTTTCAGGAGCCTCCGGGTATTCCTTTTTGGCCCGGTTTAAACCGGCGTTGAAGGCTTTAAGGTTTATATCCACAATTTTCAGGGGCAGGATTTCCTTGAGGCTTTTGCGCACTGAAGTGGCCCGCATGAAAGGTATAAAGTGCGTCAGTGCTCCCAGGGCCACGATGTTCGTGGTCTGGACCAGACCCAGTTTCTGGGCCATGGTGGTGAAGGGCAGCCCCCAGAAGATGTTGGTAGGCGTCTGGGAAACCAGGGAGGTGTCCACCAGCAGGAATCCCTTGGATTTGAGATCTCCGAAGTACTTGTTGCAGGCCTCCTGGCTCAGGGCCACCAGCAGGTCCAGGGAGATGGTTTTGGGGTAGCTGATCTTGCCGGTGCTTACGACCAGGTCGCAGCGGCTGGCTCCTCCACGGGCTTCAGGTCCATAGCTCTGGGTCTGGGCGACCTCGTAGCCGTGGTCCAGGGCCAGAGCCTGCCCCATGATGCGGCCCAGAGTAAGTATGCCCTGGCCGCCCAGCCCGGACAAGCGGACTTCGAATCTGTTCAGATGCAGCTCGTTTGACATCAGCGCTCTCCTCTGAGGTTGCGGCGCATGCGGGCGTATTTTTCTTCCAGCCCTTCGCAGTCTTTTTTTTCAAAGATGCCCGTGGCGATGGCCTTTTCCTGTTTTTCCGGGGTGAGTTCCCTGTATTTTTCCAGGGGAGTGGAGCTTTTCTGCAGCCATTTATACATGTCTACACAGGTCTTGAATCTGTTTTTCCGTCCGTACTGGGTGTGGCACGGACTTAATATTTCCACCAGCCCGAAGCCGGGATGCATGACCGCTTCCGAGATCAATGAATCCATGGCCGAGGCCTGCATCACCGTGGTGCGGGCCACGAAGCTGGCCCCGCAGACTTTTGCCACCCGGGATATATCGAACTCGTCCTCAAGCTGACCAAAGGGCGTGGTTGTGGAAAAACTGCCCGTGGGGGTGGTGCAGGAGCTTTGCCCCCCGGTCATGCCGTAGATATGGTTGTTGAGTACCAGGGCGGTGACCCCGATATTGCGTCTGGCTGCGTGGATTAAATGGTTGCCCCCGATGGACAGGGCGTCCCCGTCGCCCATGACCACTATTACCTTGAGCCTTGGGTTGGCCAGCTTGATTCCGGTGGCAAAGGTCAGGGCCCGGCCGTGGGTGGTATGTATGGTATTGAAATCCACGTAAACGGGTATCCTGCCTGAACAGCCTATGCCGGCCACCAGGACCACGTCGTCCTTGGCCAGGCCCATGGAGTCTATGGAGCGGATAAGAGATCCCAGTACAATACCGTGTCCGCAGCCGGGACAGAATACGTGAGGAAATCTCTTGGAATGCCTGAGGTAATTGTGAATGAGCTGGGTTACTTTGGCCATGGTGTCAACCTTTGAGTATTTTGCTCAGGATTTGTCCGGGGGTGATGATCTGTCCATCGACCCTGTTCAGGGTAAGGATCTTGCTCTGTCCGTTGTTGACGCGCTTGATCTCGCGCGACATCTGACCCATATTCATTTCCGGCACCACGACGCTGCTGCATTGACGCAGCATCTTTTCCACAGCCGGCCTGGGGAAGGGAAACAGCGTCTTGAGCTTGAGCAGTCCGGCACGGACCCCTCTTTCCCGGGCCTGCTGCACTGCAAGCTCGGCGGATCTGGCCACGCATCCATAGGCTATAATGCACGTTTCCGCATCCTCGCACTGAGTTTCATCCACGATCTGGATGTCGTAGAAAAACTGGTCTATTTTGCGAAACAGTCTGTGCATTATCTGTTCCACCTCCCTGGGTTTGGAAGTGGGGTAGCCGTGATCGTCGTGGATAAGGCCGGTAACATGGTAGCGGTAACCAGCCCCCAGGGGAGGCATGGCAGCAACGCCGCGCATGTTGTCCTCATAGGGCATGTACCATTCCGGGGGCATGCTGGGGGTCAGCCTGGAATAGATATTTATGTCCTCGGGGTCCGGCAGACTGATTTTTTCCCTGGTATGGGCGGTGACCTCGTCCAGGAGAAGGATAACCGGGGTACGGTACTTTTCCGCATAATTAAAGGCTGTTACTGTCAGTCGCAGGCATTCCTGAACATCGCTTGCTGAAAGTACGATAATGGGGTGGTCGCCATGGGTTCCCCATCTGGCCTGCTGCACATCCGCCTGAGCCGGATTGGTGGGCATTCCGGTGCTGGGTCCGGCGCGCATGACATTGACCAGGACCAGGGGCACCTCGGTTATGCAGGCATAGCCTATGTGTTCCTGCATAAGGGAAAAACCCGGTCCTGAAGTGGCGGTCATGGCCTTACGGCCGGCCAGTGATGCCCCTATGACTGCTCCCAGGCCGGCTATTTCATCTTCCATCTGAATGAACACTCCTCCGCGCAGGTGCGGCAGCCTGGAAGACATCTCCTCGGCTATTTCCGTGGAAGGGGTGATGGGATATCCTGCATAAAAAGTGCACCCCGCTATAAGGGCGCCTTCCACCACTGCCTCGTTTCCCAGGGCGAATATTTCTGTAGTCTTGTTTCTGCGTGATCTGGCGGCCATTTAAAACCTGCCTTTTTTGATTGCCGGGTTTGTTTGATTTCCATTGGGAAAGTCTTTCTTTCCGGATACGAGGATTTTTTTCTTTTGGCAAGAAAATCAAATAATTAATGAGGATGCGTATCTTGATACCTTGACGAATAATGGTGCAGATCGACCACGCGAGGCGCGTGGCAGGCGCAGCAAAAAAAAACCGCTTCCGGATGAAAACTATTTGGAGTTGCTGTTCCTGATTTTATGCAGTTCTTCCCTGGTGGCGGGCGCTACATCGTCAATATTGGCTTCGAAAGGGGTGCGCTCTTCCCTGGGATAGACCATTATAGCGAAATCCGGGCAGTGAATTTCACAGAAACCGCAGTTAATGCATTCATCTTCGTGATCAACACGGATTTTGCCCTGTTTGTCCACACTCAGGACTTTGCTCGGGCAAAAGGCTGCACATATGCCGCATCCTTTGCACCAGTCCAAAAACACCTTGACCCTGCTTTCCCCTTTTTTGCTGGCCATAGTTTATCCTTGTGAATTAAGTGCTGTCCTTGTAGTATTGTTTCCGTTGGTTTATTACGAGAGCATTACCCGTCAACTGATTTCCGGCATCCTTGCAGCGACAATTCATCCCGGATCTGCGGGCGGGGATATAGAGATTGCCGCCGGGTGATTCTCCCAGCTTACATCGCTCTGTGGGCCGCTATAAAAAGAGCATCAATCCATACTCCAATGCAAATAATTTGACAACACCATGCAGACCAAAAAATATTTTGTGCAGGATATCCGGGCCGGACAGCAGGTAGAAGACCTATTCATGGTCATCAGGGCCAGGCAGGCCCAGGCCAGAAACGGGCCATACTGGCAGCTCACCCTTCAGGACGGGACCGGTGAGATCCAGGCCCGGCTCTGGAATCCACTCAGCAGGCAGTTCCAGGACATACCTGCGGAGCAGCTGGTCCGCATACGGGCCTCTTCCCAGGTATTCGGAGAGCAGCTTCAGCTCAATATTGAAGAAATGCAGTTTATAAACCAGGGTGAAGTCGACCCGGGTCTTTTTCTCCCTGTTTCCAATCCGGCCCCTGAAGAGCTGCACCAGAACCTGCTTTCATTTCTGCAGCGGAATATATTTTATCCGCCCTGGAAGAAGCTGGTGAAAAAGATCCTGACCCGGGAAGAAATCAAAGAGGCTCTTTTGAAGGCCCCGGCAGCCAAAAGCATTCATCATGCCTACATGGGAGGGCTGCTGGAGCATACCCTCAGCGTCTGCCACATCTGCAACAAGATATGCGATCTCTACCCGGACCTGGACCGGGACATCCTGATTTCCGCGGCTGCGCTGCATGACCTGGGCAAGGCCAGGGAAATCCTGCCCGGCGCCAGCCGGGACTATTCAAGCCAGGGTAAGCTCCTGGGACACATTTTCCTGGGGCTGGACATGATGGATCCTTTTCTGGACAAGGCAAAGGATCTGGACCCGGATCTGATTATGCATCTCAAGCATATAATCATCAGTCATCATGGAGAGCTGGAGTTCGGCTCTCCCAAAAGGCCCAAGACCAGGGAGGCTTTTGTACTGCATTTCGCAGACAATCTTGACGCCAAGATCAAGACCCTGGATCAGGCCCTGGGAGAGGGGCTGGATTCTGAAGGCTCTTCAGGGTTCTGGTCAAATTATCAGAGATCTCTGGAGAGGTACGTTTTTCAGCCGGCCAGAACCCCGAAACCGGAACCGGCAAGGGTACAGGGGGGTAAAAAGGAAGGACAGTGTTTATTACCTTTGAAGGAATAGAGGGTTGCGGCAAATCCACACAGGCAGAACTCCTGCGAAAACACCTTGTGCAGCAGGGACATGCTGTGCTGGTTACTCTTGAACCCGGTGGAAGCAGGCTCGGAGCCGAGCTGCGAAGGATGCTTCTGTCCCTGGACAGCATTGACCTGACCAGGGAGGCTGAACTTTTTCTCTATCTGGCGGACAGGGCACAGCACGTGCAAAAGGTTATTCGTCCGGCCCTGCAGTCGGGCAGGATTGTGATTTCGGATCGCTTTACTCATTCCACCCTGGCTTACCAGGGTTACGGCCGGGAAATGGGGCTTGATATCCTGCAGCAAATGAACAGCGTGGCTGTGAACGGGATCCTGCCCGACCTTACCTTCCTTCTTGATCTTTCCCCGGAAACCGGGCTCAGGCGCGCTCTCAGTAGAAACATGGAGAAAAACATCACCAGTTCCGAGGGCCGTTTTGAGGCCGAGGCCCTGGATTTTCACACAAGAGTCAGGCAGGGATATCTTGAGCTGGCTACCCTGGAACAGGACAGGATTGTGGTCCTGGACGCCGGAGCTGATCCGGAAACGGTATTTGAGGAAATCAGGAAAAAAGTGGATCAGGCCATGAAGGTTGATAAAAATGTGTTGACAAGTCAAAGCACAAAGGTTAAATAATTTACTTCACGGGGCGGATAGCTCAGTTGGGAGAGCATCGGCCTTACAAGCCGGGGGTCACAGGTTCGAGCCCTGTTCCGCCCACCATATGCG
>SL_8KL_010_SEDDRAFT_10005282_pt1 | contig 10172 bp, 11 predicted proteins | sample SodLakKL_010_SED_4_FD_11160 | JGI IMG/M metagenome (IMG submission 11160) | reverse complement strand
CCGCTTCAACCGCATACAGGTGGTTATCCCAACTCCCCACGTAGACCACTCCATCGGCGACTGCCGGGGAACTATGCACCGATCCCCCGGTTTCATATGGCCACAGCTCACGACCACTCTCCGCTTCAACCGCATACAGGTGGTTATCCCAACTCCCCACGTAGACCACTCCCTCGGCTACTGCCGGGGAACTATGCACCCGGCCCCCGGTTTCATGCGACCACAACTCGCGACCGCTATCCGCTTCAATCGCATACAGGTGGTTATCATTACTCCCCACGTAAACCACTCCATCGGCTACTGCCGGGGAACTTCTTACCCGGCTCCCTGTCGCATACGACCACAACTCCTGGCCACTATCAACTTCAACCGCATACAGGTGGTTATCATCACTCCCCACGTAAACCACTCCATTAGTTACTGCGGGGGAACTACTTACCGAGCCCCATGTCTTATACGACCATTTTACTTCCGGGGTTCCTATGTGAGCTATGAAAAACGGCGCCACTAAAACAATACTAAGTGCTAATAAAACTACTCCCCATATAAAATCTACGGTTCTATCCGTTTTCCCTTTTACCCAATGCCATTCATCCAGAGACCGATTAAAACTGCTTGCTAAACTTTTTACCCCAAATAAAAAAGATACAAGAGCGGGTGCTATCCAGCTCAGGGAATCGGCTGGAACTCCAATATATTGCAGAAAGAAAAATAAGAATATACTAACCAACACTATCGCTTGCCAGATAGTTGACGTCGAGAATAAACTTTTGTCTTTTATTTTAATTTTTTCTTTAGCCATATTTTGGCTTAATTCATCAACTATCTTTTCAGTATTTTCATACACCTGTAAATATAGATTGCCCGATTTTGAATACAACTTAACCTCGGAAGGTTCTTCCGAATCACCATATACAACAGTTAGTTTTTCAACTTCATCAAAAGATATTTTTTCCTCGTCGTCCCCTGTTTTTCTAATCAGTTGACCTGGCGTTATAACCAGACGTGTTTCGCCCATTTTCTTTAAACTAAAGTGAACGGGAATGACGTAAAAAACTATCAGGAAAAAGATGAGGCTAACTGCTACAAAAATAACACCCAACATACTCAGGCCCGGAGTGAGAGATGCGGGTCCTGTCAGAATAACAGCTATAATAAACAAGCCAAATATTGTCATAGCAAGCGTGGCAAGCCAAATATGTTTTTTCTTTTTATTCAGAAAAGCCTCTGAAATTTTAAATTCTTTCTCCATGATAGAGCCTCCTCGCCCCAAAATAATTTTGTTCTTCTATTTATAGTTTTCTACATTCTCCAATCATCTACAATTAAAAACTCTCCGAAAGAAATAGGACTGCAATTCCTCTACTTTACCAGCGCTAAGGTATTTATCCCCGGGGATAAATTAATCAGATGATCTATTGAAAAATATATGAAAATTAGGCAGGAAAGTGACAAAAGCCGGAGCAATATTTCGGAGGGCTTAGTGGCGGATAGCAATTTAGATAAATTTTTGAAGATACCGGACAAAAAATTCACATGAGCCCACCCGTCCCTTTTTAGGCTGTTATTCTACTATACCATATCGATTTGCCGGCCGCAAAATAAATCACGACTGCTATTTTTAATGCCCACGCGGTTCAGGTTCTTTAATCCCCACGGCTCTTCGACCAGGACAGCTCTTTTTTGAAATCAGTAGATACAACACCGCAATAAGTAAAAAAGTGACGGTCTGATACCTCATTGGATAACAATCCAGACGGCAGGAGTGATTTCGGTAAAATTGCCTAGCAACAGCTCACATGGAATGACGTTGTCTCCTGTTTTTTCTTTGTTCAGTCACTGAGAAATGACAATCGACACCCCCGTCCCAACTGAAAATCTGCTGGTGAATAACTTAAAAACTTAAAGTACGATACGTTTTCACTCAGTTCAGAGTGAATCTTTCCAAATTTCAACTATTTTTTCATAAAGATTCGAGGCATGTACGACACCTACAATTTTTTCTTCATTGCTGTCGTATATAGGAAGAAACCTAAGATTGTGCATCAGGAGTTGATCCAGTGCCTCGCCGGCGGAAGAATCCACAGTCATTTTGGGGCGCTCTATAATCATAATGTTACGAACCTTAAGAGAAAAACCGACAGTAAGAGTTTTTTCAATTTCATGCCGGTTCTTGTTCTCATAAGAATCCAGGCGGGATGACCGTTCATATATTTCATCCCGGCTGTAAGCTCCGGTCAACTCTTTTAAAGTGCGCAGGATATCTCCCAGACACAATATTCCCGTAATGGTGCCCTGGTCTTCTACGGCGACAATCTTGGTTTCTCTTTCTTTCGGACTATCGGTTAAAAAAACATCAACAATATCCTCAAAAAGAGCATCCATCTTCACTGACTCATAATTTTTAATCGGCTGCATATACTCAACAACGGGGACATCAGGCATAAAAAAACCTCCTCAGTTTATTGTGCCCAGTAGTGACCACCAAATCCAAACGACAAGTAACATAAAAATTATAGCTACCGTTTCCGTTATTATTCCAGTTTTAAACAGATCCGACGTCTTGAAATAACCAAAACTATAAGCAATAGCGTTAGGCGGACAGCCAATAACCATCAAATAAGCGAAAGAGGTAAACATTCCCAGGGAAAAAGCTATTACACGGGGGTCGAGACCCATTTCCAGAGAGATAGGAATAGCAATCGGAATTATCAGCGCTGCTGCTGCAACATTGGCCATTACTTCTGAAAACAGAGTCCCAAAAAGAGCCACCCCAATTATCAGCAAGAAAAAGTTTCTGCCTGAAAAGAAGGGGAAGAAAATATCAGCAACAAAAGCTGCCGTGCCGGTGTAATCCATCGCCCGTCCCAGGGCAATCCCACCGCCAAACACCAGAAATGCAATTGGCCAGGCGGTCTTTTTATTCAAATCTTCCCAGTCGGTTATACCGAGAACAGTAAGAATAAAAACCCCCAGGAACACAATCACGGAGTAATCAAAACCATGCATGTTTCCAGTTAAAAAGCCAACAAAAACCAGTCCGATAACTACCAGGGTCAAAATTTCAGACAAGCTAATTTTCCTGTTCTCTGTATTCATCAGGACTTTTTTGGGAAACTCAACCGATGTATCCGGCCGGAAAATTAAATAGACAACCGACCAGATTACCGGCAGGGTAAGAAGAGCCGGTACCATTGCGTGAATTAACCAGTCCAGAAAACTTATCTCTATACCGGTAAAATCTTTTAAAAAAGCCGCGGCGACCATATTCCGCCCCCCGCCGACAAGGGTCCCCATACCACCGGCCGAGCAGCAAAAAGTCATCGAAAGAACCAAAAATTTGCCCATTGAACTGCCCGGCTTTATCCGCGCCGCTCGCATCAGCGGTAAGATGGTTACCAGGCCGATGGTGATTGACGAAACATCATGCATAAAACCGGAGATGAATCCGAGAAACATACAGGAAAAGAAGGAAAATCTGACTATATTGTTTCCACAATATTTCAAAAGAAAATTACCGAGTCTTTCTGAGAGGCCCACCTGTTCGACAATGGTGGCCAGCATCAGGCAGCCCAGGACAAAAAATACAACAGGGTGAGCATAGGCCGGCCAGATCTTATCAACTTCTCCTATACCCATGAGCGACAGCATTACACCCGATCCCCCCATGGCGATCGGCAGCGGCAAAGACTCGGTTAAAAAGATAACAACCAATCCGGCCAGCAGGGCCAGAAACCTGTGGCCGGTGACTGTAAGCCCCTCGGGCGTCGGAAGAGATAAAACAAGAACCGCAGCAGCCAGGGCGAGCAGTAACCAGTATTCTTTTTTGTCAGAGAAATCAGTTTCCGGATAGCTTATTTGTTTTAAAAAATCCATGGCATTTTTCCCTTATGTATGGTCTAAATTGATGCATTCGAAGTGGTGTCCATCTAATTGTGTAAATTAATAGTTGAAAGAGCCACCGCCCTCTTGTAGATTAGTAACTGACGAAAGAACCCAGTCCCAAGAGGAGTTGATCAGCGATGGTTCAGTATAATGATATCCTTGATCTGATGATTTTTCACGAACTATTTTCGGATAGAAGACTTTCACCGGCTGGTGTCAAATGTTGACTAATAACACTATTAGGTCTAATTAATTTATATCAAATTTTGAGCTTCTGAGGGCATTTGGCAAGAATAAATAACTTAACAACTTTACCTCCAAGGCTTGATAGGCTTGATGAAAAATAAGATTTTCAGGGAATAAGTAAATAATTCAAAGTACGAGGAGATTATGGATTTATTTAACAAATTTTCGAGGTTGTTTTTGAACACCTTACTGAAGTTTTAGTTTTGCTGATGGCGGTGGTGGCCACTGCCTTGTCCGTGACCTTCGCCCTCCCTATCGCCAACACTCCCACCACCCGGGCCCTGGCCGCTCTCTAACCCTTGCCCTCTCCATAAGGGAGTACCGTCATCTTCTCTAAACCGATACTCTTCTCCGTCTATCGTAAGCGCTGTAACTGCAATATCCACGTTTTCCATATCTTCCTGTTGATAAAAGAAACCAGCAGCAGTTACTTTTTTTCCCTCTTCAAGGTTTATACCAATTTCTTTTCTGTGATCGTGGTCCCCCATGTGTATTTCATAAGTGACATCGTTTGAAGAAAGAAACCATTCGCCAAATTCTGTTTTCAATATGCCAGTAACCGTATCCAATTCGCCTAATTGCACAAAGTCTCTGCCCCGCAATCTTTCTGTTTCATCATTTTCCGAACTAACAACGTCAACTGCTTCTTCCTCGGGTTGGTTATTATCAGCTGAACATAGCCGCGCTCAATGATTTTATTCATGATCATAAAACCTCCTATAAAACTACCTGGTTTGCCCTGCTCTCTACATAATAAACTCCGCTACTCCTCCTGGTTAACATTCTCAACGGGTAACTTTATAAATCCGGGAAAATAAACACAAAAGTTTTTCCGATTTCTATACAAATAAACGCCGCAGGACCTCAAACCCCCGATTTTTTATAAAAACCGCAATCCTTCCGCCTGCATAGAAACGTCAATGAGTAAAAAGTGACAGCACGATACCGCCTTCCACTTTGATGCAGACGGGAGAACCTATAATCAATTTATAAATTATCTCGAATAAAAATAAGCCGACAGGAGTGATTTTGGTGAAATTGCCTGGCAATAGCTTACATGGAGTGAAGTTTTCTTCTATTTTTTTGTTCAGTCACTGAGAAATGACAATCGACACCCCTGTCCCAACTGAAACTTTTAACCTCTGTCCCTAAGGAATTAGAAAATATACTCGATAGATAAAGAACCAGAAGCATAAGCCCCATCGACACTTATTATTTGCGGATCTTGTTCCCTATATGAGTCAAGATCCGATGAATCTCTGATCGCTCCACTCAATCCCAGNGAAGCATGTTTCCATTGATAACCAATTCCAAAATCAAGCATATAACCGGACCATGAATCATCCCCCAAGTCAATTCCCAACGCCTGATAAATCTCCGGAGTTTCAAAATTTTCTGTATAAAAGCCCAACCCTGCAAAGGCATTGAATCCCTCGCCCCAATCAGTTCCTAAAAGAAGCGCTAAATCCAGTCCTGAAATTTCTTCATTATAGTCATTCTCAGTGTTGTAAAAGCGCCCACGAAGCGCCAGGTTGCGATTAAAATAATTAGTTGATTGAAAAGCTAATCCTCCGAACTCATGTTCTGAAATCCCATCATCATATACAAGGGCAAAGCTGGATATCCCTACAGAAAAACGAGGAAAATCTGGTTGGGCCGAGGCGCTATCTTCTTCTAACCAACGCTCTCTGTGGTCTCTTTGTTGAGCCTCAACTGATAGCGGAATTGCTACCCAACACAAAACTATAAACAAAATCATGAGCTGAATTAAACAAGTAATTTTTCTACGAACAAATCCCCCTTTGCTGTTTTTGAGGTTAAAAAGTGAGTTCATAAATCATCCCTACCCATCGTCCGCATCAAGACTGAGAAGCGGCTGAAAATTATTGGGTAAAAAGACCTTATCGGATTCGTTTTCAGAAATAGTATCAAAACCATTAATATACTTTTGAGCCACAAGAATTTGGGCGGCGTCCTCCGCCGATACCTCCTGCTTTAGCGTCTCTAAATATTCTCGCTCCGCCTGGGCTATTTTCTTTATCGCCTTAGCCTCCCCTTCGGCCTTCCGAATGGCGGCCTCCTTTTTCGCTTTGGCAACTTTTACTTCATATTCTGCTTCTCCTTCTGCCTCAGCTACTCTGGCCCGTCTCTTTCGTTCAGCATCCATCTGTTGCCGCATAGAATCTCGGGTATCAGTATCAGTTTTTAGTTCTTGAATCTCCACCCGTCTTATTTTTACTCCCCAGTTTTCCGTCGACTCGACGAGTTCCTCTTGAATACGCTTATTCAAGGTGCTCCGCTCAGAAAGAACCTCGTCAAGTTCCATGCGGCCAATATTTGAACGCAATGCATTCAGCGCAGTATCCGCCATAGCTTGGGGCAAGCTATCAACGTTAAAACAGGCCTTTTTAGGGCTATGTATTCTCCAATAAACGCTGGCGTTTGCCTCAACTGTAGCATTATCTTTAGTTTGGGTCTGCCGGGGAAGAGTATTGGTTTGCTGTTCCATTACTTCTATTTGATAATCATTTTTCACCGCTTCCCCTTCCCATTCTGGAACCGTATGAAAACTCTCGATAATTGGTAACTGAAACCTTATCCCGGAAGATTGAACACGAGCAAATTTATCAAATCTTTTAACTATGACGCAATGCTTCTCGGGAACTGTGTAAACTATTGCCATCATCAATCAACTCCTTGATTAGTAACATTGTTTTTCTTTTTTACAATTGGAATTTCATTTTCTTCGCCTATTACTTCCACTTCAGTGTTTGGTGAAATTATTCCTGATTTCGCCCGGGCTATCCAAATTTCATCCCCCATCTCTATTTTACCTTCCGGTTCTAAATTAGAGCGTGCAACACCCGTTTGTCCTATCAACTCAAAGCTCCCGCCCGGAACTTTTTGTTCATCTTTCTTAAAAAATAAAATAGATAACACTATACAGGTAGTTATGAAAAGGAAAGAACCAAATAATGGATGGAATATATAAGCCCAACTTTCCGGTGGTTCTCCACTGAAAGGAGCCAGAAATTCTGAAATTAATAACTCTACTTCGGCTGGGAGCAGCCGGGTTAAAATTAATTCGCCGGGCGAAATAGCTATTAATGATAATGCTTTAGGCAAAGATAAAAATGAACCAAAAACAACTAATAACAAACCCAAAATACCTGGGACCGTTAGCAAAGGCGGAACTATTATACCGGCCACAGCTATTCCGCCACCCAGTCCCACAACAATTAACCCGAGAGTATTCACAGGAACAAAGTAAGAAATAAATATGAACACTATGGAGAAGAGTAAGCCCAGCCAGAATGCAATTGACACCTTTTCACTGGTAATTTCAAACAGAATCCCGTAATAAATTGCTAAAAAACTAACCAGAGTTAAGTAGAAAATACCAAGATAGATCAACTTTCACACCTCGCAACTTTTAGTCTCGGTCGCCGTGAGGAAGCACCGAGCAATTAAGTTGTCTCATCAATTTCTAATTTTGAGGGGAAGTAATCGCCGTATTTTTTATCTGTCTGCTTAATATGCTTCAACAGCCATTCCCTCAAAAACTGCAACAACTTTTCCTTCCCCTCACGGCTGTTTTCTTTGTATATTTTTTTAATTTTCTGCACTAAGTTTCTATACTTGTTGTGTTCCTTACGATGTTCTTCGTAGCCGGGGAAATCATATTTTCGCATCTGTTTCTCTTCTGCCCGTAAGTGCCTACGAGTGTAGAGAAGAAACTCCGTGAACGCTTCTTCTATTATTTTTTCCGCCTGGGCTTTGCTCTCAGCTGCACTGATTAAATCAACTTCATACTCCTCTTGCAGGGCTTTGTTGACTTCCCGAGCAAGTTCTATCCATTTTTTGTGCTGGCTGTCAAAACAATCAACCCCGACTTTTAGCTCCTCCGACCACTCAAACTCACTCACGTCTATTTCGCCTCCAGATAAAATTAGCATTTGCCGGCTCTGTCCCCATCTTAATCATAACCGCTTTCTGCACCTAACAGATCCCCACTATAGATCCAGCAGTCCTCCAGCTTGACTTAGTATACCGGACAAAAAACAAATATTTAAGCCACACCACTTCTCGGTTCTTGCATGAAAGCTCAGAACTAGTAAAAAACATTCAAAGATGTTCACCCAGGACAGCTCTTTTTTGCAATCAGCAGAGGCAACACCGCAATAAGTCAAAAGTGACTGTCTGATACCGCTTCCTAATTTACAATCTCAAACAAGATTTTCAGGGAATAAATAAATAATTCAAAGTATGAGGAGATTCTGCATCGAAATAACTCAAAGAGCACTTAGCCAATTGGAAAGTTTTTGCTGAAGCCGTTTCAGTCGAGAACGGGAAATATTACCAACAATGCCTTCAAAAACCTCTTTTTCAACTACTGCAAGACGAAATATCCGTATTAGACTTTCAGCTTTCAAACCTGAAGAGTCAAAATCTGAATCCGAGGGAGAGATTATTTCATCAAATTCATTTATTTTTTGTCGAAGCTGCGTAGTTATCATACAAACAAGATAGTCGTCATAATCGCCAGGTATTGGAGCCAGAACAAGAGCCGGACGTAGTTTGCCTTCTTGTTGATTTACCGTTGGAAATTTGAAGAGAACTACATCACCAGCCTCAACCATCAAACAGATTCCTTTATATCAGAATGATCATACTCCGGTTCGTTTTCCTCGTCAATTCCTCGCATTGCTCGAGAAAGAGAAAACTGGTTCCATTCTTTCGTCTCGGAGCGACTTTTTTTCTCCTTGAGGTATTCAATAAAGTCGAGGACTTCATTTTGGGCCGACTCAGGAAGTTGGCTTAGTTCATGATAGATTTTTTGTGCCCTGGACACGGCTAACTGCCTCCTTTTAGTTTAAAATTGACACTTTTTTATTTCTCATATAGCTGTTCGTTTATCTCACGCTTATGGGCCTAACAATAAATAACGGCGCCAAAGAAATAATAACTCCAATCAACTGTAGGCCACCTAAAAGTATACGATAATTCAGGGGAATGAGCAAATTTATGGAAAGAAATGTAAGAGAGTCGGTCATGGGCCTATAAATTCGAATCGTTAAATAGCCCCAAAAATCGGGAAATCATTTTCTGTCATTCACGGTAAATTTGATCACTTCAATCAGTTCGGTATTTCAATTCAGCCGGCATTATTAATTTCAGTGAAATTGCCTGGCGATAGCTCAAATGGCCTGAAGTTGTCTTCAATCTTTGTTTGATCAGCTAATAACGGGGGCCGAGAAATGACAATCGACACCTCCGTCCCAACTGAAATAATCTCGGTAGATAAGCCATAATACATTCAGTATACCACCAACTTTCAACCTTTCAACCACCGAGGCTTGCCCCCACTCGAAGTTGACGTGGGAAACGTTCTCCAACGGGTCTTCGTTCCCGTGCTCATAGATCCACGCGCGGAAGCCCACCTCCGGCATCTCGGGGGGATTGTCCCCGGCAATCACCCAGGTGTTCTCCCCGGCCTCCTCGTCCAGGTTGGACTCCACCTCCACCTCGAAAAAGGGATTGTGCGGAGCCTCAAAGACGCAGGGCTCCCGGAAGGCGATGTTGGGCGGGATGTTCATTCCTTCTTCCGCCGACAGGGCATGGATCGCCTGAAACTTTCAATTTCTAAAACTTGCTGGGCTTCATTCAATAAATTTCCACATTCGTCGATTCGTTCACATTCTCTTCGAATGGGATCCAGTGTTTTATTTGTAATGTTTTTAGATCGATCACGACCAGTCCCATCCGGTGGATTTCCTGCCCTTCTACTTCCCAACGTCGGGTAACACGAATCACGGAAAAACGACCGTCACTGCTAACCACCGGGATATGATCCGGCGTTCCCAATATACCCGGTAATTCTTCCTCCAAGTCAATTGTACGAATGAGCTCGGTCGTATCTCGATCATAGAACTCGAATGTTAACGTACGGTGTTGCCGTCTAACATATGGCCCTGACACTTCTAATCCGGGTGGATGGAGATTCTTTAATTTTTCTGGATCTTCTAACGTCTTCCGAATCA
>SL_8KL_010_SEDDRAFT_10005281_pt1 | contig 10174 bp, 12 predicted proteins | sample SodLakKL_010_SED_4_FD_11160 | JGI IMG/M metagenome (IMG submission 11160) | reverse complement strand
TTTGGGATAGTTTGCTCATGGTCACATCTCCTTAGGTATATTCTCTTCATTGTACATGACCTTAAAATAACTGTCCAACTAAGTGTAGCCTATCCATCCTGTGATTCATCAGCTGGAGTCGATCGTGCATAAGAAGAAATCTATCCCTAATGTAAATCCATTAGTAGAAGCCATGTTTACAGCGGAATTAGGCAGTCAGCTACTAACAGCTGGACATGATATGGACAAAGTTGAGATGCCAATAAAAGTGGAACTGGTAAATAACAGGGAAATGTATAGACTGCTAAATGGGGAGAAAAAAGAAACAGTGCCGAGTGATATGATGATGGTTGATGATAACGGAGTGTTGTCGACTATTATTTATGGCCCTAATCATCTAACGAGGATTACTAAAAATACGAAGAATGTTATTTTTGTAGTCTATGCTCCGCCTGGTGTGAAGATGGAAAACTTGGAAGAGCACTTGAATGAAATCGAATTAAATGTGAACACTGTTTCGCCAGAAGCGATAGTAGAGTTGCATCGAATATACAAAATCTAGAAAATCGAATCGAACTGGATTGTTAAGACTTGTCCAATGAAAAGGAGGATGTGCTGGATGAAAAACAACTTCACAGTAATCGGAAAATTAGAGGCTGTAGAGGGTAAGACTGAAGAACTTAAGGATATTTTGCTAAAAGCCGGTGAATCTATGGAAAAAGTGGAAGGATGCAAACTGTATTCAGTCAATGTAAGTAAAGATGATGATCACTTGATTTGCATAATGGAAATCTGGCAAGATGAAAAGGCCCACAGAAGTTCACTGCAGCTCGACTTTATTCAGGAATTAATCGCAAAAGGACGACCATTAATCAGAAAAATGGAAGGTGACAGGTATAGAATTGTTGGGGGGAAGGGTGTTTAATCGAGAGGTGATCATTACAAAATCGGATAAAGAAGTATCGCTTCATTTTTATAGGAGATAACTGTATAAGAAGAGGATTGTAACAAGAAAACCCATGAATAATCATGGGTTTTCTTTTATGATCTTCGGACTATTTACGATGCCGTTCAATAGTACCTGCAAATTATCATCGAACTGTTGATCAAAATCAAAGCTGATGGGGTATCCCATGAAGTCTTCCATGGCGCTTTCCTTAACCGGCTGCATCCTGAGCTCATCAGCGACAAAGGAAAGTACGAAATTGTTAATGAGGTTTCCCGTTTGAATCAGGTAGTCTTCTTTAACTCCCAGGTCTTGGAGTGTATTGAGTAATGAGGACACTAACCTCACTCGTGATGGAGTCAGTGGAACTGTTGAGTTGAAAATTTCCACAGAATCTCTGACCTTTAACAAGTTAATGCGATAGGAATCACACACATTCATTATTTTGTCTCTAGAATGACCGCCTAAACCATCGAAGGTAATATTTTCGCAGATAGATTCAGAGATAAGTTGAAATAATTCTTCCTTGTTCTTAATATGCCAGTACAGGGACGCAGCTTTTATGTTAAGCCTGCTGGCTAACTCCCTCATAGTTAGGGAAGACATACCGCTCTCGTTTAAGATCAATATTGCCTCGTGAATAATCACTTCTTTCGATAGTTTCAATCCAATCCCTCCAATCGAGCTCTCATATTGCTTATTGTCGTGTACTTAGACAAACCTGATTTTCAACAGTATATCATAAAAATAACGAGAAAAAAAGCTTGACACTAACAACGTTAGGTGATAAACTAACATTGTTAGATGGAAGAGTGATTCATTGGATTAGTAAATGAATATTGATTGTGGGGGTGAAAACATGAAAAACATTTTTGGTGGTATCTTACAAACCTTTAAACCTTTAAGAAATCCTAACATGTCCATATTTTTAGGTGGTCATACCATATCGATGCTGGGAGTAGCCATGCAGATGACCGCACAGACATGGGTGATTTGGAATTTGAGCGGATCCACAAGTATCCTGGGGTTCACGGTCATGCTTAACTTTATCCCTATGTTACTGTTTGGTGCATTTTCAGGAGTTATCGCTGATCGGTTTAATAGACGGAAGCTGCTGATCGTCATACAGTTCTCTAAAATGGCTTTAGCATTTATTTTTGCAACTCTGGTTCAGATGAATATCATCGAGATCTGGCACATCTATCTGTTAGCCTTTGCATTAGGTTGTGTTGCAACATTGGACATGCCGGCACAAACTGCTTTCGTAGGAGACTTGGCAGGTGCGGAAGAATCAAGAGCTGCAATTACACTGAACAATATGGTCAGACAGTTAAGCAGATCTGTAGGGCCTGCCTTAGCCGGTGTGGCAATGGGAAATCTGGGCATCGAAATGACCTTTTGGCTTAACGGAAGCAGCTTTATTGTCACCATCGGTGCATTGCTGATCTTAAAAGGCTATGATGTAACACAAAAGGCAAAAGATAAACGAAGAGGCAATATTAAAGAAGCAAAAGATACTATTTTAAAAAGTCCAAGGATACAGGATTTACTGATCTTTTCAGCTTGTGTTCCCTTTTTTGCTATTAGTGCAATCGGAATAATCCCTGCGATCGTCACGGATTATCTGCAGGAGGGACCGGAGACCTTAGGATGGATACAAGGGGCCTCGGGGGCTGGAGCACTTTTCGGATCGATCGTTCTTTTGCCTTCGGTTCAAAAGATTAAGAAGATCGGAAAGCTCCTTAGTTTCTCTGTAGTTTGGATCGGACTGTGGTATATTTTGATCGCTAACTCTATAACTCCATGGGTATGGGTTGTGGGAGTTTTCATCGGCAACTCTTTTGCTCCTGTTGTTTTGACCACATCCGTAAGTTTGATTCAAATATTGTCTCCCGATGCAATACAGGGACGACTGCTGGGGATATGGATGATGATCAGTTTTGGAACCCAGCCATTCGGAGCATTATTAATCGGATTTGTAGGCGAATGGGTTGGGGCTCCAAATGCAATATTGGTATACGGTTTGCTGATGGTTATAATCGCCCTGTCGATGCTTTTGTTAAGAAAAGGCCTATATAAATGGAAACCGGAAGAAATAATAAGAAATTCAGCGAGGTGAAGAAAATGGTTAAATACACAATGTTTCTAGAAGAGCTCAACGAAGAGTCCTTAGTGGTAGCCGGAGGGAAAGGAGCTAATCTAGGAGTTATGATCAAGGCAGGGCTTCCGGTTCCACCGGGTTATATCATAAGCGCACAGGCTTACCGAAAACATCTTGAAGATTCCGGTGCTGACAAAAAAATTAAAAAAATGCTTAAGGAAATAAACTTAGATGAATCTGAGGATCTTAACACTGCTAGTAAAACCATCACAGAGTGGATTCTAGAGTCACCTATGCCAAAGGAGATAGAAGAGGAAGCAACCAGGACTTATGAAGGACTTACAAAGAAAGTACAAGCACTGCAAGACAAAAAAGAAGAAGTATCGGTAGCGGTCAGATCAAGTGCCACTGCTGAGGATTTGCCCACAGCATCCTTTGCAGGTCAACAAGAAACCTATTTAGGAGTTATGGGAATCCATGATGTACTGAGATCAATCAAACTTTGCTGGGCAAGTCTTTGGTCTCCACAAGCACTGTCCTATAGACACAGCATGGACTTTGAACACTTAAGAGTGGATATTGCTGTAGTTGTTCAAACCATGGTAAATGCCGATGCTTCCGGAGTAATGTTTACCGCCAATCCTGTAACCGGATCAAGTAAAGAGGTTATGATCAATAGTAATTACGGACTTGGGGAGACTGTAGTAAGCGGTATAGTGACCCCGGATAGCATTACTCTAAGAAAGGACGGCTCAATTAAGGAGAAGGTCCTGGGAGACAAGAAAGAAAAAATCATTCTAATAGATGGAAAAGCAGAAAAAGAGATAACAAGCATAAGGGAGAGGAAAAAATACTCCATAACCAATAAAGAAATTTTGCAACTGTTAGAATTGGCTAAGAGGGTTGAAGACTACTATGGAAAACCCCAAGATACTGAATGGGCGATCTCAAGGGGGAAGTTATATTTATTACAGGCAAGGCCAATCACAACCCTTTCAGAGCAGCAATTTGTAGATTTAGATTTGCTTTGGAAGAGAAAAAAGGACCCGGTAATGATTCAGGATGTAATGGAGCATTCACCTGAACCCCTCACTCCGCTGGATATGGCAGTATTCACCATAGGCGATAAAACCTTTCAACAAGCGGCCCTAGGTGAAGCAATGGGTATGAAGCCTCCGAGGACATTTACCAAACCGGTCGAGAGAAACAACGGCATGATCGGAATCCAACTTGAGCAAGCAGGCTTTTCACCGGCATTAGCATGGAAAATGCCGAAGTCTTTGATTTCCAAGGCCAAGAAAAACCCCATGGATTTATGGGCCCCTCTGTTCAAAGAGATGGAAGCTTATAAAAGTAGAATTAGCCAGGAGGTGAACAGTATAAAGAAACTGCAACCGATGGCGGAGTTATTACAAGAAGCGATTGATGAATTTGAACCTTTAATGCATAAACGATTTTCTGTAGTATTTATGACCACCCTTATAAGTGAGCTTATCGTTGGATTTCTCGCTGGAAAAGCACTAGGAAAAAAAGAGGCAAAGGAAATCAAACCAAAACTCTTTCAAGCCTTACCCTTTCGCACCGCTATACAAAATAAAGAGCTAACCAAATTAGCAGCATTAGGAAAATCATACGGTTTAGAGAGTGATGAGTTTCAAATCAGTTTTAATGAATACTTGAATGAGTACGGAGCAAGGCCTGCAAGAGGGATGATTTTGATGCCAAGTATTTCTACCCTGAAAGAGGATCCTGTTGTAACCATGGATTTGATCAAAACATTGATGAAAGAATCAGACGCAGGAAGCATTGAAGAACGTGATGAAGCTCAGAGGAGAGAATATCTACGTATACGAGCAATGGTTGAAAAATCCTTGGGCAAAAAAACCGGTCCCTGGTTTAATATCCATCTTGACAAAGCCCGTGACGGTGAAATTGTTAGAGAAGAAAGCCTGTTTATCATTGAGAAGCTAATTGCAGGCATAAGAGAAATAGCTCTAAAACTGGGAGATCTTTTCGTCGAAGAGTCGATCGTAAACACAAATACAGATGTATTCTTCCTATTCCTCGAAGAGATTCATCAAGTTGCAGAGGGAGGGTTAGAGACCGAAAAAGTACGAGACAGAATATGCAAAAGAAAAGAAGCTTTCGATTTAGTTCTTGGAGCTCATAATAAAGGACAGCATTGGATGATTACAACAGGCTCTATACCAAGTCCCAAAGTCAAAGAGAAAAAACGGAAAAATGGTTCTCAATATCATGAATCATTTCAGGGGATATCTGCCAGTCAAGGAATCACTGAAGGAAGAGTATGCATTATTAAGACCCCAGAAGAGTTTGACAAGATTCAAAAGGGTGATATCCTGGTTGCTCCATTTACAGCACCGGTTTGGACACCACTCTTCCGCATTGCTTCAGGGGTGGTGACAGAGATTGGCAGTTCTACATGCCATGCGGCGATTGTGTCAAGAGAGTATGGGATTCCATCGGTTGTGGCAGTACCTGGGATCACTGGGAAACTAACTGATGGGCAAAACATTGTCGTCGACGGAACGAATGGTATTATTGGCATCAAGAACAAATAGACAGTGCAGGATTAACTCAATGATAGGATATTAAGGAGGGAAAGTAATGAAAACTGAAGAACCAAATAAGGCAATACAGATGTTTTATGCAACTGGTGTTGTTATGGGGATTGCTGCATTTTTTGCGTACGGTCTCCATTCCGGAAACTGGGCTGTAGCATTATTCGCATCAGCTGGTGGCGGTCTGGGCTTTGGGCTGGTAATGCATGGAATTTTATCATTAAAAAATTGATTGAGAAAGGATGAATCGGAATGAGTAAAGTGAATTTTTCAAAAGTAATCGCACCAAAATCAGATTTTGTGAAAGTGGAAGCCATCGGAGGAGAGTTTAACTATAGTAATTTAGAAGAATCGAATTTCAGAGGAGCTAACTTAACCGATGGATCATTTTGTTACAGTGAGTTAGCAGGATCTCGATTTGACGATGCAAATCTAAGTAACGCAATATTAAACAAGTCCAGCCTGAAAAACACTAGTTTTCATGATTCAGTACTTGATAATACGAATTTTAGCGGATCTGATCTAAACAATGCATGCTTTGAAAGTATTGAAATGAAAAACACGGTTTTTAACAGCACATCTTTAAAGGGAACCAGGTTTAATAAGTGCATTCTCAGAAATGTCTCATTTAAAACAGAGTTAAAAGATATAGTGTTTGAAGATGTAACCGTTGATAAGGTAACTTATGCAATGTTACGAAACAGCAAGGCAGATTTAAAAAATGTGACTGTAGAGTAAGTTCTAAAGTAGAATAATCGTGCAATATTATGAAAGGAGTCAGTTGCTATATGATTTACCACATCAGAGATCATTTTAATCCTCAAGTCTAGGTGGGGGCGAATGCCTTTGTCAGTGAGGATCAACACACACATACCGGTGGAAGACGGGATCCCAAACTAGCAACAACCTGTCTTACAGTGGTCGGTACAATATAAAAACCGATCTTGGTTCGGATTTTTGGGAAAAACTCCATAATGAAGCAGGAACCGGAAGTAATCGCTAGCTCAACAGATATAAGCGGTGAATAGTCACTGGTTGATTCAAGCCTGAATGAGAAAAAACTAAACGGAACCCATCTTTCTTGATTGTAATAATATAGAAAGGGGAAAATTAGGCTTTGAGCAAAAAAATTGAGAATCAAGGTTTTACTTGTAATCATTGCAACCGATGGGTAAATTCCTTGAGTAATGGAAGCTATCGGAATCATTGTCCGTACTGTCTATACTCTAAGCATGTGGATATTAATCCCGGGGATCGAAGAAATCCCTGTAAAGGATTGTTAGAACCGATCGGTGTAAAGAACACTTCCAAAAAAGGAATGCAGCTTATCCATAAATGCAAAAGTTGTGGGAAGATAAGACTCAATAAGGTAGCTACCGATGACCCTGACCCCGATAATTTTGATGAAATCATTAATATGGTCAGGGGCTGCCTTTGACCGATAACTTAGACAAAACCATTTATTGTATAGATGAAAAGGAGGGAGCTTAGATGAGTAAGAAATTATATCTATCAGAGGAAGACAAAATGATCTCTGGGGTTTGTGGTGGGATTGGAGAGTACTTTGAGATTGACCCTACACTGGTTCGTCTATTTTGGGCTATTTTTTGTCTGATGGGTGGGATTGGAATACTTGCTTATATAGTTTCAGCATATATTATACCTAAACATGAGTAGAGCAATGATCATCCTTGAAGAAATAGGTACTACTGTAATGGCGAGGGGAGCAATGAAAAAAATGCTGTTGATAGAAGGCTAGTAGCGTTTATCCATCATGAAAAAACCATTTTTGCTTTTAGAAAATCAACAATGATCATTTGCAAAGATAATCTTATGGACAGCTGAAAACGAAGTATTAAAGGCATATTCTGAAAGTCGACTTTATCGATTATGTGGACTATAAATAATAATGTATGGGCCTCTCCGCTGATCCCGGTGAGGTCCTTCTTATTCATAGGTTAACGGATTATTAATCATACTTTACAGGATTAGCGAACTGGTTATTCCATAAAATGAGGATTTGACAAATGCAAATATCTGTAGTATTATTAAAAAACCGACCGGCGGTTTAATAATTAATGAAGGAGGATCCTCATATGGCAAGAAAAGTGAATGAAGAAGAGTATATCCAGAAACGCACAGAGATTTTGAAAAAGGCATATGAATTGATCACTACGAAAGGTTTTGAAGCGATGAGCATTAAGGACATCACAAGCAGTTTAAATATCTCTAAAGGAGCTTTTTATCACTACTTTGAATCGAAAGAAAAATTGCTTGAGGCATTAGCTGCGCAGCTTCGTGAACGTGTTGAATTAACATTGAGTCCAATAGTAAAAGACCCTAATTTAGATGCCATTGAAAAACTCAACAAATTTTTCGAGAATGTGGGAGAATGGAAAAGCGATCAGATGGAATTTCTTCTTTCTATGATTCAAGTGTGGTATATGGATGGCAATGCCATCATCAGACAAAAACTTAGATCTCAAGCGATTAAGAATCTTTCGCCTTTAATGGCAGAAATTGTTAAACAGGGTGTTGATGAAGGCGTATTTATATCTAACGACCCTGAGCATGACGGAGAAGTATTACTGGTTCTGATCCAAGGGTTTAACGATTCCATTTCTAAACTGTTAATGAAACAGAGTGATATCGATTTTGTCACAATGTCGATCGAAAAAATTGTGAGTGCATATACAAATTCTTTGGAAAGGACCTTGGGTGCTCCAAATGGATCAATTTGCATAGCTAAAATGGACAGAATGATTCAGTGGCTACAGGCGAATGCTTAAGAGATGTAAAAAAGAAAGGATTTGATTAATATGAGTAGAACACCAATATCAGTATTATTAGCAGTATTGTACACAATAGCAATCCCGGTGCTCGGATATTTATCTATAGGCGCAGCTCCAGGCATTATATTTCTGGTTGGATTCGGAGCAGGATTGGTAATGTTTTTAAATGTACCCACCCGGCCTTCCTGGGACAGAATCAAAGTGCCTTACTATCTAACTTTAGGCCTGTTCGTCATTCACCGAATCGACGAACAACTATTTGGTTTTTTTGATGCTCTAACTGAAGTCACTGGCGTTGCATATCCTTCGATAACTTATCCACCAGGCTTTATGCTCGGCTTACTTTCATTTGCTTGGTTACTAAGTCCATTGCTTATAAAAAAAGGATATTCTTTCGGATATTATGGTGCGTGGTCAGTATTTTGTGCTATGGGATTAAGTGAGTTGGCACACTTTATATTCCCTTTTATGACTCCAGAGCCCTATGGGTTTTTCCCTGGAATGCTGACAGTCATTCCTTTGGCTCCGGCAGCTTGGTGGGGGATGTCACGATTGATGAGAAGCGATGAAATAGAAAAAACTGCTTAAGACAAGTTTCAGGTAATCTCGCGATGGTCTTCGAAGTGATCAACATCAAATGAGAGGGGAATGATTCTGATGGAGAGATTTGTAAACATGATTCTGGAATCCGGAGAACGTGGTCTCTTTCTTTCTCTCAATATCATTTTGCCGATCATGGTAACTTTGATGGCTGTAATGAAGGTGATGGATGAGAAAAATGTATTGCCTAAAATCTCTGAGTTGCTTTCCCCATTATTTATCAAATTTGGCATACCAGGCTTGGGTGTTTTTGCATTAGTTCAATCCATATTCATTTCATCAACTGCACCATTGGCAACTCTATTGATTATGGAAGAAAAGAAGTTTGGGAATGCAAAAATAGCTGCAACTTTAGCGGCTATTTTTGTTTTACCCCAAGCGAATGCTTCATTTCCATTAATTGCAGTAGGATTAAACTATCCTGTGAACATTGCCACCGGATTTTTGGGAGCATTATTGGCTGGCATAATTGCGTATAGACTCTATATGTATATCCACCCTGATGAAAATCAAATGAGTTCTACTTATGCATGGGAGATGAATAAAAAGGGAAAACAAGGGGTTATACATTTGATGTTTAAAGGTGGCGAAGAAGGACTTCGTGTTTCATTGAAAACAATACCCCCTCTAATTCTTGCGATATTACTCGTTACAGTGCTTGAAGAGACCGGTTTCATCTCATTTGTTGCCTATATCTTGAACCCTCATCTTTCTCGAGTTGGAGTTCCGGAGTCCAGCATATTTCCCATTATCATGAAGTTTATTGCAGGTGGGACTGCCTCGATGGCACTAATTCTTGATTTGATGGAAAAAGAAATGATGACAGTTGCAGAACTGAATCGAATTGCTGGATTTGTTATGAACCCTTTGAGTCCAGTGGGTGTGTTTGTATTGGTATCAGCTGGTGAAAAGACTGCGAAAGTGGCGAGAATTGCTGTCATAGCAGCGATTATTGGTGTTATGGTGAGGGGGGCTGTCCATTTACTTATCTTTTGTAACCGGCAAGTACTTTTGGAGAAATTTTGGCAAATAATTTTCCCTATCTTTTTTCCAATTTTCTTGCCTGATTCTATTAAAATAAAGACTCTCGATGTGCTAAACGATAACTTTCTCCTGTAAAATTAAAGAGCTCGCATCGATAAGTAAGTCTGTCTAAGACTGCTGTAGTAAGAGC
>SL_8KL_010_SEDDRAFT_10005279_pt1 | contig 10175 bp, 8 predicted proteins | sample SodLakKL_010_SED_4_FD_11160 | JGI IMG/M metagenome (IMG submission 11160) | reverse complement strand
CAGCTGGGAGTCAACCCCATCTGCACACCACTCGTGGGTAGCGTTCATCATCTCGAGGTTGTTAGAAAACTGGAGGATATAGCTACGATCGGCGCCAAAAAATTGGCCGGTTTGCATTAAAGCATGATTTACCCCATCATTCAAACGCTCTGGCGGAAGGCTGACAAACCTGGAAGAGACCTCCGAAACCATTTTCTCAAATTCCAACCTGTAATTTAAGGCCTCTTCAGCTTTTTTGCGCCTGGTTACCTCTTCAATCAAAATAATAACCTCGTTATCGTTTAACATCGAAAAGCGTGCATTGAAGTAAAAGTTTCCTTCGGGAACCGGCAGTTCATAACTAATAGCAGTTAACTGGCCGGTGGCAAGGGTTTTTTCGATGGTGTCTTTAAACAGGGAGCCGAGGCCTGCCGGAAGGATCTCTTCTGCTTTATGGCCTAAAAATTGATCAGGGGGCATGAACAGCTTTTTTTCATCGACAGCGGTAACCAGGTCGAGGAAAGTTCCCTGCCGGTCGCACCTTAAGACTATATCTGGGATCGATTCCAGGATTGAACTGACATAGTTGACAGTTTCATTTAAATCGTTTTCCATTTTTTTGCGGTCAGTGATCTCCAAGATAAAACCGTCAATATTTTTTACATCACCCGGGCTGCCTTCTACTAACCTGGCCTGCTCATAGACCCAGCGCACCGAGCCATCCCGGTGCAAAATGCGGTATTCAATACTCCAGGGCTTATTTTTTTCAATGGCTGCATAAATATGCCGACGCACCCAGGCGCTATCCTCCGGGTGGATAATGCTTTCAAAACTGCGGACCTGGTTATTTACAAACTCCTCAGCCGGATATCCGGTTATTCGTTCTACATCGGGGGTAATATAGATCATGGTCCAGTGGGAGTCTAATTTACAACGGTAGCCAATCCCTGGAATATTGGTAATCAGCGACCTGTAACGCTCCCGGTTTTTTTTAGCTTCTTCTTCCGCCTCAATCCTGGCCAGCAGCGAACCAATTTGGGCGGCATAAAGCTCAATTGCCTCCCGGTTTAGAAGCGGGCGGTTTTTGGGCATAAAAAAGATAATATCACCAAACGCCGGCCTATCGCTATAGGCCAGTTCGATTACGTAAATATCACCAAAACCAAAAACTTTTTGGATCACTGAAGCGGTGCTCTTATTAATGGCTCCCATTGCAGTGTCATAAATATCTTTAAAGCGTACCAGCTTTCCTCCCTCAATAGTACGCAGTCTGTCGGTATTCATCTGCCAGGTATGACCCTCGGGCTCAAAACCTAATATTTTTGCGGCACGGCGAATACCTGAGGATATGCCTGAAATAGCCCTGGTTACGGATATTTTATATTCATAATTATAGGTGTTGATCGCAACAAAGCTTGCTCCCGAAAGGTTTTTCATGACATCAACCGGTTCCTGAAACTCAAAAGAGTCGAGGTCCATAGCAACCAGTTTTTTTGTAAGATCAAGCAGAGTGCCCATGGAGGCAATTTCTTTCTTTTGGGCTGAAATATCGTGGAAAAGGATATTGATGCTGCCGGATTGATCGGAAAATACGTTAATATCGTACCACCGTCCCAGGGGTTCAAAAAACTGCTCAAAGGAGAGCCCTTCCGCACCACCCGCTACTTTGCCAAATATGCCGATCCAGTCAAACTCACTTTTTTCAATACCCGGCATTATATCAGTAAGCGGACGGCCGATCAGATCTTCCCTGGACCGACCGGTCATCTTTTCAAAAACGCGGTTAACCTCAACAGTTATCAATTCATCTGTACTATTTGCAACTGGAGCCATGCGCAAACGGACAAACCCCTCCGGGAGTTTATCAATAAGCAGCCGTTCTTGTTCCTTTTTTGGATCCATGTGCGCCCCCCTCTTTTTCGGGTTTAACCTTTCATTGCACCTTGCAACAGCTTTTGTATTATGAGGAACAGCATTGTCTGTCGTAAATGAAGCAGGGGCCTTCCTACTTGTATGCATCTATTTTTTTACCTTTATTCTGCTATTCCGCACCGGCAACTTCCGTGTCCATCTGTGAAATCCCCTCCAAGGCAGTCATTTCATCAGTGCTCAAAATATGCTTTATGTCGAGAATGATAATCATGCGATCATCGATCTTGCCAATACCTTTGATCAGTCCTGTCCGTCCACTGGCTAAGTGATTGGGGGCTTCCTGGATCTGCTGGCTTGAAATGTGAGCCACTTCGCTGACCGAATCAACAACCAAGCCAAACATCTGCCCTTCAACCTCAGCGATGATTATTCTATTTTTATCATTCCTTTCTCCATCATCCATGCTAAAACGTTTGCGCAGATCGATTACTGGAATCACCTCTCCACGCATGTTGATTACACCCTCGACAAAATCGATTGATTCCGGCAAAGGTGTAACCTTAAGCATTTTAACCACTTCCCGCACGTTGTCTATTTCACAAGCAAACTCTTCTTCATTAAGATCAAAAACTACCAGCTGGGTTTCGCCTTCCTTAGTTTTATTCACTATTAAAAACACCTCCCTATACTGCCTTAATAACAGGCTTCCTATATCTTGCCGGCAGGGGCGGGTAACAAGCCTCACCATGCTGCGATAGCTGCTGCTTAACTTCCAGGTGCTGCTGGAAAACAGGACCCGAAAAATGAACNGGCTAAGAATAAACGGTGGACTGGGAATGGGGAAATAATGCGNACGTCAAATCAATTAATTCTCTATGTCATGTGATATCCCTGCCTGATAAGGACTTTTTAGCTAGACATATGCTATAATTTGATTGATTTCACATTAAGATGAGCCACCTGGGAACTATAAAGCAAAGCCGGGTGGAAGAAGTTGCAATAAAGGCGGACCTGCTTTGAAGAAAAAGAACACCGGCAAAAAAAGAATCAACTGCCTCAACTGCCGCCACTACTACGTAACCTGGGACAAGAATTTTCCCAGGGGCTGCAAAGCTATGGGCTTTAAAACCAGGTACTCACCGGCGGGTGAAGTTTACCGCTCTTCAGGTTTGCGCTGCCTTTCATACAGCCCTAAAAAATAAGCGTTTATTTCAGATCCAAATCCAGCTTTTTTCCCTTACTGGAACTATTTCTTTGCCGTTTCTTTTTCCCCGGCATCATCCTGGCCGGAGGATTCGCCTAATTCTGTCGAACGGGGCGCAGGCACCTCACCGTAAGTTTGCTTGCTGAAAGGTGTGCCCTCGAAAACCCGGTAAAGATCCTTGCGGCGGTCTTTCAAATGGGTAACGGTGCCGTTAACCCGGTTGCGACGCAGGATCTCCAGGTCGACATCGCCGATGACCACGGTTTCGATGTTGGCGCTGCATTCCCCGACAATGCCGTCGCGGGAAAAAGCAAAATCAGACGGGGAGAAGATTCCCGACTGGGCATACATGGTATCGCTGCGAAACACATGGGTAAGGTTGCCGACTGTGCCGGAAATAACCGTGTAGATTTCGTTTTCAACAGCCCGGGACTGGGCGCAGTAACGCACACGCAGGTAGCCCTGGCGGTCGTCGGTACAGAAGGGGACAAAGATGATGCGCGCGCCCTTGTCGGTAGCCATACGGCACAGCTCGGGAAACTGGGTATCGTAACAGATCATAATAGCGATCTTACCGCAGTCGGTGTCGAAAACTTTTAGTTCGTTGCCGGGCTGGATAGCCCACCATTTTCGCTCATCAGGCGTAATATGCAGTTTGTACTGCCGGTCGATGGTACCGTCGCGCCGGAAAAGATAGCTAACGTTGTAAAGGAGTTCGTCTTCTTCGACAAAGTGCGAACCGCCGATGATGTTGACGTTGTGCTTGACAGCAAGCATGCTGAAAAGCTTGATATACTCCTCGGTAAACTCTGACAAGCGGCGGACCTGCTTGCTGGGTATAGTTTCATCCAGGAACGACAGCAGCTGGATGGTGAAAGTTTCCGGGAAAACGACGAAGTCGGATTCGTCCAGGGCGGCCACGTCGACGAAATACTCGCACTGCCTGGCGAAATCCTCGAAAGAATCGATTTTTTTAAGCATGTACTGCACGGTGCAGATACGAACCGGGAAGGCTCGCCGGTAAAGCCGCTTGGAGCTGGGCATGTAGTCGACGTTGTTCCACTCCAAAAGAACAGCATACTTTCGGGAAGCCTGGTCGTCATCTAAGTAGTTGGGATTGACCCACTTTAGCTTGAATCCACTCAGGAACTGGAAGCTCAGGACGGGATCGTAGATCTTCTGCTGGATCACATGCTGCACATAATCATTGGCCGACATCTGGTCGGCGTGTTTATGGTAATAGGGGATCCGGCCCCCGACCAGGAAGCTTTCTAAGTTCAGGCGCCGGGTCAGGTTTTTGCGCTCTTCATAAATCCTGGTCCCGATATGCAGGCGCCGGAAGTCGGGGTGAACCATGATTGAAATCCCGTAGAGGTGCTTGCCCTCCGGGTCATGGTTAGTAATATAGCCGTCATCGGTGATCTCATCAAAGGTATGGCGGTCTTCATATTCGTTAAAATCAATGATCAGGCTCGATGAAGCACCGATGATTTTGCTGTCGTACTCCACGCAGAACTGCCCTTCCGGGAAGATCTCGATGTGGCTTTTTAGTTGAGCATGGGTCCAGGGATCCATGTTCGGAAAACAGATCTTGGACAGCTCCACGATCTCATCGATATCCTTCTCTTCCACCTGGCGGATAATCAGTTTCTTTTCCATTTTCGATAGGTCAATACGGTCTGACATCAATATCTTAATACCTCCTGCTAACTAAATTAACACAGGAAGGGCGCTGTGACAACTTTATTTTGCTTAATACAAAAGGAAAAAGCGGGTTTTAAAGAGTTGAATAACAGCACTGCCCCGGTGCAGAAAAGGGAGCCTTGTTAGGCCCCCTCTCTTTAGCGGTTTTACATATCAGCAATTTATTTTAACCGGCTTTAGTATTTGGCCGGTTTTTTTAACCTCAACCCTGATTATTCTTTCGGACTGGAAGGGTAAACGGGCCCCGGGTTATATTCAACACTAGGCCTGGCCTGACGGGGTTGAGGAAACAGGCTCATCAAGGTATAGACATCGGGGGGCATATCGGTGTTGACATTAATGCCCATACCGGCCATTTCATTAACGTCGATGGGGTAATCGTGGGTCCAGGTGCCCTGGGTTAGTTTTTCTGCTGTTTTCTCGGCCTGCTCGTCATCCATGTGCTTGAGCAGGAGGTTCTTAACGGTCACCTTAATCTGGCGCAGGGCTTTGCCGGCAACATCAGCCAGGATAAAGGTCTGGTCGTCGATATCCTTGGCCTCTTTCGATTCAATGACCTTGATAATAGAAGCCGCCGGGCACTGCCCCAGCTGGGGATCAAGGGGCCCAAGGACAGCATTTTCATCCATAATCACTTCGTCAGCAGCGAGAGCCACCAGGGTCCCTCCTGACATGGCGTAATGGGGCACAAAAACGGTCACCTTGCCCGGGTGGCGCAGGAGCGCTTCGGCAATCTGCTCGGAAGCCAGGACCAGGCCGCCTGGTGTATGCAGGATTAAATCTATGGGCACGTTTTTATCGGTCATACGGATGGCGGTAAGGACCTGTTCCGAATCCTCGATGTTGATGTAGCGGGTAAGCGGCACCCCCAAGATGTTCAAAGCTTCCTGGCGGTGAATCAGGGTGATCACCCGGCTGCCCCGGGCTTTCTCCAGGTCGGCCATCTTGCGAGTCCGGGTGGAGCGGAGCATTTGCTGCTGCAAGTAGGGCGTAAGAGCGGTGATGATAATAAATATCCAGAACAGCTGTGAAAGATTTTCCATAATTAAAGACCTCCTAAATCTATACCTTAACTAAAGCAATGTTAGCAGTAGTCGCGCCAGCACTCCCAGAATGGGTCAGCGCTATAAATGCGCCTGGGGCGCATGATCAGGATCAGGATTAACCCGAGCACAAACCCACCGATATGGGCCCACCAGGCCACACCGGGCTGGCCGGACAGGGCATAACCAAACTGGATCAAAATCCAGTAGCCCAGGTAGATGGGAGCCGGGAGCCAGAAAAAAAAGAATATGAAGGGAAATATAATGGTCAGGATGCGGGCCCGGGGAAACAGGAGCAGGTATGCGCCGAGGATGCCCGATACCGCTCCGGAAGCGCCGACCATGGGAATATCGCTGGCAGGCATGAAAAATCCCTGGGTTAAGGCAGCGGCTATTCCAGAAAGCAAAAAGAGGAGCATGAAGCGCCTGAACCCGAGCCTGCCTTCGACGGCAGGGCCGAAAACCCAAATAAACCACATGTTGCCAAGTAAGTGGGTAAAGTTCCCGTGCATAAACATGCTTGAAAAAATAGTCCAGAACTCACCTGCAGGATCCCGGAAAAATTCCGAGGGCACAAAGCCAAAGTTCTGAAACAAAAGAGGCATTACCTGGGGGCCAAAAGAAAGCTGGTAGAAAAAGGCCAGGGTGTTTAGAACGACCAGGCCGATGGTGGCAATAACAGCACCGTGATAAGTAATCGTGTCACGCAGTGGAAACATTTATTCTAAACCAATCTCCCTCCCCCGGCCGGTTTAAGCCGGACTTTAAACATTATATCATATCCCGGTTATGCTTAAAGCAGTTTCTGAGGTTAAATGTGGCTTTAAGGTTTATAAATGTTGCTCCGGAGTTTAGAGGAAATAATAACGACGGCGTTGAATTATGTTTTATTAGTTGCCGGTTATACCTAACCGGCCGAGTAATAATAGAAGAGGTGACAGGGATGCGCATAGTCGTTTTGGGCGGGGCCGGAGACATGGGCGCAGAAGCAGTTCGCGACCTGGTCCGGTACTCAAAAGCCACTGAAATCGTTATAGCCGACATGAACGAACAGAAAAGCAAGCAGCTGGCCGAAAGCATCGGAGACGAAAGGCTGAAGGTGAAAAAACTTGACGCCAGATCGCATGAAAACCTGGTTGAAATCATGAAAGGCAGCGCCGCTGTAGCAGGAGCCCTGGGGCCTTTTTACCTTTTCGAACGCCTTATCATCGAAGCGGCCATTGAAGCAGGGGCCAATTATGTCAGTATTTGTGATGATCACGATGCTGTCGAAGCAGCCCTAACTCTCGACCAGGAAGCGCGCCAAAAAGGCCGCCGTATCATGACCGGGCTGGGCTGGACCCCGGGCCTGAGCAACCTGCTTGCCCGCCGGGGCTATGACCGGCTCGATCAGGCCGAATCAGTGCGCATCTACTGGGCCGGCAGTGTGGGCGACTCAAAAGGCATGGCCGTAATCCTGCATTTGATCCACATTTTCGGCGGCCGGGTAGTATCCTACCAGGATGGTGAGACAGTACGCATCAAAGCCGGTTCAGAAAAGGAAACCGTTCGTTTCCCTGCACCCCTGGATCACATTAACACCTATCACCTCGGCCACCCGGAACCGATTACCGTGCCTTTATACCTGGAAGGGCTGCAAAATGTAATTTTAAAAGGCGGAATGGTTGAACACTATCTCAACTTGATGGCTAAATGCGTTGCCGCTTTAGGCCTGGCCAAATACCGGTTGACCAAGCAGATCCTGGGCCGAATCCTTAAATTTTTGACTCCCATTTTTCCGGCTAATAAGAAGCGCAGCCTGTCCGGGATCAGGGTCGATATAAGTGGATACCGGGAAGGAAAGCCGGTGGTTCTTTCATACGGCGCGGCGGCGCCCATGCGCAAGCTGACCGGGTTGCCCCTGAGCATCGGTGCGATGATGATGGCTGAAAGTAAAATTAAACGTTATGGTGTCTTTGGGCCTGAGGCAGACAGCGCCGTTGACTGCGAGTTGTTCCTTGAAGAATTGCGCCGCCGGGGGATTGAAATCGTGGAACGGGAGTTTTAAGCCGTCCCCTGAGATTAATGCCTGTGTGATCTGCCTTTTGCAAAGGCCTTACATAAGCCGTCACAGGCCCGCTCGGGCGCGGAACGGCACTTGATGATATAATACAACCATGGTCTACCAAACCCTTTATGATACGGTGCTTTTATTTGGGTTGGGCCTGGCGGGCTGGTTTCTGCTCACCCGGATCCGTGTCCCGGCCCCAGAAATTATGGGCCCCATCGTTTTGATCGGGGCCTTTCGTGCGCTGCATTTTGAGCTTCCTGCCGCTCCCGGGTTCCTGTTTCCCGTTGCCCAGATCATCATCGGTGTTTTCGTCGGCTCCATGCTAGATAAGAATTCGGTCCGCCAGCTGAAGACCATGGTTATATCCGCCCTGGTTGTTGTTACCTGGGCTCTTTCCATGATTGTGGTTATCGGCTTTTTCTTAAACCGTTACTCAGCCATGGATCCACCGACGGCCCTGCTTTCGGCAAGCATGGGCGGCCTGCCTGAAATTTCTGTGCTTGCAGTCGCATCCGGGGCGAGCGCCGCTGTAGTCATAGTGATGCAGATGCTGAGAATGCTTGGCTCGATTGTGCTTTTCCCGGCCATCCTGGAACGGATCGAAAATCGCAACCATTCCAAAAACCGCCCCGGCGAGAAAAAGCCGCCGCGCCCCGGGGACCTGCCGCCGCTGCATAACGGATCTAGAACAGCTTACAACTCCTCTCACCCAGAGCAAAGCAGTAAAGATTCAGGCTGGCAGGGCGGGATTTCTTTTTGCAAACCAGGTAATTATCTTAAGAAAACACTGGACCCTGGGATGCTGCAAGGCTTGATGCTGCAGGCCAGGCAGTCTCTACCAAAAATTTTACCCACACTGGCCGTAGCTGCAGCCGGGGGATACCTGCTGCACAGCCTGGGCGTTCCGGCGGGGCTCATGGTCGGATCCACTTTTGCTGTGGCGGCTGCTTCGGTTGCCGGCATGCCGGTCAGTAAAGTATCAAATCGCCTGCTCAGCGTCCTTTTGGTAGCAATCGGCATTACCCTGGCCGACAATATTACTCCTGAAATGCTGCACACCATGGCAAAGGTCAAATTCATAATCCCGATTTTGATTGCCACCACGGTTATGTTTTTGAGCTCCTTCGGAACAGCCTGGCTAATATTTAAGATCACCGACTGGGATTTTCCCACCAGCTTCCTGGCCGCCGCTCCAGGGGGCTTTACGGTAATGACCGCCCTTGCTATCAAGCACGGGCTTGACCCCTTTAAAGTCTCCATGCTCCACCTGTGCCGTCTGCTGGCTATAAAAATGTTCATCCCCCTGGTCATTATGCTCCTGATGTAACAAGGCGGAAGCAGTTTTTTAGAATTTTTACTCTTATTACCCCGGGCAGGAATTTATTGAGTAAATCGAGAAATTAAAAATCGGGTATGTATGAGTAAATTTAGCAAAGGCTAAAGTTTGCCGCAAAAATTAAAGAGAATTGAATGGAGGGAAGGATTTGCAGGAACAAACCAGCAAGGCTTTGTCAGGTTTTGAAGGTAAGCCCAACGAAGTTATCCCCATGCTGCAGGCGGTCCAGGACGAAGTCGGCTACTTGCCGGAGGAAGCAATCCGGGATATTGCCGACATGATCGGCCTCCCGGAAAGCAAGGTTTACGGAACCGCCACTTTTTATTCCCAGTTTTATTTCTCCCGCCGGGGAGATCGCACCATAAAGGTCTGCCTGGGAACGGCATGCCACGTACGTGGCGGCATGCAGGTTATGGAAGCCTTAGAACGTGAAATGGGGATCGATGCCGGAGAGACGACAGAAGATTACAAGTTCAGTCTGGAACGGGTAAACTGCGTCGGATCATGTGCGTTAGCACCCGTGGTCATGGTCGATGACGATGTTTTCGGGCGTTTAGTCCCGAAACAGGCAAAGGAGGTTCTAGAAAAAAGTGATCCAGAAGTTTGATGCCATTGAAAAAGAAGCCCTGGAAGCTTTGGAAAAAGAGCAAAACAACGACATCCCCCAGATTTATGTCGGCTGCGCTACCTGCGGCAACGCCACCGGAGCCCAGTCGGTAGTCCAAACCATAAAAAACAAGCTGGATGAAGAAAACGTCAAGGCTGAGATCAAAGAAGTCGGCTGTATCGGGATGTGCTTTGCCGAAGTCCTGGTTGATGTGATTAAACCAGGGCGACCGCGTATTTCCTACCAGGATGTAACCCCGGAGAAGGCTGAAGAAATTATCGACAGCTACATCATCAACGACGACCACCGCCCCGACCTGGCCCTCGGTTTTTTCGGTGAGGGCGGCCCGGAAGATGTCGAGCGGATCGACACCGGTGACG
>SL_8KL_010_SEDDRAFT_10005278_pt1 | contig 10177 bp, 16 predicted proteins | sample SodLakKL_010_SED_4_FD_11160 | JGI IMG/M metagenome (IMG submission 11160) | reverse complement strand
AAAACAGATAATTTGCGAAATTAGAAATGCCCCTATATAATTTAAAAAGGATAGTATCACGATTAAAACCTGCTCATAGGAGGGTTTATTTTGAACCTGGTTGAATTCAACGGTAAAAAACCATTGCTTGGGAAAAGAGTTTACGTAGACCCCACCGCAACACTAATCGGGGATATTGTTGTTGGTGAAGGTGTCGGCATTTGGCCGGGTGCTATAATCAGGGGCGATGAAGGAAAAGTAATCCTTGAAGAAGGGGTAATGGTGCTCGAAAATGCAATCATAGAAGCAGGAAAAGGTGGTGTGCTAACCATAAAAAACGGCACCATTATCAGCCATGGNGCTATCGTCCACGGCGCTTCTATAGGCAGTAAATGCGTTATCGGGATCGGAGCCAAGGTCCTGGATAACGCCATTGTCCATGATCACAGCCTCATTGGTTCCGGAGCGCTGGTTGCTCCAAATAAAGAAATACCGTCTAAAAAAGTGGTCCTTGGCATTCCCGGCAAAATTACAAAAGATCTCGATGACGCAGACCTGGCAAACAGCAGAGAAGAATGGGATATGCTGAATAATAAACTTGATTATTACATTAAAACAAGGGGTGTCAAATACTAAATCCTGAAGCAGGCAATCTAACCCGCACAAGCAAGTGGCACATGAGTTGGATTGCAAAATGATCCCAAACAAACCTTAGCTAAATCGGCGTTTGCGTGATCGCAACAAAAGCCTTGCCATATTTGCGCAGAAAATATATTTCCCGGGCAATAGATTTCGGTTAATATATTCCAGGAACATTCACCGTTAAATTAACGCCCATGCCGGGCGCACTAAATACAAAGCCCGATGCAGCGCATCGGGCTTAATTTATAACTATTGATTTTAAGCAATGTTTAACGCTTGGAGAATTGTGGAGCGCGGCGTGCTTTTTTCAAGCCGTACTTTTTGCGTTCTTTCATGCGTGGGTCACGGGTCAAAAAGCCGCTTTTCTTTAAAACCGGCCTGTGGTTTTCGTCAGCCTGGAGCAACGCCCTGGAGATTCCATGCCTGATTGCCCCGGCCTGGCCGGAGAAACCTCCACCTTCGACCTTGGTAATAACATCGAAAGTGCCTTCGCTTTCTGTTGCCACCAGCGGCTGCCTGACAATTAGCTTCAAGGTTTCAAGCCCGAAATAATCGTCCATTTCCTTGCCATTAATTACTATCCTGCCGCTGCCTGGAATTAAGCGAACTCTCGCTACAGATTCTTTACGGCGTCCCGTCCCTATATACTGCACTTCGCTCAAGAGTTAGGGCCCCCTTCCTTCTTATCATCCGGCCCTTCTCCCAGGATCTGCGGCTGCTGAGCCTGGTGAGGGTGCTGGTCGTCTCTATAAACACGTAATTTTTTTAGCATGGCCCGCCCCAGGCGGTTGTGGGGAAGCATGCCCCGGACAGCCAGGTATACTGCTTTGTCCGGTTTCTTATCCATTAAAGTAGCATAATCGACTTTCCTTATACCGCCCGGATATCCGGAATGCCGGTAATGAAATTTTTGCTGGAGCTTACGCCCGGTCAGTACTACTTTTTCAGCATTTAAGATGATAACATGGTCACCTGAATCCAGGTGAGGAGTATATTCCGGTTTATGCTTGCCTTTCAGCAAACTTGCCGCTTCTGTAGCCACCCTGCCTAGAGGGCGCCCGGCGGCATCAATAATGTACCAGTTGCGTTTTATTTCGCTTGGTTTAGCCATGTATGTAGTGCGCATATCCACTCTCTCCTTTTACCTCTTCCAGTAAAGCCACAACCTACATTCTAATATACCGGCCCCGCCCTGTCAAGCTGTAAAGGCCTTTTAAAAGCAATTCTGGTTAAATTATTTTCGGAGTAAATTATTTTCGGTTATAGCCAACACAAGGTTACTTTTTAAGATCATAATAAATATTTTCCAGGCAAAGCCCGGCAGCAGGTGAAGTTGGGCCCACGGCAGAAACATCTTCCCCTTTTAAAGCTCCTCTTAATTCTTCTAAGCCAATTCTGCCCGCACCGGCCCGGACCAGTGAGCCGGTGATCAGCCGAACCATGCGGTAAAGGAAACCACTTCCTTCGAAGGTTATGACAAGAAGCTGCTCGTGGGAGCGGTAATCCAACTCCACCCGGAACAAAGTCCGCACCGTATCGGTTACTCCACTTCCTGAAGCCTGGAAGGCTTTGAAATCATGGGTGCCTTCAAAAAGCGAAGCAGCTTTTTCCATCAGATCGAGGTCTAACTGCCCTGGCATATGCCAGCTGTACAGGCGCTTTAAAACCTGGGGAAAGGCCGCCCTGTCGATTGTGTAGCTGTATATCTTCCGTTTGGCATCGTAACGGGCATGAAACGCCTCGGGAACCTTTTCAGCCCCTGTAATCACGATATCAGGCGGCAGGATTGAATTGAGGGCGTTTGGGAGCTTTTTGCCCGGTATGTGAAAAGGTGCTTTAAAACTCGCCCTCTGGTCGCGGGCATGCACCCCGGCATCGGTGCGGCCCGCCCCGGTAATACGAACCGGTTGTTTATAAATTGTGCCCAACGCCTTCTCTATAGCATCCTGGATAGTAGGAGCATTATCCTGGATCTGAAAGCCGCTGTAATATGTGCCGTCATAGGTTATATGCAGCAAAGTGTTTTCCAAAAAACTTGTGCTCCTTTACCATTTAAATAAGCCAAGGGAATGGTCCCATCGTCTTCCCTTCAGCCTACGCTGCGCTTCACCGGCATTTTTATGCCTGCACTTTATGCTCGCTTCAGTTTTCTTAAGCAAGCAGCAGTTGCCTTAGATATTAATATTTAAGGCTAAAACTATCAAGGCCAGGACAAAAACCAGGGCCGCCCAGTCCCTGAACATTATTTCATCCCGGTGCATTCGTGTCCTTTTAGCTCCAATTCTGAAACCCCGTGCTTCCATAGCCAGGGCCAGTTCATCAGCCCTGCGGAAAGCGCTCACAAACAGGGGCACAATCAAAGGCACCATACTGCGCGCTCTTCGAAAAATCGATCCTGTTTCAAAATCTGCTCCCCGGGCCAGCTGGGCCCGCATCAACCTCTGGCTTTCTTCCATCAGGGTGGGAATAAAGCGCAGGGCCACGGTCATAATCATGGCCACTTCATCAGTCGGCAGGCCGAAATAACGCAGCGGCTTAAGAAAAAAACCCATCCCGTGAGTAAGGGATAGCGGGGTCGTGGTCAAGGTTACCAGCAGTGAAAACAGGACCAGGGCCACCAGGCGAGCAACAATAAATAAGCCCTGTTCCACTCCTTCAGATTCGACCGTAATAAAACCGATTCTGAACAGGACCACTCCGCCAGAGGTGAAAAAAAAGTATATAACCAGAGCAAACAAGGCAATGTAAAGAATCGGGCGCAATCCCCGCAGCAGGTAACTGAAAGGAATTCCGGCCAGGGTAAAAATGGCCAGGGCCAGGGCCAGGGCAAAGATTAAACCGCTAAACGTTTCCAGCAGAAATAACAGGACCAGCACCAGGACCAGGGTTAATATTTTTAAGCGCGGGTTGAGGCGGTGAATTACGCTTTCACCGGGTATATACTGTCCGAGGGTAATACTGCGGCTCATGGTTTATCCCGCCTTATGAGCTTATTAATCTCCCGCCGCGCCTCCTGTAGCGTATATACTGAAGTATTTACAGAAAAACCTTTTTCAAAGATGCCGTGCATTATTTCAGTTACCGGTGGTAAAGCCAGGCCGAGGTTATAAAGTTGGTCACGTTCACTAAAGACGTCTTCCGCCGGCCCGGACATAACCAGTTCACCCTGCTTCAATACCAGGACGCTGCTGGCCAGGGCCGCCGCTTCATCAAGGTGGTGGGTCGAAATAATAACCGTTAAGCCTTCTTCCCGGTTTAACTCAGTTAAAAGCTCAAACAGGTTTTTCCGGCCGGTATTATCCAAAGCCACGGTAGGCTCATCGAGAATAAGCACTTCCGGGTTTATGGATAAAACCGCGGCAATGGCCACCAGGCGCTTTTGCCCCGCACTTAACTGGAAGGGATGGCGTTCTTTTAAATCTAAGCCCTGCAAGCCAATTTTCTCAAGGGCTCCATCAACCCTTTTTTCTACTTCAGTTTCAGCAAGGCCCTGGTTGCGGGGAGCAAAAGCAATCTCATCAAAAACAGTTTCTGAAAAGAACTGCTCCTCAGGCATCTGAAAAACCAGTCCAATCCTTCTCCTGAGGTGGAGCAGATCACGTTTGTCTTTGCCGATGCTTTTTCCTTCAAAAATCACTTTGCCATCAGTCGGCTTGAGCAATCCGTTCAAATGCTGAATAAGGGTCGATTTGCCTGAACCGGACGGCCCGATAATCAAAGCAAACTCACCTTGCTTAAAACTAAATGAAATATCTTGCAGCGCTTTTGTGGCAAAAGGGGTACCGGGCATATAAATATGAGTTAGCTGTTCTGTTCCAATGAACATAAGCTGTCCACCAGCTCCCGGTTGCGCAAAATTTTTGGCGGTAAGGGACAGCCATCCTGCCGGAGCAAAAACGCCAGTTCCACTGCGGATGTCCCCTGCAGGCCCAGACCGTGTAAGAAAGGCAAATCGGTCATCACATCTTCGGTCCTGCCATCAGCAACAAGCCTGCCTTCGTTTAAAACAGCTACCCTTCCGGCAAGGGCAGCCTCTTCGGGAAAGTGGGTAACATGGACCACTGCAATGCCCCGATCCCGGTTCAACTGCTGTACCGTTTCCAGCACATCACGGCGGCCGGCCGGGTCAAGCATGGCCGTTGGTTCGTCCATTAAAATACATTCCGGCTCCATAACCAGCACACCGGCAATAGCCACCCTTTGTTTTTCTCCCCCGGAAAGTAAATGCGGAGGTTGCTTGAGTAATTTTTCCAGGCCCAGGGTGGCAGCTGCTTCCGAAACCCTTTTTCTTATCTCTTCCGGCGGCAAAGCCAGGTTCTCCAGGCCAAATGCAATGTCTTCCTCCACGGTAGTGGCAACAAGCTGGTTGTCCGGGTTTTGGAAGATCATCCCGCAGGACCGCCTGATCTCGGGCAGGTTACTTTCATCTGCTGTAGAAATGCCCTTTACCAGGACCTCTCCAGCAGAGGGGATCAAAAGGGCATTAAAAAGTTTCAATAAAGTAGTTTTTCCGGAACCATTGGGGCCAACCAGGGCTAGATAATCACCCTGCCTGACAGTGAAATTGATTCCGGAAACAGCAGGCGTAAAGGTTCCCCATTCGCCTGAATAACGAAAATCTACGTCCTTAGCTTCAACTATAATAGATGNTTGGACGGACATGATAATTAATCAGAGACGAGCTCCATGATTACCATCTGGGCTCCGTCTCCCCGCCTCGGACCTTTTTGGATTATCCGGGTATAACCACCGTCACGGCCCTCCATTTTCGGGCCAATTTTTTCAAAAAGCATTGTTACTACATCTTCATCAAGCAAAAAAGCCATGGCCTGACGGCGGGCATGCATGTCCCCTCTTTTCGCCAGGGATATCATTTTTTCAGCCAGCGGCCTTGCCGCAGCCGCCTTGGCGGCGGTTGTTTCCATGGTGCCTGCTTTCAAAAATGAGGTCACCAGGCTGCGTAATAGAGCTCTTCGGGGGCCGCTTTTTCGACTCAGCTTCTGGTATGACATTCTCTATTTCCTCCTTGAAGACTTGCTTAAACGATTATTCTCCGCTTTTCTGGAAGCCCAGGCCAAGCTCCTCCAGCTTTTGCTCTACCTCTTCCAGCGATTTCTTACCCAGGTTGCGAACTTTCATCATCTCTTCTTCCGGTTTGCGGACCAGTTCACCAACGGTGTTGATTCCAGCACGTTTCAGGCAGTTGTATGAGCGCACCGAAAGGTCCAATTCTTCTATGGTCATTTCCAGGATCTTTTCCAGATCTTCTTCCTTCCGGTCAGATGTGATTTCTACTTCATCAACCTCTTCAGTAAGGTTAACAAAAAGTGAAATATGGGTGTTCAGGATTTTAGCAGCCAGGCTGACTGCTTCATCCGGCCTGATGCTGCCATCGGTCCATACTTCCAAAGTTAACTTGTCATAGTCAGTGACCTGCCCGACCCTGGTATCCTCAACCCTGTAATTCACTTTCCTGATCGGCGAAAACAGCGAATCTACAGGAATAACCCCAATAGGTTGCTGGGGAAGCTTATTCCGCTCAGCAGGAACATATCCTCTTCCATTAACGGCGGTCATCTCCATGTAGAGCCTTGCGTTTTCTTCCAGGGTGCAGATATGCTGGTCTACATTCAATATCTCCACATCTGATGGGGCATTAATATCTTTTGCCTTAACCACTCCTGCCTGATCGGTGTCAATGGTTAAAGTTTGCGGTTCATCCGAGTGGATCTTCAAAGATACAGCTTTTAAATTAAGGATGATCTCGATTGTATCTTCCAGGACCCCGGGAAGAGTGGAGAAGTCATGCAGCGCTCCATCAAACTTGACATTAGTTATTGCCGCCCCGGGCAGCGAAGATAGAAGTATCCTTCTCAAAGCGTTACCCAGAGTGGTCCCGTAACCTCTTTCCAGGGGTTCCGCCACAAAGCAGCCATAATTATTCTGATCATCTTTTTCTACATAATCAATTTTAGGCTTTTCAATTTCAATCATAATCGTTCCAATTTACCCTCCTCGTTTAATATATTGAGGGTGCATAATTAATTACCGGGAGTAAAGCTCCACAACAAGGTGCTCGGTCACCGGCACATCAATTTCATCCCGCTGTGGGATCCTGAGAACACGGCCCTGGAATTTTTCGTGGTCCATTTCCAGCCAGCCAAGTGACTCCAATTGTTCCCTGGTTTCCGCAATTTCTTTAAACACCGCTTTATTCTTCCTGTTTTCCCTGACTGAAACCAGGTCGCCCGGTTTAACCAGGTAGGAAGGAATATCGACCTTACGGCCGTTTACTTCAAAATGGCCGTGATTGATCAGCTGTCTTGCTTCTTTGCGAGAGCGGGCCAAACCCAGGCGGAAAACGATATTGTCCAACCGGCTTTCTAATAGCTGGAGCAATACTTCACCGGTAACCCCCTTACGGCGATCAGCTTCTTTAAAATACCTGCGAAACTGATTTTCCATAACCCCGTAAATACGGCGTGCCTTTTGCTTTTCACGCAGCTGCTGGCCGTATTCGGAAAACTTCTGCCTGGCCTGCCCGTGCTCTCCGGGAGCATAACCATGGCGGACAACTGCACATTTATCGGAATAACAGCGATCTCCCTTTAGATAAAGTTTATCTTTTTCCCTGCGGCATAAACGACAAACTGCTCCTGTGTAACGTCCCATTTAGGTAATATTACACCTCCTTCTTTTAGGTAACTATACTCTCCGCCTTTTCGGTGGGCGGCACCCGTTATGTGGAATCGGGGTAACATCTCTAATGGCATTGACTTCCAGTCCTGCGGCCTGCAGGGAACGAATAGCTGCTTCCCGGCCGGCGCCCGGCCCTTTGACGAATACTTCGACCTGCCTCATGCCATGCTCCATTGCCGCCTTAGCCGCAGTTTCTGCAGCCAGCTGGGCGGCAAACGGGGTCGACTTACGTGATCCTTTAAACCCTACATTACCGGCGCTTGACCAGGAAATACCGTTGCCACTGGTATCGGTTATACTGATAAAGGTATTGTTAAAAGTCGATTTTATATGAGCAACCCCGCGTTCAATATTCTTTTTTTCACGACGCTTGGTGCGGGTAGTCCTTTTCTTAACCAAAGTTAACCACTTCCTCCCTTCTTCAAAGGTGTTTTACTTCTTACGGCGTATGCCAACAGTTTTACGCGCTCCTTTTCTGCCCCGGGCATTATTCTTGGTTTTCTGACCCCGGACCGGTAGACCGCGGCGGTGCCTGATCCCGCGATAGCAGCTGATTTCAACCAGCCGCTTGATGTTCAGTGCTACTTCCCGGCGCAGGTCACCTTCGACATTGTAGTTTTTATCAATAAATTCGCGCAGCCGGCCCAGTTCATCTTCGGTTAAATCCTTAACCCTGGTTTCAGAACTGATCCCGGTATGGGACAGGATATCTGATGCCCTGCTTCTGCCAATTCCATAAATATAGCTCAGCGCAATCTCTACTCTTTTTTCACGCGGCAAATCCACTCCTGCAATTCTGGCCAATCCTCTAACACCTCCTTGAGCATGTTCATACGGGCTGGATTATCCTCAATAATATATACTAATGAAAACCCTAGCCTTGCCTCTGCTTATGTTTCGGGTTTGAACAAATAACGACGATCTTGCCCTTACGCCGGATTATCTTGCATTTTTCACACATCTTTTTTACTGAGGGCCTCACCTTCATAACAGCGAACCTCCTTACTTGTAACGGTAGGTAATGCGCCCCCGAGTCAGATCGTAAGGCGATAATTCTACTAATACCCGGTCGCCCGGCAGAATGCGAATAAAGTTCATCCGGATCTTGCCCGAAACATGAGCCAGAATTTTGTGCCCGTTTTTCAACTCAACCCGGAACATGGCATTCGGCAGCGGTTCGACTACTGTGCCTTCCACTTCAACAACATCTTTTTTCTTGCTCATGTTACCTAGTTAAACCTCCTCTTCGGAATCCCCGGTTACCGGTACCAATCGCTTCAATGACTCAATAACCTGGTTATCGGTTACCTCATCGGGATCAAACGGTGCCTCAAACTCCGCTCCTCGTTCATAATGCTGAAGATGAGCTTTGTTCTTTTTCTTTGGCCGGGCAACGGGCCGCCTGCGTCCGTCGACCAGAAGCACATATTTTTCATCAAGCTCCTGCAGCACCAGGTAATGTTTTCCCTTATCACGGCCGGCCAATGAGCGGACCAGTTGTCCCGGTTTCAAATCCACCATTACTTCGCCCCCTCAAGAAAGGCTGGAAGAAGTCAGTACCTCGGGACCGTTTTCACCAAGTACCACCGTGTGCTCAAAATGGGCGGAAAGGCTGTCATCACTGGTGACTACAGTCCACTGATCATCAAGAACTTCCACTTCCCAGCTGCCGGAATTAACCATCGGTTCAATAGCCAGGGCAATTCCCGGCTGCAGTAAGGGGCCTCTTCCCGGCAGCCCAAAGTTTGGCACCTGTGGCTCTTCATGCATTTGTTCACCAATCCCATGCCCGACATAGTTGCGCACAACCGACATTGAGCTCTGCTCAACGTAGGCCTGGACGGCATGAGATATATCGGAAAGCCTGCTGCCGCTTTGCATCTTTTCAATTGCCTTGTGCAAAGACGTCCGTGTTACATTGATCAGTTTTTGCGCTTCAGCAGATATCTCTCCGACCGCAAAAGTAGCTGCGGCATCACCGTAATACCCTTTCCGGTAAACACCAACATCAATGCTGATTATATCGCCCTCTTTAAGTCTGCGCAAGCTTGGAATTCCATGCACAACTTCATTGTTTACCGAGGCGCAAATCGATGCCGGAAAGTTATTGTAACCCAGGAAAGCCGGTTCAGCACCGTATTTCCTGATCCTGCTTTCAGCCACACTGTCGAGCTTTACTGTGGCAACACCGGGCGTCACCATTTCGTCCATCAATTCCAGGACTTCGGCAACAATCTTACCCGCTTCCCGCATCAGCTTGATTTCTTTTGATGATTTAAGCTTGATCATAATCCTTCTCTATTTCATGAATCCGCGATAACTTCGCATCAACATGTGGCTCTCAATCTGCTTGAAAGTTTCCAGGGTTACACCGACGACAATAATTAAGCCGGTGCCTCCAAATATAATATTCATTCCAGTCAACCGTTCCAGCAATATGGGAAAGACAGCAATAAATGCCAGTGAACAAGCCCCCACTGTGGTCAACCTGGAAGTAATCCTGGCCAAGTAATCGGCTGTCGGACGCCCCGGCCTTAGGCCAGGTATGAACCCGCCGTATTTCTTAATATTGCCGGCCACCTGGAAAGGATCAAACTGTACCGCAGTATAAAAGAAAGTAAACAGGATAATCAAGGTCATATATAAAATCAGGTTCAGGTTGGTACCCCAACCGAGGCTTGCGGCAATACTCTGGGCCACCGGGTGCTGAATAAAGCTAACCAGCGTTTGCGGAAAGCTCAGGATTACCGAAGCGAAGATTACTGGAATAACCCCTGCCTGATTTACTTTCATCGGAATATGGGTTGCCTGGCCGCCGTACATTTTACGGCCGACTACCCGTTTGCTGTACTGCACG
>SL_8KL_010_SEDDRAFT_10005277_pt1 | contig 10178 bp, 4 predicted proteins | sample SodLakKL_010_SED_4_FD_11160 | JGI IMG/M metagenome (IMG submission 11160) | reverse complement strand
TACTTTGAGATATCTCTCGCCTTATTTGTGGCTGCAGTTGGTTTAATGGCTGCAAGAGATATTGGAGGAATCATAAAAGCCCACGGTTCTAAGTTTATAGTTACTGGCTTTTTGATGGCGACAGTAGCTGCATTATTGACTTTTATCGGGGCAAGGGGGCTAGGTGATATTGGAGTTGTAGATCCTAGGTATATAGAAGGTGTATTTACTGGGGCCTTAACTAGTTCGCCTGGATTAGCAGCTCAATACGAAGCGGTAGCTGATGAGGTAGGTGAACAAATCGCAATAGGATACTCAGTAGCTTATCCCTTTGGCGTTGCAATTGTAATACTATTTCAAGAGTTTTGGCCTAGGTTCAGAAATATCGACATAAAGGAAGAAAAACGGAAGTTTAAAAGCAGGATCGACGCTGTTACAACAAAGAAAAAGGAAAGAATAACAAAAGAATCTGTTACTTTCAGCGTTGGTGGATTTACTCTTTCTATTGTTTTAGGAGGTATGCTTGGAACTATACCTATTCCATTGGGTCCTCTTGGGACAGTTACTTTGGGTATAACAGGTGGCATACTCCCTGCTGCTCTTTTAGTTGGATATATCGGGAAAATAGGCCCAATAACTACCAACATGTCTCACGAAGTACTTTCAGGTATACGATCATTAAGTCTAGCCATATTTTTGGCATGGGTTGGAATCGACGCAGGAAGTGGATTCGTAGAAGCGGTCATCCAAACTGGGGTTGTATTGGTGCTTATAACTTTATTCGTAGCAATGGGAACAATAGCGGTAGGTCTTCTGCTTTTGAGATATATTTGGGGGTTAGATTGGATAGCTACGTCCGGTGCTATCACAGGTGGTATGACTTCAACACCTGGTCTTGGGGCTGCTATAAAAGCAACAGGATCGGAAGACGTCGGAGCGGGATATGGTTCGACTTATCCGTTCGCTTTACTTGGGATGGTCATATTTGCAAGGATATTGAGTATCCTGATAGTTTGACGTTAAAATGTAGGATGATTAGGGACTAAGAAAATTTTTTAAACATCTCTTTCTTACCCTCGATAAAATCTAAATCCAATCAAAGTTGAAAAATTGAAAGAATTCGGAGAAAAATATGATCAAGTTAAACAGAAAACTAAAGATTATAATACTCACCTTTTTAATAGCCACTTTTTTCACCCAACTACCTTTGCCTTTTACCCTAAACCAAAAAATAATGATCGCTATCGCTTTCTCCGCTGCGGTATTGTGGGTAACTGAGGCTCTTCCTATTGCTGTAACCGCTTTATTAGTCATCCTTCTTCAGATACTCTTTGGGATTCATCCCGTAGGAGAGGGACTCGCATATATAGCTACGCCTGTAAACACTTTACTTTTAGCTGGATTCATAATAGCCGGGGCTCTCAAAAAATACAATTTGGACAGAAGGATCGGATTACAATTCATCTCTTTGGTGGGGGATAATACTGAAAATTTGATTTTGGAATATTCGTTTCTACTGCTTTTCTTTCAATGTGGATTTCCAACACGGCTGCCACAGCCATAATGCTTCCGATAGGTATCGGTATGATAAAAAAAGTGATCGATGAGCCTAAAGGAAGCAATCTCGGCAAAGCGATGGTCATCGGCATAGCTTTCACTGCAAATCTGGGAGGTATGGGTACACCCGTTGGAACTCCTCCCGTTCCCATAACGATAGGATTCTTGGCAGAACATGATATAAACATTTCCTTTGGGGGATGGATGATCAGAGCTATACCAGTATTGCTGATAGCTATCCCCCTTGTGTGGAAATTGATGGTAACAGTCTACAAACCTGAAGTAAAAAAAATAGAAGGCGGTACAGAAGACATAAAAAAAGAGCTAGCAGAGATGGGAAAGCTAACCAAAAAACAGAAACATGTTTTGATACTTTTCGGTATAGCTGTCTTTTTATGGCTCCTAGACGCGATAGATATGGGCATAATATGGTTGATAGAGAATGTCTTCACATTTACCTTTTTAGAACCTTTACTTGAATTTTTACCTCTTCCAGGCGATTGGCTTTTCATCGCTTCATTATTGATAGCGATGATGTTCATCTTTCCAGGGATCGGAGTCTTGAAATGGGATGAGGCTCAAGAGGAGATAGGATGGGGTGTTTTTGTACTAGTAGGTGGTGGTCTTGCTTTGGGTGATGGACTGTTAAAAACTGGAGTCATCGATCTGATAGTCGAGAACATGGAAGTTTTCCTAGCTGATGTTAATCTCTTGGTAGTAGTTGCCACTATCGCGTTCATAACAGCCTTCAGTATCACTTTATTTTCTAGTTTAAGTGCTACATCTAGTATATTCGTTCCTGTGACGATATCTTTAGCTTTCACCCTAGGGATCGATCCTTTGTTCCTAGCGCCAGTAGCTGGTATGGCTGCATGTATGGCATTCTTGTTACCAGCAAACACACCACCCAACGCAATAGCCTACAAAACAGGATTTTTCAAAACATATGAGATGACGAAAGCAGGTGTTTTGGCGACGATATTGTCAGCTTCAGGATTGGTCCTTGTGGTGATGATCTTTTGGAATACACTTTTGTAATTTTATATTAATAGTTGCTAATCCTCCTAGCTAACAAGGTATTGACCTTTCTTAATATTAACGTTGGCCAGTGGGTATCATGTGTCGTTCTCTTCTTTTCTCTCTAGTTCTAATTCATCAGCTTCTCTCAATGATTCAAATGTACCTATGTCGAATCTCTTCCCTTCAAATTTGTAACCATAGAATCTGTTCCCATCTTTTCTCATCATCTCTATGGAATCTGTCAGCCAGATCTCACCCTTTTTACCTGGCTCAGTCTTATCGATGTAAGAAAAGATCTGTGAATTGACTATCATCAATCCAGCTATATTCAACCAATGATCATTGTGCTTGTAAGGCTGGGCTTCCTCTAAGGTTGGTTTCTCTATCATGCCGTGTATCTCCTCGTTCTCATCAATATCTACAACACCGAACCTCGTTGGATCATCAACAGGATGTAGAACCAGGGTCCCCTGTCCACCTTTCTCCTTGTGGAACTCTACTATCTCTTTCATAGTTTCATAAGGTGTGAAGTAGTTGTCCCCATACATTATCGCAAAATCCTCATCATCCTCGATAAAATCTTCACCAAGGGATACAGCGTGAGAGGTACCTTTAGGTTCTTCCTGCATCCTGTAATATATCTTAAGGCCCAACCTTTCTCCGGAACCTAGATAATCAATGATTGCATGTTTTTTCCTACCGATTATCAGAAGCACGTCTTCTATGCCACCAGCTTTTAAAACTTTCAACACGTGTTCGATAGCTGGATTCTTTCCTACTCGTATGATCTCTTTAGGGATAGCTTTTGTTATAGGACTGAGTCTAGTTCCTTCACCTGCTGCCAGTACTATTGCTTTTTTTACCAATTTATCACCAATATCTGATAGCCTCTATTAGTTGCTCTTTTATATATTTTTATCTAGCCGTTTCAATGTATCGTTGAGCCGCCGTTTACACCTATAACTTCTCCATTGACATAATTTCCTTCTTCGGAAGCTAAGAATACAGCCGCATCGGCAATATCTTTTGGATCACCGAATCTCCTGAGAGGGATGCTTTCAGCTCTTTTTTCCCTTTTTTCCTCCGAATACCCCGATATGATATCCGTGTCGATAGTACCCGGAGCTATACCGTTGACCGTTATCCCTTTAGGTCCTAATTCCAGTGCGAGTGCTCTGGTCAATCCCAATAAAGCGCATTTACTGACGACATATGAAGTTCCATGATCTGAACCGCTGAATGCGAGTTGGGAAGACATGTTTATTATCCTTCCGGACTCTGATTCCATTAGATGTTCTAGTGAAAATTTGCAGAGCATAAAAGGTCCTCTTACATTCACATCCATTGTCTCATCAAAGTCTTTGATCTCAGCTTCCTCTAGACTCTTACGCTTGTAAATGCCGGCGTTATTTACGAGGATATCTAGTCCCTTATATTTATCTACAAAATCAGAGATGATCTTTTTACAGTCATCTTCGCGGCTCACGTCTCCTTTCAACAACATGCCTTGGGAATTCGTTTCTACATTCTTTAATACACCCTTTGCTTTCCCTTCACTTGAATTATAGTTTATCCCTACGATCGCTTTTTCTTCGGAAAACTTCTCAGCTATAGCTCTGCCTATCCCTCTCGAAGCACCTGTGACTAAAGCTCTCTTTCCTTTCAATCTATTTACCATATTTGTTCAAAAGAGTTTGTTACCTTAAAAATCTTTTTCAGATGATATTTTCCCTATAAAATCTTAAAATTAAATTTATTAAGCATATCAAAATTTTTATATATTAGAAGGGTTTGACAGCCCTAGATTCTAGCAAAGGACAGTAAGAGGTTAAAAGGATGGATCATGTTGAAAGATTAGACAGGAAGTTTGAGCTCATAATAGCTAGTTTTGTATTGATCTTAATATTTACCACAACGTTTACGGGCGCTATTTTCAGACCAGAAATTGATTCTAGAGATTTAGACGATGATGAGAATACTACAGATTTATATGCCCTCTCAAAAGAACAAAAGACCAATACGATATCTGCTGACAGGGAAGGATTGTTTTTAGATATAGTCGACGAGTCAGAGGATTTGGGGAAATATACCTCTATAGACATAAAAGAAGGCGGAGAAAAAAAGCTTGTTTTTATAAGCTACTACTCAGAAAGTTCAGAAACCTTGAAAATAGCTCAAAATGATATGAATGATCCGGAGGGAGACTGGGAAAGATGGACTATAGATTATCAAGGTAATGTAGGAAGTTATTCGTCTCTTGAAGTCGACGATGATATGAGAGCCCACATAGCCTATTATGACGTTACGAACACTAGATTAAAATATACTCTTTGGTGCGGAGAAAATCACAGATTGGAAAACACAGAGGTTATAGACGATAGTGGTGAAGTGGGAAAATATACGTCTCTTGTATTAGATGAGAATGAGAATCCACGCGTAAGTTACCATGATTCGTCCCGGGGCGCATTGAAATATGCAGAGCAGAATAATGGTGATTGGAAAACCGTAACAGTATCTGATCAGGGTGAGAACTTAGGTCGACATACTTCTCTAGCGTTGGACAGTGATTCAGAACCACATATAAGCTTTTACGATTGGGAGAGAAGAGATTTAAAATACGCTGAGAGAATTAGAGAAGATGAAAAGACAGAATGGGAGATATCAACTATAAAAGAAGCTGGTGAACTAGTAGGGAAGTATACTTCACTTGAGTTGGACAAAGGTGATAATGCCCACATATCTTGTTACGAATGGACTGACGGCTATAAACGATTAAAATATGTGACCAATTCTGTTGGTAGTGAGTGGACTTCCGAAGAAGTCTCTAGTTCTGATCCCTCTGGAACTTATACTTCTATCGAAATCTATGGTTCTGGTAATCCTCTCATAAGCTATCATGAATGGGGTGAGGAAAATCTGAGATTAGCGGTAAAAGATGGTGAGGGATGGAAAAACGTTGAGATAGATACTAAAGGCAGAGTTGGCTCACATACCTCTATCGAATATATTGGGGAGGCAGAAACACATATAAGCTATTACGATCAGTTTGAAGGTGATTTGAGACATGCGCGGTATTTTTTTAAGAATAGAACTCCATTAGCTCCCCAATCCTTCAATACTAGGTCTGAATACGGTGATGTTGTACTTGAGTGGGAATCGCCGCTATACGATGGCATAAAGGCTCAAGGTAACCATATCTTGGGGTATCATATTTATCGTTCTAATGGTGATGATTTCGAAAAGATAGATAATGTTACAGGATTTTCTTACACAGATGAGATCGAAATAGAAAACGAAACAGATACTTATGAATACAGAGTAGCAGCCGTGAACAGAAAGGGCGTAGGGGATAATACATCCATAATAAAAACGAGAGCCCGGTATTTTTCCTATGAAAGGAGTTGGGAGAAAACAAACGAATACAGTATCCTTGCAGATGGGTTATTACCTCTCAGTAATGAAGAAGAGGGACCTTATGAGATCAGATGGGATCTAGACTACGAAGCAAAGGAAGGACCTACTTGGGAAGATGAAAACTTTGAAGAAGAGATGTATAAGAAGTATGATGAGGTCGGTCTAAAGAGTATCCTCCTTGAGTATGAGAATGGAAATGGGGACAGGCGGAGATGTCTTCAAAGTGCTTGGGTCCTAGGTCAGTTTGATGTGACTTCTACATATGAACAGAGTGGATCAGAAGAGAGGTTCTTCCACTTGCCTGAAGACAAAGAAGCTTTTGAGGATTTGAGCAGCGAAGATAGCCTAAAAAACACATATAAATTAGAGACTCAACAGAGTTTACCTTACGAATACGTTGAATTTGAGTTCCTTGGAAAGGATGAAACAGTAAATGAATCTGGTTTAGAACAAGATAAAGAAATTTGGGAGAAAACATTTAGCGTCAGCGATTCAAAGGAAGATACAGAAGTTAGTGTGATACCTTATCTTAAAAATAAATATAGAAACGAAGTCGAAAGCCCGATTAGTTTTCCTCACCAAATCGAACTAAAAAATGAAAAGAATGTTGAGGTGATAGATACTCCAACTTGGTTCCCCCATCTTCTTGATGCATTCTTTGGCGACAATCTTGAGATAAATAATATAGAAGATGAAGGAAATTACGTAGGTTGGGAGGTCGAATTTGAGATTCCAGAGTTAGAAGATGATGATAAACTCAAGGATGCTTTGGATCAAATGGATATTTCGGGCACTCCTGAATTAGACATCCTCGACGACCTTGGAAGATTTTTTGGAGGCAATTACGGTTTTGAGATGGAGTTGTTTCCTGACAGAGAAATCACGTTCGATAATGATCTTAATTTCGAAACCACTTTGATCGAATTTTATACCGATGTAGATGAAGGCCAGATGGGTATAGATTCTTTTGATGGTGAATTAGGTAATTCTTTAGATTATGCAGCAGATCCCGAAATAGAGGTCTCTGCAGGGATCAGTATCGATCTCCTTGTGAAAGAAGATGGTATCAGGGTTGCTGGCGGATTAGAACTTGAGGTAGGTGCTGGTATACAGATAGATATACCTCTGAAATCTATCGGATTTGCTGAAGTTGGATTAACAGCAGAGATAGGTGGTGAGATCTCCGTTGAGTACGAGGTCGGTGCTCTTGGTTATGAATATGAAAAAGGTCTTTCACTTGACCCAGGTGATGGTGAGATCCCAATAGAGTTTTTATTGAATTTTGGTGGTGGTCCCTACGGTGAAGTTGGTGCTGGTCTAGCTAGAATAGAAGGGAGATTGGTATTGGAAGTTATAGTAGGTCTAGAATTACCTTCAAAAGATACGGGTATCGATCATGCTGGTAAATTTGTTGTTGAGGTCTCGGCAGGCTGGGGATTATGGTCAAAGACCGAAGAATGGGAATTGTACAGCACTGAGGATGATTCTACCTCTTTGACCAGTATGGATACGAACGCTGCTGTTAAAAACAAGATGTTCGAAACAGATAGATTAGCGACTAGGGATTATGGGATGGATGAAGAAACGACTCTGTTGGGTATAGACGAGTTGGATGGGAGAAAGAATGTTGGACCAAGGGCAGATCCTCAAATAGTCTCCTTAGATAAAGAGAAATCTCTCGCTGTTTGGAGTGAACTCTCAAAAGATAGCAATGGTGATGTCCAGTCCGATCTATTTATGCAGAAGATCTCCGATGGAGCATGGGAAAATGATGCACAAGTGATCACAACACGGGGAGATATGGCGTATGATCCTGAGCTTATAGAATTTAAAGAGGACGATAAGGTAGGCTTGATATATAAAGAGATAGAAGAAAGACCAGGTGAGTTCGAAACTGTAGAAGAATTAGAAGACTACTACACTAATGACAAATTACGAGGCAAAACCTGGTGTGCAGAAAAAGGTTGGTCTGACTTAGACTTACACCATTCTGTAGAAAATCAATCTATAACTAGCTTTGATGTAGACATAGATCAACATGACGATATTCATATCGTTTATCGATCGAGCTATCCTTCCTTAGATATGTTTGAAGCATCCTCTAGTGAGGAAGCAAATATAGGTGTTTTGAAGCAACAGGAAGAGAACTGGAAAGAAATCTTTGAAAGAGAAGATAATTTACCCCAATCATCTAGACCCTCGATAGAAGTTGTAGATGGTAATGAGAATATAGTTTATACCCGAACAGTCGACGATGTTAATGGGAAATATGATGAGGTGTGTTATAACCGGACTGTGTTAGTAACGATAGATGGTGACGAAAAGATAATCAGAGAAACACCGAACACTACTTCTTATCAATTGTTATCAGAAGAGGACGGAGATTTAGTTGTTTCTTGGGTGGAGGATCATACCGAGATTAGGAGAATTGTTGCCTGTGAATCATTTAATGGATCAGAAGATGAAATTACGACCCTTTATTCAGGTAGCACAATATCAGGATTGACTTACCATGTCAACGATTCGAGCAAATATTATGTCTTTCAGAAAGGACGATATGCTGTACCGACTTTAATCGAATCATCTGGTGATAGATGGTCCAAAAAAAGGAGTATATTGAGTGAGAAGGCATATGCAGCAGATCAACTAGATCTTGATTTTGGCAGGGATGATCCAACGATACTGACGGTGGAAAAAGATGAATTGATAGAATCCTGGCACCGTGCACATTATAGATTCGATGGCTCAGTGAGAGATGGCATGGTTGCAGATAGAAGTGAGGAGACAAATATTGGACACTTAAAAGGCAATTGGACAAGAGAAAAACATGATCCTGAGAAGCTACACGGTAGGTACGGATATTACCTAAATTTCAAAGGTGAAGAAAGTAAAATTGTGGTAGACCATTCTTCTACTCTCAACGTGACAGAAAATACAGAAGATTTCACCGTAACAGCATTAATAAAAGAAAATTATTATGAGGATGGAAGTTACCTGATGAAAAAGGAGGGATCTTGGGGTTTATTACTAGATAATAAAGAAGTGGTAATAGAACTCTGGGATAATGACGAAAAAAATATTATCCCTACTTCGATGGAGTTTCCATCATGCTGGACATTTTTCGCTCTAAGATACGAAGAAGATTGGTTGAATGTTACCCTGAAAAATTATGAGAGCTCAGGATCTTTAGATGAAAACACAGTTAATGTTTATCTAAATGGTTTTGGATCATTATCCTCCTCAGTAGAGCCTTTAAAATTAGCTGAAGGTTCAGGAACCCTTTTACTAGATGATTTCAGATTAGTAGAGAGATATCTACCTAATGCGTCTATAGAAAAAATATTTAGGACCTCATATCCCAATTTTGATGCGGAGTATTCGATTACTACTAAAAATATCCCGCCTTACGCAAACTTTACTCATTCCGAAGAGACGGTGGTTGGTGTACCTATTGAATTCACGGCTCATAGTAGAAGGGATGACCTCAATTATAGTTGGTCATTCGAAGGAGTTGAAAAGCATGGAAAGGAGATCGAATATCAATTCAAAGAAACAGGCTATCATACTGTTAATCTTAAAGCAATGGATATGCAAACAGGTGCTGAAACGGAATACGAGAAGACCTTGCATGTTATCGATGTGAACCCTCCAAGATTTGACGCTGGACTTGAAGTTTTTGAAATCTATGAAGAGAACAACTCTGTGAGGATTGGATGGGATGAGGCAGAGGGCGAATCTGAGCCCTTTGAATACAGGATCCATCACGATACGGGAGAGGATGCTGAGTTCGATCATAAATACTGGAGGGATAGTACCGAAGAGACTTCTATTGTGATCGAAGACTTGGATCATAACTTTGATCATCACTTACTTGTCAGTGTTGTTAATGATCTCGGTCTTACCAATACAAGTGCTGAACATGTCTCTTTCGAATTTGAAGGTACCATTCCATTAGAGTTTGATGGTCTGCAATCTACATATGTGAATCATTCGGAGATGAGAGTGCGATTGGCATGGTATGAAGTTGATCATCAATGTGAAGCTATATCCTATAATATATATCACTCTAGAAAGGAAAACATGAATTTCGAAGAACGGATAGAGAGTACTGATAAAACGGAAAAACAGATTCTCGTTTCAGAGATTGGTAAACATTATTTTGCTGTTAGAGCTGAAGATAATGAGAGAAACGAAGACGATAACGAAGA
>SL_8KL_010_SEDDRAFT_10005276_pt1 | contig 10179 bp, 6 predicted proteins | sample SodLakKL_010_SED_4_FD_11160 | JGI IMG/M metagenome (IMG submission 11160) | reverse complement strand
TATATTTATAATGATTACAACAACTGGGAAGAAATGATGGTGTACGAAAACGGCAAGCTCGTGGAAATAATAAAAAGGGAGATTGAGTATTTTGGGGAGAGTTGAGGATGGTAAATTTATCAATGACTTTTTCTATAACCCGGAAATGCATCTGCAACCTTGCAAAAATTTTCTATTCTGATTATATTCAAATATCTTTGAATAAAAATATTATGTTAACTTTTTTTTAAAAAGCCTGTATAACCTGTTTAATCAATTTTTTATACAAATAAAGTGTGTTTTTGCTATAAATAAACGAATTTGTCTTATAAGATATATATATTTTATTAATTTCGGGGTTAATATCAATATTATTTAGTCTAAAGCTGCAAAACATTTATGGATAAAAAACTAAAAACAATTACGATATCAGTCATCACGGTAGTTGCATTATTAATTGTGTTGGCTCTAATTATAAAGCCTGAAACTAATTCAGAGAATGGCTTTATTGAAGATAGTAATTCTGAAGAGGGTCAAGCTGCAGCAGCGCCCCTTACTTCCGTTTCTTCTAAACCAACCTACAAAGTCTTTTTTGAAAATACAGGCAGTATGAATGGTTATGTACGTGAAAATTCCAGGCTTAAAGATGTTTTGCATGATTTACTTGCAAATATTGAAAATCCTAACTTAACTGATAATGAACTTAATCTGAATTTTGTCAACAATGTGATTATTCCGCGAGATTCTGATATATCTAATTTTAGAAATGAACTAAACCCTTCAATTTTTAGGGAACTTTGTCAGCAATTTCCCGGATGTAATCTTGGTGACACGTATTTCCCGGATATTTTTGAAACTACCCTTAACGATATTTCAAAAAACGATGTTGGCATTTGGATATCAGACTGTATCCCTTCAACCGGAGATGATGTTTCAACCAGGGAAGAACTCAACCAACAAAGCATTGAATTGAGAAGAATTTTCTCTAAAAAATTGATGGAGTATAAATTTAATACATTAGTGTTGCATCTTAATAGCAACTATAATGGACAATACTGGGATAAAAATGAAGACATAACGTATATTGAAAACATAGACAGACCATATTACATTTGGATTTTTGGAAAAGAAGATTACATCAAAGAGCTTAAAAGTGTTATTGAGCAAACGAGGTTATTGCAGCAAGACCTGTTAAACTATCATTATTTCTTTTTTTACGATTCTGAAAAACTCGATTATCGTATTTCTCCACATCCACGTACAGGCAATTTCACATTAGAACCCCAAAGCCCTCAAAATACTATTAAAAATGCACAAGCTGAAACTCTCGGTCAATTAAGCGGAGAGTTTCAGTTTCCTGTTTATGTTGATTTTTCTGAATTTCCTATGAGTGAAAGCTACTACACTAATCCTGCTAACTATGACATAAGTCCTCATTACTCCATTGAAATTGAAACAACTGATAGTGAAGAACATACTCATATTATTAAGCTTACAACCGAGAACCTGCAGAGTGAAACCCTGGAGTTAAGACTAAAAAACCAATTGTCTGAATGGATTTACGATTACCACTTGTATGCCGATACTGATATTTTATCAGATGAGCAGATAGATAAGACATTCGGTTTGAAATACCTGTTTAAAGGAACACATGATGCTTATTTAGCACAGCAAGAATACAGGGAACACTTTTTTAATCTGACAATAAACATAAACAAATAAATCAATATCATGAATGAATTTTTTGCGAGTCTTTACGAATTGTTTATTAATTTTTTCGGGCACGACCTTGGTATGCACTTAAACGGATATCAGGATGGTGCTTTCGGCGAGCCACATTATATATGGTTTGGATTGGTTTTAATGTTAGGTACAGTGTTAATGGTGGTTTTGTTCTACTATATAATCAACCATCCGCGCTTTAATATGTGGAAGCACTGGCTGTTAATGCTTGGAGCAACTGTAATAATACAGTATATTATTGCCTACCAATGGGTTTTGGATCACTTAAATACCGGAAAGATATGTGATGACCTTATTGTAAACAAAAGTGATATAGCTTCTTTTAGCTTTGTTCATGCATTCTGGGCGTTTGTGATATTTGTTTTCGTATCTTTTGTGATTCGGTGGTGGAGTAAAAATTCCTCTTGTACACCTTATCCTTTGTAGAACAAAGCTCTTAAGAGTTTTGGAAACTCTATGGGCTTTAAAAAATATAGTATATGTCTAAATTATTTGTTTTTGCAATTGGAGGAACCGGCAGCAGAGTGCTGAGATCTGCTGCTATGCTTATGGCTGCCGGGTTGAAAATGAATGCCTCCCAGGTGATACCAATAATCATTGATCCTGATAGTGGCAATAACGACCTTAGCAGGACTGTTAATGCTTTAAATTCATACAAATATATTAATGAAAGCATCAGTAAAGATGGGAAAAACAATGGATTCTTTTCGACTCCGGTAGAGGATGTCTTTTCCAAATATGATTTCCGCATGGATTTTAAGGGGGTGGACGGCAGGTTGTTCAAGCAATATATTGACTACCCCGCTTTGGACAAAAAAAACAAAGCTTTTGCCGACCTGTTGTTTTCAGACCATCATCTGGACTTAAATATGGATGTAGGGTTTAAAGGTAACCCTAACCTGGGAAGCATTGTTTTAAATCAATTTGGCGATAATGATGATTTTAAAAAGTTTGCATTGAATTTTACGCAAGGTGACCGCATTTTGATTATCAGCTCAATTCATGGTGGCACCGGGGCAGCAGGATTCCCATTGTTGCTTAAGAATCTTCTAAATGCCAGCGATGAATTACCCAATCAGCAATTGATCAAAAACTCAATCAAAGGAGCAATAACAGTATTGCCTTATTTTAGACTACAGGCAGGAAAGATAAACAGCTCCGATTTTACATCCAAGACTAAGGCAGCATTGGAATATTATTATGAAAATGTCAATCCCGGTCTTAATTCGCTTTATTATATCGGCTATAAAGATCATACAAAAAGTTATGAGAACAACCCGGGTGGTGTTAATCAGAAAAACCCGGCTCATTTTGTTGAATTAGCGGCTGCTTTGTCTCTTTTTGATTTCATGGAACAAAAGGATGCTGCTATAAAAGCAAGGGGAAATAGATTTATGGAGTTTGGAGCAGACATATCGGACGAACGAATTACATTCGATGAGCTGGATGACAGCGTTAAAAGATATGTTCGCAAGCCTCTTACTAAGTTTGCCTTTTTTAGCAAATATTTAGACTTGCAGATTGACAAATCAATTAGCAGGCAGCCATGGGGAATGAGGGGAAAAGCAAAATCAAAACTGGGTAAAGAATTTCTTGATACCGACTTTTTTAAAAGTATTACAGCTTTTAATGATCATTTTAAAACATGGCTGAAAGAGTTTTCGGAAAACAGTCCTGCATTCATACCTTTTAATTTAGAGGCTAATAATGAAAACCTTACGTATATGATAAATAACAGACCAATAGCAAAAAAGCCTTTCAAAAAAGATAACTTCACACTTTTTGACGACCACCTTAATGCATCTGATAGGCAGGATAATATATCTAAAAAACCCGCAAACTTGAAGTTCACTAATTTATTTCATAATGCAACAGATAGACTTGTAACCAAAAATTTTAAAATATAATCATGAGCGTATTCAGATTACAAGATGAACAAGCCGCAAATCTTCAGGATGGCAGAGGCTGGTTTCAAACGGCACCATACAACCCACAGTCCATAGCTGCAATTACTGATCCTGATGGAGGTAAAGGCTCTGATCCAACATCAATTCCTACTCCTTTTGCAAGGATGGACCTGGTGCGTACAGCATTTAAATTTGTTAATGATAAAGGAATAGATGAAGATACCAGCTTTCATCAAATAGTTTCACATGCTTTGGATATCGGGGAGATGTTTTTTAATTATGAGTTGTTTGAGGATAAATTAAGCCTTTTGGAGTGGGATAAAACGCAGCAGATTGAAACATTGCTCAACAGCAATAGCCACGAACAGCATAATTATGGCAAAACCTTGCAAATGTATATGAAACAGGTTGAAGATGCCAAGAGTTTTAATTTCAATTCAATGCAAAAGGTTTATATACTGTTGTTCAATAATATCCCTATTGGTGGCACCTCACCCATTTCATTGTTCTTCAGTACCCCAAATGAACTCAATCATGTTAATGTAAGGTTCCGTGACGGCAAAAAAGCCTTTAGAGACATACGTCCTCTCTATTTGAGAGATAAAGCATTTATAAAGTTCTTGTTTTGCATGAAAGAATCAATGGCAAACTTCCCGGCTTATTTTCCTGAAATTGATGACTATCTTGATAAAAACCGCAGAAAGATTCAAAGTAATAACATGGCATTGTTTGATGAGATCAATGCGCTCGATGAAAATCAATATCCACAATATAAATCATTTTCTGGAGGGATTTATATACTTAATGATTTACCATTGAGACAATCCAATGGTGATACTGATATAGTTGGTAGCGATTATGCTATTGAATCTGAAATATATAAGGGAGATATTGCTCCGTTGGTTATTAAACGTGGCCATTCAGGTAAGGCTGATGACGGCTCTCAAATGATGTACTATAACGGGCCTTTTGACCAGCAAATAGACGTTCCTTATGAAGAACCTACACCACTTAATGAAAGGTATCTCCCCGGAAGAACCGGCGTTAAATATCCTTACCTGACTATTGGTGACTTCCTTGAACCTTACATCATAAGAACGGTATTTCCTGTTGATAAAGAAAAATTTTATGATGGGAATTACAATAGAGATGATGATATTTCATACCTGCTGCCATTGAAAAAGACATTTTTCGAATTTTTTAAACCTAAAGACCTTGAGCGTATAGTGGGAGAAGGAAAAAAAATGTTTGAAATACAGCACAGGGCAGGTAATAGGCTTAAGGTTATATTAAGAATACCGGTAAAAAAAGGATATATTGAATATGAAAGAGAATATAAAGGACCTTTGGACGATATTGACGATCCGAAACCAAATCCGGGAAACAATGAAGGAGCCATAACTGAGCATCGTTTTAACCTGGCTGTTTTTCCGTTTGTAAAGTTCAATGAATCTGTAGCTCCTGAATACAGAATAGCACTAATTGACGGAGATATTAAACCACCCAAATCAAATCATAATATTGACCTCTCATTTAGCAAAATTGATGATGGTATAAAGGAGGTTGCTATTACCCACAGTAAACAGCGTGCTGAAAAAAAGGAAAGGCAGCTTTCAGGAGTCAAAAATTATGTTCTGAAAGATAACTTCGACCTTATCAATGTTAATATAAACGGAACAGATAAAAGGGGAGTATTGATACCAAGATTTGAAACGAAAGGTACAGGGAATGATAATTTTACTTTTGCCGTTGACCTCGGTACAACATATACCCATATAGAATACAGTGTGAATAATGGTACTCCGCAACCTTTTAACATTACTAACGAAGATATTCAGGTGGGGAAACTGCATGACCCGAAGTTTGAAAGAATTAAGAGCGTTATGCCCGAAGAAAAAGAGATATTTGATCATGACTTTGTGCCGGAATTGATAGACAATAACATGGAATATTACTTTCCTGTGAGAACATCAATAATGGAATTGAATGATATGAAAAATGAGGATATTTGTTTTTCTATGGTTGAAAGGAATATACCATTTATTTATGAGAAGAAACCTGAAAACTATAGACATTGCAGGGTTTGTTCTGACCTGAAGTGGGGTGTTACTCAGAATGATTCGGAACGGATAAAAGCTTTTATTGCAAATATAATTTTAATATTGAGGAATAAGGTTGTTTTGAACAATGGCAAGCTGGAAAATACAAAGATAATATGGTTTTATCCGCTTAGTATGATGGAGGGTAGGAAAAATCTTTTAGAAAGGAGGTGGAACAAACTTTACGAGTATTATTTTACTTCAAATCCCGATAACCAAGTTGTGCCTGTTCCCGAATCATTAGCACCATTTTATTATTATCATAATACTAAAGGAACAATAGCACACGGGAAACCTGTTGTATCAATTGATATAGGAGGTGAAACAACAGATATTGTGGTGTTTGAAAATAACAAAGCTTCTATGCTTACCTCATTCAGGTTTGCCGCTGATAGCATTTTTGGTGACGGCTATAAAATAAATGCTTCCGAGGTCAATGGATTTATTAAACATTACGGAAAAAAAGTTCACGACGCTTTTATACAAAATAATATTGAAAAAACACTGATTAGTACTTACAAGCAAATTAAGGAAAAACACGTTTCAAAAGATACTATTGCCTTCTTTTTTTCATTGGAGAAAAATAAAGAGCTTGAAAACAAAAACCTTGAGTTGTCATTAAATCAGTGGCTTTTTGAAAATGATGAGTTTAAAATAGCTTTTGTGATCTTCTATGTTGCCATAATCTACCACATTGCGAAAATATTGAAGATTAAGAATTTTCCACTGCCAAGATATGTAACATTCAGCGGTACAGGCTCAAAAGTCTTAAATATTATAACTCAAAAAGACAAGCTACTCGAACAGCTCACAAAAGTGATATTTGAAAAAGTTTCAGAAAGAGAATTTGATAATGAAGGGCTCAACATTGAAAGAGATGATGAAATACCAAAGGAGATAACTTGTAAAGGAGGTTTCTTTGCCAACAATCATCAAGAACCTGATATTTCCAAATTAAAAACAGTCCTGACCGGAACAGAGAATGACAGCCTTGCCGATAGAACACTGACCTATAATAAAATAGATGATAATATACTGAAAAGCGTTGAGAAGGAAATACTTAATTTTCTGGATTTTGCTTTTAAAATATTTGAAAATGAAGAAACAGATATAAAAAAGTTTATGGTAAAAACTTCAAAGCTTGAGTTTTATAAGAAAATTCTGTCTAAAGATCTGTACAGCTTCATTTGCGAAGGGCTTGAGCTGCAAAGGAAAGAATTGGAAAGTCCTGATGAACCGGTTGAGGAAACTTTGTTTTTCTATGGGCTAAAAGGCAGCATTAACAAGTTGATAAATGAAATTGCAAACCCTGAAGATGAAGAAGAATGATGAAAAGATTGAAAAATATTAATCTGAACAGGTTGATAAAAAAAATATTCTTTTTGTCAATGAGCGTTTTGTTTTTATTTATGTTTTTAATTCTAAAAAACTGCAGCTCAGGCACTGAAGATCCGCCGGAAAACAATAATCTGATAAAGCAAAATCACAGAGAATATGCTGACTCCACAAACTATAAAAAGCTGACAGAAAAAGAATTCCTGAATGGTAGCAGTTATGAAATTAAAGATAATGACACCCTTCATTATTTAAAAAGAGAACAGGAGCTTAACAAAGCATCTTTTTTTAGCAGGACATTTAGTTGGTTTTGGAGTAATATTTTCAGCTTTGTATTGATTGTTTTGATCTTTTATTGTTTTAAACGAATAAGTAAACAAGATGTTAGAATAAAAAGAAACAAAAAAGAATTAATAAATTTATTGAAAGATAAAGCTGACGCGTTCGGTCAAATATCCATGGATTCAGGAGAGTCCGTTAAAATGAAACATAATAATAAGGAACTTGAAGAAGTTAAAGAAAGGTTGGCTAAGCTGGAAGAAAGAGTATGCTGTCTTGAAACAGGAAATCAACAGGCAGAGGAAGAAGATAATCCTGTTGAGGAAGAACAAAATAAAGAAGAGCTTATATTCTTTCCGGCACCAAATAGTAATGGGCATTTCTATGCTGATGATGGGTCACCGGAATATAAACAGAATACGCACTTTTACAAATTTGTGGTAAATGTTAATGATACTAATAAGGCAGAATTTTATTTTATTTATGATGATGACACGGCACAGTTTGCCATTAATTATCCTGATGGCGTATTAAGAAATGCTTGTGAAATCGAGAATTTTTTTAAAGACAATCCCGCAACCATCGTTACACAAAAACCCGGTATTGCCATAAAGCAAAAAGATAAATGGATTGTTGAAATGAAATCTATAGTTAGATATGAGTGAAAATGTACATATTTATATTGTTCTAATCCTGGTGAGCATTATTGTTTTCCTGCAGATTAGATCATTTTTAAATACGAAAAATAAAATTGATCTATACCGGAGCATTTTTGATGGTATAGACAATCTGAAGTTGGTTAATGTATTTATACCTGCTGAAGATTTTAAAACCTTAAGTCCGCAGGAGATCATAAGAAATATAGACAAATATATGCTTGATAATGAACCTGCGGAGCAGAATAAGTATTATAGAATAACACTTATTTATAACATATTGCAAAACCCGGTTTTACAGAAAATATTATTTGGAATAAACACCTATTTGTTGCGTAACAAAGGAGCCGTGAGCGATTTTCATCTTGTTAAGGATATAGCAGAAAGGAATTGTGATTCACTGGATGAGGAGATCAATAATGAATTACCATTACCTCTTTATCTGGGACTTATGGGTACAATGTTGGGAATAGTTGTTAGTGTGGGATTTTTGGTGATCTCAGGACGGGTTGGTATTTTGTTTGATCCCAGCATTTCTGCTGCAGGCATTGATCAGGTGATAACTATTTTGCTTGGCGGTGTTGGGCTGGCTATGATCTCCAGTTTAATCGGACTTGCAATTACATCATGGAGTACAATAATTGAATACAAGGGGGCAAAAAGCCTGCTGGAAAGCAGAAAGAACAAATTTTTTACTTTTATTCAAACCGAATTGTTGCCGGTACTGTCACAAAATGCAGCATCCAGTCTTCACAGGCTGGAAAGTAACCTGAGCAAGTTTAATGAAGAATTTGCAGAAAACAATCGCAGTTTTAACCAAACCCTTTCAAAGATATATGAATCTTTTGAAGGGCATTCTCAAATGATTAAAGAACTAAAAAATATTGATTTAAAGTCAATAACTAAATTCAATGCTAAAGTGCTAAAAGAACTGAAAGAAAGCACTGAACAATTTGAACAGTTCAACCACTATATCGGTAATGTAAATTCACTTATAGAAAACTCTAATGCGCTTAATAACAAGCTAAACCTGCAACTGGACAGGACTAAAGCGATTGAAGAAGTTGCCGGGCAACTTAACGAAAACACATTGAAAAACAAAGCCGTGATAGACTTCATGGAAAATCATATCAGTGAAGTTAAGTCCAGGACAGATTTGTTTAATTATTCTGTTAAACAATTGGATGAACAATTGCAATCAAGCATTAAAGAATTACAGGAAAGCTTCAAAGAGAACATTGTCAAAAACCGTGAGGAAATGTTTAACCTGCTGGATTCTAATAATAAATTCACCAATGAGATTATGGATGAATTTAAACGCCACACGGCAGAAAGCATTCAAAAAGTTAAGGAAATTCAAATGGAACAAAAAAACAGTGTTTATGAAAACCAAAATTTATTTGACAAGCTCAATCATCTACAAGGTATAGAACAGGGTTTTACAGAACAAAGTGAATATATAAGGAGCCAGCATGACTTATTAAGCTCGATTAACGAAAATATTGTTAAATCAATAAATGGTGGCAAAGCTGACCGTAATTCTCAACATAAAACACGTTTTGAGAAATTGGTTAAATATGCAAAGTGGACTTTTTATACAGGCGGCTCTGTAATAGTTTTATCTGTTATTTTCAGGCAAGTATTTCTGTTCATTAACTCATTGTTCTGATATGTCAAGTAAGAGATCTTTTTTCTGGATAAGCTATAGTGACCTGATGACAAGCCTTTTTTTTGTAATGCTTGTTCTCTTTATTTTTACAGTTGGGGTATTGGTAAGGCATATAAGAGTAACACAGGAGCAACTGGAAAAGATAAAAGAAATAGATGCCTCAATAGAAAAACTTGATGATGAATATTTTAAGTACCTGGAAAGATATAAGAAACACGTGTTAAGGCTAAGTGCAGATTATGACACGGGAGAGTCAGATATATACAGTATTGAGGATCACCGGGCTATGTTGCCCAAACTGAGGGAAGCCGGACATGAAATTGAAAATATCGTTAATGCCTTTAAGGATGATATGGAAATTGATGTGCAGTATCTTGTTATTATTGAAGGGCAGGCATCCAGGATACCTTTTCCTGATCCTGATGAGTTTCGCAACAATGAGGTTTTGAGCTATTTGCGTGCGCTGGCATTGAAAGAGTTTTGGTTAAATAACGGAATAGACTTCGAAAGTA
>SL_8KL_010_SEDDRAFT_10005274_pt1 | contig 10180 bp, 9 predicted proteins | sample SodLakKL_010_SED_4_FD_11160 | JGI IMG/M metagenome (IMG submission 11160) | reverse complement strand
AATTGTACCCGGTGGAGGAGTCTCTCTCATTCGTGCGCTTGATTCTCTTGAAAAGCTCAAACTCAAAGGTGATGAAGCGACTGGTGCTTCTATCCTGAAAAGAGCCCTGGAAGCTCCTGTAAGACAGATTTCCGAGAATGCGGGGGTTGATGGGTCGGTGGTAGTGCAAAAAATAAAGGAAAGCAAGGGCTCCTACGGGTTCAATGCCAAGACCATGGAGTATGAGGATCTTATTGCTGCCGGAGTGGTTGATCCCACTAAAGTGGTTCGTTCTGCGCTGGAAAGCGCGACTTCCGCGGCCTCCATGTTCCTTACTACCGAATGCGTAGTAGTGGATAGTGAAGAAGAGGACAAGGATAAAGGTGGTTCTCCCGCTCCCGGAGGAATGCCGGGAGGCATGGGCATGGGAATGTAAAATTCCTTTTCCTTTCAAGAAATGCGAAGGGTCTGAAAATTACTTGGCGCGGGAACCTCTTTTTCCCGCGCTTAGTATTTTCAAAAACCGTGAAATATAGTAGAATAAAAGACAGGATGCTTAAAAATAATGGCCTTGTGGTCCGCTCCTATGTTTTATGGAGTGAAATTTCACAAGGCGAGGAAGTATGGAAACAACCACGATCATAATCATTATTGTAGTTCTTATCGTATTATGGGCCATTATCTCTTATAACCGTTTAATATCCTTAAGAAACAGGACGAAGGAGGCTTGGGCGGACATTGATGTTCAGCTCAAAAGGAGGTACGATCTGATTCCTAATCTAATAGAGACCGTTAAAGGTTATGCGGCTCATGAGAAGGAGGTCTTTGATAATGTTACTAAAGCTAGAGCGAAAGCGATAAGTGCGGAAGAAGAAGGGGATCCCAAGAAAGTGGCGGAAGCAGAGAATCAGTTAAGGGGAACCCTTAAATCCTTGTTTGCTGTTTCGGAGAACTATCCCGACCTCAAGGCTTCCGAGAACTTCAAAGAACTTCAACGCGAATTAAGAGATACGGAAGATAAGATACAAGCCGCAAGAAGATTCTATAACCGCAATGTAAGGGATTTGAACACCAAAACAGAAGTGTTTCCTGCCAGTATCATTGCAAGAAGTTTCAATTTTAAGAAACAAGACTTTTTCGAAATAGAGGATGAGAGAGAAAGAGAGAATGTGAAGGTTGAATTCTGATCCCTTCTTTTGACTCTTAATTGAATAAAAAAGATCAAAACGATGTCCACTCTTTACACGGAAGCGGAAAGAAATATTTGGAAGACTTATCTTTACCTTGTCGTATTTTTTATCCTTATTATTGGAATAGGGTGGCTTTTGAGTTATCTTTTTGAAGCTGTTGCCATTTTATATATAGCGGTCATTCTATCCATTGTAATGAGTTTTACCTCTTATTGGTATTCAGACAAGATCGTTCTTTCCATAAGCAAGGCCAAGCCGGTTCAAAAGAAGGATTACCCCGAGCTTTATAGGATCACTGAGAATTTGGCAATTGCCAACGGTCTTCCCATGCCTCGTCTTTATGTAATAGAAGATCCTCAACCCAATGCTTTTGCCACTGGACGTGATCCGGAGCACGGAGTTGTTGCGGTAACGAAAGGATTGCTTGAACGCTTGGAAAGATCTGAACTGGAGGCTGTGATAGCTCATGAATTGGCTCATATAGGCAACAGGGATATTCTTATATCCTCTGTAGTGGTAGTGCTTGTGGGGGTGGTAGTAATAATAGCGGACATCTTCTTTCGAATGGCATTTTTCGGCGGAATGGGAGGAAGAGACAGGGGGCATCCCATTATCATGTTATTGGCAGTGATCTTTATTGTCCTTGCTCCGCTTTTGGCACAGCTCATGAAGTTTGCCATTTCAAGAAAAAGGGAATATCTTGCCGATTCCACGGCGGCACTCAACACCAGGCACCCGGAAGCTCTTGCTCGTGCTCTTGAGAAAATAAGCAAAGACCCCAATCAATTGAGGTCTGCCAATGATGCCACTGCGCATCTTTATATAATGAATCCTTTTCGGGGAAAGGAACAAAAGAGCTGGTTCCATAAGCTTTTTATGACCCACCCTCCCGTGGAGGATCGTATAAGCAGATTGAGGGAGATAGATAAAAAAGGAGCCTAAAATTAAAATAAAGATTTTTTATGACACAACAAGAGCCAAAAAAATGCCCTTTGTGTGATGAGGGGTTGGAAGAAGTGGATCTTTATGGCGTAAAAGTGGATCGTTGTTCTTCTTGCAATGGCGTTTGGTTTGAAAAGAACGAACTAAGAAGAGTCAAAGACCGAAAAGAGGAGGATTTGAACTGGATGGATATTGATCTCTGGGAAAGAGAAGAGAATTTCCGCATCTCCAAACAAGAAAGACTTTGCCCCGCTTGCCAGCTTCCTCTTTATGAGATAAACTATGGTGATTCTGATATAAAGGTTGATATATGTAATGTATGTGAGGGAGTTTGGCTTGACGAGGGGGAATTCAAAAAAATAGTGAATTACTTAAAAGAAAGAGCGGGGGATAGAATAATGAACGAATATGCAAAGACGTTGATCGAAGAGACTGGAGAAGTTTTCCTTGGTCCCGAACCACTAGAAGAGGAGATTGGCGACGTCATTACCGTTCTAGGGCTTTTGAAGTATCGTATCGCGGGAAAGCATCCTTTTTTCACAGAGACAATATCGAATCTTCCAAAATCATGAGCTTGTTTGCAAAAAGGCTTCCTGCTCTTTTGTGATTCAGTAGCTGGAGGGTTACGCCTAATTGGCAAGGCACCGGTTTGGAGTACCGGCGTGCGTTAAGCACTTGTGGGTTCGAGTCCCACACCCTCCGCCACTACAACCGGAGAAATCTTTTTTAAAAGGATTTATTTTTAATCTCAATGGAATACTGTTTTTTGAACGGAGAGATCATTCCCCTAAAAGAAGCTTCTCTCGAATTGAACGATATAGGAGTTTTAAGGGGTTACGGGGTGTTTGAGTTCTTAAGGGCTTATAACGGAAAACCCTTTTTATTTGAAGAGCACATGAAGCGTTTTGAGAATTCCGCCCGTTCTCTTTTTATAGAACCACCCTTTCCCAAAGAAGAGATAAAAGATGTTATAAAGCGTCTTATTGAAAAGAACGGAAAAAAGGATGTTAATATAAGAATAGTCCTCACGGGAGGAAAAGCGATAAACGGAATTGAATTCGACCCGACAAACCCCACATTATTCATTTTATTGGAGGAAGTTATTCCTATTCCTCGGTCTTCTCTTGAAAAGGGGGTAAAATTGATCTCATTGGAGTACAAGCGTAATATTCCTTCCGCAAAAACTACCGAATATCTTGTCCCTATAAAAGAAAGAGATAGAATGAAAAAGGAGGGAGCAACGGAAGTTCTCTATATTGCTGATGGAAAGGTTCTTGAGTGTTCCACCAGTAATTTCTTTCTTGTAAATGAAAAGAAAGTGATAACTCCTGCAAAAGACATTCTTATGGGAACTACAAGAGGCTTTGTTCTGGATATTGCTCGGGAATTTTTTGATGTGGAAGAAAGAGATGTAAAAGTGGAAGAGCTTGGATCGGCGCAGGAAGCTTTTATTACCGCTACCAATAAAGAGGTGCTTCCGGTTACTCTTGTGGATGATAAGACGATTGGAGATGGGAATGTGGGTCCCGTGGCCTCTTTGCTGGTAAATGAATTCAAAAAAAGAGTTCACTGTTGATTGCAAGTCTTTGTAGCGGTTTTTTGCTCTCGGAGATCTTTTTTCCTCTTGAAAAATATTGTTTTTTTCATTATAATACTACTACCTGTTTGGGCGGTCCCCTGTTACCGTTTCCTTTAATTTTATTATGACCGACTCTCCAATTGAAGAAATCAAAAGTAAACTTGACATTGTGGAGGTGGTCAAGGAGTATGTCAATTTAGAAAAGACGGGCTCTAACCATAGAGCCCCTTGCCCTTTTCACCACGAGAAAACTCCTTCTTTTTTCGTGAATCAATCAAGGCAACTATGGAGATGCTTCGGGGGTTGCAATGAAGGAGGTGATATATTCAAGTTCATAATGAAAATAGAAGGAGTGGAGTTCGGAGATGCACTCCGTATGTTGGCAAATAAGGCGAATGTGGAGCTAAAAAGGGAGAGACCCGAAGTAGAGACGAAGAAGAAAAGGCTTTTTGATATTTGCGACCTCTCAACCCTCTTTTTCGAGAGGCAGCTTCACAATTCCAAAGGAGGAGAGAAAGCCAAGCAATATTTACTTGAGAGAAAGATAAGCGAGGAATCCATAAAAAAATGGAGGGTCGGTTATGCTCCTACAGCAAAGGATTCTCTTTCTAAGTTCTTGATAGGAGAAGGTTACAATAGAGAGGAGATAAAGGAAGCGGGGGTGGCGGTCGGAAAAGGTAACGCCATTTATGATCGGTTCAGGGCCAGAATAATCTTTCCCATTTCCAACCTCAGTGGTTTTCCGATAGGTTTCGGAGGAAGAGTGCTCTTTAAAAAGGACGAAAGGGCGAAATATATAAATACACCGGTGACTCCTCTTTATGATAAAAGTGCTGTCTTATACGGACTTCATCTTGCAAAAATAGGTATAAGAAGAAGGGGTTTTGCCACTCTCGTTGAGGGTTATACGGACGTTATATTGTGCCATCAAGCAGGGTATGAGAATGTAATATCGTCCTCCGGTACGGCAATCACCCTCAAGCAACTTGATATTTTGGGTCGTTATACAAGAAGCATATTCACTGCTTTTGATATGGATGAAGCGGGAGGTTCTGCGACCAAGAAAGGAATAGACCTTGCTCTTCGTCGTGATTTTGAGGTAAGGGTCATAATGATGCCCGAGGAGAAGGATCCCGCTGATATAGTTTCTCACGATCCAAACAAGTGGGAGGAATATGTAAGGGGTGCCAAGCCGGTAATGGAATTCTATTTTAAAAATATCCTTTCAAAATACGACCTTTCCGATCCTCGTAAAAAAGGAGAGGCGGCCAAGGAGCTCTTGAAAGAAATAAAAAAGGTAAAGAACAGCATTGAAAGGTCTCACTTTCTTTCCAGGCTTGCAGAAAGATTGGGAGTCAGCGAGGAATCGGTGCTGGAAGAAATGGAAAGAATGGCTCCCGAAGAAAAAGAAGAGAGGAAAGAGGCTGTTTCTGAGGATCATAATAAGAAAAAGAGCGGAGAGAAGACCAGAAAAGAGAAGCTGGAAGAGAGGATAGCGGCTGTTTGTGCCAAGAACGAATCGTTTGCAAAGATGGTAAATAAGGAGGATATCTCCTATCTAAGCGATAATATTGCAAGCATCCTTCTTTATCTTAAAAAAGAAAAGGATGCTCTTTCCGAAAAAGAAAGAGATTTTTTTGATTATTTATGCCTTCTCCCGGAAGAAAATGAGACGGAAGACCGGGAAAAGGAGCTTAAAATATGTATTCGTGAGATGAAAAAAGAAAGCATAAGAGAGAAAATGAGGGATCTTGAAAGAAAAATAAAAGAAGAGAAGGATGAAAAAGAGCAAGAAGAACTTATGAAAAAACACACACATTACTCCCAAGAATTGCAAAAGCTTTAGTTTTAATAATTTTATGCCTCAAAAAAAACCCACCGCAAAACCCTCTAAGGAGAAGGAAAATAAAAGCAACGCGGTATCAACAAAAACAAGATCCAAAAAAAGATCCCTTTTCTCTAAAGAGAAGCTTGAAAAGCTTGACAAGAGAGCTGAAAGAAGAAAGGGAGTGCTTTATCTTTCCGACATATATGAGATCTTTCCTGATACCAAAAAGAACGAGAAAAAGGAAAAAAAGCTTCTTTCCAGACTTGAAAAGGCAGGCATCAAGATAAAAAAAGAAAGAAGTTTGTTGGATGATAAGGCGGAGAAGGACGCCGACGAGGTCATTGAGCTCAACATAGACTCTATTCAAAGTTATTTGAAAGAAATAGCAAGCGAACCTCTTTTGGATCCGGAGACAGAGATCGATCTTGCAAAAAGGATAGAACAGGGGGATAGAGAAGCAAGAAAACAAATGATAAGAGCTAATCTTCGCTTAGTGGTCTCTATTGCCAAAAAATACATTGGAAGATCTCCAAAGCTTTCTTTCTTGGATCTCATTCAAGAGGGAAATCTAGGGCTTTTCAGGGCGGTTGATAAGTTTGACTGGAGAAGAGGGTATAAGTTTTCTACTTATGCTACTTGGTGGATAAGGCAGTCCATCAATAGAGCTCTTGCCGATCAATCAAGAACGGTCAGGATTCCTGTTCATATGGTGGAAAAGATATCAAAATACACCAAAGCAAGAAAAGAGCTCTTTCAAAGTCTCGGAAGAGAGCCTTCTGCCGAAGAGATAGCAGCGGAAATGGGAATTGAAGTGGAAAAGGTGAGACATATTATAAAGATCTATCAAACAGCTACTTCCTTGGAAGCTCCGGTGGGAGATGAGGATGATAGCAGTACTTTAGCTGACTTCATAGAGGATGAGAAGACAGTTTCCCCTTCGGTAGCTGCTGGAAGAAAACTCTTAAAAGAAAGGCTGGACGATATTTTGGTGGATCTTGACCCGAGGGAAAGGGAGATACTTGCTATGAGGTTTGGTCTTGAGGATGGCATTACCCACACCTTGGAAGAGGTGGGGCAAAAATTTGGAGTTACCAGGGAAAGAATCAGGCAGATTCAAGCTAAAGCTCTTGAGAAGATAAGAAAACATAGGCAATTAAAAAAGTTGGAAGGATACTGAAAGTAAGCAAGAATCTTGAAAATTTTTTGAGTTGGAGTATAATTCCAATCGGTTCGTACTTGAATTAGTGCGTATTCTGGGGTAGCTCAATGGTAGAGCGTCCGGCTGTTAACCGGGTGGTTGTCGGTTCGAATCCGACCCCCAGAGCAAAGGATAAGAGCGAACAAGGAAGATTAAGAGCAACAATTCCCGAGAAATTTTTTTCTCGGGATTTTTAATTTGCATGTTGACATATAATAGTCCTATTTTATCCTAAAAGTAGAGATTGTTAATCTTAATTCAAATTTACTTTATGGAAAAAATAAAAAGGGTTATTAAAACACTTACAGCCTCCTTTCTTGTTTTGTTTCTTGTGGGAGGACTGATTTGGCACGTAGCGGAAGCAACCCCTCAAGGAGAAGCATCCAAAAAGGAGGTGCTTGTCGGTCTTGAGGATACCTCTATGCCGGAAGATTACAAGTTTATAGAAGCAAGAGGCGGGGAGATTGTAAACGAACTGGAGGGTATCAATGTTTTGGTAGTGGAACTCTCGGAAAAAGCGGCCGAGAGAGCAATGGAGGCGTGGGATCCTAATCCAAGAATCTCTTATGTTGAAGAAAACGGAGTAATGTACGCGCTTGGCGAGGGTTCTTGGGGAACAGAGCGAATAGGTTCCCGGGAAGCTCAAGAGGAAAGTACGGGAGAAGGGGTGAAGGTAGGCGTTTTGGATTCCGGAATGGATGTAAATCACGAAGCATTAAAAGGTAACATTGCTGGGGGAGAAGCGATAGTTGAATGTAGTCCTCATCCTCATTGTGATGAGACGTGGGATGATGATCACGGACACGGAACCCATGTAGCGGGGACGGCCGGTTCAGTAAATGAAAAAATCGGTGTTGCTACGGAGGTCAAACTTTACTCCATAAAAGTCTTGGATCGAAACGCGAGAGGGTCTGTTTCTAATGTCGCTGAAGGCATAGAGTGGGCTGCCGATAATGGTATGGAGGTGATAAATATGAGCCTTGGAAGCAGTAGTGATAGTTACGGAGATACGCTACAAAGATCCGTAGAATATGCTCATGGTAAAGGAGTTATTCAGGTAGCTGCAGCCGGAAATAACAACTTGGAAGAAGATTCCGTAGTTTATCCGGCGGCTTTTGATGAGGTTATAGCGGTAAGCGCTACCGATGAGGATGATGAAATGGCGGAGTTTTCCTCTATTGGACCGGAGGTAGAGTTTGCCGCTCCCGGAGCGGATATCTATTCTGCTTGGGAAGGCGGAGGATATCACGAAGGAAATGGTACCTCTATGGCTTCTCCTCATGTAGCCGGTGTAGTTGCTCTTGTTCTCGCTATGGAAGGATATGAAACGGAAGAGGAGGTTCGTGAGCACCTTCGAAGTACTGCAGAAGATATCGGCTTTGGAAAGGAAAAACAAGGATATGGCTTGATAAGTGCTGCGGAAGCTGTTGGTGTGGAAGTTGAGAATAGGCACGATATTTCCATAACTCATTTTGAAGGTGATACAGTAACAAAGGGAGAAGTTGCAGAGATTGAAATAACCGTGGAAAATACAGGTGATTTTGATTATGTTGGTAATGATAGTGTAGAAATAAATGTAATTAACGATGATACAGAAAAAAGCTTATTGGAGAAAGAAGTAACGCTTGAGAGTGGTGAAAGTTATACAGATACAGCAACTTGGATGACTACCGATGACACAGAAGCCAAAGATTACACTATATCGGGAAGCGTGGAGGCTGTAATGGAAGGAGAGGAAGTTGCTTCTGATAGCGATAACACCACCGTAACTGTTAAGGAGGAAGATGACGAGGAGGAAGACAAAGAAAAAGAACTTAAAATAACCGAGTTAGAGGTTGAAGATACAAGCAATCCCGCCTGGACGAGAGTAGAAGTTACTTGGGCGGTTGAAGGAAATGAGCTTGATACGGTTGAATTGGAAATGATTGAAGATGAAGAAGTAATGGATTCAAAAACCATTGATGTTAGCGGCTCTGAGGCGGAAGGAGTTGACGAGTTGCGCAGCCGTGACGGCGGCAACTCCGTCGCTATAACTGTTTATGATAAAGATGACCAGATTACTGAAGAAAAATTTTTCTAAGAGAAAAAGGTCGAATTATAAATTATTAAGTTTTAACTAATTAAAACTATGAAAAAAGTACTAATTGCGTCTATAGTATTAGCAATGGTATTCTCTTTCGGGCTGATGACAGAAACATTTGCTTTTCCGGAAGATGGCAAGGTGGGCCAACCCGAAGATCACGACGGAACAGTAACTAGGGTAGAGTTTTATGAGGATCATTCACAAGCGCCAGAAGGGTGGTATCTTATAATGCCTTATCGAGGGGATTTTGGCGGCACTCCTCACCTCGATGACGGTTGGATTATAAATGTATGGACTGACCGTGATGGTCAGGCTACACTTTATATTATGGTTCACGAAAGTGACCCTCGCTGGAGTGAAGATTTAGATGAATTATGGGTTTCTTGGGCTATGTTTCAAGAAGTTCATGCTGGAAAGCCAGACGTTGAGAATGGAGATATGGGGTTATCAGAATCTGGCGGCTGGATGAAAATCGTGGATGATTTTCCCAGCAATCCACCTAAAGAAGAAGCACCGGGCCTCAGCCTAAGGAAAAAGCTGAAATAAACAAAAGCACCCTCGCAAGATAGCGGGGGTGTTTTTAGGGTTATTGAGAGCTATCCATTAAATAGGTTCTAACGTCGTTCAATGCGCGGAGCCCTTCGACAAGCCTAGGACAGGCAGATAAAATCACCTTTTAATCAAGGTGGTTTTTTGATAAAATGGAATCATGAATAGTAAAGAAAAAATAAATTGCATAATAATACATGGATGTCCTTCCAACAAAGAGAAAGCTATGAATCCAGAAACCAGGACTTATGACAAACACTGGATTCCTTGGATAAAAGAAAAGCTTGATAATTTGGATATAAAAGCGGAAACTCCACTTATGCCTGCTCCCTGGGAACCGAATTATGATGATTTCAAGAAAGAGTTCGAAAGGTGTGACATCAAAGAAAACACCATATTAGTTGGTCATAGTTGCGGGTCTTCTTTTTTGGTTCGCTGGCTAGGAGAAAGCAAACAAAAAGTAAAGAAGCTTATACTTGTTACTCCTTTCAAAATTCCGAAAGAAGAAAATGACTCAGTGAGAGAGGCGTTCTATGCTTATGAAATAGACGAGGGGATTAAATCAAGGGTTGAGGATATTATTATGTTTACGACAGACAATGAACATGAGAAAGGAAAAAAGAGCCTGGAAATTTTTCATAAAAAACTAGGTGGTAAGATTGTTAATATAAAAGGAATGGGTCACTATATTTTACGAGACATGGGAACAGAAGAATTTCCAGAATTATTAGAGGAAATTATTAGATAGATCTTTGCCTATCTATTAAATAGGTTCGAACTTTGTACAACCCTCCGAGCCAAATTGTATGTTCGGCGTTTGTTGCCTCGGCGC
>SL_8KL_010_SEDDRAFT_10005271_pt1 | contig 10184 bp, 11 predicted proteins | sample SodLakKL_010_SED_4_FD_11160 | JGI IMG/M metagenome (IMG submission 11160) | reverse complement strand
GGGTGCGCCGCGGACTTTTCTGGTTGGCGCTATAATCGCTGCGCTTTTCATAACGGTCGAGCAGGGTATTTAAAACTTCTGCCTGGATACTGCTTAACTTCACCTCAAAAATCCCCTTCGAAAATTAATAAGCCCCTTTTTGCGTCTCCACAGGCCCGGTTTCCAAAGCCACCGGCCAAAGCGTCCAGCTACGGCCTAAGACCCGGAAACTTCCTGCTCCTCCCCGGTTACACTGGCGGTCAGCTCCTTGCGGCTGACCCGCTCGATAAAGCTGGTAAAATTCTCTTTCATTACCACCAGGTTGGTATGCATGTAAGGGACAATCAGCTGAATCCTCCCCGTGGGGGCAACGATGATGGCCTGGAAACCCAGTTTTTGCATAAAGCGGATCGCTTCTTCGATACGGTCGGCATCCATACGGTTAAAAGCTTCATCGAAGACCACCAGGCGCAGGGTATCGCCATCATGTTTGCGGTAGAGCTGGTAGGCCTGGTAAAAAGAAGCCAGAATGGCGACATAGAAGGGAACCTGGGTTTCACCGCCCGACTTATCCCGCGCCACCCGGGAGAAATTGTACCTGTTCCCCATATCGTCGGTGATGAGGATATCAAAATCAAGGTAGTTTCGGTAATCAGTCAGTTCGTGGACTGTATCGATCAGTTCATTGTCGCGGTTGGTAATTTCATTGAAAAGATCGTTAATGGCATCGCCGTGTTTTTCGAAAAAGGCCGGCCGGAAAATGGAACCCTCGTAAATCCCGGAATCGGTGATCATCTTGTAGTAGTGGCTGGTTTCCGCCCTGGCAGTCAGGCTGAAGTAATACTCTTCGTTGCCGAAGCGCATACCCTTCAGGGCCCGGTTCAGTTCGTTTATCTCCTGCCTGGCCCGCTCAATATATTCGCCCAGCCTGGCGATAAAGTGTTCCTGGAAGCTCTGCCGGGCTTTTTCCAGCGCTTCCTGGGCCTGGCCTTCATACTGGTGCAGGTGACTCTCGACCAGCAGTTCGTAGCGCCTGCGGAAAGCATCGTTATTCTCGCTTTCCGGATCGCCGGGGAAATTATGGCGATTGGTATACTCACTGCGCTCCTTGACCAGGCCTTCCCTTTGCTTGCCGATTCTGGTATTGATCCCTTCCCGGTTGCTGCTGTAATTGGCCTGAAGGGTATGGGGAGGGCGGGTTTTAACCTCTTTGTCCCACTTGCTCAGGCAGCGTTTTTCCAGCTCCGGATCGAGGGTGGAAGTGAATGTTTCCAGCTCAGCTTTGAGATTTTTGCCAGCAGCGGCCAGCTGCAAGAGCTGCTCTTTTACAGCTGCCAGCTCTGTCTCCAGGCGGCCATCCTGCTTGCTCATCTCTTGCAGTTCGCCATCCAGTGTTTCAAGGGCGGCGCTTTTCCCGGCATGCTCTTTTTTTAAGCGATCGTATTCGCTAAAGTCGAGGGACATGATTTTGGCTTGCACTGTCTTTAACTCTGCAGCAACCCCTTCTTTTTCCCCCAGGACCCGGATTTCTTCCTGCCAGTGGTTGTAACGGTCGCTTTTTATCGCTGCGGAAAGCGCTGATTTTGTTTGCCTGCTCTAATTTGCTGTCGATCTCTGCCTGTTCTTTTTTAACCAGCTCCAGGCGGTCCCGGTTGCGGGCCAGCTGGGTCCTGATCGCTTCCCGCCCTATAAAGGGAGTCTCATAACGGCTTTTCGGAATCTGGCGGGCGCTGTGGTTCTGGTAGAGCATGGCGGTTGCTGTAATGGCCCGCCGGTGCTGTTTCAGTTCATTTTCGTTACTGCACTTCATCACCGCCCCGAGCAGCCAGTCAGCGTAAGCTTTGATGTAATCCACAGGGGCAGAGATTTCTTCGGCCAGGCTGCCTTCCCGGGCCGCCCGCCCTTCTTTCAGCAACCGGGCGCTGTTAACCAGACCGACCCTTTCAATTTGCAGGCTGAACTTGTGGCCTTCATATAAGTTTAAAGCCTGGTCGAAATAGTCCGGTGGGACNAAAAGGTCAAATTTCTGAGTGTGCAGGTACCCTTCCAGGGCATTACGCCAGGTTTCATCTTTTAAATCAATGGCCTCGCAAAAGACATGTACCGGCGCCTTTTCCCCGGTNGGGGTCAGGAGGTGTTCTTCCAAAACTGCCTTTAATTTCATCGTCGGCGATTCGGGCCCTAAGACCCGGTTTTGCTCCAGGTTGCTGATTAAAGTTCTCAGGCGCTTTTCTTCTTCGCGCAGCTCCTCGCGGCGCACCTGCAGGCGCTCTTTTTGCAGATTTAACCAGTTCATTGCTTCCGACCAGGCGAAAGCCGCTTTACCCGGATCTTCCGGGAAGGCTTTTACTGCCGTCTCTGCCTCCGCAGCCTTAAGCCAGCCTTCCTGTGCCTGCTGCAGGGAGCGGACCAGTGCAGGTGGCGCCTCCAGTTTTTCCAGACCTGCTGCCAGGGTTTCAAACTCTTTCCATTCGGTCCGCAGGTCCTCTTTTAAACGCTTTTCCTTCTGCTCCAACCCGTCCAGCTTTTCCCGCAGCTGTTCAACCTGGCGCTTCAAGTCTTCTTCTCTGCGCCGCGCTTCATTCTCCTGCATCGCTTCTTCCAGGCTGCGCAAAGTTTCCTTTAAATTATCTTTTTCTTTTCTTTTTCCTTCAATTTTTTCTTCCAGGGCAATTCGTTTTTTTGTAAGATCAGTTTCCTGCTGTTCTTTTAAGGCAATCTCTTCCAGCTTCGCCTCATGGGAAGCGCGGTGGACCATGTAATCGTTGGTTTTCAAAGTCTCTCGCAGCTTTTCAATCTCCAGGTACCGGGTTTCAATTTTTTCCAGATCGGCTATTTCCGCCCTGGTAGTTTCAATCAACTGCTCCACCTGGCGGACCTTCTCGAAGTATTCCTGCATACTTTCCACATCGAGCGTTTGCTGCTCTAAAATATAGTCGTAAACAAAACTGCGCAGGTCGGTCAGGGGGGAAAAGGAGATTCCCTTGGTGAAAAGAGAAAAGAAAGATTCCTTGGCTCCTCCAAAAAGCTGCCGCAGATCATAGATGTAGCGGTTAAGATCATTTCTGTACTGCTGGTGCTTTATTTCACGGGCTTTCAGGTAATTAAAAAATTCGCTGCGGTTGCGCAGTTCACCGGGTCCTTTAAAGAAAAGATTATCGTGCAGGGGCTCTTCGTCGAGGCGAAAGAACACGTGCTCTTCTTCACCGGAGGTGTGGAAATAGTCGAAGACCACCCCGATCAGATACGGTTTATTAGTTTTAGTGCGGGTAATTTCTAGAACGATATAGCTGGTGAAATCTTCATTGCGCAGGTAGTTGGCTTTGCCTTCAACGCCTGTTTTGCCGCGCAGGTAGGTTCTGATGTCGCGGGTGGTGCGGTCTTCCATGGCCGAAGAATTAAAGCGCACCTTTTTTAAGTTGGCTACGATGACCACCTGCAGCGCATCGATCAGGGTCGATTTGCCGGCGCCGTTATCACCGGTGATTAAAGTATCGCCATCTAAAGGGATGGTCTCATTGGTAAAAAAGTGCCAGTTAATCAACTTGATTTTACTCAAACGGCGCATGATCTAATCCTCACCCTCTGCCCAACCATTAGTATCACTTGCGAGAACGTCATTCTCACCTTCATTAATCTCCTCACCACTGGTTTCTTCCGGTTCAGCCTCTTCCCGCAGCCAGTCTGTTAGCGCTTCTAAGTCCCCCGGGTTGATCACTAACAGCAGGGTTGGATAAAGCTGGTATAAAGCTTCCGGATCCCGCCAGTGCCCCTTTTTTAAATCGAGCAAGGCAAAGGAACTGAACCGTTTCAAAATACGGTGGGTAACCTCCTTTGAGGGAAGGCGGCTTTTTATCTGCAGGGCCAGATATTTTTCCTGGATTTCCCACCCGCTGGCCAGGACCTGCTGGGTCAGGCGCAGGTCGCGCCGCTTTTCATCGTAAAGCAGCCTTAAAATCAGCAGAAAAATGGTTTCCTGGAGATTAAAACTGTAGCGGTTTCTTTCATCCATGTTGTAAAGCTGGATGACCATGTACTGCTTTTGCAAATACAGGCTCCAGCGGGCCATTTCCAGGTAGCGGGTGAAAAGCTCCAGGTTTTTCTCCACGAAACGGTAATGGCGGCGGTCTTCTTCCCGCTCGTAAACCAGGTAGGTTTTGGCCAGCAGCAAATTTAGGGTTTCGCTGAACTGCTGCTTTTCGCGGTCACTTAGCTGCTCAAAAAGACTGGCAAAGCCGCTCATTTAGCCTGCTCCTTTCGCTCCAAAATCAAGGCGGGCAGTTCAATTTTACCGCCGGCCAGCTGCACCGTTTTACTGCGCGGGCCCCTCAACTTAAACTGGGCCCGCCGGGAACGGCTGTAGAGCAGGATATAGATCAGTCTAACCCACTGTTCCCGGGTCTTAAGCGGGCTGGCGCTAAGCGGCATTGATGGCCTGTTCTTTAACAGCTCTTCTGTAACATAGCGGTTGATTTCATCTACTGTAAGCTCCTGGCCCACCCGCTCTTTAAAGCGCTTTAGCTTGCCGGCCCGGATGGCCCCGTCGATTTCATTTAACCTGATCGGCTGCGGGTCGTGCTGCTTGCTGCTCCGGGCGGGCATTTTCACGCTTAGCTCATCTACGGCCTGCTGGCGAAACAGGCGCAGGCTGCGTTCAATTTCAAAGGGCAGCTCTTCCTGTTCCCCTTCTTCCCGGGCCCGCCGGGCCAGGTGCCGCAAAAGGGTTACCAGCTGCTGTTCAATTCCGCGGCCCTGCTGCATCTGGAAGCGCAGCTTTTCTACGGCTGAGCGGGCATACTGCGAATTGCGGCGGTCTATCTCTGCCAAAATGTCGTCCATCCCGGCAAAAGACTCTTCAATGTTATCCAGCCAAAAGTAGATCATGTTTTCCGCTTCCCCGCGGCTTGCGGCCTGTTTTTCGGCCACCATCCGCTCGGCCTGGCTGATGATCTCCGGGCGGTTTGCCTGCCAGTCTTTAACCCGGCCTAAAATCCCGGTTCTGTACTTGGAGATATGCTCAGAGGTTTTCAGGCGATAATACTGCTCGCCTAAGATCTTGGTCTGGTATTCATCAAAAATCTGGCTGATAATATCGCGCGGTTTCTCCATTTCCAGCAGTTTTTCCGTGTATTTCTTGATGCTGTGGTTCAGGCTGGTCAGACCCTTGATCAGTTCCGCTGTTGATTCATGGGCCTGCTGCAGGGCGATATATGAGAGGCTGTCTTCCCCGGTCAGGTTCTGGTAAACGCTTAAGACCCTGCCCCTGAATTCCATGCGGTAGCCGGTGCGAATTTTATCTAACGTTTCCAGAAGATAGAGGCTGTAATCGGGCAGGGTAATATGCAGGGAATAATCGTGGTGCTGTTCCTGGATAACCCACTTTGCATCACTAAACTTGCGCAGAAAATGAGCGGCCCTTTCCCGGGCATCCTGCGGCAGGGAAGGGGCGGGGTCCTGATCGTTAAGTTCGGTTTCCAGCATGTTCCATTCACCGTTAAGCCACTCTTCGGCCGGATCTGCAGTTTCTAAGTATTCGCAGAACAAGTCGATTATTGTTTCCCGGGGGATGGTATAGATAGTGCGCTGGTACTGGTCGTAAATTAAAAACAGCAGGTCTGCATGCCGACCTTTTAGCGGTCCGGCCAGGATCGAAAAGAGGTTCTCGGGGATATGCTGAAATATGTTGCCGCCCGGGTTATTATTGCGCATAAAAAGTATGAACCCATCCCTTTAAAGTTACTGGCAGTAGCCGCTGCAGTGCCCTGATTATAGCACGGCGCAGGCGAAGACTCAAACTTGTGACAATAAACAAACAGCTGCCTGATAGTTGTAAAGATATATTTATGGTTCTTGCTAAACAAGGATTTACGACTGATCCACCTATTTCGGCTATGATATCCAGTTTTCTAAGTTTAAGTTATCAATGCGCTGGTAGTGCTTAATATTACCGGTAACCAGCAGGTTCGATGTTTCAAGGGCAGTGGCCGCAATTAAAAGATCGGCGTCAGCCAGGGGGGTGCCACTATTTTCCAGGTCAGCTTTCAGTTGACCGAACCTGGATGTGATCTTGCGGTTTGAGTGGAAGATCCTTACCGTAAGGAGAAATTGTTCTAAGACGGTTTTATTTTTCCGGGGGTTGGCCGATTTTTCAACCCCATAGTATAGTTCAGCAACTGTCATGAATGAAATGGCCACTTCGTCGGGGTAGTTCCGTCTATTTTTTATAACATTGCGGTTTCCGCGAAGTAGATGGATGCAGACATCAGTATCTAAGAGTATCAATCTATAAATCCACCTTTCTGCCGGCTGTTCGATGTGTTTTTATAGCATCTGCAATCTCTTCCGCTGAACGCCTGTCTTCCCATTCCCCGGCAATTTTTTCCCACAGTTCAACCTGTGCTTCCTGAGGAAACGGATCATCTTTGTTACCGCTATGGTAGATATCAACACATTTTTCCAGAACCATTAAGATTTCATTATTTAAACTTCTTTTTTCCGCTTTTGCCTGCTTGCGCATTTTTTCAAGAAGATCTTGCGGAATGTTGCGGATGGTCAGGTTAGGCATCTGGATCGCTTCCTTTCTTTCTAGTTATATTATAGTTACATTATAACTTTAACATAGTTACGTGTCTATCATAGTTCTGGCCCGTGACAGAGATTTAAGTCCCGTTGATTTAAACAACGCCTGTAAGGCCCTGGAAAAATACACTCTGGGGTTAATAATGAAGATGAAAATGGTGAGCCATGCAGGATATTGATTGCGTCTGCAGAAATAAACTATAGCAGTTCATGCTTAAAACGGAGGATAGATCGTGGCAGAAAAAAATATTGATCTAACTGTTAAACTGCTGGCTGGTCAAGAAAAGCTAGAAAGTGATGTAGCAGTCCTGAAGTCAGATGTATCTGTTTTGAAGATAGATGTGGCTAACCTGAAGTCAGATGTATCTGTTTTGAAGACAGATGTGGCTAACCTGAAGTCAGATGTATCTATTTTGAAGACAGATGTAGCTAACCTGAAGTCAGATGTAGCTGTTTTGAAGATAGATGTAGCTAACCTAAAGACAGATGTAGCAGTCCTGAAGACAGATGTGGCTGCTCTTAAAGCAGATGTTGCTGACCTAAAAGAAGGGCAGAATAGGATAGAGAAATTCCTCCTCAATCTGGAAAATATAATCATGCCCAAAATAAATGCCATGTATGAAAATAGCATATCGAACAAACAGCAAATAAAAGAATTAGAAGAAGCGAAAATTAAAAACACCCAAAAACTTGAAAATCATGAATTAAGAATTACTCGTTTAGAGCAATCAAGGTAGTTAAATATTCAATCCGGTAGTTGATAATTCTCCTGGCAGATTTCAACAGTAACCTCGCTTAAAAGCGAGGTTTTCTATTACTGGAATAAAGACAACCCCGGCGCTTTTTGTCAGAAAAAAAATAATAGAAATTAATGAAGGATATTTAGTTTTTCTCTAGAAGGCTTATTATTAAAAGGAACCTGTAATTCTTAAAGGGGGAGTGAAAATAATGAGAAGGGCATTAGAATCTTTTAGCATTGTTTTATTGGTGGCCCTGTTATTGTTAGCAGGTTGCGGCGCTCCCGATGAAACTGAGGAAGTGGAAGAAGAGCCTGCCGAAGAAGAAGTAGCGGTGGAAGAAGAAGAGGAAGAAATAACCGAAGAAGCCGAAGAAGAAGACGTTGTCTATTTTGAATCTGGTGAGTACGTTTTACCGGAAACTTTCCCAGAATTTATCGCCACATTTAAAGAGATCCAGTACACAGGTGGACAAGTAGGTGGCCAAAAAACGACTGTCAACTATTCCCACCTTGGTGTGGAAGAAGTAGGCGGTGTAGAAACAGATAAAGTAGAAATTGGTGTAGAAGGAGAAGGGTTCGCTACCTTATGGGTCGACAGCGAAGGGAGCTTTCATAAAGTACTTTTTGAAGGGGAAGAACTACCCGCTGCAATGGCGGAACAATTTGCTGGACCGCTCCTGGACGCTGCAATGGCACCTTTCCATCATGCCAGTACTTTTGACCTAGAAGATATCTTTGGAGAACCTGTCCCGGGTTACGACCAAAATGTGATTGAAACTGGAACTGAAACATTTGGAGATTTATCAGCTACAGTCTACACCGTTGAATTCAGTGTAGGCCCTCCCGCTGTTGAAGAAGATTTGTCAGCAGAAGCGACCGCAAAACTGGCTGACTTCGGAGACTTTCAGGTAATAACTTACTGGGAGACCACAAAAATGTACGGAGTCCGAGATGATAAAGGCATATTTTCAATCGATGAGTTTATCCTGCGTTAATCGATGTCTTGTTTAAATTCATGATATTATGCGACGGAAATAGAAGACCAGGAGCGATGTCCGCAGAAATTATAAGTTGATATTTTCGATTATCAATGCTAACTTCAGCTTATGATTATCAGAACAGCTTTGATCAATGCTATTCAGGTAAGCTTGAAGCGCAGTCGTGTAGTGGCCCTGATTGGACCACGTCAGTCTGGAAAACTGCGCTTGCCCTTGAGTTTGTCCCTGCTGATTCTCTTAACTATTTCGATCTTGAAGATCCAACCAGTTTAATCCGCCTTGAAGAGCCGTTGACGGCCCTTCCTATTAGACTATATCGGAGCTGTAATCACCACTGGGGTGGGGAGTTTTCTCCGTCAAAAGTGGGTATTTTTATTATGTCATTGACAATTACCGCTGTACCTCTTCAAATCTTAGCCGATCCGATTGCAGGCCCGGTCTCGATTATTGGTCAGCAAGGATCTGGTTCAGATGGGTCTGACCCCTAAAGGGCAGAATCCATGTTTCCAGGCAACTGCCTATTTATCTGAAGTATGAAGAAGCAGAAGTTCTCCTCACGGCAGCAGCAGGAACGCACCCCGAACGCGATGTCGCCATTTTAAGGTTGATATTACAAATTAAGAAAATGGTCCGCAAGGGCCTGATTAAGATGGAAAAACTCAACGCCCGCACCGTGTGCTAGATCCTGACCCCCAAAGGCATTTATATTTAAAAATGAAGAACAAAATGTGTAACAAAACTTGATAAAAATTGACAAATAATGTCAGACACCGGTTGTCACATTTTTTAAGCCTAAACCTCTATTATCTCAACTGAATATGCGCCAAATTGTTTATCACCGGTTAAAATTGGCATTCTTTCTAACTGGGCCTGGGATATTAGCAGGCGATCGAAAGGATCGCGGTGTAGGTTTGGAAGGGTGGCTACATGCAGGGCATGATTGATCGAAACCGGCAATTCTGTAACAGCATTAAGCCGCATTTGTTCAAACATAAAGGAACATATATCATCAGCCATTTCTAATTTGCCAAGCCCGGCCTTGATTGCTATTTCCCAACCGCTGGCTGCACTTAAAAACAGCTGATTGTCAATGTTGCTGATTATATTTCGGGCCTCTTTACCCAGGCGGGGATTGTCGCTTACCCACCACAGGAAAACATGAGTATCTAAGAGCACTTTCATTTTTCAAAATCCCCCAGGATATACTCCGGCAGGGGATCATTAAAATCATCGGCCATGGTCATCCTGCCCTTTGCAGTACCCGCTACCCTCTGGTCTGGCTTAGGGGTATAAGCAACCAGCCGGGCTACCGGCGTGCCGGCCCGGGCAATGATAATTTCCTGCCCCTCGTTAACCTTTTTTAAGAGCTGTGAAAGGTTGGTTTTTGCTTCATGAATATTAACCTGCATTTAACTCACCCCTGGTTAATACTAAACTAAGTCTTAAACTAAGTCAATAGCCAGATCTACCGGCTGAATTATAATCGATTCTTTTGTTCTAATTCTTGCATTAACATATATATACATTTGCAGTTTGAACCAAGTTTTGTCTGAAAACTTAGCTTTAGCACCTGTTCTGTAGATCCTCCTGCTTCCGATGATTCAGGGGGGTCTGACCCCTAAAGGGAGTTTCTGGAAGGGCGGATCCCTGCAGGAAACGACCGGGCAGCAGCCCATGACGATAAATTTTTTATAATAGGGGTGAAGGAGTGCGGCCTAAAATGAAGACTATCGAAGAAATTAAAAAAAGGATTCGAGAAGTTAAGTTTATTATGTCATAAAAAAGTAAAAGCGCGAGCAGGGCTGATCAGTGTGGTGAGATATTATAGCTGGTGGATTTATGGAATCAGGTCTAATTCCAGGAAAGCTTCTGTATAGTAGCCGGGGTTA
>SL_8KL_010_SEDDRAFT_10005270_pt1 | contig 10184 bp, 10 predicted proteins | sample SodLakKL_010_SED_4_FD_11160 | JGI IMG/M metagenome (IMG submission 11160) | reverse complement strand
ATTATGTTGGCGCAAAATTATATCACTCTAGCGGCTTTAGGAGCGATAGCGGCTGCACTGATCGGACTTATTCTGGCTGATTACTTTGCCAAGTACATCGGGAAACAAGAGAGAGGAACGGAAAAGATGAAGAAACTTTCCGGGGAAGTCCAAAAAGGAGCAAAGACCTATCTACATACTGAATACAAATACATTGCAATATTTGTGGTGGTTGTGGCGATCCTTCTAGCTGTGAAAGACATCATCGAGGGAGAGATCGTTATGACATGGCTCCCATTCATCATAGGTGCTGTTCTTTCAGCTACAGCTGGCTATATTGGGATGATAACCGCGACTAATGCGAGTGCACCCGCTACCCAGGGCGCCAGAGATAGCCTCAACAAAGCTTTGACTATAGCTTTCAGAGGTGGCTCAGTTATGGGCATCACGGTGGTTTCTTTAGGTATTATTGGTTTAAGCACCGTTCTTCTACTGGTCGGCGGTATATTTGGATTAGAAGAAGCTGTGACCTACATAGCGGGCTTTGGTTTTGGAGCTAGTGCTATAGCTCTCTTCGCAAGGGTCGGCGGTGGGATATACACAAAAGCGGCCGATGTCGGTGCTGACTTAGCAGGAAAAGTTGAGGCGGAGATACCCGAAGATGATCCTAGGAATCCCGGCGTGATAGCCGATAACGTTGGTGACAATGTAGGTGACGTAGCTGGTATGGGAGCCGATCTTTTCGAATCTTATACCAATACGATAATAGCCGCTTTAACTCTGGGATGGATGGCCTTCCAAGAGAATGCACTCCTCGATCACAGTCCGATCCAAAATGCAGTGATCGAACATGGTCTCGGACACGAGATATTTGCGCTACCCTTCCTTATAGCTGGAGCAGGGATCATAGCATCGATGATAGGGATCTTCTTTATAAAAGCTGAAGGTGATGCTTCTCAGGAAACGCTCCTAAAAGCGTTAAGAAAGGGGACATGGGGCGCAGCTATCCTTATCGCTGTTTTTTCATTTTTAATTTTTTACATCCTTCTCCCACCTGTAGATTTTGGTAATCTAGCTTACAAAGTCTTTGGAGCGTTGGTTGCTGGTCTTGCTGCAGGAGTCTTGATAGGTTTCTTCACCGAGTATTACACCTCAGAGAGATATAAACCCACAAGAAAGATGGCAGAATCCACTGAAACGGGTCCCGCAACCTTCATAATTCAAGGTATAGCGACAGGTATGCAGAGCACTGCCTTCCCCGTGGTTATCGTATCCGTTACCATACTGGTCTCATTCTATCTAGCCGGCCTTTATGGTATAGCGATCTCGGCCATAGGGATGCTCTCCACTCTCGGTATTACTCTTTCATCTGACGCATACGGACCGATCGCAGATAATGCAGGCGGTCTAGCGGAGATGAGTGGATTGGATCCCAAGGTTCGAGAAAGGACCGATGCTTTAGACGCGCTGGGGAACACGAATGCAGCGACTGGAAAAGGATTCGCTATAGGCTCCGCGGCCTTAACTGCTCTCACACTGACTGCAGCATACGCCTCTGAGATCGGGTTTGAAGTCGGTCAATTCAGCATAATGAAACCGTCGATGTTGGCAGGAGTATTCTTAGGTGCGATGGTACCCTTCTTATTCTGCGCTATAACGATGAAAGCCGTAGGACGTTCCGCATTTGAGATAGTCAAAGAAGCTAGAAGGCAGTTCGAAGAAGTGACAGGACTTCTTGAAGGTGAAGCAGAGCCGGATTACCAGAGACCTATCAACCTCAGTACTTCTGCAGCTTTGAGAGAGATGGTCATACCCGGTTTGATGGCTATCGTAGCGCCACTCATCGTTGGATTCATATTGGGTCCGACAGCTTTGGTCGGCTTCCTGATGGCCGCTGTAGGAACCGGTTTCGTTCTAGCGATAATGATGGCAAACTCCGGCGGTGCATGGGACAATGCAAAGAAATATATAGAGCAAGGTCACCATGGTGGTAAGGGCTCTGATGCCCATAAAGCTGGAGTCATAGGTGATACGGTCGGAGATCCCTTCAAGGACACTTCAGGTCCTTCACTCAATATCTTGATAAAATTGATGTCGATCGTAGCATTGGTCTTCGCTACCGCTATCGCTACATACGGCTTGCAGTTGGTCTAAATATTTAGGTGGACAAGTCATGTACAAAATGGAGAGAAAAACGGACACTGTGCGCATCCCTCCCGATAGGTTAAATGAGAATGTAGACGATGCAGCTATGGAAATAGCTAAAGAGGAACTTGAAGGAGTGATCGAAGACGATAACAAGTTGGTCATCCTAGCGACCAACGTAGACCGTACCGGAGAAGGTAAAGTGGTACACGGAGATGGAGGTGTCTACCAAGAGGTAGAGTACGATGCACTTTACTTCGAACTTATCGAACAGGAACTCATACTTGGATATCTTTGTGAAGTTCTCCAGTTCGGCGGTTTTATCAGATTCGGACCGCTAGATGGACTACTCCACATAAGCCAGATAATGAACGATAAGGTGGAAGTGGATCAGGGAAACCAGAGGTTGGTTGGAAAGGAGTCGAATAAAAGCCTTGGAATAGACGATGAGATCAGAGCTAGGATCGTGACCGTAAGTATAAACGATCGTAACCCAAGAGAGAGCAAGATAGGTTTGACAATGAGACAGAACGGACTCGGTAAACTCGAGTGGCTTGAAGAAGATGAAGAGGAGGAAGATTGACGATGGCACAGATGAAAGCTTGTAAAGAATGTAACTATTTAACTGAAGAGAATGAATGTCCCCTCTGTGGTGGAGAAGTATCTCGAGAGTGGCAGGGCTACTTGGTCATAATCGATCATGAACATTCTATGCTAGCTAGGAAGATGGGAATAAAAGCGAACGGAAAATTCGCATTGAAAGTAAGAGGATAGAGAACCTTGCCTGAAATTCCAGATACTGACCTCAGATTGAAGGAAGGGGATAGGAGAGAACTTAAACAGACCTTAGGACCTGTTGTAGAAGGAGAACTACCGGAGAAATACAGAGAGAGAAGACCGATAATTTCCGTCGGAGATGTGGTCACCGACACACTCCTCGAACAAGGCATACGACCTGACGTAGGTATCGTAGACGGTAAAACACAGAGAGATGATTATGAATTCAGGGAATGGGATGAGGAGGAAACTGTAAGGATAGAAAACCCTCCTTCCGAGATAAAAAAGGAAGCGTGGGAGATCATAGGAAAAGCGATCGAGAGAGAGGAAAAGGTGATGGTCTACGTGGAAGGTGAAGAAGACATGCTCTCTCTCGTGGCGATAGCTCTGTGCCCTGATGAAGGCATAGTTATATATGGGATACCCGGAGAGGGTATGGTAATAAACGTTGTTTCGGAATATGTGAAGGAGAAGGCTTGGGAAATAATAAATAAGATGATAAAAATTGATGAAGGTAGATAAGATGGTGGAAGTCGAGATAGAACATGAAGAAGAGAACGAACTGATGAATCGACGTGAAATTACGTTGAAGGTTGACCACGAAGGTGAGGCTACACCCACTCGTGATTCGGTGATAGATGAAGTAGCAAGTATAGCTAACGTGGCTAAAGGTAATATCGTCGTAGCAAAGATCGATACCCAGTTCGGTAAAGAAGAATCTATCGTTACGGCTAGAGTATACGATGATGAGGAATCGTTGAAAAAGTATGAAAGAGATTATTTTAAAGAAAGAGGTTGAATAAGGTGGTATAGATGGATAAAGGAGATATCTTTGAAGTAGAAGATGGTGAGATCAAAAGAAAAAGAAAGAACTGTCCTAAATGCGGTGATGGAGTCTTTTTAGCGGAGCATGAGAACAGGTTGTCGTGCGGTAAATGTGGTTACACCGAATTTGAAGGATAAACATAACATAAACTAACGAGAAAAAGACTTAGTTCAGGTCTAAATTATCTATTACAGCTCGGGCTCGTAGTGTAGCTACTCCGTTTCACCTGAAACGGGGCTATAAAGGATATCACCGGGGCTTCCGGAGCCCTAAACCCGGGTTCGAAAGTCGATCTGGCACGACCAGTTCGGACGAAAATCCCGGCGAGTCCGCTAAACTTGCTTTAGCGGGCAGTTGGAAATCTTTGATTTGCGACGAATCCGCTCCAGGTTTTCACATCCTCACCTTGATCCTCGTTAGCATCCGAATCCTGACGAGTCCGTTTTTTTTCACTGTGGGAATAATATCTCTTTGAAAAAAGCCTATTGTGCTTTACTATGTTCACTGATCAAGCTTAAAAATAAAGAAAAAAGAAATAAGAAAGGGGGTTGATTTATTCCTCTTCTTCCTCCAGTTCCTCTTCAATCTCTTCAAAGTCTTCTTCTGTTTCATCTGGTTCTAGCGGTTCTTCTTCAAACTCCTCTTCAATCTCTGGTTCTTCCTCCAACTCTTCGAATGTTTCTTCTTCCTCTTCTTTACCGCCTGTTTTTCTGCTTGCTAGAGAAACAGCGAGTACGATCACTAGAATTATTATCACCAGGATCACACCGAACATTGCCGCGTCCATTCCGAATACTTCGGCTGGTTCCTCTACCTCTTCGACTTCTCCGACATGCATAGGACCTATCGTGGTAGGATACTCTTGGTTCTCATACTCAATACCGTAGGAATCAATGAAATCTATTGTTATGTTTTCTTGATAAGGTTGACCTAGATGCATGTCTTCTGAAGATACCATGTTAAAGGATACAGAGACTTCATCGCCGGGAGCGATCTCACTTACATACATTCTCCAGGTGTGTGGTCTAGGTGCTGAAAGTGCATTTTTGAAGTACATATGTAGATCAGCTATTTCTTCTGCATCATCTATGCCCAACTGTTCAAGTGTGACCTCTTCGGAGACATTCTTTCGTTCCAAGTACCTCACGAGGTCCATCTCCCATTCAGGACCTTCTCTTTCTCTCTCCGTCGATGATATTGCCCAGATAAATCCATGGAGTACATCCCAATTCTCGTTGTCGTAAAGTTCTGGTTGCATCTCTATCCATACATCTCTTGCGGTATCGTCCCCGTGATTCGAGATCGTGTATGTCAGATTGAATCGCTCTCCTTCTACTATTTGATTCTCTTCTAGATCGCCTTCAACTACTAGTCTTGGACCCAAGCCTCTAGCTTCGCCTTCGATCTCAACAGGGATATCATTTATCTCCTCGTTAGTATCCTCGTTCACTGCTCTCCTGATAATCAGATTGGCTGTGTAACGACTTGCGCCTTCTCCTAAAAGTTCATTCTCAACATATTCGGTGTTGATGTTCACATAAAAGACTAGCGTAGCTTCACCAACTTCTCCTTCTTCAATATCAAACTTTTCTAGTACTTTCACGGACTCAGTCGGATCCATCTCTACGTAATCCTTGGTACGATTTGTGGGATTAAGGAAAGGTGTATCCTCTCCAACTTCAAGTTCGACCAATAAGTCTTTGAAATCCACCAATTCATGGTTCTCCAGCGTGACATCAAGGCCTATATTTTTGATATCGCCTTCGAGCTCTATATCATCTTCAACAGTACCTGTGATGTGGTAATCTACGGCAGAGACGTTAAGGAATGTGTAGGGGCCAACTCTGGGCCACTCCTCGAGCTCATCTGCCACTTCTTCCTCGTACTCATGATCATACTCATCTTCCTCAACTACCTCATAGTAGAAAGGATCACCGTTATCCCAATCTACACCAATATGCTCGTAACTAATAGGATCCCCAGTCGAGCCATCATTGTAGAACCATCCGTCCCATCTGAACCGCAATTTATGACGCCCCTCTTGTAGATACCTGTGCAGTCCGATCGTGAATTCCATCTGCTCTTCTTCTTCGACGTCTAAATCACCTAATAATACAGCAGGTTCTTTAACCTCATCTCCGTATTCATAGTGGTCTACCGCCTTTATGAAGTAATCATCATCTGTTATCATGCCAACGTAAACATCTCTCAGAGGAACATTTCCGGTATTTTTGAAGGTTACTTCTACGGTATATTGGGTTACCCCTTTGTCCACTGAAATTTCTTCTTCTTCAACTGTTATCCGAGGTGTGAATTCCACTACTAGATCCTCTTCTATCTCTCCGTCTTCTTCTATATCTACTCCATCTCTAGCAGCTTCTAGCTCATACTCAAATGTATAGAAGCCGGGCTCAACGTCGTGGTCTACATCAGCACGATGCTCTATTTCTATAGTCTCTCCATCATCTAATTCAGATATTTCTGTAACCGGATCGTGTAGAGTGATCCCTATTCCTGCAGGTGGTATCAGTTCTAACTCTATATCTGTGAGTTGTTCACCACCCTCATTCTCAAGTTCTATGAGAAATCCTTGGAAATTTTCACCTGCCCATAACTCGGTTGGGTCCATTTCAAGCCTTACATCTGCATTTTGCAGGATCTCGAACTCAATAGATTCACTTATTTCTCCTTCACCTCCGTTTTCTACGTACTCGAAATGTACGGTTATTTCCATCTCATATTCACCGGGAGTAGCGTCTCCTAAAACATCGAACTCGAACTCAACCTCATCACTATCTCCTGCGTCAAGATCTCCGATCTCCTTTTGATATTCTTCAAATACCAAATAGTCTGTCGTGTCCACTTCTACCCAAACTTCTGTCAAATCATCATCTATATTTGTAAGTCCAATTTCGAAAGTTTCCTCTTGTTGTCCTATGTAGTACTCATCTTCGAGAGTATCATACTCTATCAAAGGCGAATTTATCTCGAAGGTGATGCGACTTTCGGCATCGAGGTAGGTGTTCTGTATATCACCAGCTTCGTTTGCATGAGTATAGTAAACTCTTACCTCTATATGATATTCGCCTAGCTCTGCGTCTCTGTTAATGTTGAACTCAAAGGGCTCAGGATCGTACCAATCATCACCAGGGCCTGTTCCAAAGGCGTAAGTATCATTCTCATCTAAAGTCATGTTGGCACCACTATCTGCTGGTACTTCTTTTTGATTTTCCCAGGTTAATACACCTTCTTCTACTAGTTTATTCTCTGGATCCATCTCTACCCATACTTGGGTAATATTCTGATTATCGTCCTGTTCTAGCGCATCGACTTCAACTCCATTAGGGATCTCTATACCGTCCTGGCCTACGTAATAGTTCCCTATATCATCAGGAAAATCTACTTCCACAAAGTCATCTTCATCTGCTTGTTGTAACGTTTCACTACCTTCCGCTGGAGTGAACAGCATCGGAAGTAAACTGCCCACTAGCAGGAGAGCTATGGCTACTGTCAATAGACTTCTTTTATCCAAAATTTTTTTATTCGGCATTTTTTTCAACCTCAACTTCTAGATTTACGTTTAAGTATTTAATATTTTTGAAAAGTATATCTCTTATTCAATATATGAAAACCGATTAGGTACATTAAATACGATGTATTTCATCAGTATTTTTTGGTAAAATTCAGCTGTAGTTCTATTAAACAAGTTAATTTTCCCTTACTTACCTCTTTCCTCCAATACCTTCACCATAAGAAGACAGGGATTCTCCTCATCCCAGAGATCTTCGAACTCTTCCAATGGATAGAATCCGATAGAGCTGTAAAAACCCCTCGTTTTTTTATAACCTTCGTCTGGATGAGAATCGGAAAGAGTTTTGACGGTCAAGAATTTCTTCCCTTCTCTAGAAAGCTTTTCTTCCACCCTTTCGAACAATCTTTTCCCTATCCCTCTACCGTGGAGTTCTTCGACTATACCCAACACGTATACCTCACTTGTATATTCATTATGATCTTCTATAGATATGAATCCAACAGGTATTTCACCTACTTTCACCGAGAGAAAATACCTGTTCTTAACTCCCTCGATGTAGTCCAAAATTGAACTTTCTATTCCGAACCAGTCAGGCAGTGATCTTGTCACGGACTCGCAGATTTCGCTCTTCTTAGCTTCATCACTTTCCTCTTCTATATGGATATAATAGAACATATCTCTATCTACTCTTTCATGCATATCCTGACAACGTTCAATCCACAATTTTTTGAAATCCTCTTCAGATACAATACGCTCGTCAAGATCAGATATGGATTCGATTCCTTCCTCCCTGCACCAATCCACGCAGATAAGGTACTCAAGCCAGTCGAGATCGTCTTCGTCATGATAGACCTCTATTTTTTTCCTACTCAAATCAGAAAGAATAAAAGCTCGATGATGGCCGTCGGTGAAAAATAATTCATCTCCTATACGCTTCACCGGTAAGGGTTCAAGATCCTGTTCTTTTTCCTCTAGATCTTTCAATCTCTCCTTGCTCAGATACAGTTGACTGGGCGTTATCTCGTCTATATCGATTCTCTCTGATTTTCTCTTTAGCATATTTTCGACATAGCAAAAAGAATAAAAACTCTTTCGCCGCTCCCGAAAAATTATTAGATTAGAAGACTTTCAGATTCATTAAAGTACATGAAGATGAGAAATAAATATCTCAAAAGTATCTTAGAAAAGAGAGGAAAGAGAAAATTCAAATTGTATTCATAATGTCGAGGTAAAGAGGATGGATTCTATCATACTAGAGGCGGACGGAGCTTATCGCGGAAAAGATGGAGGTGTCGCATCTTACGGTTATCTAGTTAAAAAAGACTCTGAAACTATCAGGGAAGATTACAATATACTTCTTGATGAGAACGCAACGAACAATTATGCCGAGTACATGGCCGTTATTAAGGGCTTAAGATGGATAAAAGAGTCTGATCTAGGATTCGAAAAGATCATCATCAAATCTGATTCTCAATTAGTCGTCAAGCAAGTCAACGGTGAATGGTCCGTAAACTCCGAAAACCTGAAAGATCTCTATAAAGAAGTCAAAGATCTCATCGGATACTTTGAAGAAAAAAACAAATCTGTTAAGATCGAACACGTCGGGCGAGAGAACAATGTTAAAGCCGATGAACTTTCACAGTTAGCTTTGGAGGATCATTTTTTAGCCAAAAAGTTGAAAGGAGACGATAAAAAGACGTGTCCAGAGTGTGGAGAAGAGATGGTCCTCAGAGAAGGTGAACATGGGAAATTTTGGGGTTGTTCAGAATATCCTGAGTGCGATCATACCGAGGATCATGAGGAAGATTGAATTACATTAATCTTTAATACTTTTAAATCAATTCATATATATGAAAAATAAGAGAAGAGTGATCATCGGAATTTTAGCTGGAGCCCTTCTTGGAATCCTCTGCATAGTAGGCGTGGGTTGGAGAGTAGGATTCGAAGGTAACGAGATGTTCTTATTTGCGATGTGGTACAATAGAGTCGTGATGGGTCTTTTGATAGGTCTCGCCTATGACGTGAAGATCGTAAAATCTGATAAAAATTTCATAGTACGCGGATTGATCCTAGGTCTTGTAGTTACATTAGCTATCACTTTTACGAGTGAGTTCAGAGATTGGCCCAGCTTTTTCGCTGGAATAGCATATGGACCTATAATAGATTGGGTCGCAACAAAGTATAGCGCTTAGAGAAAGGAGAATACTTTAAATCATACGATGAACGTCTATTATGTTATGGGTGTGAGAAGAGCTTTATTGCTGGTATTTGCAATCATGATCATTTCGATGATTTCCACCGCTTCAGCCCATGTCCCTAGAACTGCGGAGGAAAACGAAAGTCTTGGAACCGCTATGGTCATCGAAGATCCTATCAAATCTTGGGCGATATATTCGGAACTTCGCGATGGTGAAATTGCGAACTATTATGAGATGGATATGGATGAGGGAGAAAGGCTTTTCCTGAGTATATTGACACCTGAAAATCAAGAATTTGTACCGAACCTAGCGGTGATGGGACCAGGGATAGAAAAGAATGATACCACTCCAGATTTTGTTGAACAACCACTAAATGTTGGAGTGAAAATCATCCAAGGCGAATTAGGCGAAAGAGAGTATGAACCATTTACGCCTGGAAGTTACTACCATCCTGCGAGGTTCGATGAAGAGATAAACGAAAGTGGAACTTATCACGTAGTGGTTTACAACGAAGAAGAAACAGGAGGTAAGTATGGACTCGCTGTAGGTTATCAGGAAACTTGGGGTCCGATAGAATGGGTTAGACTGCCTTTAGAGAGTTTTGAGCAAGAACCCTACGGGCTTCCAGCCCGTAGATGAATTGCGTTGATTTCACTTTCACTACACTCTCCCCTGTTAAGTAATAAATAGTAAATAACGATATTTAAAACGATGAAAGTCCAGAAAA
>SL_8KL_010_SEDDRAFT_10005268_pt1 | contig 10185 bp, 13 predicted proteins | sample SodLakKL_010_SED_4_FD_11160 | JGI IMG/M metagenome (IMG submission 11160) | reverse complement strand
ATCCCCCGTCTCACGGATCTGAATCCCTGGCTAGTCCTCGCAGTTTTCCTAGTGCTCGCAGCCGTTCCTCTTGCTAGGGTTGTGCTTCGAAATAGCTAGTTGTTCTTATAATACTATAAATCCTCTATATCGTAGCCTTCTTCCTCTAGTATAGGTATAACAGCATTGTCAATGAATCTATTGCATTTCTTTTTATATTCTTCTAAGTTCCTAAGAGAATAGTATTCTGAGCTGTACTCGACACTGCTCTTTTCTTCCATGACCTCTCTTATATTAGATTTGTACTTGCTATATTTATCTGAGATCTTGTTTTGTTCATATAGGTTTTGAAAGTACTTGTGAGCTTGACTATGTCGGTTTGGGGTTTCTCCCAGAAATTCTAGGAAAAGGGCATCTGCACCTCTTAAAAGCGCCCGTAGATACATCTCAAATATTACTCTGTTGGTAAGATCCTTCCTTTCGGCTACTTTACCAAGCTCTCTATAGTCTTTCATGTCTTTCAAAGTGTCTTTTACATCGCTCATAGTACATCTTCACCTTCTAGAAGTTCTCCGTGTTCTTTAATGTTCTCAATGAGCTTTATTTTTCTTTTCTCATCTTTTTTTAGTCTTTTTTCCGTATAAAATTTAAGTGATGGTGTTACTCCTGAATCTTTTATCACTCCATCGGCGTATGCTTGTAATTCTTCTTTAAAATCACGTTTATCAGCCTCTTGTACGGTGGAATCTTTTTTCTCATCCTTTAAAACCACTAGTAAGTCGATATCAGAAGTTGTAGTGGGTATTCCTTTGGCTACTGATCCAAATAGGTATATTGATCTTATTCCGGAAGAATAGTTGTACATTAGTTCACTAGCAACCTTCTTCGCTAGGTCTCTTAGAGGCTCTGTATCTATCTCTAGAACTCTTTTCAAGGGGCTGTAGTAGGGTGAATCTGTATTTACCTCTATGAGGTACTGCATCCCATGTCTTTTCTTTTTCACTAGACCTAGGTCTCTTAAGGAGTTTATAAATTTAGTTATAGTGGTTCTCGCGCAATCTGTTCCATCTTCTATTTCTGTAATAGTGATCTGTTCTTCTTTATGCTCCATTAAGTACTTTAAGATTTTTCTGGGAGCTTTTTTAAGCATTATCTGAGAGAGTGTAGTGGATTCAGCCATAATTTAACCCATTTTAAATTACTTGTTTTGTTTGGTTTTAATCAATATTAATTTGTTTGTAGTCATTTATAAAGGTTTTCATCTTTTTTAGTATACTTATGGATTTAATCCCAACCGATACTAATTTATCTGTAGTTACTTATAAGGATTTTCATCCTTTTTAGTATTGTTATTGAGCTAATTATCTGTTACAATATTATCCGGCAAAGAATTGTACCTGTTACAATCATATCCAGGTGAAAAGTTGTAGCTACTGCAATTACTTGAGGGTTTTGGTGCTCATTTAGGCACTATGTCTTAAAGATCTTCACCTGATTAAATCACTTATATCCTTTGTCAGTTCAAGTATTCTATTGAGCTCTTTCTTTTCTATCTTTCCCTTGAGCTCTTCGTACCTATAGTTCAGTTCACAAGATTCTTCGAACTCGTTATTTATAAAGCACTCTATAACTTTGTTAAAGTATTCGAATAGATCTCTAGCTCTTTCTTTCTCTTCTTCAGTTAATTCTAGGTTTTTTATTATATCAGCTATTCTCTCTACCTTTTCCGATACCATTCTATAATCCACTGCCTTGATTAATGGAACATCTTCCTCCGTTGCGTATTCTCCCTTGGAGATATAGGATCTCAGTTTCATCACCACTGAGAAGTAGAACTTATCCACCTGTTTATCCCTCTCTTTAAGGTGCTCTGTCTTCCCCTCCAGTAGATCTTCGAACATTGATCTCACGAAGTAGTACATCCTGCGGAAGGCGGTGGAGAATTCAAGGTCCTTTATTCCGAAGTTCTTTAGAACTATTCTATCGGAATTTTCCTCTATGATCTCTACATTCATCAATCTATCTAAAAATCCGTTGAATTCTTCTCTCTTCTCCTTGCTGATCTCTTCAGGTAGATTTATCTCTATTTTTCCATAGCCTCCGAAGTAGGATCCCGCGAGCCTCTTGATAACATGATCATCCCATTTTATTACATCCTTTTCTTTTTTCTTCTTCTCCCTGTATTCCGGTGAGATCTCCAGGTATCCCTGATCCGTGGTAACTACATCTACCTGCGATCCCTTTTCAAGATCGTAGTTATCTATCCATCTCTTGGGCAGTGTTACAAGGTAAGAGCCTTTTATATTCTGTAGTTTCCTTTTATCCTTCTCCATAATACCACTTTCTTTATGGAAACTTAAGTACTTAAAGATAATCCTTAAAGATAATGATGGATTGAATTAAACCGGTGAATATGAAACATAAAAAATCCAAGACCAAAACGGAAGAGAAAAACCTGAAAGGACAAAGAGTGGTTGTTACCTCAGGCGGTACAGTAGAGCCAATAGACGATGTAAGACACATTGGAAACTTCAGTTCAGGAACATTCCCATCCAGGATAGCGAGTGCATGCCTTGAAAAAGGAGGAGAAGTCATATTCGACGAGATCATCTGCAACGACTTTAACTATCCAGGAGACTTTGACGAACAATCCTTTGAAAAATTCCTTGAAAAAGCAGATATAACAAACAACCTCGACACAGAAAAACTCCTATTAAACCTAGAAGTAGCAAAAAAGAAAGGAAGAGAGACCCAATTTACCAATGCAGGCGTCCTCATGTTCGCTAAAAATCCAAAACAATTCTTCATCCAAGCAGAGATAATCTGCGGAGTATACGAATCAAAAGAAAGAGCAGACCTCCGCGATAGAAAAGTAATAGAAAAACCAATAATATCAGCCATCCCAGAAGCAGAACAATTCATCCTCAACAACATAAATAAAAAAATAATTATAGAAGAACTAACCAGAAAAAGAGTCCCAGAAATCCCGATAGAAGCCCTAAGAGAAGCAATTGTCAACGCAGTCATGCACACAGACTACCATAAAGTAACAGAAAGCATACAAATAGACATATTCCCAGAAAAAATAGAAATACGAAACCCAGGAGGACTTGTAAAAGGAATGAGAAAAGAAGACCTAGGGAAAAAAAGCAAAAGAAGAAACCCAAACATAGCCAACATTCTAGACAAAACAGCATACGCTGAAAGAATGGGTACAGGAATAAACAAAATGAAAAAAGCAATGAAAAAAGCAGATCTACCAGAACCAGAATTCGATACTAACAGCCATTTCCAGATAACACTACAAAGGAAAAAACAGAAAAAATCTATAGAACTTCCAGAAACAGAACTTAACAAAAGACAAGAAAAGGCATTAGAGTATCTAGAAGAACATGGAAAAATAACGAACCGAGAATATCGAGAAATAAACGACGTTCCGAGACAGACTGCTAAAAGAGATCTCTCAGATTTAGTGAAAAAAGAAATCTTAAAACAGAAAGGGAAAGGTAAAGGAACCTATTACACTTTCTAACCCCATAACAAAATAAATGTACCATAAATGTACCATAAACAAAGTTACAATAAACAAAAAGAAATCAAGATATTACCAACTACGATGATTTCGGATAAATTTCGGATAAAAAATAAAACAGAAAGATTTATCGTACCGTTCAATAAAAATATAGAAGGTACAAACCCCAAATATGACGAGAGATTTAATTTTGCATGATTATAATCCATCAACCTCTTAGATAAACATCTCTAGGACACAGTAGCAAGAATAAAGAAAAAAGAAAACGTTCCACTAGAAGAGATAATCGAGATGGGCATAGCAATGCATTATACTGCGGAGAAGAATGGAGAGAGGAAGGGAGAAGGTGAAGGTAGGAGAGGGTTTAAGGAGATGTAGTTTATTCTATGGCTTCTTTATGTTCTTTTTTTAGTTCTTCTAGGTTCTGGGCGGGTGGTCGGATATTCTTTTTATTTATATATTCGATCATTTCCCAAGTGCTTACTTCGGCTTGTTTTTCTGCTTCTTCGATGCTGGCTTTCCCTTCTCTGTACTTTTCCGCTGCTTTTTCTACCTGGTTCAATCTATCCACCCACATTATTACTGCGGCTTGAGAATTTATACCTTAATCTTTTCTTTCTCTGTGATCTTTTGCCAGGGCACAGGCTTAAACTTTCTTTTTGACCTGCCTCCCTCTACAGTCAGCTCAGATTCAACTAAATTCTTTTCCTCTAATCTATCTAGAACATGAGAAGTTTTACCAGTGCTCCAGTCCATTCTGTCAGCTAAGCCGTATATCGAGCTGTCGGGATGCTTATTCACAGTCTCATATAGCTTATTCTCATCTTCTGTAAATACCTCTTTACTCTTCATATTATCCGCCTCCAGCTTATCAAACTCATATATTCCTATAATTTTATATCTCTAATCTCTCTATAATCCATAAACTTTATATCTTCATAGATTAATTTAGAGTTCATTACTTATAAAGGTTCGGGTTATTAAAAGTTTTTGAAATATTCCAATAAGAAGCCAAAGATTTATATGCTCCGGAAACATAAATAAACTAGGCTTTGAAATATTTCAGGTATAAAATATGGATCTAACAGAGCTGGATAAAGATATCCTCTACAAGCTAGGAAAGAAGGTAAACTGGAGCAAAAAGGGACATATCCCAAAGGAGGCAATACAAAGCAAATTCGCTGTGCACCAAAGAGGAGCAGTCAAAAAAAGAATAGAAGAACTCGTAAGTAAAGGTCTTATCTACGAAAAACCCCACGGTGGAAAATCCTCCTACGGACTATCCAAAAAAGGAAGAAAAACCAGTCTAAAAATAAAAAAAGAAGGAGATAGAAACGACTACCCAGATCTAGAAATCGAATAAAAACTTAACTCGAATTAACTCACGGGAGTAGAAAAAACGGCTTAAATCTCTTATGACCAAAGCAACCAGGGGCAAGAGAAAAGAAGATTCAGCTAAAGCCCAAAAGATATATAAATCACCAAATCACAAAGTAACATTGTATACAGAAAATCTAAAGCTTTAAAAGTGATAGGAGGTATCGAGATGAGCAAAACCGTGAGACTGAAGGACGAGACCTATGAAAAAGTCATGGACATAGTATCAACCCTACAACTAAAAGAAAAAAGAAAAGCCACAATAGACGAAGCCGTAAGACTAGCCATCGAAGAATTCGAAGAAGATAAATCAAAAAAAGCTAAAATAGCCTGGGCTAGATCCGTGGACAATAGACTCGATGCCAAAGACCGAGAGATAGTAGAGAACGGAGAAGACATCCTAGTATAATACAAAACAAAAAATCAGAAAAGGAGCTAAGAAAATGAAATTCTTTCTAGACAAAGACATAATAATGAGATACGGTAGAAAACTCCTCTTAGATCACAGAATGCCCAAAAAACAGTTCGAACTAATGAAAGAGATACAAGAAGGAAAACACAAAGTATGGATAAGCAACAACACACCATTCGCAGTGCTAAACTACCTAAAATACAGAGCACAAGACAAACACGGACTAGACAAACCTGAAGAAGAAGCGGACAAAATCGCCAAAGAATACTACGGAAAAATATTCAAACAAGGAAACTGGGAAACAATCAACCTAACCATGAAAGAATACCAAAAAGCCTCCCAAGACCAAGAACACCACTGGGAAGACGCTGTCCAGTACCAATGCGCCCTAAAAACAAACAAAAAATTCTGCACAGACAACATAAAAGACTTCAAAGACGATGAAGAAATAGAACTCATGACACTAAGATAGCAGTTGAACATCTTCTTCACCGTATTCTCTTATTCTGTTGGATAGAGTTTTCTTGTCTCTTAGGTTTAGATCCCAGCTGTCCAGTCCTTCCCATAGTTCTAGGAATGAAACCTTACGGGGATTGAGAAACAAGAATGTTTTAATCGGGTCCACTCCGTACCATTCTCCTTTGATAAAGCATTTTGCTATTACATGTCCTTTTATTTTGATTTTTCCGTTTTCAGCCACTTGCTTCAGGTGTTCTTTATCTCCTTGTACTCCTTCTATGTATTTAGTGGGTATGCCTGCTGCTCTTGCTACTGTGATGAATACTAAGGCGTGGTCGGTGCATCCGGTTGAAAAACCATCTTCCAGTATCTCTGCAGCAGTTCTTTCCCGGAAAAGCTGATCCTTATTACTGTCATCGGGCTTTATCTCTTTTTGTATGTGTTCGAGTATCCTTATTATCAATTCAAAATCATTATCAGATTTCTTATCCAGATTTTCAGCTAGCTCCTTGATCTTAGGAGTGAACTTTGTCTGTTCTCCTTCCCTCAACCACTTCTCAGTATCCGCCATTCCAACCACTGATTCTATTTACATATTCAGTGGTTAATAAGTTTGGTATCGAGTGCTTCACACTACGGTGAGTTTGAACCGGTTTGGACTGTATTAATTCTACTGAGATTTAGTTATTATTTAACATACCCCTGATTCTGTTATCTTAAATAGTTTTTTATCCGCGTCCAGTCGTGCTTTTACTCCTATCGGCATGGTTAACCTCGGATAGGAGTGTCCGAAGTCGGGTCCCATCAATACTGGGTAGTTCCATTTATCCGCGTATTCTTTGAGCACATGTCTGAATGTTCTGTCTTCATCTCTTATTGTCATGTGGCAGGGTCTAGCGTAGACCATGCCGTTTATCTGTTCTAGAATGCCTAGTTGATCCATTTTTTCTAGCCTGGTTTCTACATAGGATGAGGCGTATCCCATGTCGTCCAGAAGCATTATGGAGTCCTTGAAATCAGGCATGTATTCTGTACCAGCTAAAAAAGTCAATAGGTCGAAATATCCTCCTTTAGTTACTCCTTCTGCCTTTCCTTCTCTTATCTTTTCGTATTTTTTTATGTATCTTCTTTCCTTTTGTTCAGTAGGATCTTCTTTTTTATATACCCATATTAGAGCGTTTGCTCCCCTATATACGGATTTTCCATCTTTTGCTATTTCATCGGGTTCTTCTATCTTCCCAATCGGTTTACTGGAGAATACTGCTTTTTTCAAGTATTTTTTACTGTAATCTATTCCTCTTCCTTTTTTAATTCCTCTCTGTGTTCCTAGATATGTCACTATATTTGATTTTTTAGTTATTGCCATATTCAATGCAGTGGCATCACTTGTTCCGAAGAAGGGTTTTGGATTTTCTCTTATCATATTGTAGTCGAGGTGAGGTAATAGTGAATTGGAGTTATGTCCTCCTCCCATGCAGGATATTGCGTTTATATCGTCTCTTCTGAAGAAATCATGTATGTCGCTTACTCTCTCTTCTATTGTACCTGATAAATATCCAAATGATCCTTTGAAGTTTTTACTGAGCTCCGTTTTCAATCCCATTTCTTCTTCAAAGAACTTTATCGTTCTTTTCAGTGTCTTGGAGGATCCTTTCTTGCTAGCTTGTTTTGAGGCTGGTGCTACCAAACCTATTTTATCTCCTTTTTCTAGCTTTTTAGATTTTTTCATATTAAGCCTTTTTTAAAGATTTTTATTTTACTCCTGACTCCATTATGGAGAATGATTTTTTATCCGAGTTCATTCTGGCTTTAACTCCTATTGGGAGTGTTATGCTCGGGGTGTGGCTCCCTATTGGAGGTCCACTTAATATAGGGAAATCTCTTCTGTCTCCGTATGTTTTCAATACATCTTTTAATTTTCTTTCCTTATGTTCTAAATAAATCTTACCTGGTCTTCCAAAAACCATTCCATTTATTTTTTCAAAAATTCCTAACTGGTCTAGATATTCCATTTTCTTTTCTAAAGCCATAATGTCTCCTTCGGGTTCTCCCAGAACTAGTATTGAGTCTTCGAAGTCGGGCATATATTCAGTTCCTCCTAAATATATCAAAGAAATCAAATTACCTCCTTTGATCACTCCTTCTGCTTCTCCTTTTCTTATACATCTGTATTTATCTAATCTTCCTTTGTCCCTGGTGTAAGGATCGTATTCTTCCCAAATAAATTCTTTTAAACCGCATTTTCCAGGATCTTCGGGTTCTTTTACTTCTCCTATTGGTTTTTCTGAGAGTAGAGATCTTTTGAAGTATTCTTTGGTGTATTTTACCCTTTCTTTTTTTTCCAGGCCACCTGTTAGTGTTCCGTTGAATGTTACTAGATTAGATTTTTCATTCATAGCGATATTGATCGTGTTTATGTCTTTATATCCTAGGAATATCTTTGGATTATTTTTTATTAAGTCGTAATCCAAGTGAGGAAGTAATGAATTGGCGTTGTATCCTCCTATGGAGCAGATTATTGCTTTTATATCATCTCTTTCAAAGAATCTGTGTATGTCGTTTACTCTTTCTTCCACCGTCCCTGATAGATAAGAGTATCTTCCTTTAGCATTCTTTCCGAACTCCACTTCCATCCTTTCTTTTTCAAGGAAATTAACTACTTTATCCATCCTCTCTGGGTTTTTACTTGTTTGTATGTGGAAGCAAGGACTCACTATGCCTATTTTATCTCCTCTTCTCAGTTTATCTGGTTTTATCATATCTATTTTTTCTTTACTCTTTTCATGTTTGGACATTCAGAATCACTTATTGTTGATTGACAGTTCTTTAAGTATATTGGGGAGGTATTCTTTGAATGCTTGATCTGTTTCTCTGTATTTTTCTATTTCTTTCCCAATTAGATCTGTATAGATAAATCCTTTATTTTCAAGGAGTTTTAACCATCTTTCTCCTATTTTTTCTTCACATGGGTCTAGATAAGCTACTATGGCTCTTACTAGACTTTCTTCGATGTAGTATTTCCATGAGCTGTTTTTTATGTACCATTTATAGCCGTTTGTTCCTTTTGGAACTTCCTCTTTTCTGTTCGCTGATTCTTGGATAATATCTTGGTTTTTTTCTATCCATGGATGTATTGTTGGGTGTAGGGTTTCATGTAGTTGATTGATAGCGTATATATGCTTGGAATTTCCCTTTATGTGTGGACCAGTTATTACTATGTTCTTGTGTTTTTTAGCTATGAATCCTCCCATGTGGTGTGGTCTGAGCAGGCAAACCATCTCCTGGATCTTTTCAAATGGTAGTTCTTGGTTCAAGAAATTCTCTGCTTTGTCTATGTAGGATTTTTTCTCTGTTTCTTTTTCAGCTATTTCTTTGTATTTTCTGTATTTTTTTTCGTGTTTTTTCCAGTATTTTTCTATCTCTGCTTCTTCGTAGAAGTGTTTTAGTGCTCTGTTAAATCCTTCTAGTTTATCTATTGTTTCACCTGATTGGTATAGTAATTTATCTTTGGATTTTTCTTTAAATTCGAATTCGGGTGGCTTGGAGAGGAGGGAGGAGTATACTAGAATTCCTTCCAACTGTTTTTCATTGATGTAGTTTGCCAGTCTTTCCTTTGATTCAAGCTTTTTATTTTTTAAAGATCTTCTTATATTTCTTCGGACGCTGTGATAGTTTTTAATGTTCTTTGTATCGAATCCAAATAGATTAAGAACACAGTTCGCAGTGAATATGCGTTTATCTAAGATTATTTCTGTTTCAGTCATTTTTATCAGCTCTTTTTTCTTTCTTACGGTATTCTCTTATTCCCTTGGATAGGGTTTTCTCTGGGCTATGATTGATAAAGTCTTTGGAATGGTGGAAAGATTGTTTATTTCTCTTTTTTTGTTGCCTCTTTCATCTCTTCTTTTTTGGTGGTTATCTCACCTTTTTCTAGTAGTTCTTTCCATGATTTCAAGATTTTTTTAGCTTCTGGTTTTCTTGCTCTTGCTTCTCTTAATAGGTAGGCTTCGTGAATTGCTTCGGTCGCTGATCTGTGCTCTCCTTCTTCCAGTTTTTCTAAAGCTTCTTTGGCTTCTTTCACTCCTAGTTTTGCTGAGTGTTTTAGATTTGCTGTGTGATGTGCTTCGCGTGCTGATTCGTATTCTCCTTTGTTTAACTTTTCTAAGGCTTTTTTATGTTCTTTTTCTCCTGCTTCTGCACTTTGTTTTAGTTCTTCTAAGTGGTGTGTTTCGCGTGCTGATTCGTATCCTTCTTCTTTCAGTTTTTCCAGAGTTCTTTTAGCTCTTTCCTTTCTCTTTCCCTTTGCTTCTTTTGCGTAGTATTTTAATGATCCTATAAATTCTGCTTCGTCCGCTGATTTGTACTCTCCTCTTTTCAATTTCTTCAGAGCTTTTTTATATTCTTCTTGTTTTTCTGGAGGTCCATA
>SL_8KL_010_SEDDRAFT_10005266_pt1 | contig 10190 bp, 6 predicted proteins | sample SodLakKL_010_SED_4_FD_11160 | JGI IMG/M metagenome (IMG submission 11160) | reverse complement strand
GATGACCGCGAATCGTGTGGGGCGCATTCTACCGAATCCGCGGTGCCTGTCAAGCGAGAAGCGTTTCGAACTTTCCGAAAAACCTCAAGCAGAACAACCACTTTCTCCACTTGCCACCGCCGGCAACGTTGCTCGTTGCCCGCAGCGGATGCGTACTTTACGACGTTCCCCGCCACCCCGCAAGACCTCCTGATAAAAAAGTGTCAGGAGCTTCCACAGGGCCTGATGCCAGGCCCTGTGGATGAGCTCAGGCAGAAGCAGTGGCGGGCTGACTCGCCCGATCCAGCAGGGAGAGGATGGAGCGGTACGGAATCCCTCCGTGCTGGGACAGTCCGATCTCGCAGGTCCGCGAATTCGAGTAGCCAGCACTGCAGCCCACCACCTGTTCCGCCAGGCCCTCCAGGGCCGAGGCGTTCAGCTCCGGGGTATTGAACCCCTTGTCCCCGGCAAACCCGCAGCATGAGATCTCTGCGGGCACTACCACATCTTTTGCGCAGGCCCGCGCCAGGGTCACGAACTTGTCGGACAGCCCCATGCGAGTGCTCGAGCAGGTCACGTGCACCGCAATCCGCTCATCCACCGGTGTCACCGACAAGCGTGGCAACAGGTGGTCATGGGCGAAACTTACCGGCTCCATCAAAGACAGTCGCTCGTCCAGATGCTCCTGCATCTGCAGGGTGCAGGGACTGGTATCACAGAGTACCGGATAGCGCCCATTCTGACTGGCCAGCAACAGCTCACGATTGAGCTCCCGCGCCTTGTGGGCCGCCTCGTCATACTGACCCTTGGACTTGAACGCCATCCCGCAGCAGAGGTGACCGATCATTTCCGGCAGGATGACCTCATACCCGGCCTTGTCGAGAAGCGCCAGGGTGATCTCCATCACCGAACGCGACTCGACGTCATCGTGGGAAGCGCCAAAGATGCGAGTCGCGCAGGAAGGTAGATAGACCACTTTCTCCCTGTCAGCCGAGCCCCCGGGGGCGTGCTTGAGCACACGGATGGGCGCCGACTTGGGCAGAGCCGAACTCCACTGAGGGAGACGGTCACCACTCAACCGTCGCGCACCGCTGCTCACCTTTCCCATCAGGTTGGTACCCAGCACGGCTCGGCCGGCTCCTGCCGCATTGAGCCCACCCCGCGCCACCCGTGTCGCACCGGAGAAGTGTCGACCGATACGCTTGGCCAGGGAAGCCTTGTCCGCCGACCGATCTCGGCGCAGCTGACGCACCATCTCGCCGGTATCGATCCCCACAGGGCACTGGGTGGCGCAAAGCCCCGTCGCCGCACACGTCTCGATGCCCTGATAGACGTAGGCCTCCTCGAGTTCCTTCATGCGCGCCTTGTCGGATTCGGTCGCCTCGCTTCCAAGCGCCTCGAGCCGAGCCAGCTCGCGCCGGATGACGATGCGCTGCCGCGGGGTGAGCGTCAGGTCGGTCGAGGGGCAGACCGGCTCGCAGAAGCCGCACTCGATGCACTTGTCGACGATATCATCGGCCGCCGGCAGCGGCTTGAGGTTCTCCAGATGCAGCGTAGGGTTGCGACTGAGGATCACCTCGGGGTTGAGCAGGTTCTCGGGGTCGAACAACGCCTTGATCTCCCACATCAGGGCGTAGGCGTCGGGACCCCACTCCAGTTCCACGTAGGGTGCCATGTTGCGCCCGGTACCGTGTTCCGCCTTGAGCGAGCCGCCGTACTCGACGCCAACCAGCTGGGCGACCTCATCCATCAACCCCTGGTAGCGCTCCACCTCGCCGGGCTTCTCGAACCCCTGGGGGAAAACGAAATGCAGGTTGCCCTCCAGAGCGTGACCAAAAAGGATCGTCTCGGTATAGCCGTGGCGGTGGAAGGTATCGGTGAGCGCCTGCACGCCTTCATCGAGCCGCTCGATGGGGAAGGCCACATCCTCGATGATCACCGTGGTGCCTGTCTCGCGCACCGCACCCACCGCGGGGAAGAGCCCCTTGCGGATCTTCCAGTAGAGCTCGTAGGTCGCCGTCTCGCGGGTAAAGGCGACCGGTTCCAGGGTCCGGACTCCCTCCAGGCTCGCCTGCACCTCACCCATGCGCGCCACTAGCTCCGCCTCATCATTGCCGCGCACGTCGATCAGCAGCGCCGCCGCCCCGTCGGGCAGGGTGCGCAGGGTCTCGGGCATGCCCGGCTTGTCCTGGACCGAGCGCAGCGCGGCGCGATCCATCAGCTCCACGGCCGACACCGGTGACGGCTTGAGCGCGATCGTCGCCCGACAGGTGGTGGCCATGTCAGGGAAGAACGCCAACGCCGCCGCCTTGCAGGGCTCGTCCACCACGCTGTCGTAGGTGATGGTGCTGAGAAAGCCGAGCGTCCCCTCGGAGCCGATCATCAGGTGCTTGAGGATCTCGATGCCATCCTCGAAATCGACCAGGCTGTTGAGGGCATAGCCGGTGGTGTTCTTGAGCCGGTACTTGTGACGGATCTTCTCGGCCAGCGCCTCATTGGCACGAGTCTCGGCCGACAGGCGCTCCAGCCCCTCGATCAAGCCGGCATGGGAGCGGAGGAAGGCTTCACGGCTGACCGGGTCGGCGGTATCCAGCAGGGTGCCGTCGGCCAGGATCACGCGGAGGTCACGCACCGTACGGTAGCTGTTCTGGGCCGTGCCGCAGCACATGCCCGAGGCGTTGTTGGCGGCGATGCCGCCGATCATGCAGCTGTTGATGGAGGCCGGGTCGGGGCCGATCTTGCGACCGAAGGGTGCCAGCAGCTGGTTGGCCCTGGCACCAATCACTCCCGGTTGCAGGCGGATCGCCTGGCCGTCGTCGAGAATCTCGTGGCCACGCCAACCTTGCCGGAGCTGGATCAGTACCGAATCTGTCACCGCCTGGCCGGAGAGCGAGGTACCGGCGGCCCGGAAGGTCACCGGCAGTCCCCGCACGCGGCACTCGGCCAGCGTCAACTGAAGCTCCTCCTCGTTTTCCGGACGCACCACCAGCCTGGGAATCAAGCGGTAGAAGCTGGCATCGGTCCCATAGGCCAGGGTCCGCAGAGGATCATCGAACATCCGCTCGGCGGGAATCGTCTCGGCTAGCGTCGTCTTCAACTCGTTCCAGGCAGACGGGGTCACGGGTGTCATAGGCTTTCCTCGGTGTCGGCATCGACATGGCGCACCAGCACAACCAGTTCGCGGGGACCGTGTACGCCATAGGCAAGTGTCTGCTCGATATCGGCGGTCTTGCTGGGACCGGAGATCAACAGCGCGTTGGTGGGCATTCCCCTCGCCCAGTCGTGACGTTCCATCACGTCGAAAAAGGTGTCCTCGATCGTCTCGGCATCCAGCACCGCGACATGGATCGATGGCACCAGGCTGATCAGTCGCGGCTCGTCGGGGGTGGGCCAGAGCCAGAGGCTACCGGTCTCGGCGATGGCGCCGCCCACCGAAGTCAGCCCGGCGTCGACGCGCTCGAACTGCTCCTGCTGCCAGTCCTCGATATCGCGATCCACATCGACCAGCTCGACCTCGGCATTGGCCAGCGCCAGGCGGGCCTCGACGGCCACCGGGTGCTCGCGGCCCAGCGCCAGCCGACGAACGCCCTTGTCGGCGAGCACCCTGGCCAGGGCATCGCCCCAATCGTCGCGCGTGGTATGAACCACCTCGCCATGGACCGACGTGATCCAGCGCTCGAAACGGGCCAGACGCTCATCGGGGCTCCAGCCGCGCCCCGTGACCACTGCAAAATCGCACTCGGGAGCGACCAGAGGGCCGTCGGCGCGCTCGCGCAGACGCTTGAGGATGGCATTGCGGGCACTCATCAGCGCTGCTCCTTGTCGGGCGTGTCGACGCTCGGCTTGTCGGCCTGGTGCTGCTTGACCAGCGCATGCAGCGTTCTGCCGGCCGGCTTCGGGGCCGTGCGGTATTCGGTCCAGGCGCCAAGCTTCGCCGGCATCATCGCCTTGAGCTTGCCCACCACGGCCGTACCGCTTCGCCAGACGCCGGGGTGGGTCGCCATCCACTGGAAACCCTTCCAGGCAGCGGCCTCCTTGCGGGTCCGCTTGACCCCGGCACCGGGCACGTTACCGCGCCCCTCGCCCACCGCCTCCCGGCGTAGCCGAACCAGCAGGTCGGGTATCGGGATCTTCACTGGGCACACCTCACCGCAGGCGCCGCAGAGGCTGGAAGCCGTGGGCAGGTCCCGGGTCTCCTCCAGGCCCATCATGTGGGGTGAGAGAATGCTGCCGATCGGGCCGGGATAGGTGGTGCCATAGGCGTGCCCCCCCACCCGGGTATAGACCGGGCAGTGATTCATGCAGGCACCACAGCGTATGCAGCGCAGGGTGTCGAGCAGTTCGTTGTCCTGATAGATGCTGGAGCGGCCGCTGTCGACCAGCACCAGGTGAACCTCCTTCGGACCGTCGTACTCCCCCTCCTTGCGGGGCGAGTTGATCATATTGAAGTAGGTCGTTACATGCTGGCCGGTGGCCGATCGCGTCAGCAGCGAGTAGAGGGGGGGCACGTCGCGCAGGTGCTCCACCACCTTCTCGATGCCGGTCACCGCGATATGCACCGGCGGCACCGTGGTGGTCATGCGACCGTTGCCCTCGTTCTCCACCAGGCAGAGGGTGCCGGTCTCGGCCACCGCGAAGTTGACTCCGGAGACGCCGACATCGGCGGCCATGAAGCGCTCGCGCAGCTGCTGCCTGGCCGCCGCGGTCATGTAGTCCACGTCGCGGGTGCGCTCGGTGCCGGTCTTCTCATGCAGGATCTCGGAGATCTCATCGGTATTGAGATGAATCGCCGGCATGATGATATGGGAGGGCGTCTGCTCGTTGAGCTGTACCAGGTATTCGCCGAGGTCCGACTCCAGCGCCTCGATGCCGGCCGCCTCGAGGTGCGCATTGAGGTGCATCTCCTCGGAGACCATGGACTTGCCCTTGATCACCGACTTGGCATCGTGGGCCTCGCAGATCTCGCGAATGATCCGGCACGCCTCCTCGCCGTCCTCGGCCCAGTGCACGCGGATGCCGTTGGCCTGACAGTTGGTTTCCAGCTGCTCGAGCAGATCGGGCAGCTTCGCCAGCGCTCGCATGCGAATGTTGGCACCCAGCTCGCGCAGGGTCTCGAGATCCCAGCCCTCGAAGCTGTCGCGACGCTTGGTCATCAGACCGTCCATCGCCTTGCGAAAGTTGCCGCGAATCTGCGGGTTGCCCAGTGCGTCATGGGCCTGGCGATGAAACTCGCGAGGACTGTAGGATTGCACCGGCTGGGGCTGGAATGCCTGATTCTCTGCGTTCATGAGGTTCTCCGCCACAGGTAGCTGGCGATGTGTTCGCCCTTCACCGTCTTCTTCTGGTGGGCAAAGCGCCCGCCGATATTCATCATGCAGCCGCAGTCGGAAGTCACGAAGCGCTCGGCGCCGGCCGCCTCGATGGCAAGCGTCTTGTCCTCCACCATGGCGGCGGAGATCTCCGGGTGACGCACGGCGAAGGTGCCCCCGAAGCCGCAGCACTCCGCGGCACGAGCCTGCTCGACGAGCTCCACCTGGCCCAGCTGGGCCAGCAGCGCCGGCCCGGTCTCTGCCAGACCCATCTCGCGACGCGCACTGCAGGAGGTGTGCATGGCTACCTTTTCGGGCTGACCGCGGTCCTCGAGCCTGAGGTGGCAGACGTGCACCAGGAACTCGGTCAACTCATAGATGCGGCCTGAGATCTCGTTGGCCTTCTTTTCGAGAGCGGTGCCGGCGAAGAGTTTCGGATAGTGCGTGCGCATCATGCCGCCGCAGGAGCCGGAGGGTACGATGATCGGCCAGGGCTCGGGAAAAAGGTCGAGTTGTGCCGCCGCCACTGCCCGCGCCTCTTCATGATAGCCGGAGGTGTGAGCCGGCTGACCGCAGCAGGTCTGGTCCTGGGGGAAGAGCACGTCAATGCCCTCCCGCTCCAGCAGGCGAATGCCATCGAGTCCAGCTTCGGGATAGAAGAGGTCAATCAGGCAGGTACCGAAGAAGTAGACCTTCTCCGGCCTGGGCGGGTAGCACTTGACTGGCGTCATCGGCAAGATCCTCGACAGGCTGAAGGCGGCGTCGAAAGAATTGGTCAAACCAATTTACAACGCAGAATTGGCGAACGTTAGGCGGGGTGCCCTGACAGTGTCAAACCTGAGCAGGGCTTTTACCCGCATTCCCGCGCTATACTTTGGTAGTGGGGCAATCTGTCCATTTTCAAGTGACTGAAAGACCGAGAAAAAACAATTACTGCCCGATCGGGAAAGAACCAGAAATATTGGTATTACCAATTTGTTGGCGTACCATAACCGCAGTACATTTTTATCGGGAGTGACTTCCATGGCCTATCAACCCCTACGTCAGCCCCGCCTCGCCGACGTGATCACCGAACGCCTCGAGGCGATGATCCTCGAAGGCAGCCTCAAGCCTGGGCAGCGCCTGCCACCGGAACGGGAATTGGCCGAGCGGTTCGGCGTTTCGCGCCCGTCACTACGCGAAGCAATCCAGAAACTCTCCGCCCGAGGGTTGCTCACCAGCCGCCAGGGTGGCGGCACCTTCATCTCCGAGGCGATCACCAGCGGCTACAGCGACCCGATTCTTGAGATGCTCTCTCGCCACGGCGAGTTCCACCTGGACCTGCTGGAGTTCCGCGATGCCATGGAGGGTATCTCCGCCTACTACGCGGCGCTGCGCTCCACACCCACCGACAGGGCGCTGTTGATCAGCCGCTTCGAGGAGCTGGACGCCTGCTTCCAGGGCAAGGACCCGACACGCGAGGCCAAGGCCGATGCCGCCTTTCATCTGGCGATCGCCGAGGCCGCCCACAACGTCCTGCTGCTGCACACCATCCGCGGCATCTTTCACCTGCTGGAGCGCAGCATCGTCGACAACCTGGCACACCTGTTCGAGAAGAAGAATTCTCGTAACGTGCTGATGGCCCAGCATCGCGCGCTGCTGGACGCCATTCTCGAGGGACGCGCCGAGGACGCCCGAGACCGCGCCCACGAGCACCTGGTCTTCGTGGAAGAGGGCCTGCTGGAGCTGGCGCGGGCCGAGACACGCGCCCAGCGCGCCCTGCGCCGGGCCCAGGCAGTACCCGCTCCGCGGCGGGAAACCGCCTCGTGAGACGCTGGCGAAACTGGCGAACTCTGCTGCTGCTGGCCGCCCCCCTCGGGCTGGCGCTGGTGATGTGGCAGGCCACCCTGATGGCCCGCGACCAGGCAATGCAGACGCTCCAGCAGGACGCCGAGAATGAGCTGCGGCTCTCGGCGGCAGGCCTGATTGGCCACCTCTCTCGCCACGACTACCTGCCTCGGCTGCTGGCGACCCGGGAGGGAGTGCAGCGTTTCCTGTCGTCGCCCCACTCCCAGGACGCCATGCCGCTGAACCTGCTGCTGGACCGCTTCCGGGCCACCGCCGACGTCTCGGATGTCTATCTGCTCGACCGTCATGCCGACACCCTGGCCGCCAGCAACTGGCACCGCCCCAACACCTTCATCGGCCAGAACTACGCCTTTCGCAGCTATTACAGCGACGCCATCGCCGGCGGTCAGGGGCGCTTCTACGGCCTGGGCGTGCAGTCACTGGAGCGCGGCTATTACTTTTCCTCACCGGTATGGCTGGATGACACCCAGCCCGACTCGACCCCCGACGGGGTCATGGTGGTCAAGGTGCTCCTCGACACGGTGGAGGAGAGCTGGGCCGGCCAGGACGCCGAGCTGCTGGTCACCGACGAAGACAACATCATCTTCATGGCCAGCCGGGCCGAGCTGCGCATGACCTCACTGCACCCTCTCTCGGAGTCGGAGCGCCAGGCATTGCTGGCGACTCGCCGCTATGCCGACGAGCCCTTGATCCACTCCGGCATCGAGCTGCTCGAACATCGCGGCGAGCGCAGCCGCCTGGTCAACTTCCGCGACGGCCCCCTGGCCGGCCCGCGCTATCTGGCTGTCTCCCGTTCCATGCCGACGCTCGGCTGGGAGATGCATATCCTCAAGCCGGTGACCCCGGTGATTCAGGCCCAGTGGGTCTCGGCGCTGCTGGCCGGCGGCCTCTACGGCATCGTGCTGCTGGGCGGTGGCATCGGCTGGCAGCGCCTGCGCCTGCGCCGTGAGCGGGAGCAGTTCGCCGAGCGCGAGCGCCACACTCTGGCCCGCGCCCGGGACGAACTGGAGCGCAACGTGGAGCGTCGCACCCGGGATCTGGTGGAGACCAATCGCCGCCTCTCCGGCGAGATCGACGAGCGCCGGCGCGCCGAGGAGAGCCTGCGTCAGACCCGCGATGAGCTGATCCAGGCCGCCAAGCTCGCCGTGCTCGGCCAGCTGGCCGCCGGCATCAACCACGAGCTCAACCAGCCACTGGCGGCGATCCGCGCCTACGCCGAGAACGCCCGTACCTTCCTGGAGCGCCAGCGCCTGGAGAGCGTCGACCTCAACCTCGAGCAAATAGTCGAGCTGACCGCGCGCATGTCGGAGATCAGCGCCCAGCTGCGTCAGTTTTCCCGCAAGAGCGGCGAGACCCTTGCCGCCGTCTCCCCCATCGCCTGCTTCGATTACGCTCTGCGCCTCTTCCAGACTCGACTGCGGGAAAGCGGCGTGGAGGTGATCCGCCACTGGCCCGACGCGGAGCCCTGGGTGCGCGCCGACCTGGTCCGCCTGGAGCAGGTGCTGGTCAACCTGATCGGCAACGCCCTTCAGGCCATGGCCGACGCCCCCGAGGCGCGCCTGGAGGTCACCATCGCCGTTGACGGCGACGCCGTGGTGCTGGGGGTGGCCGACAGCGGTCCGGGCATTCCCGATGCGCACCTCAGGCGTATCTTCGAGCCCTTCTACACCACCAAATCCCCCGGCAATGGGCTGGGACTGGGTCTCTCGATCTCGTCGCGCATCATCGACGACCTGGGTGGCAGCCTGACCGCCGCCAACCGCCCCGAGGGCGGTGCCCTGTTCACCATCCGTCTGCCACGGGACACCGTCCAGCGCAGCGCCGGCACCCAACCACATCAGGAGACCCTTCCCCATGCATGAGCCGGCGGCCATCCCGGTGATGATCATCGATGACGAGCCTCACCTGCGGATCACCGCCGGCCAGACCCTGGAACTGGCCGGCTATATTCCCGAGCCCCACGCCAGCGCCGAGGAGGCGCTGGCGGCCCTGGCTCCGGACTTCCCCGGCGTGGTGGTCAGCGACATCCGCATGCCAGGCATGGACGGCATGGCGCTGCTGCGCGAGGTGCGGCTGCGCGATCCAGACCTGCCGGTGATCCTGATCACCGGCCACGGCGACATCTCCACGGCGGTAGAGGCGATGCGCGAGGGCGCCTGGGACTTCCTCGAAAAGCCCTTTGCCGCCGAACGGCTGGTGGAGGTGGTCCGCCGCGGCGTGGAGAAACGCCGCCTGAGCCTGGAGAACCGCGAGCTCAAGGCCGAGCTGGAGGCCCAGCAGTCGGCGCTCGGTCCACGACTGGTGGGGCGCACGCCGGCCATTCAGCGCCTGGCCTCCATGGTGCAGCGCATCAGCCAGGTGGACGCCGACGTGCTGGTGTTCGGCGAGACCGGCGCCGGCAAGGACCTGGTGGCCCGCGCCATCCACGAGCGCAGCCGCCGCGCCAACCGTCCCTTCGTGGCCATCAACTGCGGCGCCGTGCCGGAAAGCACCATCGAATCGGAGCTGTTCGGCCACGAGAAGGGCGCCTTCACCGGCGCCGTGGAACGACGCATCGGCAAGTTCGAGTACGCCGACCATGGCACGGTCTTCCTCGACGAGATCGAGTCCATGCCCCTCGCGCTGCAGGTCAAGCTGCTGCGGGTCCTGCAGGAGCGCAGCGTGGAGCGGCTCGGTTCCAATGTGCCCGTACCGCTGGATATCCGGGTGATCGCCGCCACCAAGGTGGACCTCAAGGCTGCCGCCGAGACCGGCGTGTTTCGCGAGGACCTCTACTATCGCCTCAACGTGGTGACTCTTCCCGTCCCTCCACTCCGCGAACGCCGCGAGGACATCCCGCTGCTCTTTCAGCATTTCGCGGTGGTCGCCGCCAACCGCAGCGGCCTGGAGGCCCCACCCCTGGACGCCGCCGGCATCAGCGCCCTGCTGGCCCACGACTGGCCGGGCAACGTCCGCGAGCTACGCAACCTGGCGGAGCGCTATGTCCTGCTCGGCGCCGCCTTCGACTACCGCCTGGAGGCCCTGCTCGAGGGAGCCGAGAGCGAGGCAGGTGAG
>SL_8KL_010_SEDDRAFT_10005262_pt1 | contig 10197 bp, 9 predicted proteins | sample SodLakKL_010_SED_4_FD_11160 | JGI IMG/M metagenome (IMG submission 11160) | reverse complement strand
GCAACTCCTCCAGTGCGGCTGGCCCGCAGATATTTGCCCCGGTGCTCGATCCGGCGCTGTTTGCCGTATTCGTCCTTTCTTCCGATGTTCAAGAAGCCCATACCGGAATGCTCCTTATTCACCTGCTAACGACTGATAAGTCGGCGGGCCTGATCTACCTGCTCGGGGCTCATATGCCGGCTGATACGGTCCAGACTGTACCAATCCGCAGCCTGGGCATGGTCTTTTTGCAATCCCAGTCCATTCTCGTATATAGAGATAATTTTTATATCATCTTGCATCTTTTGTTCAGCTCATTAATGAGACGTTTCGCTTTAAAAGGATCGATACTTACCGATGTGCTTAACGGGTGATATATATCAAATTTCTCTCGAACTTCAGCAGGTCTGATACCATTTGAAATTTCTGTGACAACCGCTTTCCACGTAATTGAAAGTCGATGCATACAGTCGCCTTGCAAGCGATCTTCTGCACTTCCAACCTTAGCAAGTTTGTATGTTTCTGGCTTTTCAATAATACCCCAACCAATAGCACCGAAAGTCTTAGCATAGGCAACAATAACATCATCTGCTATGTAGCTAGTTAAAATTTTTTCACCTTGGTCGCCAGGAGTGTTATCAAAGCAAGCTGGGATTTGCTTTGCTGTAATTAAATACTCCCACCATTCTTGATCTGCTCGAGCGATATTATGCCAGTAGTAGCTGGGTTCGCGAGCTGTTGAGCCGAGTGCAAGTGGATTTAAAATATCTTTCGATCGATCGAAAGCAACACTAAATGAAATATACTCTCTTTCATCAATCTTTATAGGCTCATATTGAATACAGCGAAACGCAACGCCATTATTTGAAAGCCACTCACCCATAGAATATATTGTAGGATCAAAACTTCTGGCTATTAAAATAATTCGACTTGATTTATTTATATCTTTTAAAGAAGCATCATCTCCGACAAATGAATAAATATATTCTTCTAATTGTGTATTGTATTTTGAAAACTTTTTAATAAAATCTTGACCTTTATATGCAGAAAAATCTGCAAGATACTGCAAAGCTTGGGTTTCTACCCCAAGATAGCCTACATCGCGTTTTAATTCTATGATTACTCCATTTCCATAACGATCAATAGCAAGAACATCAGCCTTCTTCTTAAATTTAGTTTTAACTTGGTTGCTGACAATTAGTAATGGCTCTCCAAAAATAGATGGATTAAGAACATTATCTTCACTCTCAGCAGATACTATTAACTTTTCAACATCCGATTCTTGAGGATGCCAATTTGATATGTATCTTTTTAAAGAGTTATCTCCTGTGATCTCGAATAGCATATGCATCTCCTATATTTTGCAGTTATATAGTTTGCTGTAATCTTAGTTAAATTTTAATTACAAATGTTTGCTAGTTTTTTGATTATGATTGCCTTGTATGGTAGATGCGCCTGCAAAAAGTCCATTTTTTGCAGGCGCATCCTATTATTAACAATACAGAAACATTATCTTATTTACACCAGGTAGACAGACATCACTGAACCAGATATCTTCAATGCTTTCCTCTTCAAAGGTTTGGAGAATTTCAGAGGCAGTTCCAAGTACCTGCTGCTGCGAATCAACAAATAACACAAAGAAAAGGTCTTTGAGCCCCGGCTGCAGGCGAAGTTTGGCTCCAGGATTTCCAGGATCAATACGTAAATATGCGAGCTTTATGCTCTTGCCTGCCATCAGGCCATAATACTCACGAGCATCAGCTGATATCTCATTTGGAAACATCAGAAATGCGCAGAAGTCATGCACAAAATCAGCAACTAGCTGTAAATCCAGACAGTCGCCACTATCTTTTTTGATAAGAGTCTCCCCTTTACGGAGATTACCCCTGCCAGGCTCACTTACAGGTAACAGGAATACAAACGGGCCTTTTTCGAGAGCCTGCCCCTGTAAATAATTTCTGTATTTTTCTACATATTCCGCATCAAGCGCTCCTGCTAGGAACACGCATTCGTATTCAAAAAGAGAATTCAAGCCTATGCGGTTAGAGTCTCCCTGCAAGACTGCAATTACTGGTGTTCCTTCCCCTTGCAGCCATTCTGAATCTGGATTCAGATGAGAAAACCGTCTAAGTAGTCCTTTTACCTTTTTTTCAATATGCTGGGCGAGAGCTTGGCTGCTTTCGCCGAAAACCACTACAGCCGCCTTAAAATCTCTTCTGCCTGGCTCCATAACATAACCCCTATCAATATGATTAACTTTGAATTCTCCAGCTGTCTATATATAATTTTGTAAGTGAGCCGATCATGCTTTTAGGGCATGACGAAACTGGCCATATTGTTTCATAATCTTGATGTTTGCTACAGACTTCTTTTTTTTGACCATCCAAGCCAAAATCTGTGCATGAACCCGCCACAGCCCTTTGGAATCAACTGATTTTTTAGCATCAGCATTGGTAGTTCGAGTGTGCGCATTCCTGAATTGACCAGAATTTAAGGAAAACAAGGTGGCAACACCGCTGGATTTTTCAGGCCTCTAAAAAAGCAGGTTTTTCCAGCAAACATCTTTCAAAAAACGCTTAACTCTGGCTGACTTCCTTTAAAGTTTTTTTCTACATCTTGATGTGGCCGGATACGCACACCAGCAGAATAATCTTCATTGATCGCCATAGATGTAAGTGATAAGCCCCTCCCATTAGGTAGGCTCAAAGCCTTCAAGATCTTTGCATGCTTGAAAGGATTTCAGACCGTTGTCGATCTCGGACAAAAATAAGGAACTCATTATGGCTATTGAAAAAACAATCTGTAAGCAAATACATGTTGAAATTGACAAGCTGCCGTCCGACGAACTCGGCGGCATATATGCTGCTCTTTTGGAGGACCATCTTTTTGGATTGGATATTTCCGATTCCCCAGAAGTATACTTAGACCAACCCCCTGACACACATCCAGAAGAGGCTATAGAGCATGCCAATTTACTAGGCTCATATACTCCAATGAAAAGTCCAGGTAGGCTTATCCTTTACCAAAACAATCTACATGATTTTTTCTGGTGTTTAGTCAAAGATACTTTATTTAAGAATCCCGCTTTGTGGGTGTCCAGGTCTGATCTCAAGTATACTGCCGACATGATTATCAGAAAGACCTGGTGGCATGAACATTTTCATTTCTGCTGCGATGTTTTCAGACATTTATTTTCAACTAAATTTAATTCAATGACAGAAGAAGCCTTGGCCGTAGCTTATTCAAGGCAAAAGATTCTTGAAAACCGAAATTCAGGGAGGTCTACAACCTCCAGAATTCACCCACTTTTTTTTGGGCTTATAATGGATAAGGCCTTTGCGTATACATCCCCGGGGTACAGAGATTGGCCAAAATATATTGATCAGGCGGTGTTCGATCAAAGACTGGAGGAATATGCTATGAACAAAAAAATCATATTGGAATCCAACGGTGTTGATTTGCCAGCTTTATTGAAAGGTATGCTTAACAATTTGCTAGCAAAGGAAGATGTAGGCTACGTTGAAAAGATAGTTTAAAAATATATTATTTAATAAGTTTGAAAATCACTGAACAGCTTTTAAAGGGATAAGGAAATGTATACAAAAGATCAAATAGTATTAAGAACCTGTCACATTCTTGTAAAGAATTTTATAAATCAGATTGAAGAAAAACGTGAGTCTGTTCATACTAGAATTTTTAATTATATTCTACACCCTGAGGGTAAGTACGTACATTATGGTGTATCTACAAACGTAACTGAACAAACACAAAACCATCCTGAGCACGTTGTTCCTTGCTCGATTTTAATTGACGAGACATTCAGATTGCTAAAGGAGGGGAGACTTAATGAAACCGAGATTGCTCACCTTCTCCAAAAACATTGGAAGATAGTTACTATTACTAAAGAAGAAGCACGAAAAATAGATTACGAATTAGGATATAAGTCGAGGATGCCTGATGGATGGTCGTTTGAAAAGACTGATCCCTTTACAAGATTGAATGAGGCAGGGATCGAAATTATTCCGGATATTTGAATTTATTACCAGTCTTTTGTCTAAAATAAAGATTATCACGCAATATATTTTTTTAAAAGAATAAAATTAAAATAATCTTTGCTTGAGACTAAACAAAAATAAGGAGAATGGAATGAAAACAGATGGGTTTATAGGAAAAGCCAGGCAACACTTGTCACCAATTCTAAACCACCGGGGCGCTATCCTTTACAGTTCATTCTCTACTCTTACACCTGGCAAGTATTACATGTAATGTCTCACAGGCTTTCAAAATCCAAAATCCTCTCAGGAATTCAGTGTCCAAAACGGCTCTGGCTTGAGATTCACCGCCCGGATCTGATAGCATACGACCCAAATACCTTGGCCAGGATGCAAACAGGCCAGAAGGTTGGTGAAATCGCCTGCCAATATCTGGCTCCTGGAGGGGTGTATGTGGGGCTGAAAAACGGCTTTGGACATGCATTGAAGCTTACCCGAGACCATCTTGATTTCTCTGACCTGCCCATTTATGAAGCCACGTTTGTCCATGACCAGGTCCTGATTCGTTCAGATATTGTTGTACCGACTGGAACAGGGCTCAAGGTAATCGAGGTCAAGTCGTCCACCAGTGTCAAGGATTACCATATCTGGGACTGTGCTGTTCAAGCCTGGGTTATGCAGGGGGCAGGCCGTCCTGTACAGAATATAGAGGTGGCGGTTATAGACTCTTCTTTTGTCTATCCAGGAAAAGGGGATTACCAGGGGCTTCTCAAAACTGAAAATGTGACAAAGACAGCCTTTGAAATGCGGACCCAGGTTGAAGACTGGGTCCGACAGTTTTTAAAAACTCTGCAGGGGTCAACCCCGGACATAGAGATGGGAGAGCATTGCCGTTCTCCTTTTGAATGCCCGTTCATGGAGTTTTGCCTGCCTGCCGACAGACCTGCATATCCCCTGGAATGTCTGCCGCGTATAAAGAGCCAGTTGCTTCAAGACCTCAAACAGGAAGGTTTCGAGGACATCCGGGATATCCCCGATGGAAGGCTGGCGAATCCCACTCAAGAAAGGGTCCGCAGGGTAACTCAGTCTGGCGAGGAAGAGCTTTTGCTGGAAGCGGACTGCAGTCATGAAAAATTTTCTTATCCAAGATATTTTCTTGACTTCGAGACCGCTCAATTTGCTGTCCCTGTCTGGAAAGGGACAAGGCCATATCAGCAGTTGCCATTCCAATGGTCGTGTCATGTTCAGGACAGACCTGACAATCTGCGGCACATGGAATTTCTCGATCTTTCCGGTGAACCGCCCATGCGCGACTTTGCAGAGTCCTTAGTGTCTTCTTGTCAGGAGCTTGGGCCAATATTTGTATACGGAAGTTTTGAAAAAACAGTCCTACATGGATTGATCCAGCATATGCCTGATCTGGCCCATTCTCTTCAGGCTTTGTCGGATCGGATCGTGGACCTGCTCCCAATTATCAGACAGTGTTACTATCACCCGGAAATGCGTGGGAGTTGGTCTTTAAAAGCTGTTCTGCCATGTATCGCCCCTGAACTGGATTACACCGTTTTGCCAGGAATCCAGGATGGGGGCCAGGCCCAGGAGGCCTATGCCGAAGCCATTCACCCTGATACCACACCGGAACGTATAGAGGAGATTCGAAAAGGACTGGCTGCCTATTGTGAGATGGACACCTTGGCTCTGGTCAAAATAGTAGAAAAGCTGGGCCGTTGATTGTTTAAGATGCAGGCAAGGTGCTTTCCGAGAAAAATATCAGATTACCCATTGGTGATCTTTGTCCTCAAAATAAGTCAGACTAAGGCATGTAGTGCCTTCCTTTGAAGCAGACCGCTTGGTGCTGAAAAACTCTTTAATGACCCAACCCTGCGGGGTTTTTAGCCTGTTGGTATATTCAACATGATTTGGTGTCTTTCTGCTGTAGATCCGTTCCCATTGCACCTCGATATGATCAGCTTCCCAGGTATGTGCAGGATCAGGGACGAAAATTATGCTGGACCGGGTAAAATATTTCCCTCCCATGAACCTGTGCCTTAAAAGCCAGCCGTTCGGTAGGCTTTTAATATGCGTTGTTTCGTAATTCGACAGAAGATAGCTGCCCTTCTGCCTGTTGGACCAGACCAGAGTCCAGAACTTACCTGTGGCCTTTGCCTCCTCGCTCATNTTCCCCTCCCAATTTTTTCAGTNCACTTGTTTTCCTGCTAAAATCCCAGCCTGTAGCCATATCGGTGCTTGTCTTTCATTTTTACCTCAAGCTCCAGGGACTGGATCAACTCTGAATGAGAAACTTCAGGTGCAGGAAGCAGGCTGAATCTGTCTCTGACCACCCGGAAATCCCCGGGAGCCAGATCTGAAATGGTTTTGACCTGCTCCATCTGTTCCTTGGTAGGTTCTTGTTCAAGCAAGGGGGACAAAACTTTCCGGTAAAATATCTGCCTGCCTTCGGGGAGCAGATAGTCAAACTCTACCTTGAACATAAACCGGCGAAGCGCAGCTCTGTCCACCCAGGAATAGTTGTTGGTGGTACAGATCAAAAGACCTCGAAATCTTTCCATGCGCGCCAGAAACTCATTGACCATGTTCACTTCCCAACTGCGCTGGGCCATGCTTCTGGCGGACAGAAACGAGTCAACCTCTTCAAATACCAGAATACACTCTTCCTGGTCTGCTTCCCGAAAAGCGCCTGCAATGTTTTGCTCATTCATTCCAACGTAGGAGTCCAGGATGTCGCTTGGGTATTTAATCAGCAGTTCACGGTCCAGCTTTCGGCCCAGATATCTGACAAGCTCGCTTTTCCCAGTGCCAGGCGGCCCGAAAAAAAGAGTGCTTATCCCGGCACTCTTGCCCGATCGTGACAGAGCCTGGCTGAACATCTCCATCCGGCCTGCAAAGTCTTCAATATCTGCCTTGATGTTCAGGCCTTCCAGGGAGTAATCATTCTGAAGGCTTTCATTGGGTTCACATATGTTTCCGTCATGCAACAGTGTCTTTGAGGCATCCAGGGAGCGGCGCACTGATGCATAGAACCCTTCTTGATTACCGGCTATCTCCAAAGACTTGAGCGCAGCCATATTCATAGCTCCGGGGCTTACATCATAGTCCCTTGCCAAGGTTTGTACCTCTTTTTCTGTCACCAGCTGTCCAGCCAGGTTATTATTCAAGACCGAGTTCCACAGATAAATTCGTTTAGAGCGATTGAATTTTTTAAAACCAAGGCTGAAGGCAAATCTGCGTTTTGTTGATTCCTGAATGCCGTCTACACGATTGGTTATCCATAAGGCCCTGACCCCTGGCTTCTCCATAAATTTGTTCAGCCACCCCTTGTCCTTGACCTCGCCCCAGTGAAAATAGGAAGCCCCGGCTTGCAGCAGGGAGTCGGCTTCATCCACAATCATCAAAGAACCGCTGCCTTCATTGGTGATATTGATACAGGCCTGGACAGCCTTGCGCAGGCCATGGGCGCTGTTGTCTTCGGGATGGACTGTTTCATAAGCCGGGCAGTTGATCTTATCGGCTATGGCTCTGGCAAAGGTGGTTTTGCCCGTGCCTGGTGGGCCGTATAGAAGTATATGGGTGGGGGATTCTCTTTTTTCCTTCAGCAAAGACAGAATATGCTCAACGGTTCCTTCGGACAGCAGGTGGTTCTTGAGTGGTATGTAATCCCTGCTTACCTCTATGAAATACTTGGAGTTGAGCCGGTGGGCATTTCCCTGAGCCAGGGTCCTGGTAATATCTTCATCCAGCTCTAAAAAATTGAATTTTCGACGTAACAGGCCAAGCTCAAAAAGGTGGCCGGACAATACTTCTCTGAGCTGATTGGAATCGATTCCCAGGGCTGTGGCCAGGTATTTTCTGCCTGTATAAGCCTGACAGTCCAGGTGCTCGTCAAAATAATCAGAAAAAGGTCTTTGAACTCCCAGCAGGAAAATAAACAGTATCATCTCGGACTCATGTTCTGAAAGTCTGAAAGTTTCCCGGAGGCAGTTTAGATTTTCCTGGATGGAGCAAGCACTGCTTTGATGAGAAGACAAAAAATCATCCAGAATGTTTTTAACTCCATGGAGGACATACCCATGATGATCCGGAGGAGTTGCTTCTAAAGCTGAGACCAGGAAATCAACTGCTTTCCATGCTTCCATATCATGAGAACGTGGAGAGAACTGTTCTAGAATCCGCTCCCGGTCATGTTTTCTAAGCTTCGATAAAAGCAAATCTTCAAGTTGCCGGCTGTCAGCTATTATCCACCGGATAAATTCAATGGCCGGCTCATCAATTCTTTTCATCAACTCAAGCACCCTTCGCATGAAGACGGCTGATTTTTGCCTGATAAAGAGATCGTCCGCATCCATCCTGAAAACATGCTCTGGAGAGTTTTCCTTTATTTTCGGCCTGCTTTTTCCTCTTGGCTTGGGCATGATCCCCTCCTGCTTTCCGGGGTTGATTATCCATGCTGAAGCTGGCAATGGATGTTTGAAGAGCAGTATTTACATGCAGACGTGACGTTTCTGGCCATATCAGAAAAACATTGGAGGTGATTTTTGCGGGGGAGGAATATCATTCAGCTGCTCAGGGCTGTGGATCTTCTTGGCAGGCCTGGCGGGATCACTATCAATCAGATGTCAGAAGCACTGGAGGTGGACCGCAGAAGCGTGTATCGTCTGCTGGACATTATCCAGGAACTGGGTTTTCCCATTTACGATGAAAACGACCAGCCCGGGCGGGAAAAATCCTGGAAGCTTGATGCCGACTATGTACTCAAGCTGCCAAACATCAATCTGCCGGACATTCGTTTCACCCTGCCCGAGATCATGGCCCTTTATTTCTTGAGGGCCGAGTCCCGGGTATACCGGGGAACTGAAATTGAAAACAGGCTGGAAAGCGCCTATGCCAAGCTTAACAGGTTTGTACCCGGCGGACTGGATGACCAGCTGAGCAAGCTTAAGACCCTGTTTGTAACCACTGGAAAGCTGACCAAGGATTACAGCGGCAAGGAGAGTCTGATAGACTCTTTGACCAGAGCTATGCTCAGAAAGAGGACCTGCGTGGTGAGCTACTTTTCCTTTATGGACGATACAACCAAGAAGTTCCGTATAGATCCCCTGTATTTCTTTGAGAACAACGGCGGGCTGTATCTTTTCGTCCGGGTGACCAGGTTCGGAGATATTCGTGTCCTTGCTGTGGAACGAATCGAACACCTTGAGGAACTGGAACAGGAATTTGAATACCCACAGGATTTTGATCCTGAGGAAAAGCTGGGCCAGGCGTTTGATATCGTATACGATGACCCCGTAGACCTGGAAGTATGGTTTTCAGCGGATCAGGCCAAATATATCAAGGAAAGACGATTCTCCTGCTTGCAGACTTCACAGGAACATCCGGACGGGAGTATCACCTTGAAAATGAAGACCTCAGGCTGGTTTGACGTAAAAAAATGGATCATGGGTTTTGGTTCAAGCGCAGTGGTGCTGAAGCCGGAAGAAATGCGCAATGAAATCAGGGAGGAGACAAGAGCTGTTCTGGCCCGCTACGATGAATACTGATACTACCAAAAATATTCAAGGCCAGTTAGCGGACTCCAGGGAGTGTGGCCATTCCAGGCGAAGCCAAGTCTCCCGGATCACCTGACTGTTGCGTATGCGCGGATGCTTTCAAGGCGCTGCGGTCCGATTCCGTCAATTTCCTTTAGCTCCTCCATGTCGAAAAATGGCCGCCGGGCCGCAATTGCTTTGGCCCTTTCCTCGCCTATATGGGGAAGTGCCTGCAGTTCCTCCAGTGAGGCACTGTTCAGGTCCAGTTTGCTTTCCACGTGACCAAATTCCCTGTCAGGGGCCTGTGCAGGATCAGACTCTTTTGCCAGGGCGGCACTGTCTTCTTCAAAGAGCTGCAGGCCGGCAAAGTCCCCGAACACTTCCAGCATCCTTTCCTGCAGCACGGTGCGGGGACCGTCATTCAAGGTGATTTCGTCTGCTTCCAAAAGCACCTCCGGCAGTTCCTCTTCCGAAGTCTTGCGCGCCAGGCGTGAGGCCAGCATGGCCATAAGAGCCAGGTGGTGTACGGGTTCGTCACTAAATTCTTCTGTGTATTTTTCCAGGCGTTGGGCAATGTCAGGCAGGTATTGTAGGCTGCGCTGCAAGGGTCCTTCCTGTGTGTGTTCAGCTATGGCCTGCTCAAGAACCGAAACCATCTCTGTCGTTTTGTTCCCACGGCCCCA
>SL_8KL_010_SEDDRAFT_10005258_pt1 | contig 10200 bp, 11 predicted proteins | sample SodLakKL_010_SED_4_FD_11160 | JGI IMG/M metagenome (IMG submission 11160) | reverse complement strand
TATCGCCACCAAGTTTCTGGTGGGTACTGCGGAGGGGCTACACCCGTTCCCATCCCGAACACGGAAGTTAAGTCCTCCAGCGCCGATGGTACTCGGGGCGAAAGCCCCCGGGAGAGTAGGTCCCCGCCAGAAAATATTTTCTAATACGGCCTCCCCTTGAAAAGGGAGGCCGAAGTATGTACAAACCTTAAAATCCCTGATTACAGCCAGTTTAAAATTTTTCGAATCTCCGGCGGGAATCCATGGGGTCTATTGACCCCGGAGGATGTCACGAGGTAGACATATCAGCAGCCAGAATATACAATAAGAATGTTAATAATGCGCAATGAAAGGAGCTTCAATGGAAAATTCCAGACGAATAAATGTTATAAATGAAATTGCCAACGCTGTAACTCACGGTATCGGAGTTCTCCTGGCGATAGCCGCATTAGTTCTATTAATCGTCTTTGCTAATATCTATGGTGATATCTGGCACATTGTCAGTTTTAGCATCTATGGTTCAACCCTGGTCCTGCTATATCTGGCATCGACCTTATATCATAGTATTCAGAAGCCTCGCTTGAAATATATCTTTCGGATCATAGATCACTCTGCTGTATATTTACTGATCGCTGGTACCTATACCCCTTTTATGCTGGTTACCCTGCGTGAAACCACGGGTTGGATTATGTTCGCTGTGATCTGGGGTCTGGCCCTGGCCGGTATCTTGTATAAGTCTTTCTTTATTAACAGGCATGTGGTTATTTCCACCCTGTTTTACCTTGCCATGGGTTGGCTAATAGTATTTTCGATTGGTGATCTGATCGATCATCTGCCCCGCAACGGGATAATTCTGCTTGGAGCAGGCGGCCTTTTCTACACCCTGGGTTTACTCTTTTACGCCGGGAGAGAAAGATTTTTGATGCATGCTGTGTGGCATTTATTTGTTCTGGGTGGTTCGATCAGCCATTTCTTCGCGATTCTCTTTTACGTTTTGCCTTATAAGGGCTAGATAGATTGAAATATAACTTCCGGTTAGTTTATCCTTTTGAGACTTGAAAGTTGATTTATAATAACGCTACCTTTGTTTCATATTTTCTTTTAAGCTATAATAGTGGTAATTAAAGAAGAAGGTGGATATTATGCACAAGGCGCTGCTGCTGTATTTTTCCGGAACCGGGATAACCCGCCACTTTACATCTTTGATTCAGGAAGAGATGGAGAACAGGGGCTATATCTGTGACTGCCTAAACATAGAAGAATTAATTGATCTGACTGTTTTGTGGCAAAAAAAGCCGGTTGCCCTGAACTATACAATCAATGCCGAAAGAAAGCGACCTTTGAGTAATTACCCCTGGCCATACCAGGATTTAAAAACTGCCCTTCAAAATGCTGAAGAGAACAAGTTGTTCAGTCACCTGGAACAAGAATGGGCTGAATATGATCTGATTGGCTTTGGATCCCCGGTTTACGGATTTCGTCCGGCCCCGGTCATGATTCGTTTCATACTTGATCTGCCTGTTTTTAAAAAGACACTCCGTGTTTTTTCATATGCTACTCATGATGGGGCACAGGGGGATTTTGAAAAATTTATGGAACAGGTCCTGAGGATGAAAGGTTTTAAATATGCCGGCCATATTGATCAGACTTTTGTTTATTCTGCAAGTGCTGTGATGAGGGGCAATTTTGATAACCTTAAAGCAGGCCGCCTGCTTGTTAAAAAGAGTCAGCAGGCCAGACGTAAAATCAATATATTTCTCGATTATGTGCAGACGCTTTTCAGCGGGATGCCTTACTGGTATCATGGAGAAAGCCTGATCAACCTGTTTTTCGGGTTGCCATACCGCTTAATCTATTCTTACGGGATTGATTTGCTTTTAAATCATTTCTTATTCGGTTTTGGTATTCATAAAGAAAAATGTATTCAGTGTATGACCTGTGTGGCACAGTGTCCCCAGGGCTTGATTGAGCTTGATAAATATGATTATCCAATCAGGCTCTATCACTGTATGTACTGCTTACGTTGCTTGAACTGGTGCCCTACCGATGCTCTTTATTTTTCCAGGGTTACTAACGGAAAAGCCCGCTTCCCCGGGCCTGAAGTTCTGATAGAAGCAGCTATGCAGGATGATTTGAGTTATCGGCTTAAGAATGAGTAGGGTGGATGTGAGTTGTTTCCAGGGAATTGATTGCTTTTTCAAGCAGGCCTTCAAGGTCAAGCTTAGCCTCGTGATTTTCAATTACTTCTAAATTTGGTTTGGTAACCGGACTCTTGGGCATAAAAACTGTGCAGCAGTCCTCATAGGGCAGAATCGAGATTTGATAGGTGCCGATAGTGCTCGCTTTATCGATTATTTCTTTTTTGTCCATCCCTATCAGGGGCCTGAGGATAAGCATTTCGGTTGCTTTACTGACCACATCTATACTCTCCAATGTCTGGCTCGCTACCTGGCCCAGGCTTTCACCGGTAATCATGGCTTGTAATCCGTAGCGTTCGCCAAGCAGCCCGGCTAACCTGATCATCATTCTCCGGAGCAGGATAACACTTAATTCATCAGGACATTGTGAACGCAGTTCTTTTTGGATGTTGGCTATGTTGATGCTGTGCAGGCTGATTTTTCCTCCATACCCGGCTAAATTGCGGCATAAATCAACTGCCTTCTCTTGGGAGCGCCGGCTAGTGAAAGGAAAGCTGTGGAAATGCAGCGCTTCTACCATTAAACCCCGTTTCATAGCTAACCAACCTGCCACAGGGCTGTCGATACCGCCCGAGAGCAGTAACAGGCCGCGTCCGGTAATCCCCACGGGCAGGCCGCCCAGACCGGCTGTCTGGTCCAGGTAAAGGTAAGCCTTTTTATAGCCCAGCTCTAACGATAAGGTGAAGGTTGGTTGTTTTAAATTGACAATAAGGTGCGGGAACTGTTCCTGCAGATGAGAACCCAGTATTTGGTTCATTTCCGGAGAAGGGTATGGGAACTGCTTGTTAACCCGGCGGGTTTCTACCCTGAACTTGTTTTGTTCAGGAGGTAATTTGTTGACAATTTCAGCAGCGAGTTTTTTAATCTGCGCTAAATCAAGACTGGTTTCCTCAACCAGGCTGACAGAAACCACTCCGAATACCTTGCTAAGACGTTCAAGTATAATATCCCGGTATTCTTCGACTCCGCTGACCATAAAACGGCCACGCTCTCTTTTCACGGTAGCCTGGCAGTCTTGAAGAACCTTTTTCATGTTGCGCTGCAGTTTATGTTCAAACTGTCCGCGGTTTTTCCCTTTTAAGGCTATTTCGCCATAGCGGACCATAATTTTTGCCGGCATCTAACTACCCCTCTGTTGATAATATTTAATTGACAAAAGCCGGATCATTAATTGACTATTGATTTAAGTTCTTTAGCAACTTCTGCGGTTATTTCAGCAGCAGCTTCTGTTTCCTGTTCGTTATTATAGCATGAAAAGCTAAAGCGCAGGGCGCTTTCGAGCCGATCTTTACCAAGCTTTAAAGCTTGTAGAATATGGCTTGGCTCAGGTCGCCGGGAGTGACAGGCTGAACCTGCAGAAACGTATATTCCGCGTTCTTCAAGGGCATGCAGGAACATTTCAGAAGGTAGGCCGGGGAATGAAATGTTTAGAATGTGCTCAGCGCTATCTTCCGGCGGGGGTCCGTTAACATAAACTTCAACTCCACAATGCTGTAGCTTTCGATAAAAAGCTAACTTTAAGTTGCCCGGAGGTGTTGTTTTTTTGCGATAATTTTCTCCGGTCAACCGGGCCGCCAGTCCAAAACCGGCGATAGCAGGAACGTTTTCCGTGCCCGGCCTCAGTTCATTTTCCTGCCCGCCGCCATGCAGCAGGGGTTGAAGCAAGGTGCCTTCCCGGATCCAAAGACAACCGGACCCTCTCGGTCCATGAATCTTGTGGGCGCTGCAGCTGACCAGGTCAACCTGCCAATCATTAATGGCCATCGGTAATCGGGCAAAAGACTGGACAGCATCGACATGAAACAACGCTCCGGGATTCTTTTTTTTGATCAAGGGGCCGATTTCTTCCAGCGGCTGGATAGTCCCGATTTCATTGTTGACGTGCATAATGCTGACCAGGATCGTTTTATCGCTGATCANATCTTTTAAGTGATCATGGTTAATCAGGCCATTTTCGTTAACTGGCAGATAGGTTGACCTCGAAGCCTATTTCTTCTAAATAGCGGAAGCAGTTTAATACTGAAGGGTGTTCCACCCGGCTGGTCACGAGATGATTGCCCCGCTGCCTGTTACGCAAAGCAGCTCCTTTAATGGCCAGGTTATTTGCCTCTGTTCCCCCGGATGTAAAAGTAATCTCTTTTTCCCGGTTTCTGAAAAAGGAAGCGATCCGCCGCCGGGCTTCTTTGACTATTTTTTCAGCTTCTACTCCTTTTTCGTGCATTGCAGAAGGATTGCCGTAATGTTCTGCTGCCACCTTACTGATCTGCTCGATTACTTCAGGATAAGGTCTGGTGGTAGCGCTGTTGTCAAAGTAAAATTCTTGCAATTCGGGGAACCCCTTTCTTTAATTAATCCTAAAGAATTGAAAAAACCCGGGTTGCCCCGGGTTTTTTTCGGTAAAATGTAAGTTAAACAGCTACTACTTCTTTTACTTCAGCTACTTCTTGCATCAATACTTTTTCAATACCCTGCTTGAGGGTAATCGTTGACATCGGGCATCCACCGCAGGCTCCGGTAAGCCTTACCTTTACGACACCGTCGTCGCCTACTTCGACCAGCTCTACATCTCCACCGTCACGCTGCAGCGCCGGGCGTATTTTGTCCAGTGCTTTTTCAACTTGATCGTTCATTTTCATTTGCCTCCTTATACAGTCTTAGCATTAATTTAATGCTGTAACCTTATTATATCATAATCTGTCTTCAAGAGGTTCAGGCAGATCTTATCAATACATTTTGCAAATTCAACCTGCCAAACGGTTGCGGCATCGTGGTTAAATTGACACATCTTGCTGGATCAATCATAATAAGTAGAGGGCAAGAATATGCTAAAAGTATAACTTTTATATAGATTTATCGAGGGAGGCATTCAAATGACAGCTAAGCAGGTATACGATATGGTCATTATTGGTGGAGGTCCGGCCGGCTCTACTGCAGCGCTTTACGGTGTCCGGGCTGGATTGTCAGTTGTGATTCTTGAAAAGATGATTCTCGGCGGTGAGATAGTTTCCACCGACCGTCTTGACAATTTTCCCGCATTTCCCGAAGGTATATCCGGGGCGGAATTTGGTTTGCTGCTGCAGCAGCAGATAGAGAACTTAAATGTGCCCGTCCATACCACAGAGGTTGAAAAAGTTTCCCTGGACGGGGAAATAAAAAAAGTAACCACCACGGCAGGTGAATTTGAAGGAAAAGCAGTTTTGATTGCGACAGGCACTGAGCCTAACCTGCTGGGGGCGGATGGTGAAAAAGAATTCCTGGGCCGCGGTGTGTCGTACTGCGCTACTTGTGATGCCGCATTTTTCAGGGATAAAGAAGTAGCGGTCATTGGAGGAGGCAACGCAGCTCTTGAGGAAGCACTTTTTTTGGACCGTTTTACCTCCAAGGTCTATCTTATTCACCGCCGCGACCGGTTTCGCGGAGTTAAAGGGCTGCAGGATAAAGTGCTCAGCCTGCCCGGGGTTGAGGTTTTATGGAATACTACTGTCAGTAAAATAGAAGGTGATAAAAAGGTCAGCGGCCTGCATATCAAACAGGATGGCCGGGATCGTTTTCTTGAAGTGGGCGGGGTCTTTATTTATGCCGGACGTACGGCAAATGCTCCCTACCTGACTGAACAGGGCATAGAAACAGTGAAGAACGGTTATATCACAACCAACGAAAAGATGGAAACCTCCCTGCCCGGTGTTTATGCTGCCGGCGACATCCGCCAGAAGTATCTGCGCCAGGTGATCACAGCTGCATCAGACGGAGCTATTGCGGCATCAGCGGCAGCCCAATTTATTCTTGGTTGAGGAAGGGTCTACCATGAATATCGAATACTGGGAAATATTAATCAGGCTGTTCCTGGCCATTATATTAGGCGGCATGATTGGATTTGAACGGGAACGCCTTAAACGGCCGGCCGGCTTTCGGACTCATGTCCTGGTTTGTGCCGGGTCCGCCTTGATCATGATGGTTTCTGCTTACGGTTTTAGCGGTCAGATCGGCGAAGGTTTTGAAGTAGATCCCGGGCGAATCGCGGCCGGGGTGGTAACCGGGATTGGCTTTATAGGGGCCGGCACAATTTTGCAGCAGCGGGGCAGTATTCGCGGTCTTACCACTGCTGCTACGATCTGGGTGGTATCAGGAGTCGGCCTTGCGGTTGGGATCGGTTTTTACCTTGGTGCGATTATTACTACCATTTTTGTTTTGGGCAGTCTGCTTTTGCTGAGCAATTTTGAAAAGAAATTCAAGGCTCGTAAAAGTGAGAAAAACCTGCAGGTTGTGGCCATAGATCAACCCGGTCTACTTGGCCGGATTGCTGCTGTTCTCGGTGAGCTGATGGTTAATATTCGTAGAAGTGAACTGGGCAATCCAGTCCGGGACGAAGAAACCGGTGAAGAGCAGATTACTATTGAGTTTATGGTTGAAGTTCCGTACGATCTTGATCTCAAAGAGTTATTTAGCAGGCTTTATAACCTTGAAGGCCTTATTGAAGTGCAGTGGCAGGAGGAAGTGGTGGGAAAAGATGGCCTTTCCCTCGGCAAACGCTAAAATAAGCTGCCCGGATAGTGCTTTTTAAAAAAACACACAACGCGCTGGCCCGGGTCTGATAAATCAGGTCAAGTCGGATCGGATCAGGATAGATCAGATTGATGCGATATCAGGAGAAATACAGCGCAAAAGCTGCTGAATAAGCTAAAATGCTCTCACAATAACCCAAGAAGACAGTTTAAGCTTTTCGCAGGACTTGCTCCTTTTACCCAAACAAGATAATATAAAGTCAAAGGTCAGAGAAGGTCAGACTTAAAAAGTCAGGCCTGTTTAGATGGGAAGGGCAAGGATACTATGCCGAACCTGACAGACTATATAGAGGAATATTTAAAAAAGCTTTTGGCTTTAAGCACAGAATCATATATTGAAGTTCAGCGCCGTGAATTGGCCAACAAATTTGCCTGTGTTCCTTCTCAAATTAACTATGTGCTGGAAAGGCGCTTTTCGCTGGAACGAGGGTACCTGGTAGAAAGCAGACGCGGCGGGGGTGGATGTATCCGCATCTACCGGGTGGACCCTGGGCTGGTTAAGCCGTGGCGTGATGTGATAAACCGCCTTAACGGAGGGGAGTTTGATCCTGATAAGGTCAGGCAGTTATTAAAAAGAATGCATGAAGAAAGGATTATCTCGACCAGGGAAGTCCGTCTGCTGGAGTCTCTAGTTCGCAACGGAGTTTTTGATACGTGCGGGATTAGCAGGACGCAAGCCAGGAAACTGCAGCGAGAGCTGTTTAGTACAGCGCTGGAAGAATTGTTAAAAGTGGGTTATTAATCCACCGGTTGGGAGTGTTTATAGGATGCTTTGCCAGGAATGCCAGGCTAATGAAGCAAATATTCAAATCATTAAGAGTGTTGATGGCAAGCAAACTGAAGAGTTTTTATGCGATCAGTGTGCCAGGCAAAAGGAGGAGCTTGATTTTTCATTTGAGCCCCAGTTTTCACTGCACAAGCTGTTTTCGAGCATGTTAAACCAGAATTTGCTGGGCAGCCGCGAATCGATGCATGTCGCAAAAACTCAGTGTTCAGTCTGCGGATTATCTTTTGCCCAGTTTAGCCAGATTGGCAGGCTTGGCTGCAGGGAGTGCTACAATGAGTTTGATGAAAGTTTAAAACCGCTTCTGCGGCGCATTCATGCCAGTTCAACGCATACCGGTAAAATACCGGTCCGGGCCCAGCGCAGGGTAAAATATTTGCGTGAATTAGATCAGTTAAAAGAAGAATTACAGGTAAAAGTTCAAAAGGAAGAGTTTGAGGAAGCAGCCCAATTACGGGACAGAATCAGGGATATGGAAAAAAGTCTGGAGGAAGAAGATTCCCGAGGCACAGACCATCATCAAAACAGAACCGATCATGACAGTTAAAGAGGGGATCAACAGTGAAACAAGATCAATATAGCCTGAGCCGCTGGATGGAAGGCGGCGGGCCGGAAGCTGAAATAGTGATTAGTTCCCGGGTGCGTGCAGCCCGGAATATTGAAGGAAGCCAGTTTTCTTGCCTTGCTTCAGAACAGGAAACCGGAACTGTCCTGGACAGAGTGAGCAGTGTTACAGGTAGCAGCGATAAATTTAAAGATTTCAAGCGTCTGCAGATAAACGAACTATCTGATTTGGAGAAGCAGACTTTGGTTGAAAAGCATCTGATTAGCCCTTTTCTCGCTTATGAGTCCAGTAACGGGGCGATGCTGATGCGCGGGGACGAGGGAGTAATCATTATGATCAATGAAGAAGATCACCTGCGCATCCAGACCATATTACCGGGCCTGAGGCTGGAAGAAGCCTGGAAGGAAACTGAAAAATATGACGATCTTTTAGAAAGCGAACTTAATTATGTTTTTGATGAACGTTACGGTTACCTGACAGCATGCCCGACTAATGTCGGAACAGGCTTACGGGCCTCGGTTATGCTGCACCTGCCCGCTTTAATTATGACCAGGCAGATTAACCGTTTATTAGGTGCTCTTTCCCAGGTCGGCCTGACCGTCCGCGGGTTATACGGTGAAGGCACTGAAATTATCGGCAGCCTGCTGCAGGTTTCCAACCAGGTTACCCTGGGGCATAGTGAGGAAGAAATCGTCAGCAACCTGGGCAGCGTGATTTGCCAGGTCATTGAACAGGAACAGAGTGCCCGACAGGGTTTGCTTGACAAGAAGCGGGCAGAACTGACCGATAAAGCCTGGAGAGCACTTGGGACATTAAAATATTCGCAGATTATGAGTTCTCAGGAAGCTATAGAATTAATCTCAGATTTGCGTCTTGGTTACGACTTAGGTCTCATTAACGGCCAGGTAGACCATAAATTACTGAATGAACTTTTAGTCCTGATTCGACCCGGCTGCCTGCAGCTGTTAGCCGGCAGAGAGTTGGATCACAATGAAAGAAACCTGGAGCGCCCGGTTCAAATCAAAGCAACCCTGGAGCGTTTTCAGAAAGAAAAGGTTAAGCCAAAGGGCAATAAGAGTAACCTGAAGGATGATTGAGCAAGTAAATAGATGCATCCTAAAAGGAAGAACAGAAATAAACTGATTTTTTATGAAGTCAGATTAGTAAAGAAGAGGTGAACAAAATGTTCATGTTTGGAAGGTTTACAGAAAGAGCACAGCAGGTTTTGGTTTTGGCCCAGGAAGAGGCCAAGCGTTTAAATCACAATTTCATAGGAACCGAGCACCTGCTTTTAGGACTGGTTCGCGAAGGGTCGGGCATTGCTGCCCGGTCTTTGCAGAACATGGAAGTCGATTTAAATCGTGTTCGCCAGGAAGTAGAGCGGATTACTCCGCAGGGTGAAAAGGTGATTCAACAGGGAATCAGCTATACTCCACGGGCTAAACGGGTGGTTGAACTGGCCATTGAGGAAAGTCAGAATCTGGGTCACAACTATGTTGGCACAGAACACCTGATGCTCGGCCTGGTCAGAGAAGGAGAAGGCATTGCCGCCCAGGTCCTTTCCAACCTTGGAATTGATTTAAAAGGAGCCCGCAAGGAAGTTATTGAACTTCTGGGTGGTGAAGAAGGAAGCGGCAAGGTGCCGGAAAGTGAGAAAGCAGGCGGTGAGCAGCAGACNCCAACCGTCGACACTTTTGGTCGTGACTTGACCAAGTTGTCGAAGGAAGGCATGCTGGATCCGGTTATTGGCCGTGAAAAAGAAATCGAAAGGGTGGTCCAGATACTGAGCAGGCGGACCAAGAATAACCCCTGCCTGATCGGTGAACCCGGGGTCGGTAAAACGGCGATTGCTGAAGGACTTGCTTATCATATTATTGAAGGCAAAGTCCCCGAAATCCTTCGCGATAAGCGGGTGGTTACTTTAGAATTGGCGGCAGTGGTAGCCGGAACCAAGTACCGGGGTGAGTTTGAAGAGCGCCTCCGTAAATTGGTTAATGAACTGCGCCAGGCAGGCAATGTTCTGGTTTTTATTGACGAACTGCACACCCTGATCGGTGCCGGCGCTGCTGAAGGGGCTATAGATGCCTCTAATATTCTTAAGCCTGCCCTGGC
>SL_8KL_010_SEDDRAFT_10005257_pt1 | contig 10201 bp, 7 predicted proteins | sample SodLakKL_010_SED_4_FD_11160 | JGI IMG/M metagenome (IMG submission 11160) | reverse complement strand
GGTATACAACGTGCCCGAGCAGGACAAGACTGACGGGGATTTCCCGACTGTGGCATCACCCAATCCGGAAGAGGCAGCGGCCTTTGAGATGGCCCTTGACAGGGCTGGCAGTGTGAATGCCGATCTGGTAATGGCAACTGATCCTGACGGAGATCGCCTTGGCGTTGCGACGAGAGATCGGTCAGGTAACTTTGTGTTGTTCAACGGAAATCAGATGGCCACCCTGCTGACCTACTATGTGCTCAGGCAGATGAAAGAGCAGGATCGGCTTGCTCCCGGCGATTATATTGTCAAAACCATTGTGACCACCGAGTTGCTGTCTGAAATTGCTGCGGCTTTTGATGTGGAGTCCGTGAATGTGCTGACAGGCTTCAAGTACATTGCAGAAGTGATCAGGCAACGGGAAGGGAAGCAGCGCTTCCTCTGTGGTGGTGAGGAAAGTTACGGCTTCCTGGTGGGCGATCTTGTGCGTGATAAGGACGCTGTGATTGCCTGTTGCATGATTGCAGAAACAGCTGCATGGGCCCGTGAAAACGGCATGGAGTTGTATGAGTTGTTGACAGAGATTTACAAAGAATACGGGTTGTGGGTTGAAAGTTTATTGTCCATCACCAGGAAAGGAATTGAAGGTGGTGAGGAGATCCGTGAAATGATGGATAACTTCCGTAACAGCCCGCCGGAAAGCCTGGATGGCATGGCCCTGGCCCGCGTACTCGATTACCAGGCAGGAACAGACAGGGATGTCTTTTCCAACGAAACTTCACCCATTCAGCTTCCAAAATCCAATGTACTGCAGTTTATCCTTGAGGATGGCAGCCGCATTACCATGCGGCCATCGGGTACAGAGCCAAAAATTAAATTTTATTTCGGATGTCCTTCTTCTCTTGATGATGCCGCGGGCTATGAAGGCAAGCGTGCCGGGTTGCTGGAGCGCATTGAAAGGATTAAAAAAGAGATGAAGCTGGATCAGGGTTAAACTTACCTGAACCGGCTTCTCTGCTCCCGGAGCCGTTGGATGTTTTCCGGATCATCGGGATCTTCCCGGTAATCCAGGTAGGCTTCGATGAATTCAGGGTGATCTCTGAAAAGGATGTTTAACCTGTCTTCCACCGGAGGCGCCCATAGAATCAGCAGAATGATAATGAGTCCGGCTGCCCTGATGTACATCCTGGGGCAAAACGGGTCGAACTTCTTCTTGATGTACTGAATCCCGGTCATTGTCCCGGTGAATAAAACCAGGAGAATCAGGGCAGATGACAGCATGAACTGCATCCCCGGATAAAAAAAGAAACCGAATAGTATGGCAATCAATGCGTAAGATGAGATGATCCCCATCAGTATGGTGGGAATGATCCGGAAGACTGTGATTGATTGCCTGATCTCCAGGTAAAGAAGCTGAAGGGGCTGGAGCTTGTTAAAAATAAAAAAGCCAAACCACAGATAGTATATGGCAAGCAGGGTGGTGGTCACCAGCAGGGCATAATTCAGCACCGGCCCCAGGATGATCCTCAGGATCCATACGGCAACCACCGTTACCGCTCCCGCCTTCTCCAGTTTATTGATCAGGGTATCTTTTTGCTTCATAATCGATCGTGCTTATACGATGTTCACCTCGGGTTCCAGCATGACCCCGAAGCGTTCTTTTACTGAATCCCGTATCCGGCCTGCCAGGTTCAGGATGTCGGTGCCGGTGGCATTTCCGTGATTAATCAGAACCAGGGCTTGTTTGGAATGAACCCCGGCATCTCCGGCTCTGTAGCCCTTCCAGCCAGCCTGGTCTATCAGCCAGCCGGCCGCCAGTTTCATGCCGCTGTTTTCAGGAAACGCAACGATGCCCGGGTGAGCCTCTTTTAACCGGCGATAGGTGTGTTCCGGAACCACGGGATTTTTAAAAAAGCTTCCTGCATTGCCGGTTATTTCCGGATCCGGTAACTTGCTTTCTCTTATTCTGCAGACGGCGGCCCTGACATCGGCGATGTCAGGACTGCTGCAGCCCATGCTTTCCAGTTCTTTTTGCAGCCCTCCGTAGTCAGTCCGGATCACCGGGTTTTTATCCAGGTTAAAGGTAACGGACAGTATGATGTATTTGTTTTTGCCTTCTTGTTTGAAAAAGCTGTTCCGGTAAGCAAAACGACATGCTGACCGGTTGAATGTTCTGATCCTGCCACTTTCTTTGCACCAGGCTTCAAGGCTGTAAAAATGGTCCCTGAGTTCCACTCCGTAGGCGCCGATGTTTTGAATGGGGCTGCTCCCGGCTTGTCCGGGGATCAGGGAAAGGTTTTCCAGACCGCCCCAGCCGTTGTCCACACAAAAGGCCACCAGCTCGTCCCATGGTTCACCTGCGGCAACCTCCAGGAAAACGTTTTTTTGGTCCTCTGCCACGACCTTTTTTCCCCGGAGACCCATATGCAGGACGGTTCCGTTGTAATCATCACGGAAAAGCAGGTTGCTGCCGCCGCCGAGCACCAGGTGTGGTTTGGCCCTGAAATCAGGATCATTGAAGATGTCCGGTAGGTCGCCCCGGGATGTGATCCCTGCATAATACCTTGCTGTAACATCCATCCCAAAGGTATTCAGGTGCTTAAGGGGGTAACTTTCCTGGATAAACATATGGCGCAAGGGGGCTTTGCAGTGGGTTTAAAAAGGCCTTTCAGGCCGGCAGGCAAAGTTAATGCAAAAAGTCTTTTCGAAAAGAATTCCCGGAAAGAATCAACGGGTCAGAACGATGTTTTTTTCATCGATCATTTTCCGGAGGTTGATCAGTGCATACCGCATCCGGCCCAATGCCGTGTTGATGCTGACATCCGTTTGCTGAGCGATCTCCTTGAAGCTCATTTCCTGGTAATGCCGCATTTTCAGCACCGTTTTCTGTTCTTCCGGAAGATGCTCAATGAGCTTTTTGACATCGCTGTGAATCTGACCTGTGATGATCCGGTCTTCGATGGTTTCATCGTAAACCTTCAGTGTTTCAAAAAGATCGTATTCTTCACTGTTTTCGCGCATGGGCATGCGTTTTGACCTCCTGAAGTAGTCAATGATCAGGTTGTGCGATATGCGCATGGCCCAGGGAAGGAATTTACCTTCCTCGTTGTAGTTGCCTGAGCGGAGCGTGTTGATGATTTTGATGAAGGCATCCTGAAAGATATCTTCCGCCAGGTGCTTGTCCTTGACAATAATCATGATATAGGAAAACAGCTTTCGCTGGTGGCGGTTGATAAGTGATTCCAGGGCATTGTGATCACCGGAAATGAACAGACGTATCAACTCCTGATCGCTAATCGTTGTGCGGTCATTCATAGTAATGGCCTCCGTATGGTTCAATTAGCGTAAGGGTCTAGTCTATAGTCTGTCCTCCATGTTTGTCGGTGAGAAGTTGGTGTTGACTGATCCAAATTTTGGAATCAGACAAATATAGAATATTTTTTTACAACTCTCAAAAAAAATCGATGAAAAAATAATATTAGCGGTTCATCGTGTATAAAAAGCGTTTAATGCTTTTCTTGGGTGTTTTTTCAAACTCTTCGGGAACAATTTTAATCCTGGAAATGTGCATATAAGCAGGTATGCTGTCATTGAGATCGGTTTTGTACTGTTCAAGAATTTGCTTGAGTCCTGCCTCGTTAACATTTTCCTGATCAATTTGTTCATAATCCGGGTAAACAAGTGCTTCCAGGATGCCCTCCTTGTCAACAACCAGTGATTCCTGGATAAATGGTTTGTTGTTCAGTTTGGCTTCCACCTCTTCCGGATAAATGTTCTGGCCCGACGGGCCAAGGATCATGCTTTTGCTTCTGCCCTTGATGTGGAGGTAATTGTCATTGTCAAGCAGTCCGAGATCGCCTGTGTGCAGCCACCCTTCCTCATCCAGGGCATCGCTGGTTGCTTCCTCGTTTTTATAATATCCTGCCATGACGTTTTCACCCTTAACCAGAATTTCACCCACGATATTCCGGGGGTCGGGGCTGTCAATTTTTGCCTCAAGTGTATCCACCACTTTGCCGGATGCGCCAATTTTGGTGTTCCTCCAGTTGGCATAACTGATCAGCGGGCCACACTCTGTCATCCCATAACCAATGGAGTAGGGGAAGCCGATCCTGTGCAGAAACAGTTCCACTTCTTTGTTGAGGGGGGCACCCCCGATAACCACTTCATGGAAGTTGCCTCCGAATACGTCCACCAGCTTGCTTTTGATTTTTTGATAAATGATGCGGTTCACCAATGGTGTGTTCATCAGCGCCTTCATGTGAGGCTTTTGTATGGCGGGCAATATCTGCTTTTTGTATATTTTTTCAATGATAAGGGGAACGGCAAGCACAAGCCGTGGCCGGATCTTCCTGAAAGCCTCCAGAATTACCTGCGGAGACGGTGTTTTGGTGAGCAGGGTAATATTGCACCCGAGTGTGAAAGGCCATAAGAACTCAAAAGCGCAACCGTAGGCATGGGCAAGAGGAAGGAAGGAAACGATGGCGTCACCCGGATCAAGCGGCATGTTGTTGTTCGCATAAATGATATTGGCCACCAGGCTGTTGTGTCTGAGCATGACTCCCTTGGTGAAACCGGTTGTGCCTGATGTATAGCTGATTACGGCCAGATCATCGTTGGAAATATCAGGGAAATTTAAATTATCGGACTGAACCCCGTATGGGTAATTTCTCTGGTAGAGGTTTTCCACCTCTTCGGCTTTGCCACTCAGCGGGTGGTTTTCATTTTCAGACAGAATGGAAAAGTCATTCAGGGAAACGATTCCCAAAAGGCCCTTCATTTTTACCGTGTCCAGGGCATCGAAGAGTGTGTCGGATGCAAGCAGAAGCTTCGATTCTGAATGGGTTACGATATGGTGAACGTCGTTGGGCTTGAAGTCGGGCAGAATAGGAACTACCACGGCACCGTAGGTGACCACGGCAAGATAGGAAATGCCCCATTTGGCGGAATTTTTGCCCAGCAGGGATATCTTATCACCTTTTTTGATTCCGTAGGCTTCAAAGCGTGTGTGCAAATGGATGATGTGACCGGCAACTTCACTGTATGTATAACTTTTGCCGCGATAGTCGGCCAGTGCCTGGTTTTTCCAGTTGTTCCGGATTGCTTTACGGATAATACCGGTAAGGGTTTCCTGCATCATGACATCAAGCTATTTTGAGACAAAACGATTGTTTGATTTTATTTGTTTATGCAATGTACAAATTTATGATCAATAATGACAAAAGGCAAAAGGCCCTTTGCGGGATGTGCCGGTAAATTAATTGTAACTTTGCAGATTCTGTTAATCATCAGCTTGCCTTTATGGATATTGATCATCTTGACAGCAAATCCTGGATTCTCATAAAAGGAGCACGGGTACACAACCTGAAGGGAGTGGATGTGGCTGTTGCACGCAACCGCCTGGTGGTGATCACCGGCTTGTCGGGTTCAGGGAAATCTTCCCTGGCTTTTGACACCCTTTACTCCGAGGGGCAGCGGCGCTATGTGGAAAGCCTGAGTGCTTATGCAAGGCAGTTTCTGGGGCGCATGCACAAGCCTGAAGTGGATTACATCAGGGGGATTGCACCGGCCATTGCCATTGAGCAACGTGTCAATACCCGGAATCCGCGTTCCACCGTCGGTACATCCACAGAGGTGTATGATTATCTGAAGCTGCTTTATGCGCGGATCGGAAAGACATACTCTCCCGCGTCGGGTCAGCTCGTGCAGCGCGACACGGTGGGTGATGTGGTCAACCATTGCCTGTCTTTGCCCGATGGAACCATGGTAATGCTGACAGCCCCATTGGTCGGATTTGAAGACCGTACCACAGAGCAACAACTTTCTGTGTTGCTTCAGCAGGGCTTTACCAGGGTGATTGCCGGCGATCGCGTGGAACGCATCGAATCCTTCCTGGAATCCGGAGGTGAAGAAACAGTGTCGTCGATTGTCATTGACCGTTTTGCTGTGGATCCATCCGATGATGAGTTGCGGGCGAGGGTGGCTGATTCGGTACAGACTGCTTTTTATGAAGGAAGGGGTGCCTGCCGCCTGCACTATCAGTTGCTGGATGAAGAAGAAGTTGCGGATTTTTCCAATCGCTTTGAACGCGACGGAATCAGTTTCGAGAAACCTTCGGTGGACTTTTTTGCCTTTAACAATCCTTATGGTGCATGCCGGGCCTGCGAAGGTTTTGGAAGTATTATCGGCATTGACCCCGACCTGGTGGTTCCCAACAAGCGTCTTTCGGTCTATGAAGATGCCATTGCCTGCTGGCGCGGCGAAAAAATGGGATGGTGGAAAGAACAGTTGATTGCCCACGCCTATAAGTTTAATTTCCCGATCCATAAGCCGGTCAGGGAACTTGCTGATGCACAGTGGGATTTGCTGTGGACGGGCAATCGTTACTTTAAGGGGTTGAATGACTTCTTTAAAATGGTGGAGGAGAACACCTATAAGATTCAGTACCGGGTGATGCTCTCCCGGTATCGGGGTAAACGGCAATGCCCTGACTGTAAAGGCACCAGGCTCAGGAAGGATGCCGGTTATGTAAAGGTTGCCGGCCGCTCCATCACCGAACTTGTTCTGATGCCCCTGGATCGCCTGCAGGAATTTTTTAAGGGTATTTCGCTCAGTGAGGAAGAGGAGGCTGTGTCGGGCCGTTTGCTTTTTGAGATTACCAACAGGCTGGATTACCTGAACGATGTGGGGCTCGGATACCTGACCCTCAACCGGCTGTCGAATACCTTATCGGGCGGGGAGTCGCAGCGGATCAATCTGGCTACATCACTGGGAAGCAGTCTGGTGGGATCCATGTATATTCTGGATGAGCCAAGCATTGGCCTTCACCAGCGTGACAACGACCGGCTGATCGGTGTGATGAAAAAACTGCGTGACCTGGGCAATACAGTGATCGTGGTTGAGCATGATGAAGATATCATCAGGGCTTCGGATCAGATCATTGATATTGGGCCGCTGGCCGGTACACATGGCGGACGGATTGTTTTTCAGGGAGATTGCAAAGCCCTTCTTGCGGAAAAGAACAGCCTTACGGCCCAATACCTTAACGGGGAAAAGAAGATCCCCCTTCCGGAACGCCGCAGGCCATGGAAGGAATATATCAGGCTTCAGGGGGTGCAGCAGCACAACCTGAAAGGTTTTGATGTGAAAATACCCCTCAGGGTGATGACTTTGGTAACCGGGGTCAGCGGATCGGGGAAGAGTACCCTGGTAAAAAATATTCTGTATCCCGCCCTGAAGAAACATTACGGGGGGTATGGCGACCGGACGGGTGTATTTGACGGCCTGGATGGCGATATGGACAGCCTGAACGATGTGGAATACATTGATCAGAACCCCATTGGCAAATCATCACGTTCCAATCCGGTTACTTATCTGAAGGCTTACGATGAGATGCGGCAACTTTTTGCTGCACAACCCCTGGCCAAAACACGGGGATACAAACCCGGTTATTTTTCCTTTAATGTGGAGGGAGGCCGCTGCCCGGAATGCGAAGGGGAAGGAACGGTGAAAATTGAGATGCAGTTTATGGCAGATATTGTGCTGGACTGTGAAATCTGTAAAGGCAGCCGTTTTAAGGATGAGATCCTGGATGTGACTTTTCTGGGAAAAAACATTGGCGATCTGCTCGACATGACCGTGGATGATGCCATTGAATTTTTTGCTTCGGCAAAGGACTGCGGGGCGATTTGCCGCCGGATTGCCGACCGCCTGCAGCCTCTGGCGGATGTGGGTCTCGGGTACATCAGGCTCGGGCAGCCATCCAGCACCCTGAGCGGGGGAGAAGCCCAGCGCATCAAACTGGCGGCTTTTCTTACCAAAGGGATCAGCGCAGAAAAAACCCTGTTTATTTTTGATGAACCCACAACCGGGCTTCACTTTCATGACATTGACAAGCTCCTGCTGGCTTTCAACGCCTTGCTTGACAATGGTCATTCGCTGGTGGTTATTGAGCATAACCCGGAGGTGATCAAAAGCGCTGACTGGGTTATCGACCTCGGACCTGACGGCGGGGATCAGGGGGGAGAACTTGTTTTTGAGGGCACTCCTGAGAAACTGGTCCAATGCAAAGCTTCAGTGACGGGCAAATACCTGAAAGGTAAGGTAAAGGCATAAAAAAGCCGGAAACGGCCTGAGACCGGATCCGGCATATATGACGGGCCTTTTACCCCCTACTTCCGTCCGGGGTATACCTTAAGCGCTTCTTCAATACACTTCATGGCCTTTTTCAGATTCTCCACATTCAATACATAGGAGATACGTACCTCCTGTTTTCCGGCGCCTGGAGTCGCATAAAAACCGGTGGCCGGGGCCAGCATGACTGTTTGGCCTTCGTAATCAAACTCTTCCAGCAGCCACTGGCAAAACTTGTCGCTGTCGTCGATCGGGAGGCTGGGTGCTACATAAAACGCTCCTTTCGGGGTCGGACAAATAACTCCTTCCATTTTACTCAGCGCCTCTACCACGGTGTTCCTTCTTGCCAGGTATTCGTTGATGATTTCATCGAAGTAACTGTCAGGGGTTTCCATGGCTGCCTCAGCGGCAATCTGGCCCAGTGAGGGCGGGCTGAGCCGGGCCTGGGCAAATTTCATGGCCGTCTGCATTACTTCCTTGTTTTTTGACACCAGCGCACCGATACGGATCCCGCAGGCACTGTAGCGTTTACTGACTGAGTCAAAAAGTACCACATTGTTTTCAATGCCCTCAAGGTTCATCACTGAATGGTGGGTGTGCCCGTCATAGCAGAATTCACGGTACACTTCATCGGCAAACAGGAACAGATCATGCTTTTTGACAATCTTCCGCAACACCTCCAGCTCCTCCTTGCTGTAAAGGTACCCTGTTGGATTGTTCGGGTTGCAGATCATGATTGCCTTGGTCTTCGGGGTGATCGCTTCCTCAAAATCTTCAATGGGAGGGAGGGCGAAACCGGTCTCTATGGTTGAAGTTATGGGTTTGACTTTTACGCCCGCGCTGGTGGCAAAACCATTGTAATTGGCATAAAATGGCTCCGGAATGATGATCTCATCATCCGGGTTCAGGCAACTCTGTACGGCAAAAAGGATGGCCTCAGAGGCTCCTGCGCCCACGATGATGTCGTCCGGGGTTACATCTATGTTGTGTCTGGCATAGTAATCACACATTTTTTCCCGGTAAGAAAGGATGCCGGCAGAATGGCTGTAGGCAATCACATCCAGATCGAGGTTGTGCATGGCATCAATCATGGGTTGCGGCGTGGGAATGTCCGGTTGCCCGATGTTCAGGTGATACACTGTGGTGCCTCTTTTTTTGGCCTGTTCAGCATAAGGGACTAACTTACGGATGGGAGACGCAGGCATCATGCGTCCTTTTTCTGATATTTCTGGCATAATTCAGTTTGTTATAAATGAATAATTGGGTTCTTGCAAATAAATTGATTCCTGGCAGGACAAAGATGCCAATAATTTTCTCAACTCAAAATTGATCTTCCGGAATAACCTCCCCTTTTACGGTAACAATGAGATTTTTTTGCCATGCGTTGGTGTGGATGGTGATCTTTCTTTCAAATTTACCAAGCCGGCTGGTGTTGTAGCGAAAACGTATTCTGACAGTATCCCCCTGGTTAATGGCTGTTTCCGGCCAGGTAGGGATCATCAGTCCGCAGGAACTTCTGACCCTGGCGATCAGCAGATCCGGTTTGCCGAGGTTACTCAGGTTGATGTATCCGTCGCCGTTGCTCCCGGCTGCCATAACGCCCATGTCAATTACTTCCTCCGACAACGATGCATAAGGATACCCGGATTTAATTTTTTCCTCATCGGGTTCATGTGCCAGGCTGGCTGCTGACATGGCTAAGCTCAACAGGAGAAAGAGTAAAAAGCCCGTTGGTGTATGATTCATATGGCAATCAATTTCTGTGATCTCTCTTTGTTTGATTTGCAGGATTCAATCAGCGGGTTTTACCTTTTCATGGCCGCTTCAATCTCCCTGATGGTTCTGGGTGCACCGGCTGAAAGGTTTTCATAACCGTTTTCGGTGATCAGGATGTCGTCTTCAATTCTGACCCCGATCCCCTCGTATTTTTCGTAAACCGGCCTTACCTCCTCCACAAAGGCATTCAGCTCCTCTTCGGTGGCAAGATGTCCGAACATTTCATGGATCCCGTCCAGGAGGTTTTCCATAAAGTAAAGCCCGGGTTCCAGGGTCATGACCATTCCGGGCAAAATTTCTCTCCCTCTGA
>SL_8KL_010_SEDDRAFT_10005256_pt1 | contig 10203 bp, 9 predicted proteins | sample SodLakKL_010_SED_4_FD_11160 | JGI IMG/M metagenome (IMG submission 11160) | reverse complement strand
TTTTTTTAATTTTATATTCCCTTGCCAGCAGATAATACAGCAATAATGTTACAAATAGTAAAATAAAAGGCCCAATAAAATTGGGCCACACTTTGTTTGAAAAATAAACTCCAAGTTAAAAACAGTTTTCAAAACAATAAAGACTAAAAAAACAAGGCGACCGCTATTAAAGAACCAGGGCGCCGTACAGTAACGCGGCCAAGATAACCAGTGGGGGCTGGATCTTAAGCTTTTCCAGAAGAAGAAAACTTACCAGAGCAATCCCGGCAGTATCTAAAACCCCTGTATCCGCAAACGAATTTATGAAAAAGTTGTAAACCATAAGCGCCAGCATAGCCGCTATCACCGGCCGGACAAACCTGGTTACTCTTTTGATCCGGAGGTTATCTTTATAGCGGTAAATAATCCCCAACAAGAAAATCATCAATATCAGTGAAGGTATAACGCTGGCTGCCAGGCCGACCAGGGCTCCTGCTGCTCCGGCAATTTCAAAACCGATCACACCGGCCATCTTGGTTATTATCGGTCCGGGAAGAGTGTTGGCAAAAGCCAGTATTTCACCAAACTCTCCGGCAGTCAGCCAACCATAACGGTGCACCACTTCGTACTCTACCAGGGGGATGTAGGCCGGCCCTCCTCCGTAACCGATAATGCTGGGAATAAAAAAGGCCACAAACAGCTGCCAATAGATCATGCCGGAGGCCCCTCCCCTCTGCTGCCCCGAACAGGAAGCAGAAGCGCAGCCAGGATAAAAAGTGCGGTAATGATCGCCGGGTGGATCACGGAAAATATGAAAAACGGCAAAACTAAAAGAAAGATACTAAAAGTTTTCAGCATGCCCATATCACCGGAGGAATGTTTCAAAAATTCTTTGACCAGGATGCCCAGCATCACGCCGACTACCGGAATTACCCCCCGGCCCGCACCCTGGACCCAGGAGATCTCCTGGAAAGCAGAAAAAGTGGAAAACAATATAATCATGGCCAGGACAGAAGGAGCAACCAGGGAGACAAAAGCCAGAGCCAACCCTATATACCTGCCCTCTTTCCACCCTATGAATCCGGCCATTTTTACCGATATGGGTCCGGGTAATGTGTTGGCCAGAGCCAACACACTGCTAAATTCGTCGTTTGTCATCCAGCGATAATTAGTCACCACTTCTCTTTGAATTAATGGAATAAAAGTCGGCCCTCCCCCGAACCCGAGCACTCCGACCCGCAAAAAAGCCTCCGAAAGGTCTATATATACACTGCGGTACTTCCTCATAACATCTCTCCAAAACAAAATATTGTCTGCCTTATAAAATTGGCTGTTCTTGCTTAAATCTCCTTTTTTTTAAAGTGAACCAGGGATTTGGGGCTTGGCCAAAAACACCGGCGACTGCAATTGCAGGAGGATAGGGAGGGGTTAAGCAAACAAATTCATAAAATTGCCATGATCGATGGTTTATATCCGTTTTCCCTGCTTCCGGAGCGAAAGGAAAAAGACTATCTTCGCTCCAGGCGCAAACAGGTATCTCCGCCTCCATAACGGAAAAGACCGGTCAGGTGAAAACCGGCTTTTTCACCGGCTTCACGCGCTTCCCGGAGAGTGGGCAGGTAAAAAGAATCCACCTCCAGGATCCGGTTAAAGTAAAACAAGGCCGCTTTACGGGGAGCGGTGCGGCTGCGGTTAAGATAGCGATGCTGTAAATAAAGCACACCGCCGCTGTCAAGAGACAAAAAAACTTTTTCCAAAACATCCCGGAGGATCTCCGGAGATCGATGTATTGCATTTACTGCCAGGACTATCTGGTAACCTTCCCCCGGAAAGTCGCTGTAAAAATCGCCGCCACGGGTAGTGATGCGGGACTCCAGTTTCGTTTTTGCAATATACCTGCGGGCAACTTCCACTATCTCGGGAAAGTCAAACACCACCCCTTCCAGTTCCGGGTTTATGCGGCATAAAGCTGCAGCGTAAAGCCCGTGCCCACCTCCCAAATCCAGCATTCGCCTGGCCTGAAAAAAACGGGGGTGCCTGCAAACCAGGTGGGTTAGTTTGCTTAAATTTCCACTACCGCGGGCATGCTGGACCATGATCCTGGTAAATAGCTGCGGATCTTTTTTAGCCGGATTAGGCCCCGACCGCTGCACGGATGATCCTTCAGAGGGCCGGGACAAACTGACCTCCAATTCCCGGGGAGACAAAAGCCTGGCAAAACGCCGTTCCAGGAGTTCACGGCTGCAGAAAGGGGAACTGCTTTTCAAATAAAGAGCAGAAAGGGATGATAACCGGTATGTTCCATCACCGTTTTTCGCCAGGCCGCCTTTTTCCAGTAAACCGATGGCAGCGAGCGCATCAAGGAAAGCTTTAGTTTTCCGGGTATCAAAACCAAGCATTTCTGCTAATTCCCCGGCAGTGCGCCCATGCTCCAGCAGGTCAAAAACTTCTTTTTTTAAAGCAAACATCATTAGATGCGATGCTTCCGCTTCTTCCAGAAGCCCCTCCAGTGAATTTAAGGCAGCACCTGCCTGCCCCCGGATTTTTTCCTGCCCAGGATCTAAAGGGCGGTTCTTATCCACACTCATCACTTAATCCCTCACCTTCTTCGATGCGATAATGGTTAAGTTTGCGGAACAGTTTATTCCAGATAGGCCGGGAAAAGGTCCGGACGGAAATTAAAGTCCATCTGAAAATCTTTGACATAATCCCTGGTGGCATAAACGGTCAGATCGTGGTAAACAGGAACCAGCGGCGCCTTTTCCTCTGCCAGGTCCTGCAGTTGGAAGTAGATTTTCCGGCGTTCTTCGCGGTCCATTTCCTGTACCGCTTCCTGGATCAGTTCATCTGCCTCTTCGCTGGAGAAGTTAACCCCCCTGCTCTGGTTAAAACCTGAGCCGCTCAGAAGCCACGAGCTGAAAAAGTCGTCGGGATCCTGCCCGGTCCACGGACAAAAAGATACATGAAAATCACCTTTCCCTAATTCTTCATTGTAGGCGCCCATCTCGAGGCTTTTTATTTCAGACTCCACTCCCAGCTTGTCCAGTTCTGTCTGCAGGTACTGGGCGATGGAAGACAAGGGCCACCGGGCGGCCCAGCTAGAGTTGACCAGTATTGTTATCTTTTCATTTTCTTCAAGGTTTTCGTCCAGGAGCCTGCTTCCTTCTTCAGGATCGTAATCATAACGCGATTCTTGATCATCAATCCAATACTCAGCCAGGGGAGAGATCACCGCCCGGGCCGGTTCCCCGTAGCCATCCAAAAGAGAATTGACCAGTTCTTCCCGATCTAAAAGCTTGGAAATACCTCTTCTTACCGCAGGGTTATCTACGGGAGCGTTTTCTGTTTGAAAAAACATGTATATTGAGGTAAGAACCTCCTGGGTGAGCAGGTTTATCTCCGGAATTCCTTCCAGTTCCGGCACCTGTTCGGGAAGAATAATACCCACATCGGCCAGGGCATCGACTTCTCCGGCCCTTAAAGCGGCTACCCGGGTCCCTTCATCGGGGATATGATGAAATACCACCTGATCAATATTAGGCTCTCCTTTCCAGTAATCGGGATTGGCCTCAAGGTAAATGCGATCCTGGCTGTAGTCTGCAAACTTATACGGACCGGTGCCTACCGGAGCCGCCAGTTCGGTCCCCCCCGTCTCGATTACTTCCGGGCTGAACATAGCGCTGGGGAAATAACTAATCAGCACCGGAAAGGCGGGCAGTGGTTTTTTTAGCTCTATTTCTAAAGTGTGGGTGCCGGTTGCCCGCACCTCCTCCATATATTTATAGTTGTCGGCGGTCTGGGGGTGTTTTCTCAGCCTGATAATATTTGCCTTGGCCGCCTCTGCATTAAAAGCAGCGCCGTCATGAAAAACAACTCCTTCTCTCAGCTGAAAAATCCAGGTTTTTTCGTCTTGTGACAGGCTTATATCTTCAGCCAGCCAGGATTCCGGTTCCAGGTTTTCATCTAAATAGACAAGGCCTTCCCACACGTTGGTGCTGCCGTGCAAATAAGTGCGGTCCTCGGAACCGTAGTAGAAATCACGACCCACCCCGATAGTCAGGATCTGTTCTGTTTTTTCTGCAGGCTCTTCTGCCGTTTCTTCTTCAAGATCTTCTTCCAGGTCTTCCAAAGGATCCTCTGCAGGTTCGCATCCTACGGTGACTGATAGAAGTAATAAAACTGTAAGTAAGAAAACAATCTTAAAAAAACTGCGTGATAACATTTGATTTACCTCCAGTAAGAATTTATTGAACTGCCTATTGCTTTCCGGCCAGATGACAGGCCGCCCGGTGCCGGGCTGATATTTCTTTCAGGAACGGCTGCTCCCGAGCACATATTTCGATCCTTTCAGGGCAGCGGGGATGAAAAGGACACCCCGCCGGGTAAGCGGAAGAATCCGGCGGTTCCCCGGGTAAAAACTGCGGTGAAAAAGAGCCCTCGAGGCGGGGTTCGCTCTTTAACAAGGCCCGGGTGTAGGGATGAAGGGAGGCATCCAGCCGGTTTGCAGGCAGATCCTCCACTATCCGGCCGGCGTACATCACCACCACCCTCTGGCAAAGGTAGCGCACCGCCGGCAGATCGTGGGATACTAACAGGTAGTGCACCCCGAATTTTTCGCCCAGATCCAGAAACAGGTTTAAAAGCTGACCCTGTAAAGAAACATCCAGCCCGGAAGTAGCTTCATCACATATAACCAGGAAAGGATTAACAATCACTGCGCGGGCTATAGCCAGGCGTCTCTGCTGCCCTCCGCTGAACTCATGGGGATAGCGCTTCCGGTCTTCGGGAGAAAGGCCCACCTGCTGTAACACCTGATCGATTTTATCCCGGCGCTCTTTCCGCGAGAAGGCGGGAAAATAGTTTCGCAGCGGTTCGGCAAGAATCTTCTCCGCCGGATGACGGGGGTTTAAAGAAGCAGCAGCATCCTGAAATATTATCTGAACCTGCCTTCTGAATGAAGTTAATTGCTTTTCAGGCAAAGTGCTTATCTCTTTACCCCGGTAATGCAGACAACCCCGTGATGGTCTTTCCAGGCGGGACAACAGTCGCACCAGGGTACTTTTACCCGATCCGCTTTCCCCGACCAACCCGACGTTTTTTCCTGCTTCTATGTCCAGATCCAGGTCCAGGCTCACGTCATGAACTGCCTGGATTTCCTCTTTTTGCCACCAGCCCCGGGAAATAATATAACTTTTAGCCAGCCTTTCACCACGCAAAAAGGTCAAGTTACCGCCGCCTCCCGGAGATCGTTTTTCCTTGCCTGGTGAAAGTGGCAGGCTGCTTGCTGCTCAGGCCACAATTCCTGCAGGCTCGGAACCTTATTGCGACATATTTCACGGCCCTTAAGGCAACGGGGAGAAAAAGCGCACCCCGGGGAAAGATCTGCCAGATCAGGTGGGCTTCCATTAATCGGTTCCAACCTGCCGGGGCAAAAAGAAGGGTGCGAACGCAGCAAAGCGCTGGTATAAGGATGCAGCGGCTGCCGGAAAACTTCCCTCACCGGCCCGCTTTCCACGATGCGTCCAGCATACATAACCGCCACCCGGTCAGCCACCGCCGCAGCTGCCGCCAGGTCATGGGTTATAAAAAGAAGCGACATACAGCACTCTTGCAGGTGCTTTTTAAGGTAATGCAAAATCTGGGCCTGGAGGGTGACATCGAGCGAAGTAGTCGCTTCGTCGGCTATAAGCACCCTGGGATGCAGGCTCATAGCCATAGCCAGGGCGGCTCTCTGACGCATGCCGCCGCTGAGCTGAAAAGGAAAACTCCGGAAAGACCTTTCGGCAGGCAGCCCCATTTCGGCCAACTTGCATCGAGCCATGTCTCTGGCTTCTGCAGAGGACAGCTTCCGGTGGGCAGTTATGGTTTCACAAATATGGGAGCCGATCGTGCGCACCGGGTTGAAAGTAGATAGTGAATCCTGGAAAACCAGGGCAAGATCCTCTCCCCGAACCCGGCGCATCTCTTTCGGGTTCAACTGCAACAAATCCCGGCCTTCCAGGTTGATTTCGCCTTCCTCTATCCTTCCCGGATGAGGCACCAGGCGCAGCAGGGAAAGAGCGGTAACACTTTTGCCCGCACCGCTTTCGCCGATAATGGCCAGGCACTCGCTCTGCCCCACATTAAAATTTATATTATCGGCTGCCCGGATCAATCCCCGGGAAGTGTAAAAGTTGGCGCTCAGGTTTTTAACTTCAAGGACCTGCTTATGAACGTTATCCAAATCCATAACCTCCTTATCACTGTGAACCTCTTCTCGAAAAAAGCCGGGGCGACGGTTTACTTGAGCCGGCTGACTGCTGCCGCGGACGGGTAAAACCCTGCGGATCCAGGACATCCCGGAGGCCGTCTCCCAACAGATTAAAACCAAGAACCGTTAGGGCAATAGCGGTTCCCGGCAGCAACATCAGCATCGGGGTAGAAACCATGTAATTGCGAGCCTCATTTATCATCGCCCCCCATTCAGGCACAGGCGGCTGGGCGCCCAGGCCCAAAAAAGAAAGGGTCGCTATGGAAAGCACCAGGCCACCCAGGTTCAAAGTGGCCATTACCACCACCGGGGGTAATACGTTTGGCACCAGGTGATGCCATATAATTCCCAGAGGACCAGTCCCCGCAGAACGGGCGGCGAGAACAAACTCCTTTTGTTTTAAAGACAGGACCATCCCGCGCACCACCCGGGCGTACTGGACCCACGAAACCACCGCCAGGGCAATCATAACGTTTATCAACCCCGGCCCCAAAAAGCCGGTAACAACCAGGGCTAAAATCAGGTTGGGGAAAGCCAGGACCACATCGGCCACCCTCATTAACAAGCCGTCCACCATTCCGCCCAGGTAACCGGCGAGCAGTCCGGTGGGAATGCCAATCAAAAGAATTATTGCTAAAACCGACAGGGAATACTGCAAAGTGATCCTTCCCCCGTAAAGAAGCCTGGAATACAGGCACCTGCCCAGAGGATCCGTCCCCAGGGGATACTGATCATCAGCGGACCGCAGGCGCTCGGACAACTCTACCGGCAAAGGATCATGGGGAGCCAGGACAGGAGCGGCCATGGTAACGGCAAATATTAAAATGATAATGACCAGCCCCGTAAGAGACAGGTGATCACGCAGCAGCCTTCCGGTCATGATACTTTTCCTTCCCCCTCTTCCATCCTCACCCGCGGATCCAGCAAGCGGTATGATAGATCTATCACCAGATTCATGCACACAAAAGCTAACCCCATGAGCAAAACATAACCCTGGATCACGGGATAATTACGATCAAAGATAGCTTCCACCGCCAGGCGGCCCACTCCCGGCCAGGCAAAAATCCTTTCCACCACCACAGTGCCCCCCAGCAAGTGGCCCATTGTTATACCCAAAAGAGTGACTACCGGTATAAGCGCATTGCGGAAAGCGTGCCTGCCGATGATAACCGCTTCCCGCAGCCCCCGGGAACGGGCAGAACGGATATAATCAAGCTGCAGCACCTCTAACAGGTTAGCCCTGAGCAAACGGGCATAGGTAGCCGCCAGGCCGAAACCCAGGGTAACAGAGGGCAAAAGCAGGCTTATAAGGCCCTCATCTTTGCCCATAACCGGAATCCCCTCCATGGGAACAGCAATATAGGTGATTAAAAGCAGCCCGAGGTAAAATGATGGTATAGAAGCGCCCACCAGCGCGGTTAAGCGACCGATGTGATCACCCACTGTGCCCCGTAAAAGGGCGGCAACAGTGCCCAGGGGGAAAGCCAGCAGGAACATTACTAACAGGCCTCCCGCCGCCAACTCTGCTGTTGCCGGTAGGCGGCCCAGTATTTCCGCAGAAACCGGCTCTCCGGTGGTAAATGAAGTCCCCAGGTTACCCTGCAGTACATCTAACAACCAGTTGGCGTAGCGTAGCGGCAAAGGACCGTCTACACCCAGGGCCTCCCGGGCCAGCTGCAAATTTTCGGGGGTCACCTCTATATCCCGCCGTGTCAATAAGATTTCAGCAGGATCACCGGGAGCCAGGTCCATTAAAATAAAAGTTATAAAGGTAACGCCTAAAAGCACGGGTACCAGGGTCAACAACCTTCTTATTAAGTATTTCAGCATAACCTGCACTTGCACTCCGTTTTAATTTACTTTGCCTGCGTCTTTTGTGTTAATATTATATCAAACCGTAACACCATTTGCGCTAAAAAAACATCCCTGCAATCGTAACACGTTTTGTCAATATTGTACTACTTATATAGCGTTCGACACAGTTGAATAAAATTCCTTCCTTTATTTAAAAACATTTTTTATTCATTACTACCTTTATTCATTACTACCTTTATTCATTACTACCTTTATTCATTACTACCTTTATTCATTACTACCATGGTAATTTTAAAAGGCAGGATTGTGCTTGGAAATAGCATCGAACTGGATAAAACTTCAGGAAAAAACAAAGCCCGAGTTACACTTGCCGATTAAGAACCGAATTATTAATCAAATGCCGCGATTTTGCAGCTGCTATTTAAACACACCTGCCTCTTATCCTATTTCAATCTTNTATTCATCCGCTTACATGTTAAGCTTAGCAGGATGCAAAACACAAGTTTTACTTAAAAGGTTCGTATCTAACTCCATCACCCATGTGTTCTTTCCAATATCAGGCAGGGGAATTAGTGAAATTTTTTTTACAAAACACTTGACTGATTAAGCTGAATATTGTATACTACTTGTAATTACAGGATTACATTATGAAAGGATAACAATGACTATAAATAATTCCACTAACGCTAACGGTTACATCAACAAAAATAGTGTGATTCCCTATTATTATCAATTAAAAGAGATTCTAAAAAGCTTGATTGAAGACAATGTTATGAGTGAGGGGGAGCAAATCCCCTCTGAAAACGAACTGTGTCAAAAATACGAGGTTAGCCGCACCGTCGTCCGCCAGGCCATTAATGAAATGGTAAACGAAGGTTTGCTGACCCGGAAAAAAGGCAAGGGTACTTTTGTAGCCAAGCCAAAACTATCCGGCAGTCTGATGCAAAACCTAAACGGCTTTTATAAAGATATGACCGTCAAGGACATGAAAACTAGATCCAAAGTCCTCGAATTTTCCATAATTGAGGCTCCAAAAAAGATTGCAAACAGGCTGCAGCGAAAACCTGGCGATAAGATATTTAAAATTGATCGGCTTCGCTTTGTCAATGATGAACCAATTGTCTATGTAATAACCTATATTCCCTACGACCTGTGCCCGGAATTGATCAATGAAGACCTTGCCAACCAGTCTCTGTATGAAGTAATGGAAAACAAGTTTGATTTAAAAATTCACCAAAGCCGGCGTTCTATCGAAGCGGTCGGAGCAATCGAGGAAATAGCTTCTCTTTTGGACATAGAAGCCGGCAATCCGCTATTCTTGCTGAAGAGTATCAGTTACCTGGAAAACGGCATGCCGGTAGAATACTATGAGGCAAAACACCGAGGTGACCGGATCGGCTTCGATGTGACAATAATTAACAGCCCATACATAAAACAACAAGACAGCGATGACTTGAGCCTCAAGGGATTTAACCTTTCGTCACGCAAGCACGATTAGCGTCCATAAGTTTTAAAGTGGGGGGGTGAAATTAGAGAACAATCGGTGTTTAAGCGGGGGAAATCTGAGTATCAAAAATTAAGAAAGGAGGCATTAACATGTCTAGAAAGCTCACATTTCTACTTTGCATCGTAGCAGTAATGCTGGCTGGATTACTGGTGGTAGGCTGTGAAGTGGATGATGAGGTAGTAGATCCGGAGGAGCCGGTCGAAGAAGAGCCGGAACCGGAACCGGATGAACCGGAAGAGGATCCATTCTTTGAAGAGCACTATCTTTGGGATGAAGTTACCAACTTCGAAGAAATCGAGGCCTTAAGAGAAGTGGTTGCCGCCGATCCCGTACCTATTACCGTTGAAGTTGAAGAAGAAATTGAGATTGCCTTGATTTTTCCAGCCCTGGACCTTTCAGATTCCTGGGAGCGAGGTTACCGGGCCCTGTTACCGCGGCTGGAAGAGTTGAATATTCCCGCTGAAGTTCACACCATGGGATCTGCCCACGACGACCACGTCACTCAAAGGTCACACCTGGAAACAGTGCTGGCAGAAAAGGATGTCTATGATTACTGTATAGTCGGACCGACAGCCTTAGAAGTTCAGTCAGACATTATCTCAGATCTTATTGCCGACCCTGACATCGAAGTAATTGTCTGGAACGAAAGCAC
>SL_8KL_010_SEDDRAFT_10005254_pt1 | contig 10205 bp, 7 predicted proteins | sample SodLakKL_010_SED_4_FD_11160 | JGI IMG/M metagenome (IMG submission 11160) | reverse complement strand
CACTCACGAGCGGATCGAGCCCCCCGGGACCGTGCTGGCCCTCCACGGTCCCGGCGGCGAGCCGGAGCCGTGTCACTCCCTCTCGAGCCGTCACGGCGCGACCGCCGAGCTCCAGGTGACGTTTCCGGGGGAGTCCCCGGACGGCCCGTCTGCGAGCGAGGCGCCGGCGAAACTTGGGTTGATTTCGATCGGCGACGTGCTCCGCTCTACGAGCGCCGCCGACGGCCCCGACTTCTCGGGACCGATCGCGGTCGACGCGATCGAGGATCCGGCCGACCTGACTGCGATCGGCCTCTCGGTGAGCCGATTCTGTGAGCGGTGGGGAGCTACCGGGGAGCGGATCGTCGTCTGTTTCCACTCGCTCAACGCCCTGCTCAGACACGTCCGTCCGGACCAGGCGTTCCGGTTCGTCCACACCCTCGCCGGCCGGTTCGACAACGTAAACGCCCTCGCGTACGTCCACTGGAACGTCAGAGGCGAGGACGACCGGCTGGTCTCGACGTTCACCTCGATTTTCGACGACGTGGTCTGTTCCGGCCTCTCGCCCTCGGAGGCGACCGACGAGGACGTCGCCGAGGTGCTCGCGGCCTGGGAGGAGCCCACCACCACGGCGGTCGACGCCCGACGGATCACCGAAGCCACCGACGAGGACGTCGCCCGCGTGGTCGACGATTCTGTGTGAGGGTGCTAGACGACTCGACGTGAGGGTGGTCGACGATTCTGTGTGAGGGAGGTTCCCGATCTCGACCGTCCCCAGTCGGCCGTTTTCAGGACTGGAAACCGCTGTCGTGCCTACTTGCCTCCGCGAGCCGTGGGCGCGAGTATGGAGTCGACCGACACGCCCACCCTCCACAGCGGTTCCCGCTCGGCAGCCGCCCTCCGACACCCCGGGTCCGTCCGCACCGTGATCTACAGAGATGCAGCGAGAGTGCCTCGGGGTCGTACGGAAGACTTCGTCTTCCGTGATGACGAGACGCGAAGCGTCTCGAACCACTTGACCCCGAGGGTGAATCGCGTAAGTTTTATTACTCAATCCACCGAACCATTGAGTACAGTTGCGACGTGGATTAAAGACCTTAATTCGAAGCAACTGCCGGCAGTTGCGAAGGGATGCGACACCCCTCAAAACCCTGCTACGGCAGGTGAGACGGGTGTTGTCGGGCGGGGTGGAGCCGCCGGCCCCCACGGACGCACCGGGCGTTCGGGTGTTAATTCCAACCGACCCATCGCGGGGAGGTCGGGGGAAATTAAATTCGCCTGCGACGGCACGGCCCGTTTTTGGGCGTGCGGTCAAAACGGTGAAGCCGCGGGGCTTGTCCCCGCGGTACTTCACACCGCGTGGCTGTCCGGACGGATCGTCGCCGACGCGATCGGCGGAGATGGCTGCGGAGTCGCCCTCGAAACCGACGCGATCGATGCCGGGCCCGCGTCCGAAGGGATCGATGCCGAATCCGTATTCGACGCGATCGATACAGAACCCGCGTCCGAAGCGAGCGACGAGGACGTCTCCGAGGCTCTCGGCATCGAGAGCGAGGACGGTGTCGGGGTGGGAGACGGCGATTCCCTCGGGCTCGAACCCGACTCGTTCTCCGAGGCGACCGACGAGGACGTCGCTCGCGAGATCGCCGACTGACGGAACGCGTCGGATAATCTCACGTGGCTGCTCGACGGACGACACTGTAGCTGGCCGTCGGCCTCCCCCCGCCGGCGAAATCCCTCACAGTCCGCCAGGACCGCGAGCGAATCCGCTGGACTCGCGGGGCTACCCCGAAACCGGCTCGAGCTCCGCGGTGAAGTGACGGAGCTCGGCCATCTCGGGTTCGCTCTCGATCCGTAACCCGGACACCGCAGACCGGTTCTCGAGGACCGTTCGTGCGGTCTCGACGACGTGCTCGAAGTGTTCCCGGCCGTAGGTCCGGCGGGGAACGGCCAGCCGGACGAGCTCCGGTCGATCGGTTTTCGGGAACGCGAAGCTGCCGAGTTCGACGGCCCTGACCCCGCCCTGCCGGTAGAGCTCACAGACCAGCGCCTGGCCGGGGAACTCCCCGGCAGGGAGGTGGGGGAGCGCGGCCGCGGCGTCGACGTACACCGCGTGGCCGCCGGTCGGCTCGTAGATCGGCACGCCGGCGTCGGCGAGCAGCTCCCCCAGGAGCCCGACCTCCGCGAGCCGGTCCTCGACGTACGCGTCCTCGACGGCCTCCCGGAGCCCCACCGCGAGCGCGGCCAGATCCCGGCCAGCCATCCCGCCGTAGGTCGAAAACCCCTCGTAGAGGATGGCCCGTTCCTTGCACCGCTCGTAGAGGGTCGGATCGTCGGTGGCGACGAAGCCGCCGACGTTCGCGAGCCCGTCTTTTTTCCCGCTCATCACGACCGCGTCGGCACAGGCGAGCTGTTCGCGGGCGATCTCGGCGACCGTCGCGTCGGCGAACGCCGACTCGCGTTCGCGGACGAAGCCGGCGTTCTCCGCGAACCGGCAGGCGTCGATCACGAACGTCGCGTCGATATCCGCAGCGAAGTCGGCGACTCGGCGGCTGTTCTCGACGCTCACCGGCTGGCCCGCCGCGGAGTTGTTCGTGATCGTCTGGATCACGACCGGCACGTTCTCGACTCCGACCTCCGCGACGACCTCGCGGGCGCGTTCGATCGAGAAGTTCCCCTTGAACGGGTCGGTGGCGTTCGGATCACCGGCCGCCGGAACCGGGCAGTCGACCGGCTCGGCGCCCTGGTTGGCGACGTGGGCCCGCGTGGTGTCGAAGTGGGTGTTGTTCGGGACGACGTCGCCCTCATCGAGGAGCGTCCCGTAGAGGACGTTCTCGGCCCCACGCCCCTGGTGGGCCGGCACGACGTGGGAAAATCCCATCACGTCCGCGACGGCCGACTCGAGGGCCTCGAAGCTCGCGGAGCCGGCGTACGCCTCGTCGCCCCGGACCAGCGCGGCCCACTGGGCGTCGCTCATCGCCCCCGTCCCGCTGTCGGTCAGCAGGTCGACGTAGACGTCCTCGCTGGCGAGGTTGAACACGTTGTATCCGGCGTCCTGGAGGGCCCGCTCGCGACGCTCCCGACTCGGCAGCTCGATTCGTTCGACGACCTTCGACCGGTAGGCGGCCATACGCCCGGTCACGGGCGGGAGACAGTTCAATTCGGCTGTGGCTTTTCGTCCACGGACGGACGCGACGGGCCGGAAACGTCCCGATCCGATTGTCGGTGTACGGAGCTGTCCTCGAGGCGCTCGTGGTCGAATCCGAGAGGTTTATCTATACCCGTCGGGAACGGACTGACGCGACTTGGGCTCGTAGATCAGTGGTAGATCACTCCCTTGGCATGGGAGAGGCCCCGGGTTCAAATCCCGGCGAGTCCATCGGAGCGACTGAGGTTTTCTGAGGGAGCGAGAATGAAAGAACCGAGCGGAGCGTATTCGACAGACGACGAGGACTTCATATACGTCATTACTACCCTCTCTGAGCCGATTTGCCGCGGTGCACCGGGCTGGTGGAATGTCCAAAAAAGATCGTACGTAGGGCAGTACAAAACGCAGATACACTCGGAATGAGTGGCACTTCGCTCGAGGTCAGTCGTCAGAGCCGAGTGCCTTCCAGGACCAGACGAACCGCTGGGCCGCGGTGACGTGCGTGAAGATCGCAAGGAAGACGAGCGTCCACTCGACGAGCGAGAGCCCGTAGCGGACAGGGTTCGTGGCGGCCGCGATCGCAACGGTGACGCCGACGAGCAGTAGAATATCGGCGCGGCCGAGTAGCCCGCCATAGATTCGTCCGAGACCGATCGCTTCCGCCTGTGTCCCGAGATACGCCGTCAGAAGGACGCCGGTGAGCGCGAGCATCCCCAGTTCGTACTGCTCGACGCCGAGGGCGAGGCCGCCGAGGATCAGGACGTCGCCGTACCGATCGAGGGTGTGATCGAGGAAGTCGCCGGCGTCCGACGTAGTGTCCGTCGCCCGCGCGAGCGCACCGTCGAGCACATCTAAAAACCCGGTTAGCAAGACGAGTGCGGCGGCCGCGAGGTACCACGACGAATCGGAGCCCCCGAGCACGAGCGCGTATCCGGCACCGGCCGCAGTGACCACGGAGAACACCGTGATCGCGTTTGCGGAGATACCGAGTCGGGCTGTGGCGGCGACGAACGGCGTGATCGCCCGACTGACGAACGGGCGAAGTCTATCGAGCGTCATCGCCGTCGGTCGCCCCCGCGGTCTGAAACCATCCGTGGGACAAGTATCTGTGCGTGGAGTATAAGTGACCCTGATCTCACTCGCCCCGGTAGACTCCGGTCCGGATCCCACTCGCTTCGATCACTCCGAATATCTGGCACGCCGTTCACATCCATCTGGCTAATAACTTCTCCACGCCCCGTCGACCGCCGGGTGCTCTCGGACGTCTATCCGGAGCTCTCGCGTCTGCCAGCCTGACGAACTCGACCACGACGTCGACGACTGGAGCTCCGTCCCCGACGATATCTCCGATCACGTCGTCATCGTCGGATACGGCCGACACGGGAGACGGCTCGTCCGGTTCTGTGAGGAACTCGACCAGCCCTACGTCGTGATCGAGAACAACCCGGACCTGCTGGACGCCCTACGTGACTGTGACGCCTACGTGTACGGCGACACGATTGAGTCGGAGACGGTGGCGGTCTCCAATCTCGAAGACGCGCGATTGGTCATCTCGACGGCCGATTCGGAGCCTATCACCGAGTATCTCCTGTCGTTTGCGGACACCGTCGACGTCATCGTCCGGACCAGGGAGCTGCCGATGGCCGCCGACCTCATCGAGCGGGGGGCCACGTACGTCATCGTTCCGGACCTCCTCGCGGCCGACCGACTCGCCGCCGACCTCGAAGCACTCCTGGGCGGGGAGTACGCTCTCGACGAGCTACGGGCGGAGAGCAAACGCGAACTCGGTGTGGGACCTGTGCCATCTCACGCCGTGGATGAGACGTAGCGAGCGACCGCAGCCGTTCACGGCCGACCTTCGCTGTCTCCCCCAGTCGGCCGTCGGACATGCGAAGTGTGGCTCCCTCGCTTCCGTTCAGCCGACGAACGGGAGCGTCTTCGTCGATGCCGGTGGCGGCCGGTGGTGTGGATCAACCTCCTTCGTGGGAGGCCGCCGAGAGGGCCCGTCGTCGCCACAGGTAGATCCCGGCCGGGATCACCGCGAACACCCAGACGAGCGATCCCAGAACGTACGCCCACGTGCGTCGCGGCCAGTCGACGTGGTTCCGGACGGTTCTCGCGTCGAGATACAACGCGAGGGGCAGACCGAGCCACACGGTGAGAAACAGGAGCCCCCACACCGCGCCGGGAATCACCTCGACGCCGAAGATGACCACCGGCCAGGCCAGCGTCGCCCCTACGGTCGCTCGCTTCCAGACCGTCGCGGGGAGCTCACCCACACCGGCTGGAGCCCCCGTCGAATCCCGCGGCGTCGCCGGATCCGCTGCCGTCTCCGTGTGGGCTCTATCGGGATGGGACTCCGCCGGCTCGTCTTCGATCGGCTCGACGAAATCGACGTACTCCACGACCAGATCGAGCGCCTGGTTCTGCCCGACGAGCTCGGCGAGTTGCTCACCGTCGATCGTTTTGACGTTCAGCCGCCCCGCGAGATCAAGCGCCTGTCCGGTGAACTCGTTGGTCGTGATTATCAGTACCTTGTCGACGCCGTCGTACTGGTGTCTGAGGCTCGCGTACTGCTGGATATCGGGTGAGCCGACCGTCGTCGTCGGCCCGTACCGTTTCGCCTGTATCAACACCGTCTGGTCGTACGGCGTGGATTTCCGCGCGACGACGTCGACGCCTTCGTCCGCGGATGCCGAGGAGACTTCGGTGGACCACCCCATCCGCTCCCAGAGGTCGGCGACGAACCGTTCGAACTCGTACGGATCCATCCGTTGAAGCACGGTCTGGAGCTCGCCGACGGTCTCGATAGGGCCGTCCTCGATGGGTACCGTATCGTTCGGCTGTGGACGTCCGAGCCCGTCCTCCGGAGTATCCGAGTCGAGTGGTTTGTCGGACTCGGAGTCCGACTCCGCGTCCGTGCCGGCGTTTCGAATCGCCCGGTAGAGTTCGCGGTAGAGGAAATATCGGAGGAATCGCTTCACGGGAACTCCCCCTCCCGGGCCGTGGATCCTACCGTGACCTCGGCGACGGTCATCGGTGGAAACTGTCGGATTCGCTCGTCAAATAGCTTGAGGCCAAACTGCCGTGCGATCACCTGCCGTCCGCGACGCGAAGACGCCGACCGGCCGCCGCCGACCGGACCGGGTTCCGACCACAGGACGTCGGCCGTGTTTCTGCCACGTCGTCGGCCCGTTCCCGGTCACGTCGTCGGCCCGTTCCCGGTCACGTCGTCGGTGTGTCGCCGCCACGACGCCGGTTCCGCCGCGTCCGCCTTCCGGGCCACTTATATTGTACACTAATTACAACAACAAGCAATATAGCTGACGGGAGCTTCATAGTGAGGTATGGGAGGTATATTTACCGATCGGCTTCGTACATTCGTGATAGTTGGATCCGTTATGACGTGTTCCCGGCTCGGGGAGGGTGAGTGCTGACGTATGGCGACTGGACTCAAACGCGATCTCGGACTGCCGTCGACGATGGCGATCGCCATCGGCGCGATGGTCGGCAGCGGCATCTTCATCTTACCCGGCGTGGCGTTCGTCGAGGTCGACGGGCCGGCGGTCGTCGCCGCCTTCCTCGTCGCCGGAATCCTCGTGCTCCCGGCGGCGCTCTCGGCCTCCGAGATGGCGACGGCGATGCCCGAGGACGGAGGGTCGTACGTCTACGTCGAACGCGGAATGGGGCCGTTGCTGGGGACGATCGCCGGCGTCGGCAACTGGTTTATGCTCTCGTTTAAAGGCGCCCTCGCGCTCATCGGGGGCGTCCCCTACCTCGTGTTCGTCGCTCCCGAACTGGCGAACTACATCCTGCCGCTGGCGATCGGGCTCGCGGTCTTTTTCACCGTCCTCAACGTCGTCAGCACGAAGAGCACGGGAAGTCTCCAGTTCGCGATCGTCGGCATCATGATCCTCGTGATGGGCTACTTCGTCGCCGGCGGTATCGGCGACGTCACTCCCGAGCGAACCGCCGGCGCGTTCGACGTCGGCAGCGGCGGCTTCCTGGCTGCCACCGCGCTCGTGTTCATCTCCTACGCCGGCGTGATCAAGATCGCCGCCGTCGCCGAGGAGGTCAAAGACCCGGGGAAGACGATCCCCCGGGCGATGGTCGGCTCGCTGGTCCTGACCACCGCGCTGTACGTCCTCATCGTCTACGTCGCGATCGGGGTCGTGGACGTCAACGCCGCGATCGAGGCCGGCCAGCTCGAGTCCGACGGCGAGGGGCCGATCATGGCCCTGGCCGCCGACGCCACGCTGGGATCGATCGGCGTCACCGCCGTCGTCGTCGCCGCGCTGATGGCGCTCGCGTCGACGGCCAACGCCGGGCTGATGTCGGCCTCCCGGTTCCCGTTCGCGATGGCCAGAGACGGGCTCGCGCCGCCGCAGTTCGAGCGGATCAGCGAGCGGTTCAACACGCCAGTGCTCGCGGTGTCGCTGTCGGGGGCCGTCATCGTCGTCATGATCGCCTTCCTGCCGATCGATCAGGTCGCGAAGTTCGGCAGCGCGTTCCAGATCATCGTCTTCATCCTCGTGAACCTGGCCGTCGTCGGCTTCCGGGAGGGTGCCGTCGAGGGCTACGACCCCGAGTTCGTCGCGCCCGCGTACCCGTGGCTGCAGCTCTTCGGGATGGCGAGCGGGCTGGCCGTGCTCACACAGGTCGGAACCGTGCCGTTCGCCGGCGCGGTCGCCATCACCATCGTCTCGATCGTCTACTACTACCTCTACGCCCGCAAGAACGTGGATCGCGAGGGCGCGGCCAGGGACGCCGTCCGGCGGAACATCGGCGAGAACGCCGTCTCCCGGACCCGCGAGCTGTTCGAAAGCGACGCCGAGTACGACGTGCTCGTGGGGATCACGGAGGACACCTCCGACCGGGCGAAACGGGACATGCTCCGGATGGCGACCGATATGGGCCGGCTGCGGACCACCGTCGTCTCCGTCGTGGAGTTCCTCGACGTCCCCCACCGCGTGTTCGCCGAGAGCCATCCGGAAGTGATCGACCGCGAAGTCCCCGACTGGTTCCCGACGGAGCCCGAGGACGCCCCCGCGTGGTTCCCGGAGGATGCCGTCGGCCCGCGGACCCGGCCCTCGGACGACCCGCGNACCCGNACCTCCGGCGGCACGCGGAGCCGGACCTCNGGCGACGTCGAGCTCCCGTCGGAGACCGTCGAGGTCGACCCCACNGGCCCCGGAACCCGCGTCGAGTACCGCGAGATAGACAGCGAGGACCACAAACGGGCGATCGTCGACTTCGCCACCTACGAGGGGTACGACCTCATCGTCCTCGAGCGACGGCGGGCGGAGTTCCACCGGCGGCTGTTCGGCGGCGAGATCGACTGGCTGCTCGAGAACGCCCCGTGTGACGTCGTGCTCGTCGAGGACCGGGGCTTCGAGGGTGCCGACGAGATCGCCGTCGTCGCCAACCGCGGCGCCTACGATCCGCTGAAACTGCTCATCGCGGACGCGATCGCCGAGGAGACCGGCGCGGAGATCAACCTCCTCCAGGCGATCCCGGCCGATCCACCCGAGAGCCAGCGGCGGACGATCGAGGAGTACCACAACGAGCTGCTGCGGATCCTGACCGTGCCAGCGCGGTCGACGATCGTCGAGGCCGACGACGAGGTCAAGGGGCTCGCGCGGTTCGCCGCTCCGGCGGACCTGCTGGTCACCGGCGTCGACCGGACGGGGATCAGCGGTCGGCTGCTCGGCCGCCCGAGTGACAGTTTGGTCGAGAGCGTCGACTGTACCGCCGTGATGGTCCAGACCCACGAGGGCCGTCAGGACGGCTTGCTCAAGCGGCCGGTGATGGACTACCTGTTCGGGTGAGCCGGCGTGGCGGCCGGTGATGGACTACCCGTTCGGGTGAGCCGGCGTGGCCCCGTCGATCACCGCTCGCGCTCGACGACGAACTCCGCCAGCTCGAGGAGATACTCCCTGGCCGCCGGATCGGCGACGTCGACGGTCTCTAAGGCCTCGATCGCGCGGTCAGCCTCCGCACGCGCCCGGACGTTCGCCTCCGCGGGCGAGAGCTCCGTGACCTGGACGAGCGAGGGGCGATCCATCTCGGCGTCGTGGCCGGTCGGCTTGCCGAGGGTCTCCGGTTCGGCGACTGCGTCGAGGACGTCGTCGCGGATCTGGAAGGCGACCCCGACCCGCTCGGCGTACTCGCCGAGTGCCTCGACGGTGAAGCCGTCCGAGCCGGCCGCGATGGCCCCGAGCTCCGCCGCGGCGCGAAAGAGTGCGCCGGTCTTCCGTCTGGCGAGGGTCATATACTCCGTCTCGGTCGTCGGGCGAGCGGTGAGCTCCGTCGCCTCGCCGACGCCGAGTTCGACCATCGCCTCCGCGACGACCTGCATCGCGGCCGGATCGGCCGAGAACAGCGCGAACGCCTCGCCGAGCAAGCCGTCGCTGGTGACGATGGCCGGCCCGTGGCCGTAGGCCGTCCAGGCGCTCGCGGTCCCCCTGCGTAGCTCCGAGCGGTCGATGATGTCGTCGATCACGAGCGAGGCGCTGTGGACCAGCTCGACGCCGACGCCGAAGTCGACGGCGTCCTCGGCGTCGCCGCCGACGGTCTCACACGCCAGCACCGTCACCGTCGGGCGGACCCGTTTTCCCCCCGAGAGGGCGGCGTGGCGGACCTCGTCTCTGAGCCGGTCGGGCTCGACGCCGTCGACGACCTCGACGAGGCGCTCCTCGATCAGCGCCCGACGCCGCTCGAGTGGCTCCATCGTCCGCGGTTAGGAAGGTGTCTAAAAGTAGGTAACGGTACGCCGGAGGCCAGCCACAGCCGCCGTCCGGACAGAGACCGTCGCCGTGTGACGTCAGGGTTTTGCACCCGGAGGCGAAACCCGAGGGCATGACCGACGGCGATCGACTCAGCTTGCTCGGGGTCTACCTCACGGAGCCGGTGTACGACGTCCTCGCCGAGGAGCTGTACGAGGACGCCGGCGTGGTCGACCTCGAGACGTACTTCGATCCCGGGGAGCCGGAGCTGCCGGCGGACGACCCCGGCGGGGCGGCCACCGACGCGTTGCTGGCGACGGTCACCGGCGAGTTCGCGGTCCTCTACGAGCGGG
>SL_8KL_010_SEDDRAFT_10005252_pt1 | contig 10206 bp, 5 predicted proteins | sample SodLakKL_010_SED_4_FD_11160 | JGI IMG/M metagenome (IMG submission 11160) | reverse complement strand
CCACGGTGTACTCATAAATGGTTTCGATTGAGCCGCCGTACCGGGCCACATCGGTACTGGTGCCGCCCATGTCGAAGGAGATGATGTTCAACAGATCCGTCGGATTTTTTGTCTTTGGTTCTGTGATATTTGAAGATGCCTCTGCCTCTGGCGAGTGCAAATCCGACGGATCTTTGGGTACAGCGAGTTCATTCAGATCCGTCGGATTTTCTTTCTTTAGATCTGTGATTTCTGAAGCTGCCCGTGCCTCTGGCGAGTGCAAATCCGACGGATCTTTAATTATCCGCTTCGCGATTGCCACGGCCCCGATCACCCCGCCTGCAGGCCCGCTGAGGAGCCCGTCTTTCGGGGTGTAGCTCTCCGATTCTGCCAGGCTGCCTGCGCTTGTCATCACGTGAAGCCGGCTTCCGCCCAGAACCCCGGAAATCCGCTCAAGGTAGTTCTCCATCACCGGACTCAGAAATGCATTCACGTCCGTAGTGATGGCCCGCGGCACAATCTTGATGGTGGGACTCAGTGCAGAAGATCTTGAAATACGGCGGATGCCCGTCTCCCCGAGAATCGCTTCAATCTCTTTTTCATGTTTCGGGTTGAGATACCCGTGCATCAGGCAGATACCGGCGGCGTCAAAATCACCGTTCAGGGCGTCGATCTTCTTTCTTAGCAGCGTGCTGTCCAGCGGTTTCAGAACGTTGCCCTTTGCATCAATCCTTTCAGGTACCTCAATGATATGCGTGTAGTAGGGCTGCGGCTTCTCGATGTTGAGCGAAAAAAGATCGGGCCGCTGCTGGTTTCGGATCTGCAGCAGGTCTTTAAAACCCTCCGTAATCAGAAAAAGAGTTTTGCCGCCACGCCGCTCCAACAGGGCGTTGGTTCCTTTGGTGGTTGAAAGCCTCATGTTGAGGAGCGGAAATTTTTCCCCGATTCGGGTTTTGGTAATGAGCCTTGCTGCAAAAACAGGGGCTTCTTCCGGGCTCAGGATTTCAAATGGGTGTTCACCTTGTGGGAGTCTGTCGAATTTTCCTTTTAATGTAATTGATGATGAGCTGCCGCTGTAACTCCCAATTGTAAAAACCTGATCAGGCCGGGATAAGAATGAAAAGCGGTATCCTTTGAAAAAATCATCAGGGAAAGTTTCTCCTAAAATAATCTTAACATCAATTTGAGAGGAATCAACTTCAGCAACGCCTCGCAGGGCGCTGCTGCTTAATACCTTTCTGCGCAGAATATTTCCTTCCGGAGTTTCAGCAATGCAATCGGTAAACGTTCCGCCGGTATCGATATATAGGTTATAACCGTTTGTTTTTTTCAAATGACTCATGAGTAACTGTTTTCAACAAAAAGCTTCAGTGCTGACGATCCGGGTTAATACATCATCCGCTTCTCGGCAAATATAGATATCTGCGAATTACCAAACATCAGGACCGTTTGATAGCCTTACCCAGAGAACACCTGAAACTCACCTCGTAAATATAGCCTTGCCCATACAATGCGAAGCCCTATGGGACACAAATCAACATAATATAGAACCAAAAAATTGATTGCATGTTTATTATCACAATGCTGAAAGCAAGTCCCTGATAGAAAATACCTTTTTAGCAGATAATTTTTTTATCAATAGAACTATTCGTTTCTTTGTTAGCTTATGAATGGTTTGAGCCATTATTTAAAAGAATCATTTATCTGAATGAACGAAAGATTTAATTTCCCCATACCTTTTGAAGATCCGGTGCTGATATTTGCACTCGTGATGCTCATAATACTGCTGGCTCCTATGCTGTTTAAGAAAATTAGGATTCCCGGTATTGTGGGCCTGATACTCGCCGGAGCCCTGGTTGGCCCGAGTATTCTTGGGTTGTTGGAGAGGGATTTTACGATTGAACTGCTTGGCACGGTTGGCCTGCTATACCTCATGTTTATGGCGGGCTTATCTCTCGATTTGAATCGATTCGAGAAGCTGCGCAACAGAAGTATTGGTTTTGGATCAATCTCCTATATACTCCCTGCAACAGGGGCTTACCTGATAGGCATTCATTACCTTGACTATTCCATTGCCACCTCACTGCTTTTAGGTGCTATTGTGGGCTCGCACACTCTGTTGGCTTATCCTATTGTGGAGAAATTGGGTATCACCAAAAATACAGCTGTAACCATGTCGATGGGGGGCACATTGGTTACGGATACGCTATCTCTCGGAATTCTTGCTATTGTTGCCGGTACAGTTGGTGATGCCGGCGGGACCGGTTACTGGGTGGGGTTTGCAACATCGGTAATTATATTTCTTGTCGCAGCAGTCATCATTTTGCCAAGGCTGGGAAGGTGGTTTTTCAGGAATGTCAAGTATGAGAACAACATCGACTTTGTGTTTATGGTAGCGGTGCTGTTTACAACAGCTTACCTTGCTGAGTTAGCAGGCCTGGCTTCCATTATCGGGGCTTTTATAGCCGGAATTTTACTGAATCGCCTGGTACCGCAAAGCAGTACACTGATGAGCCGCATCCAGTTTGTGGGAAATGCCCTCTTTATTCCCTTCTTTTTGATCTCTGTGGGTATGCTTGTGGATGTGAATGTTCTGGCAAGCTTTGACGTATGGGAAAAGGCGATCGCTTTTACATTAATTGTATTTGCAGGAAAAGGGCTGGCCGCTCTGGTAATTCGCTACATGTTTAAGTATACGAAAGAAGAGGGGTTTGTTGTTTATGGGCTCACAACACCGCAATCTGCTGCAACGCTTGCTGTAACGCTATTGGGATTTGAGCTTGGATTTTTTGACCAGGTAGCCGTAAATGCTGTTGTTATTCTAATTCTTTTCTCCTGTCTGCTGGGTCCCTGGCTTGTTGAGAAATATGGCAGGGTAGTGGCATCCCAGGAAGAGGAGAAACCCTACAGCCCGGCTGATGCCCCACAACGAATACTGGTACCATTGGCAAATCCTGAAACATCTGATGCGTTGATGGATATCGCTTTTATGGTGAGGGATGATAAATCGGGTCAGCCGATATACCCCTTAACAGTAGCCCGGGATGGATCTGATGTGGAGGGTAATGTGGCCAGGGGAGAAAAAATGCTGAGTCATGCCGTAATTCATGCCGCATCAGCCGAAGTACAGGTAAACCCAATTACACGAATTGATCTGAACATTGCGCGTGGAATTGCCAGGGCAGTGGAGGAGGAGAGGATCAGTAATATCATCATTGGCTGGAACGGTGAAGTATCTGCCAGGAGAAGAATTTTTGGAAGTGTATTGGACCAGCTGCTGGACGAAGTGGATGAAATGGTGATGGTTTGTAAAATTGAAAAACCTGTAAATACCTTTGGCCGGCTGGTTGTGGCTGTTCCTCCGTTTGCCGCTTTGGAGATTGGGTTTACAGGAACCATTCGTTCACTTAAGCTGATGGCAGAACAGATGGGCTTAGAAATGATTGTGGTTTCGACCGACGAAAGAGACCCATATGTAAGAAAGGGTATCAACAAAGTAAAACCGGATATCGATGTCGAGTATCGAACTATTAATCTTTGGTCGGAAATTCCAACCTGGCTCGAAGAAAATAATAGCGAAGACGACCTGTTCGTTTTAGTGAGTGCGCGTGAAGGAAATCTTTCATGGCGACCCGGCCTTGACAGGCTTCCAAGAGTTATTTCCCAAAAATACCCCGCTCTCAGCTTTATTACCACCTACTCTTCAGAAGTAGAGTCAGAGGCCGACCAGGGCATGGGGTATCAACAAAATCTGGAAATTTTAAACCAGGAAAGAATACTAGTTGATTTAAAGGGGGATGACATCCGCCCTGTTCTTACAGAAATGATATCCGATGACGATGCATTTGAGCATATTGCCTCTGAAAGAATTGTTAAACGGCTTCTCGAAAACTCATCGGGATATACACCCGAGGTTATGCCCGGTGTTATTCTTTATGATTCACATACTTCTAAGGTAGAGGAGCAGGTCTTGTTTATAGGCATTTCCAAAGAAGGCATAAATATTGAACAGACGGCCAACCGGGTCTATATTATACTGCTTCTTTTAAGCCCGAAAGATTTTAAAGTACAAGATCATTTAACCATGCTTAACCGGATAACAAAACTGGTGCGGTCAAATGAGGAGATCGAAAAATTGAGAAAAGCAAAATCTTCTAAAGACGTGTTAAATATTCTCTTAAAACCAAAGTTATAGCTTTATATAAAATAGGTGTCTGATTTTATATCCAAAAAATTTGGCACTCTTTCTTTGGCACGACTCAGTAGCGATTCCGCCCACTATACCGCATTGGAATGTTCTGCAAAAACCGCCAAGCGCTCTATGGCATTGATATATGGGAAAACTGCTTGCGGATAGCCGATATAATAGCCCCGGATGGACAATGCGGGGTTAGAATTCATAGTATCCCGGTAAGTGCCGTACCCAGGCACGAACAATCTTGAAGCATCTTGAACCCGCTTCCAGGGGATCTCTTATAACCTGAGTTCGATTAATAATATACCGATTTAGAAGTCTGAAAGTCCCCACCTTACACAGAAGGGCTTATCTTTTGAACGCGGAGTACTCATTTTCTGAACGCGTAGCGATACGCAATAATCAGCATTTAAGAATCGAAATTAGGTTTATATGTTTGTTTTAGAGAGGAATTCAATCATTGATTCGAACACATAAATATGTTAATATGCTTATATGCGAACAACAATCGACATACCTGACGAACTGATGAAAGAGGCCAAAAAAAAGGCGATCGAAGAGGGTATTACTCTAAAAGAGCTCTTCACCCGCACTCTTGAGAAAGAGCTTTACGGAGGTGTGCCTGCCCAAATCGCTCCCTGGAAACAGCTTCACGGGAAGGGGTCTGCGGAAACACTCCAGCCCGAAGATTCCGGTTTTGAGGGCTATTCCGGTCCCGATTGGAATCATTCAGTGAAGGTAAATGAACCTGAAGATTGATGGTGCTTCTGGATACCCACATCTGGCTCTGGTGGCTATTAGGGGATGGAAATCTGAACGAGAAGCAGAGAAGATCGCTCGATCAAATGGCATCTAAAAATAAACTCTCCATTTCCTGGATCTCCATTTGGGAAACAGAAATGCTCGAAAGAAAGGGAAGGATTCAGCTTTTACCCGATTTTCCAAGCTGGATAAAGGTTGCAACCAAACAGGGTGTCATCTCTGTATTACCTGCAGATGTTGAACTGGTTATAGCACAACGCCAGTTCCCGAATCGTTCCACAGCGATCCGGCTGATCGGTTAATTACGGCTACTTCTATACTATCGGGTTACCCTCTCTATACCCATGATCAAAGAATTCGGGATTCAGGGATTTGTAAAATTTGGGATGAAAGCAGTGGTGTTTGAAATTTGGGCGCAAGATTCAGGACCTGTCAGCGTGCAAAGCTCCTGACAGCGTCCGGTTTCAGGGCACAAATCGACGCTGTCAGAAGTTCTGAAAAGCACAGAACATGCTGACAGGTCGGGAAGCTAAATCTAATTAATCTTCCCCAAAATCTCTTCAAACGAGAGAGAACTCTCTTCGCTCTCTTTCATATTCCGGAAGGTGAATTTACCCTCGGTCAATTCATTTTCACCGACAATGATGGTATAGTGCGCATTCTCCCGGTTGGCGTCTTTCATCTGCGCTTTCATGGAGCGGCCCATGTAGTCCATGGTGGCAGAAATCCCCTTTTCGCGCAGTTTCGACAACTGTGACAGTCCCCATTTTCGTGCCGCATCACCAAGTGTAACGATATACACATCCACCACTTTTTCTGAACCAAGCTGAATACCCAGCTCTTCGCAGGCGATAAAGAGGCGTTCCATTCCCGCAGCAAATCCAACAGCGGGAGTGGGCTGGCCTCCTATTTCCTGCACCAGCAGGTCATACCGCCCGCCGCCCGCCAACGCATCCTGTGCGCCGAGGTCAGGGCTGATCAGCTCAAATGCAGTTTGTGTATAGTAATCCATTCCCCGAACCAGGTAGGGATCTTCCTCAAACGGGATCTCCAAATCGGTTAAATACTCTTTCACTTTTGAATAGTGATTGATGGACTCTTCATTCAGGTAATCCGTAATGACAGGCGCATTTTCGATAAAAGGCTTGTCTTCTTCCTCTTTGGAGTCCAGAATTCGAAGCGGATTCTTCTCATAACGCTTTTTTGAGATCTCACTCAGCTTCTCGTAATTGGGTTTTAGGTGGGCTTTCAGGGCTTCCTTGTACTTTTCACGGCTTTCGGGGTCACCAATTGAGTTCAGCTTCAACGTGGTGTTCGTGATACCGATCTTGTTGTAGATGTGAATCATAAATGCAATAACTTCCACATCGGCAACGGCGTCGCTGCTTCCCAGTACTTCCACGCCAAACTGGTGGAACTGTCGTTGGCGCCCCTTTTGAGGCCGTTCAGCCCGGAACATCGGCCCGATATAATAGAGTTTTTGGGAGCCGCCACGCTGATCGAGATGATTCTCCACATAAGCCCGAACCACAGGTGCAGTCAGCTCAGGGCGCAATACATAATTATCATCCCCGCGGCTGAATGCAAATATCTCTTTGGATACGATATCTGTTAATTGTCCCAATCCACGCACAATCAATTCGGTTTGCTCCATGATCGGTGTGCGAATCTCCTCAAAGTTGAATTTCTCAGCTTCTGTCCGGATCAGGTTTTCAAGATATTGCCATTTACGAACATCATCAGGGAGAATGTCCACCATTCCAGGGTGGGTGGTGTATTTGGGTTGAGCCATTGTCAGTTATGGGTGTTTCTGTTATTCGAGAATTTATGAGTGGCAAAGATACGTGGGTTTTTGGAAAGATAGTATTGAGTATTGAGTATCGAGTAGTGAAATGTCGGTCGAAACCTGTCAGCCGCAAGATTCAGGACCTGTCAGCGTGCGAAGCTCCTGACAGCGTCCGGTTTCAGGGCACAATTCTACGCTGATCCCGATAGGATTGCTCGGGAATGCTGTTTCCGAAGGAATCCCTGCGGGGCAGGTCATTACATAACTGTATCGATGAGTTGATAAACCTCCGGGTTCCTTTCGGCCGAAGAGACGATTATAGGGAGCGCGGATAGTAAAGCTTATTAATGGATCAAAAAGATGAAACAATAACCACAAGATCGTACAAGTTTTCCTATTTTCGGTTATTCAATTCACAAAAGATCGATCTATGATGAAAACCATCTCAGTTACAATTCTATTCAGCTTGTTCGTGTTTCAATACACATCAGCTCAGGATTCTCTCGTTTACGAATCGGGCGGAGCCCTTACTCCGGAACAGGCTGCATACAATGTGCATTTCTATGATCTCAATCTGACGGTAAATCCGGCCGACAGTACCGTGGTCGGTACCGTTGGTGTCCATTTCGATATTGTGCACCCTTCGAATGTAATTGAGCTTGCGCTGGACCCTAGATTGGAAATTGAACGGATTTTGTGGTCGGGAAGTGGCCCTGCTCAGGACTTGAAATTTACCCGTGAGGAACACCACCGCTCGTTTATGGTCTATTTCCCCGAAACGCTGCAGCCTGGCCAAATGGAGGATATCGAAATCAGTTATGGCGGCACACCGGTTGTTGCAGCCAATCCGCCATGGGACGGCGGTATGGTTTGGGACCGCACATCCTCCGGTGATCCATGGGTAGGTGTAGCCTGCCAAACGATAGGAGCGTGGGTTTGGTGGCCCAATAAAGATCATCCATCCGACAAACCAGATTCTGTGGCTATTAATTTAACCATGCCGGATAATCTTATCGTGGCATCGAATGGGAGATCGAGGGGTGATACACATCATGAGAACGGCTGGAAAACGTCGCACTGGTTTGTCTCAACACCCATCAATAATTACAATATCACATTAAATGCAGCTCCTTATGAAGTGATCAGTGAGCCTTATACCAGCACGGCAGGCGATGAGATGGAGATTACGTTCTGGGTATTGCCGGAGTTTCTGGAGCTGGGCCGAAAGCTTTTTCCTCAATTTGCCGAACAGATGAGGTTTCTTGAAGAGACCGTGGGTCCATATCCCTTCCGGGCCGACAAGTATGGGGTTGCACACGCCCCCTACCTGGGCATGGAACATCAGACTCTTATTGCTTACGGGGCAAATTTTGAAAATGATAACCTTTTTGGACAAAATGCCGGTTTTGATGATCTGCATCAGCACGAACTGGCCCATGAGTGGTGGGGAAATATGATAACGGCCTGGGACTGGCGCGACTTCTGGATTCATGAGGGAATCGGCACCTATATGCAGCCTCTATATGCCGAATACCTGGCGGGTGAGGAGGCTTACCATGACATGATGGAGCTCTTCAGAACAAGAATTTCATCTCAAAGTGACGTTGCTCCGAGAAGGTCCATGTCGTCTCTGGATATTACTGGTGGCGGCCGCGGCGGTGATGTATACTACAAGGGAGCCTGGTTCATGCACACGCTGCGCTACGTGGTTGGGGATGATGAGTTTTTTAAAATACTCAGGCGATTCGCCTATCCTGATCCAGAACTTGAAAGTGCAACGGATGGCAGCCCGGTTCGTTTTGCAACCACGGATGACCTGATGCACCTGGCTGAAGAGATATCCGGTATGGAGCTGAAGTGGCTTTTTGAGGTTTATCTGCGGCAGCCCGAACTTCCAAAACTACACGCCACAAGGGCCGGTGGGGTAATTGTGATGCAGTGGGTGCTGCCAAATGGTTATGAATTCCCCATGCCGGTTGATGTGAGAGTTAATGGACAGATTATGACCCTAACTCCGGAAAATGGACGTATCCAGATCGAAATACCGAATAACGCTGTTGTGGAGATAGATCCGGAAAATTGGATTTTGAAGGAGTTTGAATTAAGTGAGTAAACGTGATTTTTCCCAGGGATCCCTTACTTGAGAGTTGAGAGCGATGCCTCCATTAGTCCTCTATTTGAAGGGGAGGACTCGAAAATTAGTTCACATCAAGCCCGCACATGTTTTTCCTGACTTCCACATCGGGACACCTAAAGCAGGATAGGGATGAATCTAATTGCTTATGTCCTTTTGGCTTGACCCAAAAGGACCAAAAGGTCAAGGCTGTGAATTCCCAGGCGTACGTGAAAGCGGAGTCGAACGAATCCAAGACCACGCCTTACTCATCCCGTTGCCAATGCAATATGCTTACCCTGCGTGGTTGAGGTTTCGTCATGCACGCCTCCACTTCCCCGTACAGGCAATTCAAGGCCGAAAGCAATCACAGCGCGGCTTCGGAATCCAAAGTGGTTATTTCCAGTTTACAGCAATCTCTTTTCTCCTGGCAATCAGGATCCATTAAAAAATTCACTTTTCTTCGGGACACCTAAACTCATATCTGAACATTTAGTACTCATTGATCATTAATACCGAAAATCTTCAAAGTAAAAAAGTGCGGAAGTTAAGAGTTCACATCAAGCCCGGGCCTGCTTTTTAGCCACTCTCTTCACTTCGTCAGCCAATCTTCTCTGCTCCAATACCCCATTGGGCAACAGCTTGATAAACTTTTTCTTCTGATTATCCCAGTCATCCAGAAACTGCACGGCACGTCTGCTATGGGTCTGTTTGGCATAATCGGTGATTAAAGATTTCAGCTCTTTTTCCGATCGTTTGTCGAGTTCAAGGGGAGTTACATACTCATCATTTATCTGATGAACCTGTTCCTCCCTAAGATAAACAACGCCGCCGGTCATACCTGCTCCCACATTCCTGCTCACAGATCCCAGAATGGCAACCACGCCATTGGTCATATACTCACAAGCGTGGAGACCGGTACCTTCAACCACAGCTACAGCGCCGCTGTTTCGCACGGCAAAACGATCGCCCGCAAGCCCGTGAACATAAAGCCGTCCACCGGTTGCCCCATAAAGGGCACAGTTCCCGATAATGGCGTTTAAGGTAGGGTCAAAGGTAGATTTAGGTGATGGATTAATTACGGTGAAACCACCCGACATGGCCTTGCAGACCGAATCGTTAGCTTCTCCCCAAAGTTTTACGCTGAGCCCTTCAGTCAGAAACACTCCGAATCCCTGGCCCGCACTTCCGCTGAACTCCATCTCAACCTTCCCATTAAAGCGGTGATCCGAAGTGGCCTCGCCTTTTTCAGCGATTTCTGCCATTCGCATTGAAGAGATTTTCTTAGCAATGGCGCCGCTTAAAGTAGCCAGTACCGCCCTGTTTTCAGTTCGAATATTGTCCTGATAAGTGAAAGATCCTTCATGTTCA
>SL_8KL_010_SEDDRAFT_10005251_pt1 | contig 10207 bp, 6 predicted proteins | sample SodLakKL_010_SED_4_FD_11160 | JGI IMG/M metagenome (IMG submission 11160) | reverse complement strand
TTTTCATTCTCTGACAAATCCTCTGTGAACCATATTCCCCTCTCGAATAGGAGTTTTCTGAGAGGTTCGTACTCTTCTTTCTCAGTCCCCACAGGCCCGCTTTTTAAGGGATGAGAACCCTTTGGTTCGTGAACAAAATTTTTTTAATTTTGTGAGCTGTTGGAATCTGTGATTCCGACTATGATCCCCACAGACCCGCTACTTATCGATTTGTAATTTTTCCATAAAGAAAAGTCAGAAAAGGGATTTTCGTTTTACTTTTTTCCAATATTTAGCAATTCATCCTTCTTGTTGATAGCCATCCCTATGGATAGTATAGATAAGACCAAGATAGAACCACATGCAGAACCTTCTTCATCTTCCTTTTCGAAGTGGGCAGTGACCGTTTTATTTTCGCCTATTACTGTTATATTTATCTCTTCGCCTTCTTCGTCTTCAGGTACGTCTCCTGTCCATCCATCGAAGTACCAACCTTGATCTGGAGTCGCCTCTACGGTGATCTCTTCTCCGTCGTAATAAATGTGGGTCCCTTCTTCTGGATCAGTACGACCCGCTCCTTCTATATTTATAGTGAGATTATATTGTAATCGACCACCATCAGTGATATTCCAATCAAACTCTTTGATGATATATTCTCTAGCATCTACAGCTTCATGACTGAATTGCGATTCACCAGCGTGGAACGTCACCTCGTCTTGGAGATCCAATTGAGACCAACCGATAAGTAATGAGTCGTAATTGTGTGATGATAATATGACTCTTTCAAACATCCGTCTCATGTCCGTAACACTGGAGACATTCCAGTCACCTATATCCTGATCGAACGATTCAGTCCCATAGAACATAGAACTCATATCTGTAACACTAGAAACATCCCAATCGCCAATATCCTGGTCGAACGACTCGGCATCATAGAACATCCGTCTCATGTCCATAACGCTGGAGACATCCCAATCGCCAATATCCTGGTCGAACGACCCGGCACCGTCGAACATGCTATTCATGTCCGTAACGCTGGAGACATCCCAATCGGTAATATCCTGGTCGAACGACCCGGCGCCGTCGAACATACTATTCATGTCCGTAACACCAGACACGTCCCAATTGTTCATATTTCCGACATCTCCAAGATTTTCGCAGTTTCTAAAGGTTTCTCTTAGATTGGTTGTTCCGTTTAGATCCGGAGCGTCGATCGCAGTCAGTTCTAAATTATGACAGCCGTAGAAGTGACCTCCTGAATTGCCAAACTGTAGAGGACCCCATGCGGATATTTCTATGATCTTCAATCGATCTCCGCCGTTATTGAATCGCCAACCCTCGATGGTTCCTGATATATATACAGTGTAGATTCCAGGTTCATCATAAGTGTGGATGGTTTCTGGCTGATCCCACTCAGTGATATGGTCGCTTGTTCCATCGCCCCATTCCACAGTGAAATCGTAGTTTCCGTCCTCTTCTAGGGGCAATTGAATCTGATCTGAATCGCTCACACCTGAATTTTCAGTATTCCACTTAGAAATAAATCGAGAAGATTCTAACGTGTCGTTGTCTTCTTCAATATCTTTCTCTCCACTAGAGATTTCATTTTCTCCGCCTATATCTCTTCCGCTTGATATCTGCAATCCGCCGAGAAAGAGAAAAAGTGCGATAGTGATAACAAGTAATTTATTTTTCATGGTTGATCACTCTGTTTGATGTCTAACCTATTGATTGAGAGGTTAAAATATCTTACTAATATTGTAGATTTGTAAGAGAATGAACTTCTTTTTATCAGTTATGGAGTGAACAATAAAAAGATAGTTCCAAAAATTCACATTAACCGATCAAGTGTGTATCATCTTCAAACGTTTGGCTAAACACTTTCGAGAAGATATTTACATCCCTGTATTAGTTATCTCTTTTCTTTTTGTTCGTCAAATCTTTGATCAGACCGATATCGTGGTGATTTTCTATTTCTCCAAATCATCACTAACACTATCGCGATCACGATCCCGATTATTATAGGTATTATAAACCACCAATAATTGAAGGAGGTAGTTTCCTCTTCTTCCTCGTCCTTTTCATCATCTTCTTCTTCAAACTCATCATCTTTTTCGAAGTGGGCTGTGATCTCCTTGTCTTCATCCATGATTATCTTTATCTCTTCTCCGGTCTCGTCCGTGCCGGTCCACTCCTCGAACTCCCAATCTTCTTCTGGTTCGACAGTAACGATTACCTCAGTTCCTTCTTCATAAACTCCGTCGGATGGATCCAAATTTACTGTGCCTTCTCCTTCGACTTCTACCGTTAATTCATATCCCTGGATTTTTTCCGTAATCTCATTGAAATAGGGATATCCATCGTTTGTCAAGCCTAGTTCGTCTATGTTCCAGATATCCCTTTCCCCTTCATCATCGTATGGATCATCTACAAAATCCCAAGGCTGTTCAAGTCCTTCGGTAGAAGTATCTGTATAGGTAGCTAACTCTCTCATTTCTGAACTATCTTTGCCTGTACCACCCTCGCTGGTTTCAGTACCGGAGGTTTCCGTATCCCAGAATGAGTTAGAGATAGCATCTTCCTCATTGTCATCTGAATTGCTTCCTATGAGTCCACCTGTATTCCAATCACCGTCCACGGAACCTGTAGAATATGAGTTTTCTATTGTTCCGATAGAGTTAGATCCTACGAGTCCGCCTACATTCCAATCCGCACTCACGTCGCCGGTAGCATATGAGTTCCTAATGTAGCCTTGGACACCCCATTCGCCGTTCCTTCCGATCAGTCCGCCAACGGAACTAGACAAATCACCATCGGTACTAACATCACCGGTAGCATAAGAGATATTTACAGAACCAGTGTTGGAGCCGATGAGTCCACCTGCTCCTCCTGTTCCTCTGACTTTGCCCACTGAATACGATCTTTCGACTGTACCATTATCGTTTTCTCCCACAAGTCCGCCTAGTCGGCTTCCCCCAGTGACCTCACAATCTGTACGTGAATTCAAAATCGAACCGGAATTCGATCCGACGAGTCCACCAGCTTTCCAAAAGTCTACATCAACCTCACCAGTAGCATAGGAGTTCAAGACCGTGCCGTGATTCGATCCGACGAGTCCACCAACATTTCTATCTCCTGTGACGTCTACATCAGCAAGTTCTAGATCGGTGACTTCTGCTCCCTCGTCGAGCCTGCCGAAAAGTCCTACATCGCTAGCATGCGGACGGAAGATGTAAAGATCCTCTATCTCGTTACCGTTTCCATCGAAAGTACCATTAAATCCGCTCCAACCATTTCCTATGGGATCCCATCCGACAATTACGTTTTCATAAGTCACATAAATATAACTTTCTAGAGTATCTTCTTCTAATATTATCTGGTCATCTTCCACCGTAAATTCTATAGAATTTCCATCCTCATCTTCCACAGATAGAACTGAATCAAAATCTTCGTCATCGAAATAGATATCTATCGTATCGTTTTTGCTCCAAGTTTCATTCCATCCAGCATATTCACTGATTTCATAGTCTACTGTCTTGAATCCATAATCATCATAACCTTCTGCATTATCGCCGAGATCATTCATCAGAGTGAAATCACCTTCGGGATCGTGTCTTGAGATGTACAGATCCTTCCAATCTCGTATTTCATATCGTATATCACCAAAATTTGCAGTCAAACTCTTATTTTCGTCCATGGTGATTGTATTGGTCTTTTCTTCAGATTCCAAGTCGCCGGTCCAATTGATCAAGTAAGAATCTTTATATGACGAAGCTTCCAGTATTATCTTTCCATGTTCATAATATGTATGGGTGTCTTCTGAAGGTTCAGTCTCTCCTCCACCTTCTATATCGATTGTAAGATCACGAGTCTGTTCTGTCTCTTTTATATACCAAGTAGGATCTGATCCACCTTCCTCCCAGGAGAGCAACGGTTTATCTCTTTCAGTATTTACCATCTCTATAGCCCATCCGACTGTTTCGAAAGTGCTTATCGAACCAAATTCATCATCATCTAAAGGTAGACTTTCGTATTGTCCTGCACTGCATCTAGGCATCTCTTCGTGGTAAAAAGAGTCGGTAACATCTCCATAATTAGAAGCAGTCAACCCACCTAGTTGGGATTCTCCACTCACATCGCCTGCAGCATAGGAATTTGTAACGGTCCCTTCACGATTGTATCCCACTAGTCCTCCTATCCGGTTCCCTCCGTTAACCTTACTAGTAGTATATGAATTTAATATGATCCCTTCATTTTCGTTAATTCCTATGACTCCTCCTACATTCCAATTTCCATTTACTTTACCCGTATTGTAAGTGCTTTCAATTGTTCCGTTATTGGTACCCACGAGTCCACCTACAACTGCATCTCCTGTCACATTAGCATCACCGAATCCTAAGTTATTGACTTCACCATCACTACCAGTTGCAGCAAAAAGTCCGATATGATTCGTTTTTGGGCGATTGATGTAAAGATCCCTTATCTCATGTCCGTCTCCGTTGAAGGTACCTGTAAATGGGTTTTTAATTCCATCTTCATCAAAGTCAAAATCACCTATCGGATCCCAACCAACTTTATAATTTTCATAGATCACATAAATATAACTTTCTAAAGTATCTTCTTCTATTATTATCTGGTCATCTTCCACTCTAAATTCTATAGAATTTCCATCACCATCTTCGACTGAGAGAACTGAATCAAAATATTCCTCATCAAAGTGTATATCTATCGTATCGTTTTCCTGCCACGTTTCTCTCCATCCAGCGTACTCCTCGACTTCGTAGTTTTCCGTTTTGTTGACGTGTTCATCATAACCCGATGTATTTTCATCTAGATCGTTCATCAGAATATAGTCATTTGTTAGATTCTTCCGCGTACTGTTAAGATCGTTCCAATCGTATATCTCGATTGGATCATCTTGACTGACGATTTCTTGCTCTAAAGAAGTGCTATCATTTTCTCTTGCCTCGATAACTTCTTCTATACTTTCGTCTCTTTCAACTGCTCCACTTTCTGCGGTTATAAGCACACCGCTGAAGAGTAGAGAAAAACATATCATATACACGAGCATTTTCCTCTTCATATCTAGACATCCTCTTATATGTTAAATTTTGAAAAGTACGAAAATTCACATGCCCATATGGTAAGATTTTACGATTTCTTTCAAAATAGGTTCTCTACAAAATCTTCTGTAAGAGCATTACTTGGAAGTAATATGTATCTCCCTTTTACACCAACGCCGTGGGCGTCTAGTATCACTTCAGATATCATCGCATTGTTTTCGACATTTTCTGAATAGTTCAAAAGGTTATCCAAATAGACTCCTATCATGTCATGTTCTAATTCTGGTGGTGTGTGCATTATAGGGATATTAAAATAATCTCCTAATTCAGCTAAAAAGTTCCCAAGTAGGATGTTCCCGATCTCTCTCAGGGCACTTCTTTCGTCTTCTCCCAGTTCTTCAGATTCACCGTCATTTTTGCCCAGCAGTTCTGCTGAAAGTTTAACAGCGCTTGACTCATCCATAACAAAAAGGGATATCCCACCATCTCCTTCTTTAAGCTCAGAATAGATAATGACCCCTAAGATCTCTTTTTCTATTTCTTTTTCAACCAAGTTTATCGGATTTGTATACATATTGAGTATATCTGTCTGTACCGAAGTTCCTACCATTTTGGAGATAGACTCTCCGGATTTACGTGCGGCTGTTTCAAGAATCTCTTCTAAAAGGAAGAGATTGTCCTCGTTCAGCTCTATCATGGGTCCTTCTTTTTGTTCGCTTTCCATAATTTATCTCCAGCAGAAGAGAAATAAAATGGAATTATATATGGGTTTCCCACAAATATCTATATGAAGTTACCCCTGCTTTCTATTATCGTTTATAATAATCGTACAATATTTGAAGGATGAATATCTCTTCTCTGGTCAATGATTGTCGAGCATCCTTAGGACCTATCTGCTAAAAAGAAGTCAAAATGAGGATCCCTCTTTATATAAACTCAACCAGTCGTTCTTCGGCATATAATATGGACTTCAGTTAAGACTTCCCTCATATCTTCATTGGATTTGAATCTACCCATTATTCACAGAGTTAAAATATGATGTTTACAAATTTATATAACTTTGACCATTTTTTGAATCTTAGATATACCAACACCAACTTAAAATAACCGTACTAAATAATCTATATCGATGAATAACAGGGTAATACTTGGAAAGGACAACTTCGACCTAGAAGAGTTTAGGGAAAAGATGATCTACGACGATACGGATGCAGTAGTGACCTCTATAGAGCTGGCGAGAGATAAAAGGAAAGGAATCAAATTGGAATCTGTAGAAATCGAATCTTATGGAAGTCCTACTAGAAACAGTATGGAGAAGATCAAAGACGTCGTAAGGAAGCGATTTGATATCAGTAACATAGTGATCATACAGAGAGTCGGGAAGTTCATACCTGGAGAAAACATCACGGGTATCTTGATCAGCGCGCCCGAAAGAGGGGAAGCCCTCGAAGCCCTAGCCATGGCCCTAGACATGTTTGAAACGCATGTTCCTATCAAAAAGAGAGTAACGACCGTAGATGGTAGAGAGTATTGGATCAAGAGAGCGGACGAGGTAATGAACCTATACGGTCAGGTGGCTGAAGGTATATAGATTAGTATTTTCACTTTGGGATATCTTCTGATGATTCATTCAACTTTTTTTCTACAACCTCTGTATCTGGCTCAGTCTTATCCTTTTTTTTCTCAAATTCCTCGTAATAGCTTCTCACTGCTATACCACATCCTTCACAGAATCCCGAACCATCTAAGGATACTTTCATCTTTTCTTCTCCACATTCGGGACACTCTCTGAACTTTTCAGTCACATCCGTGAATCCTGATGTAGGATCACTACTTCTTCGATCAGTAAAATTCCCTAATGCGAGGTAGAATATACCAGCAAAAGCGAGAGAGAAAAGACCTGCTAGTGCCTGACTTACCGCCACTCGATCTAACAGAGTAGCGACTATTTCTGACTCTTCACCAGTTGTAGGGATAGTAGAGTACCAATAGACAAAGATAAGGTTTACCATCACGTAGATACCAAAAAGTCCGTACATGTAATTCCTGTGCCTCTCTTCTGTTATCTCATAGATCAGAAGTAGTAGAGCAGATACGAAGATAATGCTGCTTATAGTACCTGCTATGCCAGCACTGACAGCGAGCGGTCGTACGTCAGCGGCTATGTCTTCGATCTCTCCAAGATTGGTGATAGCAGACCAGATCCTACCAAATATCACACTGATGATCAGGAGGACCCCGCCGATCTTCACTTTCGTGCGATGTGAAGAAGATATGATCGACGACCCTTTATATAGCTTGTAAGCACCAAAAACGAGAACTATGATCCCAGCGAGACTGAACAAGAGACCAAAACATGCTAGGCACAGAGAACCTTCGCCTATCTGCTCCTGTCGGATTGCAGTAGCCATACTACCTAGTGTCATCGCTGAGACGAATTCGGAGAGTCCGATCGCTGCAAGCCCGAACATCACATACTTCACTCCACTATGTGTGTCTTCATCTGCATATATGGACAATATTCATCACCCTCAAGGATTATCTCGATATGCAGATGTAATTATTTATATTTTATTGATAAATAGGTGATGAAGAATAATTATGGTAAGAAAAGGTTTTTTTGATTCAAGTCCTGACTCATTGTTTTTTCTTTCCGTATATCGCCACGGCTGCGACAGTCGCTATCAACAGAAGGATCGATGTAAATCCCGGTATGTCTATTTCCGGCATCTCGACCTCGTCTTCAGAGGGATACACATGTTCTAGTTGTTCTTTTCTACTTATCACCTGCAGTACAGGATAACCGTCCTCATCCGCGTCATCATCACCTTCATTCACGGTTTCCCAAGTATCTACGAAGTCAAAACCGTCAAGGTTATTTGGTGCGTTTCCACCTGTCATCTCTACGGTGGGTAGACCGGTTCCACCAGCGCTTGTATTCATTCCAGAAGTATCAATATCCCAGTAAGAATTGGAGACCGTAGCGTCGTTCCTTCCTATGAGTCCGCCTTCTGTTGTACCGGCCACTCCACCGGCCGCATACGAACTTTCTACAGTTCCTTCATCATTGTATCCTATCAATCCGCCTACTCGACTCCATCCACTGACTCCGCCTGTTGCGTAGGAATTCTCTACCATGCCGTCGTTACTTCCTATGAGTCCTCCCACATCGATACTTCCACTCAAATCACTTGCTGCGAATGAATTCATAACAGTTNCGTCGTTCCAACCGATGAGNCCACCTGAACTATGTCCTGTTCCATTTACATTACCAGAGGCATATGAGTTCTCTACTGTACCAGAGTTGCTTCCAACGAGACCGCCTACCAGGCTTACTCCACTGATATCTGCATCTACGAGTCCGAGGTCGGTGATTTCCGCACCATCGATAGATCCAAACAAACCTACATCATCCATCTCTGAACGGTTGATATAAAGGTCCTTTATCTGATATCCATTTCCATCAAAAGTACCGGTGAAAGGATCAGTATCGTTTCCTATCGGATACCACCCTTCATCAGTATCTATAAATTCACTATAGCCGTCTATATCCTCAGTTAGATCATCAGTGAGAACATAATCTGCACTCAGATCATCTCTTATATCCTCTAGATCGTACCAATCAGATATGGATTCAGCCTGATTTAAGCTGTGATTGTTTCCAGCACCAATTGATACTCCCACTACACTAACAAACAAAAGGGTAACTAGAACAGATACTGCCGTTTTTCTTATAGAGATCAGCTTCATTTTTACACGCCCTATAACATATATCACGCCGTTATATATAAAGATTCTTTGTAATTTTATATGTTTTCTCATCCTTATAAATTCGATACGAGCTTGACATATGCTGTATTATTACTCTTGCCGTTTCTAAGATGGTGAAGGTTTGATAGATCAAAAATAAAGTAAAAAATAGGAAAGAGGTTTTCTTCGTTTCAGATCATCCTTCATCCTTTTTTCTTGTAATAGATAGCTACGGCTACGACTGCAGCTAGTACTAGGAGTATCGTCGTAAATCCTGGGGTATCTTCTTCCTCATCCTCTTCATTCCCTACTACGTCGACCGTGACGGATTGATCTTCGACGTATTCGCCGCTCAGTGTGACCTCGTACTCGCCTTCATCTTCGAACTCGTAATCCTCTTCGATATCTAATGTTGTGCCTGGATTTATGTCCCATATATCGATCTCGTCGCCGTTAACTTCGAGTGTCACTTCACCTGTCTCGTCACCAATGTTTTCGATTTCAGCAGTTATCTCGCCTTCGTCTCCTTCCTCGATCTCTAGTTCGTTTGTTTCTCCGTCTACAGCAAGATCTTCGATCCATTGGAGATAAGGTTCATCTACAACTTCCTCGAACTCCGCCGTTATGGTGTAATCATCCAACATCTCTATGGTGGTATCGGTCGACTCCGGATCGTTCATCTCTTCTATGTCACCTGTCCACTCTACGAAGTAGTGATTATCATCTGCTGTAGCATCGAGATCGACTGATGTTCCATGATCATATTCGAACTCGTGTTCTCCTGGTTCGATTACTTCACCGCCTTCTGTCGAGTCTATCGTCAAAGTATACTCTTCGACCTCCTCTCGGAATTCAGCAGTTATGCTGTGGTCGTCTTCTATAGTTATCGTGGTCTCATAGGCTTTGGTATCATCTATCGTCTCGTTATCGCCTGTCCATTCGACGAACTCATAGTCTCCATCAGAAATAGCTTCTAGATCAACTATAGTGCCTTCATCGTACACGAACTCGTCTTCCCCTGGTTCTACTACTATACCGCCTGCTGTAGAGCCTATCGTTAGAGTGTACTCCATTATCTCCTCGAAGTGAGCCGTGATAGACTTGTCATCGTCCATCACTATGAGTATCTCCTCTTCTTCTGATTCATCTTCTAGATGATCTCCCGTCCATTCTTTGAATCTCCAATCTTCGTCGGTGTCCGCTGTTAGGGTCAAGTGTGTATATTCGTCGATCTCGAAGGTCTCTTCATCTTCCACTTCATGGTACTCACCGGCTAACTTGACGGTCACAGTTCCTTCTCCCTCTACATTCAGGTCCAATTCATATTCGAGAGTTTCCCACCAAGTGAAGAACGGATAGCCGTCGTTGACCTCGTCATCTATATTCCATATGTCCTCATCACCTTCGTCATGATT
>SL_8KL_010_SEDDRAFT_10005250_pt1 | contig 10208 bp, 5 predicted proteins | sample SodLakKL_010_SED_4_FD_11160 | JGI IMG/M metagenome (IMG submission 11160) | reverse complement strand
TTAAGTGAAAAATGCTCTAAAGTTAAGGTGACTGGCTGTTTAACCTCTATAAACAATGATGGACTTGATGATATTTCAGATGATATTGAAATAGTAGTTCCAAACGATATGCCTCTTTCAGTCAATCCTAGAAAAGATTTAGTCGGGATTATCCCTATAGCAACTGGTTGTTTAGGTAATTGTTCATATTGTATCACAAAGATCGCTAGAGGCCCTTTAAATAGTCGTGATCCAGGTGATATATCTTGTAGGTTTGAGCAACTGGTTCAATCCTCTGCATGGGAGATCCAACTCACTTGTCAAGACACAGCTTCATATGGTAAAGACATAAACAGTTCTCTCCCTGATTTGATTTACAGACTTCTAGAAATAGATCAAGATTACCGGATTAGGATAGGGATGATGAATCCAGATACTGCTATAATTATCAAAGAAGAGATCAAGGATATCTTAAATGACGATAGGATCTACAAATTCCTTCATATCCCCCTACAGTCAGGCTCAAAATCTGTTCTAAATGATATGAATAGACAGTATACACCTGAAGACTGGATAAAATTAGTAAATGAGTTCAGGAAGGAATTCCCCGATTTAACTCTCTCAACAGATGTAATCACAGGCTTCCCTGGAGAAGAAAATTATGATTTTGATAAAACAGTAGAAATTATCAGGGATGTAAAACCGGATATTATCAATGTTACTCGATTCAGTCCTAGACCTGGTACAGAAGCTATGGAAAAAACTAATAAAGTTCATTCTAGAGTCAAGAAAAAACGTTCCAAGGAATTGACTAAGCTGAGGTTTAAAATCAGCCACCAGAGAAATGAAAGATATGTAGGTAAACGTATGAATACTACTATATTAGAGGAGGGAAAGGGAGATACATTAAAGGGAAGAACGGATAACTATAAAGTCGTAGTTATAAATGAAGATGATAAATCTCTTATTGGAAAGAGGGTTGAAGCCGATATTGTCGATGCCAAAGATGTTTATCTAGAGGCTGAATTAATCAAAATAATTTAGATAAGAATTTTCTAAACTTTTTATTAGGTACACCATGGTTCTGTTGTAAGGAGTATCTACACCATGTTTGTTCCCAACACTTACGATAGCTCCGTTGATACAGTCTATTTCGGTCTTTCTTTTATTTTCAACATCTTGAAGCATACTGGATTTGTTCTCACTGGTATTCTTGGCTACCTTTACAGCTTCTTTAAATGGGTCATCCCCGGGCAATACGACTTCACACTTTGCGACTTTTACGGATTCCTCACATATGTATTCCATCAACGAAAAGAGATTCCGATCCTCAATGATCGCACCGTTTTTTAAGCTATTAAGAGCAGTAATTGGATTGATCCCAGCATTAATAATGACTTTCTTCCATATATGACCATATATGTTATCTGAAACTTTGTTCTCGATACCAGCATCATTCAAAATTTCAGAAAATTTCTTAACTTTACTTTTAAATCGTTCACCATAAGGCCCTATTATCGTTTCACCCTTACCAGCATGAATTACTTTACCATACCTTTCAAAAGTAATTCCATTTTCTGTTATACCTCCTATAACCCGATCCTTACCCACGAATTTTGAAATTATTTTTTCATTCTTTAAACCATTTTGGAGTGATACAACCATAGTCTTTTCATTCAAGTATTCATGTATATCTTTCATCACCTGATCCGTTTGAAAGGATTTAGTACAGATAATAACATAGTCCAAATCGGAAAGTAAACTCGGATTAGACGTGTACTTAATATCTGTTTTTTGTTTAGTTTTTCCACGAATCTCAACCTCATCAAGAGATAAATCTTTACGACCGAACAATATTATTTGATTTCTTTTTCCTATGGTCCCGGCAAGAAATGTTCCTAGAGACCCTGGTCCAACGATACCGATCTTCATTAGGTTAAGTAAAATCTCTTTAATAATAAATATTTTGAGTAAAATTCATCAATTCAAGACATCATCCATTTCGCTTTTTAGAAGATCTAATTGATAATCATCGAGATTTTGAGAATCTATATGTACCAATAATATTGATTCTGACATTGCAGATAGATCTTTTAAAGATTGTAAAAGATGAAGTACTTTTCTGAAATCATTATTGATTATTAAATAGTTGATGCCGCTTAGGAGGATCACACTATTTCTAGATTCAAGGAATTTTTCAATTTCTATTTTAATTTGTTCTATATTTTTTGGTCTGATTGCATTCTCTCTGTTAACATTAGATAACCATAATATAGAACAATCCTCTAGATCATATTTCTTCCGTATCTTTTCTGGATACTCCCTGGTCACACACATACCTACCATGCTGGTATCTACTATTTTTTGGAATAATTCAAAACTCTTATCGATGTTTTCATCTATAATCATGTATGTTGAACCTTTTTCGATGTTTTTAGGTAATTCTCCTGTTAATTCTCCCTTTTCATGCTCTTCTTTGACGTTTTCTTTTTCTGTCTTTTCCAAAATTTCTGTTGATTTTTTTGTCTTGATATCTTCTTTTTTTATTTCTGTTGCATGTCTTTTCTTGGAGTGGTTTATTAATCTTTCAGCCGTATCTTTTTTCATATATCTGATCTCCATCAATTTTTCAATTGATGTTTCAGCTATATCTTCAAAAGAATGATAACCCTTTTTTGTAATCCTTTCTGCGATGGATTTACCTATACCTGAAATCTTTTGTAATTCCTCGATAAATTTACTCATTTCTTCTAAACCTGATTTCAATTGTTCTTTTTTTATCTCGCCGTTTTTGAGTTTTTCACCTTTTTCTTTCATGGTTTGTACAATTCTTCTAGCTAAACTTCTTTTAAACCCTCTTATATCGGATAAATCTTTAGCAGATGCATTTTTTATTTTATCTAAAGATGTATATCCCTTTTCATACAATAGTTTAGAATGTTCTTTGCTCATACCTGGAATCGATTGATAAATTTGTAACATATTCGTTTTGTATAATGGATTTATTCCAATATCTACTAATTCACCATTTATATCCCACTCGGCCACATACTCTATTTCATCCATATCGTTATCTGATATTGTTATATCCCTGCCTCCGACGTAGTTTAATATGTCTTTTTTATGAATGCTTATAGCTTCTAAAAAGTCATCAGGGGAATTAATGAATATGTCGATTTCATCTCCATCTAAAAGATTAAATTCTTGACGCATACTCTTGATTCTTAATTTGATTTCTTTGGCGATCTGTTCATCCCATATCTCTTCTGAAATCTTATAATTAACATATATATTGAAATCATCGTATTCAATTTCAACATATCCCTCTGGCATCTCATATTTAAAGATCAACATTTCAGGCTGAATTTCAGTTTGCTGACCTTCGATACCAATAATGTATTCACCCTGCTCTATTTTTTGTTTGATCTCTTCAGCATCCCTATTTTCCAATAAAAGAGCAATCCTACTAGCCCATTGACGATATGTTTTTCCGATAGCATCCATGTTTGCTTCTACTGTTAGTACAAGTTCTTCCCATTCGTCATCTGGCTCTATAATTTCAATACTTTTGATTTTAGCTTTATTTTTTATTATATGCCTGAATTTTTCAAAATTATCAAAATTATCAAAAGTTGAGGTATCAATAACAATGTTCTGGAAGGGCCATTTAAGAGGTAACTCTATTTCTGTTTTTAAGTTGAAGATATCATTGACCACTTCGTCTACAACATTTTTCCAAAAATCAATTTTAGAATTTTTAAATTCGTCAAATTGTATTTCTTTATCTGAAGTGAAAACAGAATCGCTTTCTGGGTTTATTTCAGTGTATATCTTTTCAGATATATGAGGAACTATAGGACATAAAATTCTTGTTACACAATTCAATAAATATTCAAGAGTTAATACCACAGCAATTTTATCTACTTCATCACCTTCTTGCACCCTCCTTCTTACTAATCCTACATACCACTGGGCTACATCATTTAATATGAAATCGTCTATTAGTGAAATTAATTCATCGAATTTAAGATCGTTTAGATGTTCTTCCGAATATTTTATTATGTCTTGTAATCTTGATAATATCCATTTATCCTCTATCCTAGTATCTTCGTAAAAAGATTCTATAGATTTTTTTTCTAGCTCTTTTATGTCATTTAAACTTCCTTTTAGGTGATCATAGAAGTTGTAAATATTCCATAAAACTTTGATAATTTTGTTCGGTCTAGATAGATACTCTTTTTTAAGTTCTTTATCTTCCCATATTGGAGCGCTTTCAAGTAAAGTAAGCCTCAAAGAATCAGACCCAACCTCATTTAAATACTCTGAGATTTTTATTGTGTCTTTTATATCCCCTTGTTCAGCGACTTTTTTGATCGATTTTTCATTAAACAAAATGCTTGATAATACCATATTACCAAAGATTATTCCATCTTCATCCATAAATTTAGTGAAAGTAAGATCCCCGGGACATAACTTTTTAAAAGTTTCTTCATTTTCTGGATAACCTAATTGTGCCCATGGTGATATGGATTTGATAAAGTTATGATGAATACTCTTACCTTCCCATTTCATTTTCTCTCCACATTCTTCACAAACTATACCCAAATTTTCAATAAAATGAGGGAATATCACAAGTTTCATATTTGCTCCGGTTAAATCTTTTAGCTGATCAATTGACGAAATTATTTTTTCCTCACCACAGTCACATCTCCATATTGGAAGTTGAATACCGATCTGTTTGTCACTTGTGATTCTCCAATTATCAATGTCCTCCAAAGAGTCGTAATCCTCTAAAACAGATCCCCACTCGGGTAACCATTTGATATCATCTGACTGGCCTTTGATTTTATTTTCAATTTCTTTTGTGACCAAAATCCAATCTTCTATAGTGACAGGCTCCACTTTGAACGAGCACTGAGGACAAGATATTACTTTTTGTTCTTCAGTGTATTTATTTAGTAAATATTTTGAATTTTTTAGATCGTGTTCTATCCTTTCTCCAAGGTCTTTTATCTTTATATTTTTAACTCCTTTATATTTGATATTTTTACCGATTTTTTCTTCTTTATCAACACTATATTCTATGGAGATATCAAAATCATCGAATAATTTAACATTATTTTCAGTTAAACCAGGAGTTACTAGTTGCATATCATCTTCTTCAATTAATTCGGAGGCCAATATTTTATTAGTCATTTGTTTTTTAATCATTTTCCTATGTTTCAATAGTTCGTTGACAGGATTTATGAATTTCATATCGTGGATTTTATTACCATTGATAATATTGATTTCTTTATATTCTAGGATGCCGGCCTGTTTCATTATAGTATCTAAATTAGATTTTGAAACTATTCCCTTTTCCTCAACTCCATCAATTTCGTATGAAACCACACTGTATTTACCTTCAGGTGAAACGAATATACCTAATGGAGCAACGAGAGGAACTAGGTCAGTAGTTTTCAAAAATAAAAATCTGTTTTTCCCTCTTTCTACAGGAACCTTTAGTAAATATTCTGCCTCGATATGAGTATCTTCAATAATATTTTCTTTTGAACGATATTCATTACACTCTTTACACTTCCAAAGGTCCCTCTCCACCTTCTTAAATATTCCTTCAGCATATAATTCATTCAATGACCACCAAACTGAGTTAATGAATTCTTTATCAGATGAAAGATATTCATCCCCTTCCCATGTTTTTGCACCGGTCAAAGAATTTTGGAATCTACTTTTTAATTCCCCAGATATTTTTTTCCAGGTTTTCAAAAGATTTTCGTCTTTTTCATTTTTTATTTCATCTATTCCTCCAATTCCCAGGTGTTCTAAAAACGCTCTTTGTAAGTCATAGCAAAAAACGTTATAACCATATTCCATGTGAATATTTTTTTTATTTAAACATTGATATTTGTACCAAACATCATATAATAGATTTTTATACCAGGTTAGAGGATCTAGTTTTGTTTCTATGTTGTCTAGTATGTGTACCAAATAATAATTATCACCATCTTTCCCCGATTCTTTAATAGATTTAATGCTATTTTCCTTTTTCCAGTAACTATCGATTTTGCCTTCTAAATCCAATGGATCATATTCCTTCAAAATCTTTTTCTCCATTATATCTAACTATGGAATAATGTTCTATCTTAAATTAGTTTCCATAATTTTTGAATTTTTCGAATGAGTATATGAGAAACCTAACCCTATTAAAAACCCGAAATTATAAATATAGATTATTCGCTATTGCCCCCATAAACTCTTATCTTTAAGGTTTAAGCCCCTTAAAGTTTATGAGGAGGAAATATCATTAGCTTCGAATTCCAAAGGAAAGCCTATGTCTTAGGAAAAGAACATTCAATATCTATTTTAAGGTATCTTTATAAGGAGGGATGGACAAAAGCAAGTGATGTAGCTAAATGTTTAGATCTTCATATAGCTACTTGCACTAAATATCTAGAAGAACTACATGAGATAGATTTGCTTGAAATGAGAGAGGGAGAAGGTAAAACAGGAAAAGTAAAAGAATACAGGTTAAAGGACCCTATTATCGAACTCAATTTAAAGCTTGAAAACATTAAATCTAATACTGAGGATATTGGGGTTTATAAAGATTTATATAATTCTTTAATAAAAAGAACTGAAGGTATTTACGGGTCGATCCCTTATGATAAACATAATTTAGGCAAAGTAAAAAAAATAGATAACAAGGAAGATCTGATAAAATCGATTAGAAGGTTATTGGAATTTAACGAAAAGACAATGGGTCTCAACTCCACTAGAAAATTAGTGAAACGTTCTAAAGAGGATATTTTTGAATCTCAAATGGATATAAAAAAGATACAATCTTTTTTTGAGGGCTTGCCACCAAAATATTTTGATTTAATAAAGGAGGAATATGAATGAGCAGGATAAAATCTGGGATAAAAGGTTTAGATAATCTTATACAAGGTGGATTTCCATCTAGATCCGTTCACCTATTACAAGGTCCAACTGGCAGTGCAAAAACTCTTTTTGGTCTTCAGTTTATTCACGGTGGATTAAAAAACCAAGAATGTGGTTTATTTTTATCAATCGAAGAAAGCAGAGAAAACATGAAGAGGGCCATAAAATCCTTCGATCTTGATTGGAAGCCTTATGAAAATGGAAGATCTTACTTAATAGATTACGGTGAATTAAGAAGAGGGGATCTAGAAGATTCTGTTATTGGTTTTAAAGAACTGCAGGAATTTCTTGATAATTTCATATCTGAAAATGACATAGATAGATTAGTTATAGATTCAATAAGTGCTATATCTCTTTACTATTCATCACCAGAAAAATTAAGACGTAGTCTTTTCGAATTTTGTAGGTTTTTGAAAGAAAAGGACCTAGTGACTCTTCTGATAACTGAATCTGTAAAATCCAGACTTGGTGTAGAGGGATTCGTAACAGACTCTGTTATTAATCTGGATTATGAGGATTTTGAAGGAGAATTTAGAAGGAGTATCAAGATATACAAAATGAGATTTACTAAACATGATCCGTACAAACATCCGTTTTTGATTTTAGATGGCGGTATAGAAGTGTCCGAGGAGGAAACATTAAGGTGAAAAAAAGATGGAGATAGAACTGGGAATCGACGGATTGAGGTCAAAGATAGGCAATAATTCTTCTGTCCTATCTCTACTTCTAGAAGTTTCTCCAGGTGAACTTAGAGAACGTATAAAGACTCAATTCATATCCCAGAATTTAAAAAAAGGTATGTCAATAGTTGCCTTACTTTCAAGAGAATCTCCAGAAGACTTTTTAAAGAATTTAAGGAGTCATGGAGTGGATACAAGTGAGTGTATTAAGGAGGGGCGTCTCGTTATAGTGGACTGGTATACACATAAAAGAAAAAGAATTTTAGGTATAGAAGAAGAATCATATGTAATACGTTCAAGCAGAGATATACTAAATGCATGTATTAGCGTGAATAAAGCGTTAAACAAGATATCTGAATCTCATAACAAAATTGCATATGTCGATGTTATTAAAGAAGCTATCAATCTTTTCAGCTGGGATAAAACTAAAGATTATATAACCGACATCATGAATAAATTCCAAGAAAACGATTTTACTACTTTATATTTAATAGATGAAGGTATTGATGATTCTACCATTTCAAATATTCAACCTAATATCGATGGTGCTCTCAAAATTTTTGAGGAAAATAATACACAAAAAATGAGTTTCCAGTCTTTGGATTCTAAATTGAAAAACTTAGATCCGTTAGAATTGATAGTTGATGAAAAAAGAGTGAAAGTTAAAAAGGAAAAAAACAAAGAGGTATTAACACCCTCTATATCACTCAAAAATATTTCTAGCAAAATTTTTGGCAAGTCAAATAAAGAAAAGAGTAAAGAAAAAGGTTGGTCTGGTCGTACAAACGGATTAACAAACGGTAAGACGAATGGCAAAGTAAACGGTCGTACAAACGGATTAACAAATGGTAAGACGAATGGCAAAGTAAACGGTCGTACAAACGGATTAACAAACGGTAAGACGAATGGCAAAGTAAACGGTCGTACAAACGGATTAACAAACGGTAAGACGAATGGCAAAGTAAACGGTAAAATTAATGGGTTGGTTAATAGCCAAGAAAAGAGTACAATTAACGGTTTTATAAATGGTGATTTATCCGATAAATCTATAGATGATATTATAGTTGATACATCACTATCGAGTAAAGATGGTTTAGTTGATGGAATAGTAGGGATGGGAGGCGAACAAGATTTATATTCAGATTATATCAAAGAAGACGGAGAAAAGAGCCTACCTGCTGAAGATGGATTGGTAAATGGTCTAGTTGGTAGAGGTTTACCAAATTATGATGAAGGTATCATTAAAGACACCCTTGCATCACATAGAATGGATCTTGGTGAAGGAGGTAGCTTACCCCATCGTGGTATGCCTCCCTCTTGGTTTAAAAAAGGATTGGGAACAGTACTAATAATGATTTTCTTGCTTACAATTCCCATAATGATTAATCTTCTTTACATACCTGTGGAGGTTGATATTGAAATAGATGGGGACTTCGAAGACTGGCATGCTGTTCGTGCCTATTACGATCCTGAAAATGTAGAAGTTGAGGATACTAGTTTAGATATAAGGGAATACAGGTTGAAAGAGTCCGATGGTTATCTTTATCTATATATGCGAGCTAATGGTACATTGTTTGAAATCGATGAAGGCGTGCATTCAGTGCGTTTCTTCATCGATGTGGAAGATTATGGATATGAAATCGGAGATATAAAGGCAGATTACCTCTTTGAAGTATATGGATGGGATGAAAATATCGAAGGAACTACGCTTCAAAGATTCAATGAAAGTCGTGGATCTGATGATTGGAATGGATTCCGGAATTCTGGAGGTGGTCAAGCTATATCGGAAGGAAGTGAGTTGGAAGCAAGATTTTGGATAGGTGGTATTGCAGAAGATAAACAACCTTCAATGGTAATCCATTCAAAAAGTCCCCGTGGTTGACATCACTGCTGGAAAAGTATGGGAAGGTCTAGATTCTATTGCTACCTCTACAGAATTATTTGGACCAAAAGTAGTTGAATCTGAAGAACTAGAACCTTTATTTTCTTTTGAATCGATTTCTATATCTGAAGATGCAATAATGGAATCAATTGTTTTAGAATATAACGACTATTCTTCAGAATACATCGATAGTGTATTCATTTATGATATGCAAAATTACACTAATGGCGAATTTATCGGAGAACCAATTGCGGTATATGAAAACTTTGAGAATAATGCTACAATCGAATTGGATCTAGAATTAACTCCTAAACCTCGAGAGTTCATCGTAGCAGCGTATATTAATGATGAAGCAACTTCTAGAGAACCTATTGGACTAAGATTGGCCGATATCCTTTGTAGAGACGGATTATCTACCATTTTCCCTCCATTAATGGAAAATAAACATATAAATGAGATCCCTGAAGAACCTCGTGTTGATGGAGCATTTGCATTCTGGGATGAATATGCTTATAGAACCGATCCATTAGACGATTTGACTCCCCATGATACCTGGAATCCAAATATAGATATCAGAAGACACAGCATGTATTCACACGATGAAACTTTGTTTAAGGTGGGAGTTGAAGGTAACATGATGGGTGGTGAGGACATCCCATATCATCGGTCTAGGCCTCCTGAATTGAAAGATTCCGATGGTGATGGAATACCAGATATATACGACCCAT
>SL_8KL_010_SEDDRAFT_10005249_pt1 | contig 10209 bp, 6 predicted proteins | sample SodLakKL_010_SED_4_FD_11160 | JGI IMG/M metagenome (IMG submission 11160) | reverse complement strand
CCGGAACGACCCGAGCTCCGTATTATTCCGGATCAGGAAAAGATGTCGGCATTTGGCCTCAATGCCAATACGGTTTCCCAGGCAATCAGGTACCGTGTGGAAGGAATGACAGCCAGCCTTTACCGCGAAGACGGGGATGAATACGATGTGGTGGTTCGCCATAAGGAGGAGTTCAGGCAGTCTGTGAGTCATGTGGAAAACATCGCCGTACCGAATCCTGCAGGGCAGATGGTAAGGGTGAAAGAATTTGCAGAGGTGAAGGAGTTTTTTGCTCCACCCAACATTGAGCGAAAAAACCGGATCCGTTACCTGACAGTATCCAGCGGACTGCATGAGCGTTCACTCGGGGATGTAACTGCTGATATTCAGGCAGAGCTTGATGAAATGGATCTTCCGGACGGCGTGTTTGTTGAGTTTGGCGGGCAGATCGAAGACCAGCAGGAAGCTTTTGCGGATCTCGGACTGTTGCTGATTTTAAGTATTTTCCTGGTTTATGTGGTCATGGCCGCCCAGTTTGAATCATTCCGGACACCGTTTATTATCATGATGGCAGTGCCTTTTGCATTTTCAGGTGTAATGATCGCATTGTTCCTGACCGGTACAGAATTGTCGGTGATCTCTCTCATCGGCGGAATCATTCTGGTTGGGATTGTGGTGAAGAACTCCATTGTACTGGTTGATTTTACCAACCTGATGTCGGCCCGTGGCCTGAGTGTGGTTCAGTCGGTGATCACTGCAGGGAAATCACGTTTGCGTCCTGTGCTGATGACCACCCTGACGACCCTGCTGGCCATGATCCCCATGGTGCTTTCGAGCGGAGAGGGTGCCGAGATATGGGCCCCCATGGCCATTGCCGTGATCGGCGGTCTCACGTTCTCCACCCTGGTGACGCTGGTCTTTGTGCCGGTGGTCTATGTCCTGTTTGGTGTGCAGAAGGTTAAAAAAGAAAAGAAACAAGTTGAACAGCAATTGTGATTCAAAAAACCAGGCTTATGAAAGCAGTATTTATTGTATATAACCAGGCATTGACAGAACGGGTGGCAGAACTACTTGACCGGGCAGGGGCCAGGGGTTTTACCCAATGGCAGGATGTGACGGGGAGGGGCTCTCAAAAGGGGGAGCCGCATATGGGAACCCATACCTGGCCGGCGCTGAACACCGCGGTACTGTCAGTGGTGGATGAACACATTGCGGACAAACTGTTCCGTGGTGTGGAAGAAATCAACAAGACCGCTGAGGAGCAGGGGATCAGGGCTTTCTCCTGGAATGTGGAAGCCACTGTGTAGGGTTCTGTGGCAGTTTACGCGGCTGGAAGAAAAACCGTCCCGGCATTGTCCGGGGCGGTTTTTTGCCAGTATGTGCGGGAAATTTTGGCGACGGAACCAGATCAAAACGTTAATTTTTATATATTGTGCTCCTGTAAAAACCATACTTGCCTTATTTATCCATCTACTAACCAATCCAAAAATCCCATGAAGAATTTGTTTTTTTGCTTGTTTATTGCAGGAATGCTGGTGGCTTCCGGCTGCTCTTCTGTGAGGCCGGCTGCCGAAGCCGATCCTGCTGCCTCACAAAACGCAGGGCCCTCTGATTATGAAAAGCTGGTGGCTGATCCCGATTTTCAGGAAGAGGGGTTATTTACCATTTACCAGAAAGACAATAAGTTGTATTATGAGATCCCGTTGACTGAACTGGATCGCGACATGCTCCTGGTAAGCCGTGCAGCCTCTGCACAGCTGGGAACCGGTTACGGCGGTCAACGCCTGAACAACCAGGTGGTCCGGTGGGAAAAATCACAGGACAAGATCCTGTTTCGCTCAATGATGTATAACATCACTGCCGACTCCACAAGCAATATTTTCCGTGGTGTGCAGGCTTCATCATTTGCACCCATTATCGGATCTTATGGCATTGAAGCTTATAACGAAGATTCCACGGCGGTGGTCATTGACGTAACAGCCCTCTATTCGGCAGATGTGCCGGAAATGAACCCCCGTCGCCGCTATCAGGCCAGAAGGCTGGACAACAACAGGAGTTTTGTTGAGCGTGCCAGGGCTTTCCCTGAAAACATTGAAGTGCAAAGCGTACTTACCTATGAGGCAGATCAAGTGCCGGGTGCCTGGAACCTGAATACCATTTCTGTGAAAATGAATCACTCCATGATGCGGCTTCCGGAAGAGCCCATGATGCCCCGCCTGCACGACAGCCGCGTCGGATATTTTTCCGTGAGCACGGTTGACTTCAGCGATGATGCCCACCGGGCGGAGAGGATGCGGATGATCAACCGCTGGAGGCTGGAAAAGCAGGATCCGGATGCAGAGATATCTGATCCGGTGACGCCCATCACCTATTATGTGGACTATGCAACCCCGGAATGGCTGATCCCTTATGTGAAAAAGGGAATCGAAGACTGGCAGCCGGCCTTTGAGCACGCAGGTTTCAGCAATGCCATCATCGCCAAAAGAGCTCCCACACCGGAAGAAGACCCGGACTGGAGCCCTGAGGACATCCGGTACCCCACGGTGCGCTGGTTCCCGTCTACCACCATGAATGCCTATGGTCCCCATGTTCATGACCCCCGCAGCGGAGAGATTATCACATCGGCCATCGGCATCTACCACAACGTTCAGAATCTGTTGCGCAACTGGTACTTTGTGCAGTGCGCTGCAGCGGATGTCAGGGCGCAAACCCTTCCGCTTCCTGATGATCTGATGGGAGAACTGGTTCGTTATGTGGTGGCCCATGAAGTAGGCCATGCCATCGGTTTGCCGCACAACATGAAAGCCAGTGGTACCATGCCCACAGATAGCCTGCGCAGCCCTACCTACACCGAGAAATACGGAACCACCCACTCCATCATGGATTATGCCCGGATGAACTATGTGGCTCAGCCCGGAGACGACGCATTCATGCTACCCATCATTTCCATTTATGACAATTTCTCCATTGAATGGGGTTACACCCCTTTCCCTGAGGCTACCACTCCCCAGGAGGAACGTCCTTTCCTCAATGAAATCGCGGCCCGTCAGGAAGAAGATCCCAGGTTGCTGTTCGGGAATCTTTCGACCATTGATCCGACCCAGCAACGGGAAGCCCTGGGCGACAATCACGTGAAAAGCAGTGGCTATGGGATTGCCAACCTGGAGCGCATCATGGGCTTCATTGTGGATGCTGCCGGAGAAGAAGGTGAAGATTACAGCACCCTCCAGGAATTGTATAATAATGTGGTGCAGCAACATGGTCGCTACCTCGGACATGTGGTGACCTGGGTTGGTGGCGTACTCAGCCATCAGAAAGTGTATGGCCAGGAAGGAGTGGTCCACACCCCGGTGGAAAGATATCGCCAGGAGGAAGCCGTGCAATTCCTGGTAGATCATGCCTTTGCCACGCCTGATTACCTGCTCGACCCCGAAGTGCTTAACCTGCTTGAACCAGCCGGTTCTTCTGACAGGGTGATGGCATTGCAGCGGACCACCCTCAACCAGTTGCTGAGCGATGCCCGAATTAAGCGGATGGCTGAGCTGGAACGGAATGATACCGGTGAAACAGAAATTTATCCCGTAGATCAGATGCTTTACGATGTGAGAAAGGGAGTCTGGAGCGAACTGGATCAGACCCGTCCTGACATTGACCTGTACAGGAGAAATCTGCAGCGAAGCTGGGTGCAGGTGATCGACAATCGCCTCGACAGCAACATTTCAGGAGAAACAAGGGCGCATCTGCGTGATAACCTGCGTGGGGTGAAGGCGGACATTGAACGTCGCCAAAACAATGCAGCCAACGCACAGACCCGTATGCACCTGGCCGACATGCTGGATGAGATCAATGCCCTGCTGGAAGGTTGATTTTTGACAAGCAGTGCAGCCTCTCCGGGGTAACTGCAATTGTTCCCTGAACCACAAAGAAGCGCCCGGCAGACACAATGTTTGCCGGGCGCTTCTTTGTGTGTGCACCTTGTTTGTCTAGTGTTTTTCGCCGCTGTGATCAGAGGGCTCCTGTGCAGGATGCTGCTCCGGCGAAGGGGATTGGAGCGTCCCGGTCTGTGATCCGGGGGCGTCCTTTACGGTGGTCTCTTCCTCTCCGGCGATCTCTTCCTCTTCCGGGGATGTTTTTTCTTCCGGGGAAAAGGTTTTCTTATCGTGGGCAAAGAATTTTCTCTGGAAAATGATCATGATCAGCACGCCGATGGTAATGGCTGAATCGGCAATGTTGAAAACGGGCCTGAAAAAAATAAAGGGTTGCCCGCCCCAGTTCGGGATCCATTCGGGAATGTTGCCCCTGATGACCGGGAAATAGAGCATGTCAACCACTTTCCCGTGCAGAAAAGCCCCATAGCCACCTTTTTCAGGAAATAATGAGGCCACCTGGTTGAAATGGCTCTCACTGAATATCATACCATAAAATGCACTGTCAATGATGTTGCCGATGGCCCCTGCCATGATCAGGGAGATACAGGCAATCAGGCCCGACGGGGCTCCTTTTCTGATGAGCCTGAAAATGTACCATCCGATGGCAATTACGGCCACGATGCGAAGCAGACTGAGAAAAAGCTTTCCGTATTCTCCGGAGAATTCAAGACCAAAAGCCATTCCGTAATTCTCGGTGAAATGGATCTGGAACCAATCACCGAAAACCGGAATACTCTGACCCAGTGTCATATTGAGCTTGACCAGGATCTTGCTGATCTGGTCGATCAATAGAATGCCGGGAATTATAATCCAGGGGATGTGCCTTTTCTCCAAACCGGTAACGTTGGGGCGATTATCAGGTTTCGTTGGGTTTTCTGTTCAGCTTGGCTTCGATGCTCATGGTTGCATGAGGAACGCTTCTGAGTCTTTCCTTGGATATAAGCTTTCCGGTAACCCTGCAAATGCCGTAGGTTTTATTTTCGATGCGAATAAGGGCATTTTCAAGGTCACGAATGAACTTTTCCTGCCGTGCTGCCAGCTGTCCGTTTTCTTCCTTGGACAGCACCTGGGATCCTTCTTCCAGAATTTTGAATGAAGGGGAGGTATCATTTGTGTCGTTGGCGTTCTGGGTTGTATATGCTTCGGTCAGCAACTTCAGCCCGGCCCTGGCTTCTTTCAGCTTCTTTTCGATGATTTCGCGGAACTCCTTGAGTTCCTCGTCCGAATACCTTGTTTTTTCGCGTTTGGTTTCCATAACACTCGGTATTTTTATGTTGATTTTTGATTATTCTTGTTGATGGATACGTTCGTCCGGATATTCTCAGCCAGATCAACGGCTACTTTTTGTTCATCTTTTATCTGATCTGTATAGCATAATTGTACAGCAAGTGTCTCCGAACAAATATACTCATTATTGTTCAAAACCGCATCTGTAATATCCGGATGCTTTTCCACTTCCAGGTTGATTTTGTCCGTAACCTCAAGGCCCATGTCTTTGCGAAGGTTCTGGATCCGGTTCACCAGCTCGCGGGAGATTCCCTCGTTGCGCAGGGCTTGTGTAATGGTCACATCCAGGGCAACGGTCACGCTGCCGTCATTGGCCACCAGCCAGCCGGGAATATCTTCAGAAAAGATTTCCACGTCATCCAGGGTAATTTCCGCTTTTTCACCTTGAATATCAAGGGTTGCACCGCCCTGCTTCTCCATTTGCTGAATATCATCCTGGGTGAAATTATTGATGGCTGCTGCAATTTGCTTCATCATTTTGCCATACCTGGGTCCGAGAGCCTTAAAATTGGGTTTGATCTTTTTCACAAGCACCCCGGCTGTATCTTCCAGATATTCAAGTTCTTTTACATTGACCTCAGACAAAATAAGGTTCTCCACATCCTGCAATTGCTGCCTGAATTTGTTGTCAAGCACTGGCACCATGATTTTTTGCAGGGGCTGCCGAACCCGGATCTGCACCTTTTTGCGCAGGGCCAGAACCATCGAAGAGATTTTTTGTGCCAGCTGCATTCTTTCTTCCAGGGGAATGTCAATCATTGATTCATCCGCTTTCGGAAAGTCCGTGAGGTGGACAGAATCCGCGCTTCGCCGGCCTGATACGTTGTTTAGGTCAGTAAACAACCTTTCAGCAAAGAAGGGTGCGATGGGTGCCGAAATCATGGCCAGGCTTTCCAGGCAGCGGTACAGGGTCTGATAGGCAGAAATTTTGTCACTGGTATAATTGCCTTTCCAGAATCTGCGGCGGCACAGGCGCACATACCAGTTGCTAAGGTGCTCGTCAACAAAGTCCTGGATCATCCTGGCGGCCCGTGTGGGTTCGAAATCTGCATAAGATTCGTCCGTTTTTCTGATCAGGGAGTTGAGCTCGGAAAGAATCCAGCGGTCAATCTCAGGGCGATTTTCCAGTGGTACTTCCTCTTCGCTGTAAGTAAATCCGTCGATGTTTGCGTAAAGTGCGAAAAAAGCATACGTGTTGTAGAGGGTTCCAAAAAACTTTCGCCTGATCTCTTCCACCCCTTCCAGGTCGAATTTGAGGTTGTCCCACGGTTGGGCATTGGAGATCATATACCAGCGCGTGGCATCCGGTCCGAATGACTCAATGGTTTTGAAAGGGTCAATGGCATTGCCCAGCCGTTTCGACATCTTGTTCCCTGCCTTGTCGAGTACCAGTCCGTTGGATACAACGGTTTTGAATGATACGGAGTCTGAGATCATGGTGGCAATGGCGTGCAGGGTGAAAAACCACCCCCGGGTCTGATCCACGCCCTCCGCGATAAAGTCGGCCGGGAAATTGGCCTCAAAAGCCTCTTTGTTCTCAAACGGGTAATGGTATTGGGCATAGGGCATGGCTCCGCTGTCGAACCATACATCGATCAGATCCGTTTCCCTGTACATTTTTTTCCCTGACGGGGAAACCAGTATAATATCATCCACAAAGGGACGATGAAGATCAAATTTGTTATAGTTTTCCTCCGACATGTTGTCAGGATTGAAATCCTTCAGCGGGTTGTCTTTCATGAACCCGGCTTCCACAGCCTGGTCAATGGCCTCCTTCAATTGTGCCGCTGACCCGATGCAGATTTGCTCCTCATGGTCTTCCGTGGCCCAGATGGGCAGTGGCACACCCCAGTAACGGGAACGGCTGAGGTTCCAGTCCTGCAGGTTTTCGAGCCAGTTGGAAAAACGCCCGGTGCCTGTGCTTTCGGGCTTCCATCTGATGGTGGAATTCAGTCCGATCAGGCGATCCTTTACGGCTGTGGTACGGATGAACCAGCTGTCGAGCGGATAGTACAGGATGGGCTTGTCGGTACGCCAGCAATGGGGGTAGGAGTGTTCGTATTTTTCTGCCCTGAATGCCCTGTTTTCTTTTTTGAGTTTGATGATGATGTCCACATCCACCGGCCGCTCTTCTTTGGGGTCATTTTCGCCGGCATACTCGGGCTTGACGTAGCGACCGGCAAATTCTCCCATTTCCTCCACAAAGCGGCCTTTTTTGTCAACCATGGTGAGCGAACCGAGGCCGTACTCCTTGCCGATTTTGAAGTCGTCGGCTCCGAAACTTGGTGCAATGTGAACGATCCCTGTACCTTCTTCTGTGGTCACGAAATCGCCAAGCATTACACGGAAGGAATCACCGGTTTCCGGTTGGGCATAGGGTAGCAGCTGCTCATACCTGATGTTTTCGAACTGTTCACCCCTGTATGTTCCCACCACCTTATAGGGGATTTTCTTGTCGCCCTCCTTGTAATCATCCAGATCCATCCCGGCATTTTTCGGATTGAAGAAATTTTCCATCAGTTCTTTGGCCAGTAAAACGGTGATCGGGGTGTGGGTATAGGCATTGTAGGTGCGTACCTTCACGTAATCGATTTTGCCCCCTACGGCCAAACCGGTGTTGCTGGGCAGGGTCCAGGGTGTGGTGGTCCAGGCCAGCAGGAATACCTCATCTTCGCCCTGGTCAAAGAGAAACTCCGAGGTACTGTTGCGCACCACCTTGAACTGGGCCGTCAGGGAATTGTCTTTGACATTGCGGTAACAGCCGGGCTGGTTCAGTTCGTGGGTGCTGAGCCCTGTTCCTGCAGCAGGAGAATAAGGCTGTATGCTATATCCTTTGTACAGCAATCCTTTTTCGTGCAGTTTGCTCAACAGGTGCCAGACTGTTTCGATGTATTTGTTTTCGAAGGTGATGTAGGGATCACTGAGATCAACCCAGTAGCCCATCAGGCGGGTCAGTTCATCCCAGGTGTCCTTGTATTTCATTACGTCCTTGCGGCACGCCTTGTTGTAGTCTTCAATGGAAATGGTTTTTCCGATGTCTTCCTTGGTAATGCCAAGCAATTTCTCCACGCCAATTTCTACCGGGAGTCCATGGGTGTCCCATCCGGCTTTGCGGTTCACATAATAGCCCTTTTGGGTGCGGTAACGGCAGAAGATGTCTTTGATGGCCCTTGCCATAACATGGTGTATGCCGGGAAGCCCGTTGGCGGAGGGAGGGCCTTCGTAGAAAACCCATGGTTGCGCATCCTTGCGGATCCTGAGGCTTTTTTCAAAGGTGTTGTGTTCTTCCCAGAAAGCACGGACTTCTTTACCGATGCGTGGCAGGTCCAGTGATTTGTATTCGGTGTATTTTGGCATGTTGAAAACAAGTTTCGTTTCCCTTTGTGTTTCAGGGAAATAATTTGATTTTAAAGCCGCAAAATTATAAAAAATATTCGTAAGAAGGGCATCCCAAAACCAAGTTCACCCCCGCGGAATGTAAAAAAATTCCTGCGGAGGTGAAGAAACAAGCGGGTTTGTAGCCGTGCCTTATCTGGGGACGATCCTGAAAAACAAGCCCGGGCTTTCGGTAAGTACATATAAGTAGCCGTCCGGCCCCTGTTCAACAGTCCTGAACCGGGCCATCCCTTCCAGCAGTTTTTCAGTGTGCACCACGGTGGTGTCGCTGAACACAACCCTGTGGATGTGATGATTTGCAAGGGCTGCTACCATCATATTTCCTTCCCAGCCCTGGTAAAGGTCGCTGTCCACAAAATCCATCCCGCATGGAGCAATGGATGGGGTCCAGTGAAGAATGGGATCAATCATTCCGGGTTTGGTTGTGTCCGGGGTAATGACGGTACCGTCGTAATTGACGCCATGGGTTACCTCGGGCCACCCGTAGTTCCCTCCTTTGTGGATACGGTTAATTTCATCACCTCCTTTGGGGCCGTGTTCAACCGCCCACAATTCCCTTGTTTCCGGATGAAGCTTCATTCCCTGGATGTTCCGGTGTCCGTAAGACCATATTTCAGGAAGCCCTTCTTCCTCTCCGGCAAATGGATTGTCCTGGGGTACGGATCCATCATCGTACAATCGGATAATGGCACCGTTATGGCTGGACAGATCCTGAGAGGTCTGCATCACGCCGCGGTCGCCCAGTGTGGTGTACAGGTAGCCGTGATCATCGAAAACGATACGGCTGCCAAAATGATGTCCGGCCCCTGTGTGTGGCCTGGCATGAAAGATGACCTCGGTATCCTGAAGCTCATTGCCGGTCAGCCGACCCCGTGCAATGGCTGTGCTGCCCCCGTCATCTCCCTGTTTTGCGAATGCCAGGTATATCATCTGATTGTTTTCATAATCGGGGTGGAGCTCCACATCCAGCAACCCCCCCTGGCCTCTGACCCATATCTCCGGAAGCCCCGAAACAGGGGAGTCCGACAATTGCCCGTCTTCCCAGATACTCAGCCTGCCAGGGCGTTCGGCGATCAGAATTCTTCCGTCCGGAAGGAATGCCATCCCCCATGGGTGGTCAAGGCCGGTCGCCAGGGTATCAACCTCAAAATTGATCTCTTCAGAGGATATGTAAGTGGATGTTTGGGTGGAATTGCTGTTGGAGCAGCCAAACCAGAAGGTAGCGATCAGTAAAAAAAGCAATGATTTCATAAGGTTTTTTTTTGGGTTTCATTTAAAGGTACAAAAAAATCCTGTATTTCATTTTGCTGAAAACATGGAGGTTAGATCAATCCAACACCAAATGCATATATAAAAGCAATTAAAATGTATAAAAAAAATGTTTGTTGGTATGATTTATTGCTATATTTGGCCATATATAAATATTGGTTCAATGAGAATATATTTCAATAATTCAGTTTGCAAGAAATGTCCTTACAGTGAGTTTCCCATATGTCATTACAAAGAAACATTTTATAAGATGGTGCCCCGGCGCAAAAGCCGTTTGAAGCTGATCCATAAGTGTCAGTATTACAGAAAAATATTCCGCAAGGGGCAGTTGGTGCTTGTTGACGTGGAT
>SL_8KL_010_SEDDRAFT_10005248_pt1 | contig 10210 bp, 7 predicted proteins | sample SodLakKL_010_SED_4_FD_11160 | JGI IMG/M metagenome (IMG submission 11160) | reverse complement strand
TAGATGAAGTTATAGGGCATATGCGGGAAAAGGTGACAATCCCGGAAGGTAAATTGATGGTTGAAAGATCAAGTGATAAAACTGTGCCCGCGGACTATAAACCTTACGATGAAAAAGGTATAACTCCGCTGGTACCTTTTGGTTTCGGCCACTATTACCATGTGACCGGGCTGTTCCATGATCAGTATGGATTCCCAACAGGTGATCCGACTCAGGTGGAAAGAGCCCTGGATCGAATCCATGAAAAACTTGAAAAATACAGGGATGAAATTGTGTTAACCAACTATATCGGCCATAAAGAACCGCGGGTAGCTATTGTAACCTATGGCTGCACGGTTCGTTCTGCGCGGGCGGTAGTGAAGAAAGCTTACTGGCAAAATCGTATGCCGGTGGGATTGCTAAGCCTGCAAACAGTTTGGCCTTTCCCGGCTAAAGAAGTCGAGGAACTGGCTAAACAGGCCGATGTAATTATTGTCCCTGAAATGAATATGGGTCAACTTGTTGGCGAAGTAGAACGTTATGCCGGCAGTGAGGCTAAAGTTGTTCCTTTAAACCGTTATGATGGCGAAATGATCAGTCCTGATCAAATTTCAGAAGAAGTCGGGAGGTGGCTGTAATGGAACAGCTTACCCAGGATTTTTTGCGAACCAAAAAACTACCGCATATCTGGTGTCCAGGTTGTGGAAATGGCATTGTCACAGCAGCACTGGTCAGGGCCATTGAGCGAACAGGTTTTGATCAGAAAGATGTGGTTATTGTTTCAGGTATTGGCTGTTCTTCCAGGGCAGCTGGGTACCTTAATTTTAATACCCTGCATACTACTCACGGCAGGGCCCTGGCTTTTGCGACCGGTTTGAAAATGGCCCGCCCCGAATTAAAGCTTTTTGTTATTATGGGTGATGGTGACTGCAGTGCTATCGGCGGCAACCACTTTATCCATTCCGCGAGGAGGAATCTTGATTTAAATGCAATAGTTGTTAATAACCATATTTACGGCATGACCGGCGGACAGCATTCACCGCTGACCCCTACCGGCAAGAGAGCGACCACTGCTCCCCGGGGTACCCTGGAGCCTTCATTCGATATCCTGGAGCTGGCCAGGGGCGCAGGGGCAACTTTTGGGGCCAAAGGTACTGCTGCCCACCCTCGGCAGCTGGAACAGTTGATTCAAAGGGCCGCCAATCACAAAGGTTTTTCCGTTGTAGAAGCTTTGTCAACCTGTCCGATTGCTTACGGTCGGAGGAATAAACTGGGCGGAGCAGTTGATATGTTAAAAGAAATGAAAGAGAGCAGCATTTCGGTTGAACGTGCTGCCAAGAAGGATGAAGCTGAATTAGAAGGTAAAACCTTAACCGGCGTCCTTTATTCTATCGATGCTCCGGAATATTCAGAGGAGTATTACAAATCGATTGGCAAAGAAATCGGTTAGAAAGCGGGGAATTTACTTTGGGAAACAGACAGGAAATATTGCTAACAGGAGCCGGTGGGCAGGGTTTGATACTTGCTGCAATAGTCATGGCTGCAGCAGCGGTAAATGATAACAAAAATGTGGTTCAGACACAGTCGTACGGCCCCGAAGCCCGGGGAGGAGCCAGTATGGCCGGGGTAATTATCGATGTTGATACTATCGAGTATCCTAAAGTAACCAAACCTACCGTTCTGCTCTGTATGAACCAGGTTTCATTTAACAAGTATCTACCTAAAGTTGAGCCCAGCTGTGTCATTATAGCTGACTCAACCTTTGTCAGCGGTACATACAGCGATGACTACAAGGTTCAGTTGTTTCCTATAACCAAATCGGCCAGGGAAATAATTAAGAAAGAAGTTGTTGCCAACATGCTGGCGCTGGGTGTGATTAATGCCGCAACAAATTTAATTGACCGGCAAATTTTTAAAGACAGTATCTTTCAGATGGCGCCCAAGGGTAGCGGCGAGTTAAACCAGGAGGCTTTTGACCTGGGTTATAAACTTTTTGAAGAAGGTGCCGGGCAGGGGATAAATCTTTCTGCAGAAAGCAATAAATAGGCATTAACGCCAAATCAACCAGATTGCCTACATTTTTAATAAATTTTAAAGATTTTTATTCCGTGGCCTGCTTTTTAGGGGGCCTTTTTTTCTGTCCGGTGTGTTCTTTTAATTCTGCCTTGTATTTAAAAGAATGGAGCAGTATAATTATTTAGTGTGAGTTAAGGAGAAATTTTCGCTATCATAAATGTTTTATTTTTATTGTTGTAATGAGGTGACCAGATGTCTGAAACTACGCTTCCTCCTGTTTATGAACCTGCTGAGGTAGAAGCCAGCAGGTACCAATTCTGGCTGGATGGTGAATATTTTAAAGCTAAACGGAACTTTGATAAGACACCCTATACCATAGTTATACCTCCGCCAAATGTAACCGGGTCTTTGCATATGGGGCATGCTCTTAACAATACGATCCAGGATATTCTGATCCGCTGGAAGCGAATGCAGGGCTATGATACCCTCTGGCTGCCGGGTTGTGATCATGCCGGGATTGCTACTCAGAACGTAGTGGAGAAACATCTGGCAGAAGAAGGTAAAAGCGCTGCTGAGATGGGGCGCGAAGCATTTTTAGAGAAAGTCTGGGACTGGAAAGACACCTACCATGCCCGGATTACCCGGCAGCTTTACCGCTTAGGAGTTTCCTGCGATTGGTCTCGCGAACGGTTTACCATGGACGAAGGTTGCTCCAGGGCAGTGCGGAAAGTTTTCGTTGATCTATTCAGAAAAGGGCTGATTTACCGCGGTGACTATATGATTAACTGGTGTCCACGCTGCCACACTGCCCTTTCTGATATTGAAGTTGAGCATGAAGACGAGACATCATCGATTACCCATATCCGGTACCCTTTAAGTGACGGTTCAGCCTCGATTACAGTAGCGACTACCCGCCCGGAAACAATGCTCGGTGATAGCGGAGTGGCTGTTCACCCCAAGGATGAACGTTATGCCTCACTGGTCGGCAAAAAAGTTACCCTTCCTCTTTTAAATAAAGAAATTCCTATTGTGGCAGATGATTATGTTGATCCCGAATTCGGCAGCGGTGCCGTTAAGGTTACCCCAGGTCATGATCCAAACGACTTTGCTATCGGGCAGCGCCACAATCTCCAGATAATCAAGGCTATCGATGAAGATGCAAAGATGACTGAGGCAACCGGTCCTTATCAGGGTATGGATCGATATGATTGCCGTAAGCAGGTGGTTGAAGACTTAAAAGCTCTAGACCTGATAGAAAAAATTGAAGATCATGAACATGCCCTGGGGCGCTGTCAGCGCTGCCATGTCGTAGTTGAACCGCTTATATCCAGGCAGTGGTTTGTTAAAATGAAGCCTTTGGCTGAACCGGCCCTGGAAGCAGTGAAGGATGGTCGAACAGGCTTTGTTCCGCCAAGGTTCGCCCGTACCTATAACAACTGGCTTGAAAATATTCATGACTGGTGTATTTCAAGGCAGATTTGGTGGGGGCATCGTATCCCGGCCTGGTATTGCGAATGCGGCGAAGTGATTGTCAGCTATACCGAACCGACTATCTGTCCTTCCTGTGGAGGGAGTAAATTGGAACAGGATTCCGATGTCCTGGACACCTGGTTTAGTTCTGCACTGTGGCCTTTTTCTACACTGGGCTGGCCGGAAAGAACACCTGATTTGGAACATTTCTACCCCACTTCTGTCCTGGTGACTGCTTATGATATTATCTACTTCTGGGTAGCCCGGATGATGTTTATGGGGCTTGAATTTATGAAGGAAGTGCCGTTCCATACTGTTTACATTACGGGGCTTGTTCGTGATCCGCTCGGTCGCAAAATGAGCAAATCACTGGGCAATGGTATTGATCCGCTTGAAGTAATCGATAACTATGGGGCCGATACCCTGCGTTTTACCCTGGTTACCGGGCAGGCACCGGGTAATGACCAGCGTTTCAGGCAGGAAGGAGTAGAATCCGGAAGAAATTTCGCCAATAAAATCTGGAATGCTTCCCGTTTTGTTTTGATGAACTTAACTGACCAGGATGAGGAAGAGCCTTCATTTACTCCTTTCGATTCCGATAATATCCCGGACAACCTGGACAGGGCCGACCGCTGGATACTGCACCGCTACAATGAGACAGTCCAAAAAACAACAATGCTTTTAGATAAATATGAGCTGGGTGAAGCAGCTCGTCAGGTCTACGAATTCCTCTGGAATGATTTCTGTGATTGGTACGTTGAAATAAGCAAGCACTATCTCTACCTTAAAGACGAGGGTGAGCAGGCAGAATATGACCGAAAACAGACCCGCAGCCTGCTGGTTTACATCCTTGATGGAGTAATGCGCCTGCTGCACCCCTTTATGCCCTTTATATCTGAAGAAATTTGGCAGCAGCTTCCTCACCGCAATGAAGAAGCACTTGTTGTTGCCGCCTGGCCTCAGGGTAATAGCAATTTGAACTTTCCTGAGGCCGCAGGAGATATGTCTGCCTTACAGGAAGTGGCCAGGGCTATCAGGAACCTGCGCAGCCAGGTTCAAATCCCACCGGGCAAGAAAACAGCGATACTGATCAAGGCCGAAGGACACATTGCTGCCTGCCTGGAGCAGGAGCGTCATCATCTTGGCAAGCTTGCTTTTGCGGAGCCTTTAACCATTAAAAATGAAATTGAGAAGCCCAAACAGGCTCTTGCTGCCATTATCGGTGACGGAGTTGAAGTGTACCTGCCCCTGGAAGGGGTAGTTGATTTGGAAGCGGAAACGGCAAGGCTTGAGAAAGAGCTTGCTGAACTGTTGAAGGAAATTAAAAAAACGGAGGGCAAGCTTAGCAATAGAGACTTCAGATCCAAAGCTCCAAAAGAGGTTATCGCCAAGGAAAAAACACGCCGCGAAGAACAGGAAAGTCGCCTGGTCAGATTAAAACAGCGACTGGAGGAGTTAAGGCAGGCAGATGAATAAAGACAAAAACTACCATGAAGCGCTGGAATGGATCCATGGTCTGGGCCGTTTTGGAATTAAACCGGGTTTAAGTAGGATAACAGCTTTACTGGAGCTCCTGGGTAATCCCCACAGCAAAGTTCGCTTTGTTCACCTGGCCGGGACAAATGGCAAGGGTTCTACCGCAGTTATGCTTGCTTCAATTTTGCGGGAGGCCGGTTATCGGGTCGGACTTTACACTTCACCTTATCTTCTTTCCTTTACCAACAGGATGGCTGTAAATGGTGAAGACATTAAAAGGGACGATTTGGTTGAGCTTGTTGACCAGGTCAGGCCGCTTGTAGAAAAGATTAATAAAGATCCAGAGCTTGGCGTAATGACTGAGTTTGAAGTGGTTACTACTCTTGCCCTGACCTATTTCTCAAAAACAAACCTTGACCTTGTAGTTTTGGAAACAGGTCTGGGGGGCAGACTTGATGCGACCAATGTTGTTGATCCCCTTTTAAGTATAATCACCAATGTCAGTCTTGAGCACACTGATGTACTGGGGGACACAGTTGAAAAAATTGCTGCAGAAAAGGCAGGCATTATCAAGCAGAACAGGCCGCTCTTAACAGCTGCCGAAGACCCGCGGGTCCTGAAAATCATTGAAGAAAAATGTCTCCAGCATAATTCCGGGTTTTACCGGGTTTACTCTCCAATTGACGGCGAAGAAGCTGGGCTGGCCCATAAACCGGGAGCTGAACTACAAGAGATCAGTCCGGAAGGCCAGTATTTCCGTTACACAGGCAGTATTTTTAGTTATGAGCGAATCTTTATTCCCCTGCGCGGCACTTACCAGGTTACCAATGCTGCTACCGCCCTTGCGGCCCTGGAACTACTCGAAAATGAAGGCTTTACAGTAAGTGAATCAGAACTGCGCAGCGGCCTCGAAAAGACAGAATGGCCTGGAAGATTGGAACTTCTCAGTAAAAATCCCTACTTGATCATGGATGGAGCGCATAACCCGGCAGCGATAGAAAACCTTGCCCGCTCTTTGCCGGATTATTTTAAGTACAGTCAGTTAATCCTTTTAATAGGCATGATGGCTGACAAAGATATTCCTGCCATGTTAAAAAAGATCCTGCCACTGGCAGACAAGGTGGTTTTTAGCAGGCCTGTCCTTCCCAGGGCAGCAGATCCCCGGAAACTTGCTTCTGTTGCAACCGGGCAATTAGAATTTGAAAAAGAACACTATGTAGTCATTGAGAATGGCGCAGCATTGGAGAAAGCTCTCGAGTTGGCCGGGCCGGAAGACGCCATCCTGGTAACCGGTTCACTTTATATTGTCAGTGATGTTCGTGCTTACTGGCAGAGCAGGGATTTTAGGAAGGTATAAATGTTCTGACATGGTCTTGTCGCTTTTAAAAAACGCAGTAATATGCAGGACTTTAAAGAGATTTCGCGAAAGGATAGTAGGTATTTGTTTATTACGTTCAATTAATTTTCAATTAATTATAGAAAGGGTGAACATAAAATAATGAGCAGCACCGTCTTCAAAGGGGGCATTCATCCCGATTATTATAAGGAGTTAACTGCAGAGATGGCAGTTGGCGAGATGAAAGTTCCCGAAAAAGTGGTTATTCCACTTCAGCAGCATATTGGTGCTCCCTGTGAACCGTTAGAGTCGATTGAAGTCGGCACTGAAGTAAAGAAAGGTCAGAAAATCGCTGAAAGCAGCGGGTTTGTTTCTGCGCCAATTCACGCCAGTGTCTCCGGTAAGGTTGCCGCCATCGGGCCCTATAACCATCCCCTGGGCCGCCCCGTTGAGGCAATAACTATCGAATCTGACGGCGAGGACAAGTGGGATGAGAATATTAAAGCTCCGGAAAGTCACGATAAGTTACGTCCTGAAGATATACGTGAAATTGTTCGCGAGGCCGGTATAGTCGGGCTCGGTGGGGCAACTTTTCCGGCTCATGTTAAGCTTTCTCCTCCTGAAGGGAAGAAGATTGATGTCGTTGTTATTAACGGGGCTGAGTGTGAGCCATATCTTACTGCTGATTACCGCGTTATGCTGGAGCAGCCAGAGAAGATTGTTTTTGGTTTAAAAATGATGATCAAAGCTCTTGGTGCCGAGAAAGGCATTATCGGTATCGAGGATAACAAGGCTGATGCTATTAAGCTGATGGAGGAAGCCATTGCGGAAGAGGATAGCTTGAGCGTTGAAAAACTACCTACCAAGTATCCCCAGGGCGCTGAAAAAATGCTAATACAGGTTACTACAGGACGTGTGGTTCCCGCCGGTGGCTTGCCGCTGGAAGTCGGAGTGGTAAATCACAATGTCGGAACAGCAATTGCCATTACAGATGCTGTCCGTGAGGGCAAGCCCCTGATTGAGAGGGTTGTCACGGTGACCGGTGCAGGTATTACCAACCCTGATAACCTTATGGTCCGGGTTGGTACCCTGGTCAGTGAAGTAGTTGAACACTGTGGCGGTCTTAAGGAGAACACCCGGAAATTGATAATTGGCGGACCGATGATGGGCCTGGCCCAGCCGAACCCCGATGTTCCTGTCATCAAGGGAACTTCAGGTATCCTCGCCTTGACTGATCAGGATGTGCACCTGGCAGAAAGCAGCCCATGTATCCGCTGCGCAAAGTGCGTTGATGCCTGTCCTGTTCAGCTTATGCCTACATCAATCGCCCAGGCCGCAGAGTTTGAAAAATTTGACTGGGCCGAAAAGCTGCATGCGGCAGATTGTTTTGAGTGCGGCTGTTGTGCTTATGTCTGCCCGTCTAAAATACCTTTAACCCAGTGGATTAGAATTGCTAAAGCAGAAATTGCCAAAGCGAAAAAATAGCAGGTTTTTTGTAAGGGAGGGAAGTGATGGTAATGGATAAAAATTTAGTTGTTTCATCTTCTCCGCATATACGAACGATGGAGTCTATCCAGAGCGTTATGACAGATGTCCTTATAGCTCTTTTCCCGGCCGCTTTAATGGCCGTATTGCTTTTTGGTTACCAGGCTTTAATTACCATGGTTCTTTCAGTAGTAACAGCAATGGTGGTAGAAGCCCTGTGGTTGCGTAAAAAGAATTTATATAATGATGGTAGTGCCGCGGTGACCGGGCTGCTTTTTGCCATGGTTATACCTCCGTCACCACCCTGGTGGCTGGTGGTTGTTGGTTCTGCTTCGGCAATTATTATCGGCAAACAGGTTTTTGGTGGAATTGGCTATAATATATTTAACCCGGCCCTTGTCGGCCGCGGTGTTGTCCTGATTTCCTGGGGCGGTTATATGGCCGGCAATATTTGGTCACCGCCTCAGCCTTTTGCTTTCGGAGCCGATGTATCGGCGGTTACCGGGGCAACAGCCCTGGCATCCGAAGCTGATGCTGTGAATTATAGCTTAACTCAACTTTTTATCGGCACTGTTCCCGGTTCGCTGGGAGAAACTTCAGCCCTGGCCCTGCTATTAGGTGGAGCCTGGCTTTACTATAGGGGCCATATTGATATTCGTGTTCCTGTCGGTTTTATTGGAACAGTGTTTATCATGGGAGCCCTTTTTGACGGTGGCTTTTATTCTACACACCTGACGACCGGCTTGTTTCATGTGCTGGCCGGCGGAGTCATGATCGGAGCCCTTTTCATGGCAACCGATATGACTACCACTCCGGTTACGCCAACCGGCAAGTTAATTTTTGGTGTCGGTTGTGGTTTAATTACGATGTTAATTCGATTATGGGGTGCATTACCCGAGGGTGTGACTTATGCTATTTTGCTAATGAACTCCGTCACCCCGATTATAGATAACTTTACAGTACCGAGACAGTTCGGGGGGGTGAAGAAAAGTGCGTAATATTATCAAATTATCGCTAACCCTGGCTTTAGTTGGTATTATTTCAGCTGCTCTCTTGACGGCAATGCATAATGTAACTGATCCGATTATTGTTGAGCGAAGAGAAGCGGATTACCGGGAGGCTCTTGAGAGCTTTTTCCCCGGCTTCGAAGAGTTTGAAAGTGATGAACTCGATGAAGGTCAGTTCGACCTGATTTATGACCAGGACGGTGAACTGATGGGGATTATGGCTACTGTCATCGCCATGGGTTATGATGGTGAAATACGTTTTAACCTTGCTGTAGACGAAACCGGCGAAATTATCGGGGTAAGAGTAGTTGCCCACACAGAAACTCCCGGTATCGGTGACGTTATCGAGCGGGATTCCTTCAAGGAACAGTTTATCGGGAAAAGCCACGAAGACCCAATTACTGCAAGTGAAGATGTTGATATAATCAGTGGTTCAACTGTCAGTACCGTAGCGATGATTAACTCAATCCGCCAGACGACTGAAGTTATAGCTCAAAACTATCTGGGAGTGGAAGTTGTTGAAGTAGATCTGGCTGAAGTTCCTGACGGCACCTACCAGGGAACAGCCCAGGGCTTTATAGGCCCGATTGTTGTTGAGGTTGAAATGGCTGGCGGTGAAATTGTCAATATTGAAGTACTGGAACAGGAAGAAACGGCAACCTATTTTGTCGAGGCTTATCCCCTGATTCCGGAAAGGATTATTGAGGAACAATCACTTGATGTTGATACCCAGACTGGAGCAACGGCCAGCGCAGAAGCTATTGTTAATGCTGTTGAGAATGCCCTGCTCGAAGCTCTTGGGGAGGATGTTGAAGAACCGGTTGAAGAAGAGCCCGTAGAACCAGAACCGGTAGATGTAGATCTGAACGAAGTGCCTGATGGTACTTACGAAGGCAGCGCTGAAGGTTTCATGGGTCCGATTGTAGTGGAAGTTGAGGTAGCAGGCGGTGAAATTGTCAGCATTGAAGTACTTGATCATGAAGAGACACCCGAATATTTCAGGGAAGCAAATCCCCTGATTCCGGAGAGAATCATGGAGGAACAGCACTTTGATATTGATACCCAGACCGGGGCGACAGCCAGCGCGGAAGGGATTCTCAATGCTGTTCTAAATGCCCTGTCCGGTGCCATCGATAACGACGGCGGAGGTGAAGATAACTAATGGAACCTAAAAATGTTTACATCCAGGACTTAACCAGGGGGTTGGTCAAAGAAAACCCGGTTTTTGTTGCTTTGCTGGGCATGTGTCCCCTTTTAGGGGTGACGGGCTTCCTGTTCTATGGTTTTGGAATGGGAGTTGCGACAACTCTTGTTATGATCGGTGGGGCGCTCATAGTTTCACTTTTGCGCAACTATATTCCGCCTCAAATTCGGATCCCTTGCTTTATCGTAATTATCGCCACATTTGTGACTATAGTGGACATGAGCCTGCAGGCTTTTC
>SL_8KL_010_SEDDRAFT_10005246_pt1 | contig 10211 bp, 10 predicted proteins | sample SodLakKL_010_SED_4_FD_11160 | JGI IMG/M metagenome (IMG submission 11160) | reverse complement strand
TATACGCGAATTCTCTGTCCTTTGGGTGAGCCTTCCTCCCCCTGAAACACGGGGGAGGCAAATTCTCCTTTCTTTGAATAAGATTTTGAATTACTATTCTTTTGGAGTTTTTTCTTTTTATTTTATACTTCTCTTGTTATTATGTAGTCAGCTATTCCTAGTAGAAAGTCCTTTATTTCTGGTTCTATTATTCCAGTTGATTCTACTGTTTCTTTAGCTGTTTCTATTAATTCATTTATTTTCTTTTGCGAGTAGTCATAGGATCCTGTTTCTTTAACTATTTCTCTCACTTCTTTTACTTCTTCAGTTGTGATTTCTTTGTTTCCTAGTGCTTTTTTTATCTTTTCTTTTTGGGATTTATCCCCGTTTTCGAGCGCTTTTAGTATTAGCATGGTTTTCTTTCCTTCTTTTAGGTCTGAGTCCACGGGTTTTCCAAGCTTTTCTCTGTTTCCGTAGAGTCCTAAGATATCATCGTATAATTGGAACGCTTTTCCTGCGTTCATTCCGTACTTCTTAAGTATTTCTTTTTGTTCTTCTGTCCCTTCTCCGAGTATTGCTCCTAGTTCTAGTGGTCCTGCTATGGTGTAGTGAGCAGTTTTGTAAGTGTGGATAGTGAGAAGATCATTAACCGACATTTCTCCTACTGGTTTGTTGTTGGAGAGCCTGTCCAGTATTTGACCGAATCCTGTGTGCCGGTGTATGTATTCTAGTTTCCTTAAAGCTTTTAGTCTTTTTTCATGGTCAAATCCTGATTTAGCTAGTTGGTCCACTGCGTAGGAATTGGCCAGATCTCCTGCTATTATCCCCATGTCCATTCCGAATTTTTCTTTTCTCCCTATGTAGTCTTTTTCCTCGAAGTGTTCTTCGTACATTATATGTAGGGCTGGGCCTCCTCTTCTTTCTTCATCTTCATCCATTATGTCATCGTGGATTAGTAGATAGGTTTGGAGTGCTTCGATTGATGTTGAGGCTGGAAATATTTTCTCATCTTCTTTTCCTCCCACTCCTTTGTATCCTGCTATTATGCATGCGGGTCTAATTCTTTTCCCACTTCTTAGAGTATAGTCTTTTAAGTATTCGACTGCTCTAGCTCCTTCAGGGTGAATTTTTTCAGCTCTTTCTATATGGTCATTAAATTCTTTTTCTATGATATCGTTTACTCTATCTCTCCATTCTTTTAATTGGTTTACAGCTTTATTCATTCTTTCTTCATCCACATCGATTTTTGTTTCCATTTAGAATCCTCCAGCGAAGTTTTTGATAGGTTTGTGAATTAAATTTTGGTTGACCTTTATATTATATCTTTTTCCCATGTTTATAAAAGCTCTTAACGTCAATCGTCGGGACAGAGATAAGAAACTGTTTTTCACCCTTGCTTTAGTTCAAACTAGTGGCGTAAGAACACTAGTTTTAACTTTTTTAGGTTTCAAAATCTTTTTAATTGATATTGAATGCAATAGAGATGATTGTACGGATTAATATACACATCTAATTTAGGAGGTGTTTTAATGTATGAGATTGCAGTTCAGATGCAGAAGCTCGGATTGACTAAATATAAATCTAAAGCTCTTGGATATATAATTGAAAACCCAGAGTGCACGGCTAGAGAGATTTCAGAGAATGCGGATATACCTTACACCAAGGTTTATTCCGTGCTTGATTCTTTGGAGGAGATGAATTTCCTTAATTCTGGTCTTGGGAGGCCAAAAAGATACGTAGCCTCTGACCCTGAATATATTGTTGGTTTCTTGACTCGTAGGGAGAAAGATAGGTACCAAGAAATTAAAAAGAGTGGTGAAAAAGCTTTGGATATTATGAAGTCTGAAAGTAATTAGGATTTTGGGTGGACATTCCCCCCTTGAGTAAGAAAATATTTATTAACTTCGGATAGTTAATAATTATTCGGGTCCTGAAATGGCTGAAGGTGAAATGTCCGAAAAACAAACAACTAGGATATTCGAAAAGATTGGTTTGACCGAGTACCAGTCATTGATTATCTCTACATTGTTAAAAGAGTCCGGTATAACTGCTCAAGAGATTTCTTCAAAGGCTGATATTCCTTATACTAAAATTTACTCTGTTTTGAAGACTCTTGAGGATAAAGCCTACATCAGAAGCAATATGGAAAGACCCAAGAAGTATTTTGCTCTGGAGCCGGATGAACTTAAGGATAGGTTGTTGGAGAGAAAGGAAAGAGAGCTTCAGTCCTTGAAAGAAGAGCTGGATTCTCATATTGATAGTCTTAAGACCACTTATTCTGGAGATCACTTAGAAGAGATCCCTGTTTGGTTTCTTTCTTCAAGAGAATCTTTGGTTTCCGAAGTGATTTCAATTTGTCAGGATGTTGAAGAAGAAGTTATTTATGTGGTTATGACGGTTTGGAAAAGAATGGGTTCTTCGAAAAAAGTCCTGAAGGCTATTGAGGATATGAATAATAGAGATGTTGATATGAAGATGGTTGTGCCTTCTTCCGTGGATGATGATGCTCCGGAGTTGAAAAACCTTTCTTCTAGAGGGTTTTCCCTTAGGAAGGTTGATCCAGGAATGATTTCTTATAGTTTGGTGATAGCTGATGGGCGTAGGTGTGGTTTGACTATTAAGAGAGCTTCTTCAACTAAATCCGAGAAAGGACTTCGCATTAACAATGAATCTATAGCTAATACTCTTTACAGGTATTTTGAAGATCTCTGGGGTAAGGGAGAGCCATTGGAGTTTTCTTAGCACAGTGCGTTCTTGCATTCTTTGCAGTTCTTATCGCAGTCCTTCTTTCTTCCACCTAGACTTCTTTTTTTACTTTTTGAGTCTGATTCTTTTGATTTTTTATTCAATTTTACACCTCTTTTTGTATCTAGGAGTTAAGAAGAACTTCTTTTATATTCCTTATCTTCGTTGAATGTCGATTTAGAACTGCATTGGTTCTAGTGGTCCTTGAAGTCTCTTAATTTTTTCTTTTTAGTCTTTTAACTATGAATTCCTGTTCAAGAGTTGTCAGATATGGTCCGAGTCTAGGACCTTGTTCTTGTCCTAGAATTAGTCTGTAGCCTGTTTTGAATACTTTTCCTAGATCTAGATCTCTTTCTTTAGCTGTTTCGTAGATGAATTGCTGTAGTTCTTGCCCGTTCAATCCTTTTTCTATTTTTTCAGCTGTTTCCTCGTATAGTTCAGCTATTTCTTCATCGATATCTATCTCAGGTGGTTCTTCCTGCACTTCGTATATGTATTTATCTGGAGCGTGTTCTTCTATCCAGTTTCCAGCTAGTTCTATTCTTTTCAGAGCTCTTTCTATATCCTTTTCATTCGGATTCTCTAGATGTCCTGTTCTTTTAAGTATCTTCTTTCTTTTTTCTTCATCTTCAGCTACCTGTGCAATGGTGGAGCAGAATCCGTACGGAATCCTCTGTGGTTTCTCTTCTGGTATTTTATCCATTGATAATTCGTATTGACGTGCTTCATTTTCATCTCCATCTTCAAAGTAAGCTTTTTCTGCTCTGTCAAATCTTTTATGTATGTTTATTACTTCTTCGTCGAATGGTATGTGGAATGCTTTATTTATTTTTCCGGTGTACATGAATTTTGCTACTGGTGGTTCGTATACTTCTAGTAATTCTTCTACCTTTATCACGTTTCCTTCTGAGGAACTCATCTTTCCTTTTTGGCCTTTTCTTGAAACGAATTCGTACATTGGCTGGATTGGTGGCTCTTGATTGAATATCTCTTTGCTTATTGGTACTGCTGTGTCAACGCTTCCTCCTGAGGCTTGGTGCTCTTTTCCGGATGATTCGAAATCCACGTCGTAGTGGGTCCATCTCATTGGCCAATCTACTCTCCAAGGTAGTTTTGCATTGCCTGGATTGTTTTTGAAGTTTAGAATTGATTCTTCACCGCATTCGCATTCGTATTTGAGCTTGTATCCACTTATGTATTCGGCAGTGGTTGTGTCTTTACCGCATTCTTCGCAGTATACTCTTATTGGTATCCATTCTTCTCCGTGTGGTTCTTCTCTGTATTGGTTGAGTATCTCTCTTATTCTATCTTGGCTTTGAAGCGCTTTCTTGATTAATTCTGTGAATGTGCCTTTTTTGTATTCTTCTGAGGCTGATTTGAAGGTTATTTCCTTTAGATTGAATCTTTTGATATCTTCTTTAACTTTACTCTTGAAGTGTGAGGCGTAGGATTCGTGGCAATCCCATGGATCCGGAGTTTCCGTGACGGGTAGACCTATGTATTGTTCCCATGATTGGTCTATTCCCTTTGGGACTTTTCTGAATCTGTCGTAGTCATCCCAGAAGTACAGGTAGGTTGCTTTTTCTCCTTTCTGTTTGAGTGATTTGTAAACTAGATTCTGTGTAAGTATCTCTCTGAAGTTGCCCGCGTGTACTATACCTGATGGTGTTATACCTGTTTCTATTGTGTACTTTTCTTTGTTTGGTTTTTTCTCGATTATTCTTTCGGCGTATTTGTCCGCCCAGTGTTGTGTTTCAGTCATTTTTCTCATGTTTTTATTTCTGTTGATTCTTTGTTTTGAGGATTTCGTTATTCCTCTATTTTACTTATTCACTGTCTTTTTCTTAAGTTTCGCGATTCACCTTCTTCCCTTAGTGTTTAAATTAAATGGTTTTATTATTAATAAGAGGTTGTTGAGGTGAACTTGGTTCATGAAGTTTAGGAGAATCATTTACGCTTTTTTAGGATTATTTTTATTTGTCCTCGGCATTGTCTTGCTCAAAGATAGTGTTGAGTTTCTTCTACCTTTTTTTAAGACTTACATCCCTTATGTGGATTCTCCAGTAGGTTCTTTAGGTTTTGGCTGGATTTTATCCTATATTATGCTTTCTGGTGCTCCTCCTGCTATTTTATCCCTTAGTCTTCTTCATATGGGTGTTTTAACTCGTTTTTCCTCTTATATGATGGTTATGGGCACTAGATTGGGTGCTGTTTTTATCTTGATAGTGATTGGGTTGGTTGAGTATGTTAGAGGGAGGAGTGAGAGCTTGGTTGATTCCACTTCTCTTGCTTTTCTGAGCTTTATAATTACTTACACTGTTTTTATACCTGCTTTATTCCTTGGATGGCTACTTTTAGGTCCTTTGGGGAATTTGACTATTTATTCTCCCGGTGCCGTGATCTTTGGAATTGATAGTTTCTTCAGGTTCTTTACCTCTAGGATTCTTGGATTAGTGGGTGCTGTGCCCAGTTTCTTTGTTTCCTTTTTCTTACTTATCTTTGGTTTGAATGTTTTTAACAAAGCTTTCAAGGATATTGAACCCTATCAGTTCAAATCTAGCTTTATTTCTTTTGCTATGAGGAGAAAGTGGTTTTCCTTTTCTCTTGGTATTGCTGTCACTTTGGTTGCTGCCTCCGTTTCTATTTCTATTGGTATACTGGTTCCTCTTTATAACATGGGTTATCTAGAAAGGAGTAACTTGATTCCTTACATCATGGGAGCTAGTGTAGCTACCTTTATCAGTCATTTTGTTGCCGCAATGTTACTGGAGAGTTCTGTAGCGTTTAATGTTGTTCTAGCCGCAGCTATAAGTAGTATATTGATTACTTTGATTTTCCTTTACTTCTATGATTGGTATTCTGAGATTGTAAAAAGAACTATCAACTTTATTCTCTTAAGAATTAGGGTTTTAGTGCTTTTTGTGGTTTTACTTTTAATTTTACCTATCTCTATGGTTCTGATTAGTATCTTTTTTGGTTATTGAGCTTGTTTTTCCCTTAATATTCCAGCTATTCTTTTGCCTTCTCCTTTTGGAACCATTATCTCGTCCGATGAGCCTGTTTCCATCTCTATCTTGAATAGATCGTAGTCTTTTTTGGGTTCTATATATACTCTTGATATTGTAGGGTAAGTGAAATCTTCATAGGCTTCTGTTTCTTTGATTAGTTTTTCTCGTCCTTTTTTCCAAAATATAGTTCTTCTATTGGTTAGGACTAAATGGTGTGTCCCATTTATTCTTTTTGATTTTATTCCTGTGATTAATTTTATTTCTTCATTTGGTCCTAGGTCTTTCTCTATCTTTTCGAGATCTTCGTTGTTTACCTCTCCTATTTTTTCCATAAGTCTCATTTTTATTTATTGAGGGGGTGTTTTTATTTCTTTCTGCAGAGGTGTTTTGATGGAACGGGCCGGACGGGGTTTGAACCCGCGGCTACCAGGTGTCTCCGAACCTTCTTGAAGTTTTTTACCCTATTTTTCTAAAGTTTCTTTTCGTGAACATTTTGCATGTTCTTGGAAAAGGTTCTTAAGAGCCTGGTGCTCTCCCAGACTGAGCTACCGGCCCATCATTCGCTCTTGATCTTTTTCTTATTGTTCATGTAGGATTGTATTGTTTCAGGTATTTTTATTTCTCCTTCTTTAGTTTGATGGTTTTCCATTAGGGCCAGCATTGTTCTGCTGGTTGCTATTGCTGTGCTGTTGAGTGTGTATACGTATTCTCTTTCTCCGTATTTCTCTTTTTCGTATTTTATGTTGAGCCTTCTTGCTTGGTAGTCCTTGCTTGTGCTGTTGCTTATTGCTTCTCTGTATTCTCCGTCCACCATTAGTAGTTCTGTGTCGTAGGTCTTTGCCTGTGTTTTTGGTGTGTCTCCGCTGCAGTTTATAACTACTCTGTAGGGTATTTCCAGTTTTCTGTGCAGTTCTTCAGCGTTTTCCTGCATTTCATTGAAGTACTTTTCTTCGTTTTCCGGTTTGCATATAATTAATTGCTCCACTTTGTTGAACTGATGCATCCTGTAGAGTCCTTTTCTGTATTTTCCGTGTGTCCCTGCTTCTTTTCTGAAGCATGGGCTTATCCCCACGTATTTTTTTGGCAGTTCTTCTTTTTGGAACACATCGTCTTTGTGCATCGCTACTATTGGGTGTTCCGAGGTCCCTATTAGGTATTTATCTGTGTCCTTTACTCCGTACATGTCTTCTTTGAATTTATCTACATTAGTTGCTTTTTTGTAAGCTTCTTCTCTGAGCATGAATGGTGGTTCTATTAATTCGTATCCTTTTTCAGTTAGTTGGTCTATTGCGTATTTTTGTAGGGCGTAGTCCAGCATTGCTAGGTCTTTTTTCAGGTAGTAGAATCCTTCTCCTGTCACTTCACTTGCTTTTTCATCTATTATGTCCAACTCTTTAGCTAGTTCTAGATGTGTTTTTGTTTCGAATTCAAATTCAGTTGGTTCTCCCCATTTTTTTCTCTCTTTGTTATCTTGTTCCGTTTTTCCTTCGGGTACTTCAGGGTCCAGGAGGTTTGGCAGGTTCATCCATAGTTCTTTTCTCTTTTCCTCTGTTTCCTTGATTTCTTCTTCTTTTGTCTCAAGTTGTTCCTTCATCTCTTTCATTTGCTGTATTTCTTGTTCTGTTTCTTTTCCTTTCTTCTTTTTCTTAGCTATTTTCTTGTTTATTTTGTTTTTCTCGTGTCTCAGATTATCTACTTCTTTTTTCTGTTTTCTCCATTCTTCGTCTAGTTTTCTTAGTTTTTTGAGGGGGAATTCCTCTTTTCTCTTTTCCAGTGTCTCTTTTATTTTATTTGGGTTGTTTCGAATGGTTTCTATTGGTATCATTTTTGTTTCTCCTGTTTTTTCGGCTTCTTTATGCGCCGACCGGGATTTGAACCCGGGTTGCGAGAATGGCAATCTCGTGTCTTACCACTGGACCATCGGCGCTCTTGAATTTTTTATTGGTTCTTTGTTGTTTTATTCATAGTTAGGGGTGTAGGATCTTCTAGATTTTTTAGTGTATGGGGGTGATGGGTCCGGGCGGATTTGAACCACCGATCTATACCTTGTAAGGGTATCGTCATAGCCACTAGACTACGGACCCTTTTCTGTTGGATTGGTCTGTGTAGTTATTGGTGTATTGTTCTTTTTGTAATATTCTCTTCTATAGGGTTTTTATAGTGGAAATGTTTTTAACCTTATTGGTAATAGAATTTCGAGTGATGACTGATTAGTGGTGTTATTCGTGAGGGAAAAAATATTGATTCGGCTTGGTTCTCGAGAGCTTCATTTAGTTAAGTTAATTGGTGCTCTTATTTTAGTTGGTTCCGGCCTGATGCTCTTGAACAGTGTTTATAACTTGGTTTCGGTTTCTTCAATTATTCTGGGACCGGCAGGTGAATCCGTTGCTCTTGAGTTCGGTGGGTTATCCATGGAGAGCGAGGTAGGTGGTCTTGATATTAATTTCAAGGCTGGATTGGTTTTAAGGCCTTTAGCTGGTATCATGTTCTGGTCCGCTCTATTCGTGTTCGGGACCGTTATCTACAGGACCGGTGGAATAACTATTCCTGTTACTGGTAAGATAAGAAAATCAAAGGATGGAGAGATTAGTAAAGGGGAAGAAGATGAAGAGGGGGAAGAGGATAAGGAAAAGAAACCTGATTCAAAGGACGATGGTTTTGTGTGTTCTGAGTGTGGTAGGTCCTTTGGTTCGAGGAGAGCTCTTCGTATTCATCAGACAAAGAGCCATTGATTTTATTCTTGTTTTTCAGTCCGGGTAGGTTAGGATGTTGATTCCTCTTTCGTTTTGCACTTCGCCTTTTTTCCTTCCAGCTAGGTATTCTATCTTGTTCTTTTTAGCTGTATCTATAAGTTGCTGTGTTATTATTCCATCAAATACTACTGCTTTTATGTCTTCGTGTTTTTCTATTTCATCTTTAAGGTCTTTTACATCGACTTTTGCCATTATTTGGTCTTCATAGTCTAGTAGTGTTCCTTTCATTGTTCCTTTTAGGTTGTTCATTACTTCTCCGAATGACTTGCCTTTCCTGTTTCTGTTGTTTCTGTTTCTGGATTTGTTGTTCTGGTTTTTTGTTTCTTTTAGCCATTGGTCCACTGGTTTCTTTTTTCTCAGTTTTTGCAGTATTTCTTTTTGTGTTAGTTCTTCCACTTCTTTTCCCGCTGGGGCTTTTGCTATGTAGTCGGGTTCTCCTTCTTCGTTGAATTGTTTTGCTACTAGTTTTCCTCCTCTGTCTCCGTCTATGAATAGAGTTGTTTTCTTTTGTTTTGAGAGTTTTTTAACTGTTTCCGGTATGTTTTTTCCGTGTAGGCATATCGCGTTTTTTATGTTGGCTCTTAGTAGGTTTGCCACGTCCGCTCTTCCTTCTACTACTATTATTTCTTTTGCTTCGTCTATTTTTGGCCCTGCTGCTAGTTTGTCTTCTCCGTATTTCTGCATTTCATCGCTTCTTACTCCTTCTCTTATTTTTTTGCTTATTTCTTTTGATTCTGGGCGGCTTTTTCCCATCATTTTGCTTCTTAGTTCTTGTGCTCTTTCTAGTACTTTTTCTCTTTTGTTTTCTCTTGTGTCTTTGATTTCTCTTATTGTTATATCTGATTCTGATGGTCCTACTCTTTCTATTTGTTCTAATGCTGCTGCTATTGCTGATGTTTTATCTGCGTCCAGGCTCGATGGTATTCGTATTTCTCCTACTGATTTTCCTAGCTTGTTCTCTATCTCTACCTCTATTCTTCCTATCCTTCCGCTTTTTTGAAGCTCTCTTAGATCCAATTCATCTCCTAGTAGTCCTTCTGTTTGTCCGAATATTGCTCCTACTACGTCTGGTCTTTCTACAAGTCCTTCTACCTCTATATCTGCGATTATTAAGTATTTGACTGTGTCTATGTATGTTTTAGCCATTTTTTACACCTCTGTGTTTATTTTTTGTTTTTCAGTTCTTTGTATTTGGTTGGGATTTCTTCTATTTCGGATATCCCGTGTAGTCTTCCGAGTTGTTTTTTGTAATTCAGGTCTGTTTTGATGCCTTCTGCCTTGTATAGTCTGATTAATTGACTTGATTTTGATTTTCCTTCTCTGTCAAAGTCTGTGAGCAGTATTACTTCTTCTTTTTCTTCTTTTCTGGTTATTTCTCTGAGTGGCTTTGTGTTTATTGTTTCCACTTGTTTTATTCCTAGTTTGTTGAGTGCTTCTTTGTCTTTTTTACCTTCCACTACCTTCTTCCTTTTGTCTTTTTTCAGATTGGTTATGATTTCTTCCAGTTCTTGGTATTTCACTGTTTCACTCGGTTTCTTTTTTGGATATACGTTGCTCTACTCCTCACTGGCTTCAATCAAAAATAGCTGTCGTGGTTTTCCATGTCCCTTTGGGCTTTCACTGAATGATGCTGGTTTGGATTAATCTCTTCTTTGGTTTGATGTTTTTATTGTTTTTTCCTCTGTTGAGGATGTGGATTAATGTGTTGGGTGATGTGTGAATTTTT
>SL_8KL_010_SEDDRAFT_10005242_pt1 | contig 10214 bp, 9 predicted proteins | sample SodLakKL_010_SED_4_FD_11160 | JGI IMG/M metagenome (IMG submission 11160) | reverse complement strand
GGTGTGTCGGCGACCGGTCGCCTTCGGCGCGGCCGCCGACACACCGGACCGGAACCGCCGCCGGTGTGTCGGCGCGCGACGGCCGCGCGAGGCCCTGGCGACACACCTGGCGCGGGAACAGCCCCTGGCGACACACCTGGCGCGGGGTACCCGCGGTGCGGTGGCTCGCCTTGCGGCCCCACGCCTCGGGCTGTATGTTTATGCGCCATAGCGCATAAACAGGTGGAGGTGTGCGGGTGACGAGCGTCGGGATCGTGGGCGCGTCCGGCTACGGGGGCGCCGAGGTGGTGCGCCTGCTCGCGGGCCACCCGGAGCTGTCGGTCGAGGTGGTCACCGGCGCCGAGCAGGCCGGTCGGCGCCTCGAGGACTCGCTGCCGAGCCTGGCGGGGCTGCCCGCCGGCGCGCTGACGCTGGCCCCGAGCACACCCGAGGCGCTGGCCACCTGCGAGCTGGTGTTCCTGGCCACCCCGCACGGGCCGAGCCTGGAGCTCGCGCCCACGCTCGCCGACCGCGGGCAGACCGTGATCGACCTGTCGGCGGCGTTCCGCCTGGAGGCCGACGACTTCGCCCGCCACTACGGCGAGCCCCACCCGGTCCCCGAGCGCGCGCCCGCGCCCTACGGTCTGCCCGAGCTGTTCCGCGACGATCTCGCAGGCGCCGACCTCGTGGCCAACCCGGGCTGCTATCCCACCGCGACGCTGCTGGCGCTCGCGCCGCTGCTCGACCTCGTCGACCTCGACACCGTCGTGGTCTCGGGGATGAGCGGCACCAGCGGAGCGGGGCGCAAGCAGCGCGAGGACCTCCACGCCTCGCACGCCTTCGGCAACGCTGCGCCCTACGGGCTGCCCAGCCACCGCCACCGCCCCGAGATCGCCGCGCGCTGCGCCGACCTCGCCGGGGTCACCCCCCGCGTGAGCTTCGCGCCCCACCTGATGCCCACCAGCCGCGGCCAGCTGTGCACCGTGCTGGCCGACCTCGCCGGCGACGTCGACGCCGAGGCCCCCCGTACGGCGCTGGCCGAGCACTACGCCGACGAGCCCTTCGCCCACGTGCTGCCCGAGGGCACGTGGCCCCACACCGCTCACGTGGCAGGCAGCAACAGCGCTCACGTCGCCGTGGCCGTGGACGCGCAGGCCGGGCGCGTCATCGCCGCCTGCGCCATCGACAACCTCGTCAAGGGCGCCGCGGGCCAGGCCGTGCAGTGCGCCAACGTGCTGCGTGGGCTGCCCGAGACGGCGGGCCTGCCCGTCGCGGGGGTCTACCCATGACCCGCTCGCAGGCCCACGCGGTCGCCCGCGGCGGCGACCCCGCCAACGCGTTCGGCGCCCAGGTGCCCGCCGAGGCGACCCTCACCCCCGCCGAGGGCGGGGTGTGCGCCACCCGCGGGATCGTGGCCGGCGGGCTGGCCGCCGGGCTCAAGCCCTCCGGCAAGCCCGACCTCGCCCTGGTCGCCGCGTCCCAGCCGGTCGCCGCTGGGGCGGTGCAGACCACCAACGCCGTGGCCGCCGCGCCGGTGCACCTGACCCGGCGCCATCTCGCCGCCACCGGGGGCCGAGCCCGCGCGGTGCTGCTCAACGCCGGCTCGGCCAACGCCTGCACCGGACCCGAGGGCATGGCGGTGGCCGAGGCCTCGGCCGGTGCGGTGGCCGCGGCGCTGGGCTGTGCCACCGAGGAGGTGCTGGTGACCTCCACCGGTGTGATCGGCCAGCCCATCCCCCGCGAGCCGCTGCTGGCCAGCATCCCCGACGTGGCAGGCCAGGCCACCGGCGACGCCGCTGGCGCGACGCGGGCGGCCGATGCGATCCGCACCACCGACACCACCGTCAAGCAGGCGGCGGTGACCGCCGCCGATCCCGCCGGCGTGGCCACCATCGGTGGCCTCACCAAGGGCTCGGGGATGATCGACCCGGCCATGGCCACGATGCTGGCGGTGCTGACCACCGACGCCGATCTGCGTCACCCGGCGCTCGCCTCGGTGCTGTCGGAGGTCGTGGGCCGCACCTTCGGCCGGATCAGCGTCGACGGCTGCCAGTCGACCAACGATGCCGTGGTGCTGCTGGCCACCGGCCAGGCCGCCCACCAGCCGTCCCTCGGCACGCTCGTGGCCGGCCTGGAGCATGTGTGCGGCAGCCTGGCCGAGCAGATCGTGCGCGACGGTGAGGGCGCCAGCCGCGTGCTGCACGTCCACGTCGTCGGCGCCGAGACCACCAGCGACGCCGAGGTCGTGGCCCGTGCGGTGGCCGGCAGCGACCTCGTCAAGACCGCTGTGGCCGGCGGCGACCCGAACTGGGGGCGGGTGCTCGCCGCGGTCGGCGCCGCCGGCGCCGGGGCCGCCGGGCTGCGCGCCCAGGCCCCGGCCGGCACGACGCCCGGCGACCGGGCCGGGGACGTCCCGCGCACCCCACGCGTGGTGGCCGAGCGCGTCGATGTCCGCTTCGGGCAGGTGACCGTGTGCCGCTTCGGCGGCGCCGCTGCCTTCGATGCCGGGCAGGCGGCCGCGGCGCTGCGCGGGCCCGACGTGCACCTGACGATCGACCTCGGCCTGGACCATGCCCGCGCCACCAACCTGACCTGCGACCTCACCCACGGCTACATCAGCATCAACGCCGAGTACACCACCTGACGGCCGTCCCCGAGCCTGCGAGGAGCCCCATCGTGACCCCCGAGCCCGCGGCGCTGACCGACCGCACCAAGGCCGCCCAGGACAAGGCGCGCGTGCTGCGCGAGGCGCTGCCGTGGATCACCCGCTGGGCGGGACGCACCGTGGTGGTCAAGTACGGCGGCAACGCGATGCCCGGTGATGGCACGGCCCAGGGCGAGGACCTCGCCGCGTCGTTCGCCGCCGACGTCGCCCTGCTGCGCTCGGTGGGCATCAACGTGGTCGTCGTGCACGGCGGCGGGCCGCAGATCTCGTCGCTGTCGGAGCGCCTCGGCCTGGCCGCGCAGTTCGTGGACGGGCGGCGCGTGACCGATGCGGCCACGCTCGAGGTCGTGCGCATGGTCCTGCTCGGCCAGATCAACCCGGCGCTGGTGGGGCTGATCGCCGCGCACGGCGCCTCGGCGGTCGGGGTCGCGGGCACCGACGGCGGGCTGATCCACGTCGCGCCGCTCGGTGAGGAGCTCGGGCGCGTGGGCGAGGTCAGCGCGGTCGACCCGCACGTGCTGCACACCCTGCTGGCCGAGTGGACCGTGCCGGTGGTGGCCGGCCTCGGGCGCGGCCCCGACGGCGCCGACTACAACGTCAACGCCGACACCGTCGCCGGCGCGGTCGCCACCGCCCTGGACGCCGACAAGCTCATCTACCTCACCAACGTCAGCGGGCTCTACGAGGACTTCGGCACCGACGCCCAGACCCTGCTGTCGACCACCACCGTGGCCCACCTCGAGCAGATGCGCGCCGCCGGCGAGCTCGCCACCGGCATGGCCCCCAAGGTCGACAGCCTCCTCGCGGCGCTGCACGGCGGCGTGGGGCAGGCCCACCTGCTCGACGGCCGCATCGAGCACGCCCTGCTGCTGGAGATCTTCACCGACGAGGGGATCGGCACCATGATCACCGCGCCCGGCCAGGAGGCGACATGACCGCCGGACCCGCCCACCTGGCCATCACGCCGGTCGAGCCCGGCGGGCCCGCCACCGAGGCGCTGGCCGCCCGCGAGGCCGCAGCCCTGCTGCCCACCTACAGCCGTCAGCCGCTGGCCCTGGTCGAAGGGCACGGCGCGTGGGTCACCGACGCCGAGGGACGCACCCAGCTGGACTTCCTGTCGGGCCTGTCGGTGACGAACCTCGGCCACGCCCACCCCGAGGTCGCCGCGCGCGTCGCCGACCAGGCAGCGCGGCTGGTCCACACCTCCAACCTCTACTACACCGAGCCCCAGGTCGCCCTCGCCGAGCGGCTGCAGCGCACCCTGGGCTGGCCGGACGGCAAGGCGTTCCTGTGCAACTCCGGTGCCGAGGCCAACGAGGCGGCCATCAAGCTGGCCCGCCGCCACGGCCGCCGACGCGACCCCGACAAGACCCGTGTGGTCGCGCTGACCGGTGGGTTCCACGGGCGGACCCTCGCCACGCTGCTGACCACGGGCAACCCCGACAAGCACGCGCCGTTCCAGCCGCTGGGCGAGTGGGTGACCCACGTGCCCCACGACGACGCCGACGCGCTGGCTGCCGCGGTCGACGACGACGTGTGCGCGGTGTGGCTCGAGGTCGTCCAGGGCGAGGGCGGGGTGCGCCCCCTGGACGCCGCGGTGCTGGACGCGGCCGCGCAGGCCTGCGCCCGCCACGACGCCCTGCTGGTCGTCGACGAGGTGCAGACCGGCCTGGGGCGCCTGGGGGAGTGGTACGGCTTCCAGGGCACCGACCTCGAGCCCGACGTGGTGTGCCTGGCCAAGGGCCTGGGCAACGGCCTGCCGATCGGGGCGATCGTGGCGCGCGGCGAGGCTGCCCACGCCTTCGGCCCCGGCGATCACGCCACCACCTTCGGGGGCGGCCCGGTCGTGGCTGCCGCAGCCAACGCGGTCATCGACGTGCTCGAGCGCGACGACCTCGTCGCCCACGCCGCGGCACGCGGCGCGCAGCTGCGCGCCGGCCTGGACGCCCTGGCCGCGCACCGCCCCGATTGCGACCACGCGCGCGGACGCGGGCTGCTGCAGGCGCTGGCGTTGGACGCTCCCCGCGCCGCTGCGGTCACCGAGCGCGCGCTGGCCCACGGGCTGCTCGTCAACGCCGTGGCCCCCGACGCGGTGCGCCTGGCTCCACCGCTGATCGTGAGCGCCGAGGAGGTCGAGACCGGCCTGGCCCGTCTGACCGCGGCCCTCGACGAGGTCGCCGCCGCCGATCACGCCGAGCCCACCGATCACGCCGCGCCGGCCGACCACGCCGCGCCGGCCGATCCCGCCGAGCCCACCGATCCCGCCGAGCCCACCGATCACGCCGAGCCCGCCGATCCCGCGCGCGCCCCCGAGGAGCACCCATGACCGCCCACGCGCCCCGCCACCTGCTGGCCGTCACCGACCTCGCCGCCACCGACCTGGCCGCGCTGCTCGACGCGGCCGCAGCGTTCAAGGCGGACCGCGCGGCGCTGGGCCGCCCGCTGGCGGGGCGCCACGTGGGCCTGCTGTTCGAGAAGCCCTCCACGCGCACGCGCGTGTCGACCGAGGTCGCCGTGGCCAGCCTCGGTGGTCATCCCGTGGTGCTGTCGGCCGGCGAGCTCCAGCTGGGGCGCGGGGAGCCGATCCCCGACACCGCGCGGGTGCTGTCGGGCTACCTCGACGCGGTCTGCGTGCGCACCTTTGGCCAGGACCGGCTCGAGGGCCTCGCCGACCACGGCAGCATCCCGGTGGTCAACCTGCTGTCAGACGCCGAGCACCCGCTGCAGGCCCTCGCCGACCTGCTGACGGTCCGCGAGCACGTCGGCGCGCTGCCCGGCCGCTCCCTGGCGTGGATCGGCGACGGCAACAACGTGGCGATGTCGCTGGCCACGGCTGCGGCCATGCTTGGCATGCGGGTGCGCCTGGCCTGCCCGCCCGGCTACGCACCCGACGAGGCCGCCCTCGCCACCGCCCAGCGCGCCGCGCAGGCGCACGGCGGCGAGGTCGCCCTCGGCACCGACCCGGCCTGGGCCGTCGAGGACGCCGTGGCGGTGGCCACCGACGTGTGGGCCTCCATGGGGCAGGAGGCGGAGGCCGCGGCGCGCGAGCAGGCCTTCGCCGGCTACACCGTCGACGAGGCGCTGCTGGACCGCGCTGCCCACGGCGCGGTCGCGCTGCACTGCCTGCCCGCCCACCGCGGTGAGGAGATCACCGCCGCGGTGCTCGACGGGCCCCGCAGCGCCGCCTGGGACGAGGCCGATAACCGCCTGCCGACCGCTGCAGCGGCGCTGGCCTGGGTCGTCGGCACGCTGCCCGGGGACGGCGTGCAGCCGCAGGCCGGCGTGCAGCCGCAGGCCGGCGCGCAGCCCCAGGCAGGCATGCACCCGTGACCGCGGCCGTGCCCACCTCCGAGCGCGAGCGCCGCCAGGCGCTGCTGCGCGAGATCGTGGCCAGCGAGCGCGTGGCCAGCCAGGCCGATCTCGTCGCCGCGCTCGCCCGCCGCGGGCTGCAGGTCACCCAGGCCACCGTCAGCCGCGACCTCGACGAGCTCGGCATCGCCAAGGTGCGCGGCGCCGACGGGAGCGTCAGCTACACGCTGCCCGAGCCCGGCGGCCTGCCCCAGCTGCTGCGCCAGTTCGTCCAGCGCGTCGATGCGTCGGGGAACCTCGCGGTGCTGCGCACGCCCCCGGGGGCAGCCGGCACCGTCGCCAGCGCCATCGACGGCGCCGCGCTCGACGGGGTGCTGGCCACCGTCCAGGGCGACGACACGCTCCTCGTCGTTGCCACCGAGACCACCAGCGGCCGGGAGGTCGCTGACCGACTGATCGCCATCAAGGAAGGACCACGCTCATGAGCAGCAACCCCCGTCTGGTGCTCGCCTACTCGGGCGGGCTCGACACCTCGGTCGCCATCCAGTGGCTCGCCGAGCACAAGGGCTACGACACGATCGCCTGCGCGGTCGACGTCGGCCAGGCCGAGCCCGGCGAGCTCGACCGCGTGCACCAGCGCGCGCTGGACTGCGGGGCGGTCGAGGCCGTGGTGGTGGACGCCAAGCGGGAGTTCGCCGAGGACTTCGTCGCCCCGGCGATCGCCGCAAACTCGCTCTACATGGGCAAGTACCCGCTGGTCAGCGCCCTGTCGCGCCCGGTGATCACCCGCCACCTGGTGCGGGTGGCGCGCGAGACGGGGGCGCAGGCCATCGCCCACGGCAGCACCGGCAAGGGCAACGACCAGGTCCGCTTCGAGGTCACCGCCATGGCCATCGCGCCCGATCTCAAGGTCGAGGCGCCGATCCGCGAGTGGGGCCTGTCGCGCGACGCCGCCATCGCCTGGGCCGAGGAGCGCCACATCCCGCTGCCGATCACCCGCTCCAGCCCCTACTCGATCGACGAGAACCTGTGGGGGCGCACCGCCGAGTGCGGCGTGCTGGAGGACCCCTGGATCGAGCCGCCCGAGGACGTCTACCAGCGCTCCGCGCCGCTGGCCCAGACCCCCGACGAGCCCGAGGAGCTCACCATCGCCTTCCATGAGGGGCTGCCGGTGGCGGTGGACGGCCGCGAGCTGGCGCTCGTCGACCTGATCGCCGAGGTGGACCGCCGCGCCGGCGCCCACGGGGTCGGGCGCATCGACATGCTCGAGGACCGGCTGGTGGGCATCAAGAGCCGCGAGATCTACGAGTGCCCCGGCGCCGTCACCCTGCTGGAGGCCCACCGCGACCTCGAGGACCTGTGCCTGGAGCAGGAGCTCGCCCAGGAGAAGCGGGCCCTCGAGGGCCGCTACGCCCAGCTGATCTACAACGGCCTGTGGTACACCCCGCTCAAGGCGGCGATCGACGCGTTCGTGGCCACCAGCCAGCCCTACGTCGAGGGCGAGGTCCGCATGAAGCTGTTCAAGGGCCACGCCACCGTGGTTGGCCGGCGCAGCGACCGCGGGCTCTACGTGCCCGACCTGGCCACCTACGACGAGGGCGACCAGTTCGACCAGAGCCAGGCCGAGGGCTTCGTGAAGCTGTGGGGCCTGCCCACCAAGGTGTGGGCGGACCTGCAGGGCCCCGGCGCCGCGCGCCGCGACGGCATCAGCGACGCGAGCAGCGGCGCGCCGGTCGCCTGACGCGACCGTGTCGACACAGGAGGCGACGTGAGCGAAGGGCGATTGTGGGGCGGGCGGTTCGCCAACGCTCCGGACGAGGCGGCCTGGCAGCTCGGCGTGTCCACGGGCGTCGACCGGCGCCTGTGGCGCCAGGACCTCGCTGGCAGCCGCGCCCACGCCGACGAGCTCGCCCGGGTCGGGCTGCTCGAGCCCGCCGACCACGAGGCGATCCGAAGCGGGCTGTCCGCCATCGCCACCGAGCTCGAGGAGGGGCGCTTCCCCTGGCGCGACACCGACGAGGACCTGCACGGGGCGGTGGAGCGTCGCCTGATCGAGCTGCGCGGCGACCTCGGCGGGCGTGTGCGGGCAGGGCGCAGCCGCAACGACCAGATCGCCAACGACCTGCGGCTGTGGTGCGCCGAGGCGGCCACGAGCCTCATCACGCGCACCCGCGAGCTGCAGGTGGCGCTGGCCGACCAGGCCGAGGCGACCGCCGACTGGCTGTGCCCGGGCTACACCCACCTGCAGCGCGCCCAGCCCACCACCCTCGGTCAGCACCTGCTGGCCCACGCCTGGGCGCTCGACCGCGACGTGGGGCGCCTGGTGGATGCGCGCGCCCGCACGCTGGCCACCTCGGTGCTGGGCGCCGGCGCCCTCTCAGGGCTGACCCTGCCGCTGGATCCCGAGCGCTACGCGGCGGCGCTGGGCTACGCGGGGGTGGCGCCCAACGCCATGGACGCGGTGGCCGACCGCGACTTCGCCGTGGAGCTGCTGTCGGCCGCGGCGATGCTGGCGGTCCACGTCTCCCGGCTCGCCGAGGAGATCGTGCTGTGGGCCAGCGAGGAGTTCGCCTGGGCGCAGGTGGGCGAGGCCTTCTCGACCGGCAGCTCGATCATGCCCCAGAAGCGCAACCCGGACGTCGCCGAGCTGGCACGCGGCAAGACGGGACGCATCATCGGCGACCTCGTTGCGCTGCTGACCACCCTCAAGGGGCTGCCGCTGACCTACAACCGTGACCTGCAGGAGGACAAGGCGCCGGTGCTGGACGCCGTCGACGCGCTCGAGCTGGTCCTGCCGGCCCTGGCGGGGACCGTCACGTCGCTGTCCTTCGACCGGGAGCGGCTCGCCGGCAGCGCGGCGGCCGGGGGTGCGATGGCCACCGACCTCGCCGAGGGGCTCGTGGCTGCCGGCGTGCCGTTCAAGGCCGCGCACGAGCGCGTCGGCCAGCTCGTGGCGCGCCTCGAGCGCGAGGGCCGCACCCTGGAGGACGCCGATCCCCACGAGGTCGGCTCCGAGCTCTTCGAGCTCGACGACGCCGCGAGCCTGCTGGACCCCGAGCAGGCGGTGGCGCGTCGCGACGCCGTCCTGGGCCCGGCCCCCGAGCGGGTGCGCGACCAGCTGGCGCTGCTGCGCGCCCGCCTCGAGGCCCCGCCCGAGCAGGCCAGCGGGCCGCCACGCCCGCTGGGCGACGCCCAGGCCGACGAGGCCGACGCCGGGGCTGACGCCGGGGCCGACGCCGGGGCCGACGACGTCAACCGGCGCGACCAACCCTGACCCTCAACCTGAGGGTCAGGACGTGGCCAGGGTGGCCACGGCTCACAGGTCGATGGTCGCCAGGCCCTCCCAGCCGTCACCGTCCTCACCCGAGGGCTCCGCCGGCCCCAGGCGCGTGGCGTGCCAGGTCACCGCCTTCGGGGGTGGGCCGGCGATCTCGACCGCCGCGAGCGGCACGAGCACCAGGCGTGCCTGGAGGCGGTCGGCGCCCACGGAGGGGTCGAGCAGGTCGACGGCGAGCTCGCCCTCGGCGTCTAGGCGCGCGATCGCTTCCTGCAGCAGGCCGACCAGGCGCTCGACGGGCGTGGCGCCGGGGATCGCAACCGGCGCGCTGCGCCGGTGCGCCTCGGGATCCACCGCGCCCGCCGCCGCAGCGAAGCCGCGCACGGCGGCCGTGTGGCACCCTGCCTCGTCGGGGCCGTGCACCCTGATGGCCAGGTCGCCCGAGTGCTCGACCAGGGCGTAGCGTTCACCACCCATCACCCGCCAGGATCGCACGCCCCGGCAAGGCGGGCCCTCTCCCCGGCGCCCGCCGGCTGCGACCAGCAGGCTGCTGGCGGGCGCGACCGACCGCACGCGAGGCGAGGAGGCAGCCACCGTGAGCCACCCGCCCCCGGCCCTGCGCCCCACCAGCCCGGTGCGCTGGGAGATGGCGAGGCACGGCGCGATGCGGGTGCCCGGGGTGGTGTTCGCTGACGAGGCGATGCTGCCCGATGACGACGGCGGCACGCTCGGCCAGGTCGCCAACGTCGCCACCCTGCCGGGCATCGTGGGCGCGTCGTATGCGATGCCCGACCTGCACCTCGGCTACGGCTTCCCGATCGGCGGTGTGGCCGCTACCGATGTGGCGGCCGGCGGGGTCGTCTCCCCTGGCGGGGTGGGCTTCGACATCTCCTGCGGGGTGCGCGTCATCGCCCTGCCCGCGGCCCGCGCCGAGCTGGACGACGGCGCCCTCGACCGCCTCGCCGACGGGCTGGCCCGCCACAT
>SL_8KL_010_SEDDRAFT_10005241_pt1 | contig 10214 bp, 7 predicted proteins | sample SodLakKL_010_SED_4_FD_11160 | JGI IMG/M metagenome (IMG submission 11160) | reverse complement strand
TGTCCGGGTCTGCGGCGAGCCAGTCGGACTCAGCGTCCTTCGGGAGGACGACCGGCATCCGGTCGTGGATTGAGTTCATCAGGTCGTTCGGCTCCGTCGTGAGAATCGTGACGCACGAGATCGTCTCGTCGTCGCCCTCCCAGACGTCCCAGAGCCCGGCCATCGCGAATACGGGGTCGTCCTCCCGGTAAATCCGGTAGGGCTGCTTCGACCCGCCGTTCGGCGATTTCCATTCGTAGAACCCTGACGAGGGGACGAGGCAGGGCCGTGATTCCCACGCCCGCTCGAAGACACGTTTCTCNTCGGCAGTCTCGGAGCGAGCGTTGATGATGCCCTCCTCGGGTTCGTCCGCCCAGAACGGAATCAGCCCCCAGTGGTAGGCGTCGATCTCGTCGGAAGCCTCGTTCGTGATGATGTGGAGGTCGTCGCCAGGTGCGATGTTGTATCGGGGTGTGTACCCGCCGTCCGCGACGACCTCGGCTTCGAAGCGGGCCTCGAGGTCTGCTTGGTCGATGAAGAGCGAGTTCCGGCCACACATACCGAGGAGTTCGGAGGGAAGCATCTTCAACGTGGTCGCACAGGAATCTCACCGTTAACCAACAGATTGTCCCGATAAGCCTGAGTTGTTGGTTAACGACAACGGGGCGAAAAATCTCCTAATGACAAACGGTACACCTAAACAAACGATAGAAGAGGCTACACTAACTACGCTCAACCAAAATGACCCACATTCTCGCCGTATCTGACTGGCGCTCTCAACCTATTGACGATCTCTACACCATTCTCGAAACTGTAGAACCAACTCCAGATCTACTACTGTATGCCGGCGACGACCTCTCACGTTTCAAAAACGCCGATACTGACACAGATCATCTTGCAGAACTTGCTCGCCTCACGAAGCACCAACAATCACTCTATGTCCGAGGGAACGACGACTTCCCCCCGTCAACCGGTCCGCAGTTCGATGCGGAATTTACCACCGACCTCCACAGGACACCATACACCTACGAGGACCTCGTGTTCATCGGCCAGGAAGGATCGACCCAGGGACCTGGTCTCATCACCTACACCGAGGACGATGTCCAACGGCACCTTTCCGAAAAACGCACCGCTTGTGAAGACAGAACTCCGATTCTTGTCACTCACACTCCTCCCTTCGGCATTCTCGATATCGGGAAGCGATTCGGGCAACAACATATCGGGTCGAAGGCCGTCAGGAGCTTCATAGACGACATCCAGCCCCCAGCTACCGTCTGCGGTCATTGCCATCAATTCGGAGGTAGAGCTGAAACCCTCGAGTACGGTACGGTGATCAACATTGCGTCCCACGACGGAGTAGACGACCCTGGAAGGTACGCACTCATCACCATCGACGCCTCAAACGAGTCTATCGAGTACGAGTTCTACGACACTCGCCATCTGCTAGGGAGCCGGCTGACTGATCTCGTCCAGGTCGGGAGAAACCGAGTGGAGCAGTTCAGTGAGTTAGGGATCACTAGCCCAGATGAGATTACCGAAGAACGGCGTACCGAACTCGAAGCCCTCCCAGGAGCCTCGTCATGGCACGTGGACCGGTGGATTGCTCATCGACAGGCTTTCGAAAACGATGAGGTCGTGATTCTAAACAAGTCCGCCTTCGACGACCTTCACGATACGGAGCCTCTCCTCTTGGACATAGAAACGGATCTTCAGCAGGATCGGATCTGGCTAGTCGGTACCTACAGTTACCAGAACGATGCGTACCGACAATTCTTCGATCCGGACGACGAGTCAGCACTCCTTCAGGCGCTGTCTGAGTACCTCAATGATCATGGCTCCGAGCCAATCATCTACTACGGAGGGAACTACTTCGACGGACAGTGTCTCAGTCGGAGATTCGACGAACACGGCATCACTGAGGGGATCGACCATCTGGAGCGAGCACACGATCTCGGGATTACTGCCCAACAGGAACTCTTCGGGCCCTTCAATCGGCATAAATTGGACGTCGTAGCGAGCGCGCTCGGATTTGAATATCAAGATCCAGCCGTGGATGGGTTTGTGGTCGGGAGCAAGTACACGCGATATCTCCTCGACGGCGAAGAACCAGACTGGGATCGACTCAAACAGTACAATAACGACGATGTAACCGCGCTGAGAACAATCGTCGATCACATCAGATCGTAGGCTCGGGAGAGATACGGGCCGTCAGCAGAATTACGTGAGGGCGATATCATCGTGAGTTCATAGAGCCTTAACCAACAATTGAGCTGTGATCCCCCTGCCTGTTGGTTAATCAGACGATGCTGTCCGCCTTCCTCTCTGGAAACGTTCTCGGAAACGGTCGAACGATGGCAGAAATCCGTTGCCTGAGTCCGGTTCTACATACCTTCCAGCCCTTCCCTGAAACGCGGAAGCGCCACGCCGCGGCTTATCGGGTACGTAGTCAACTAGTCGAGTATGGGAGAACACTCAACGTCGAATCGATTGGCGGTGGACCAGCCGACACGGGGCGCAGACCGCAATCGGTCCCTTGCTGACCAGGCCGATCCGGCTACGGACGAGATGTTGTTGCCGTCACTCGGCGACGGCATCACGCTGCTCGACGTCGAGGGAGGCCGCGGCGTCCCGATCCTGCAGTCGCTCGTACTCGACCATCTCCTCCTGCACGACGGGCCCGCCTTCTGGGTCGACGCAAATGGTCACGCGACGACGACGACACTCGCCCAGATCGCGCCCAGTCAACGGTTGCTCAACCGAATCCACGTGGCACGCGGATTCACCGCCTATCAGCACTACGGCGCCGTCTGTGATCTCCCGACGGCAGTGAACAAGTCGATCCAAATGTCCACCACCGACGCCGGGACGGCCGGTCGAGGGGCACCAGGTCGTGACGAGAATACGTCGCCCCACACGCCTGCCCTCATCGTCGCGCCGGCCGTCGACGCCCAGTATCGCGCCGACGATACACTTGGCGAGACTCATGCGAAAACCCTCCAAGCCCGCACCCTCGCCCGGTTATCGACCTACGCCGAGGGGTACGGCATCCCGGTGCTCGTTACGAGAAACGAACGAAACGAATTCACCGAGTCGGTCGCGACGGTCGCCGACCACCACCTTGAGTGCGAGCAGACCCGAATGGGGCCACGGGTCGTCGGCAAAGACTTCGAGACGCTCGTCTATCCCGTCGACGACGGCGCGTACTACCAGACGACGTTCGCGTACTGGCGGCAGCTGCTCGCGGCACGCGCCACGCAGGTCGGCGTAGAACCGACGACGCCGGCGCCGTCGACGCCGACTCCGGAGGGTGTCGGGACGGGCGTCACAGCTGACGGTGAGACGGTGTCGGCCACCGCGGACCCCCTGCTCGACGCGTGGACGGCAACCGGCGGAGGGCGATAGCGATGGGACGCACGAACCCGACGTACCGAGATGCGTTGCGGGCCATCGAAGAGCGCTGGGCGGAGTTCCGCCGGGCACTGCGGCGTCGCGACCAGGCGCGCTTCGACCGGCTGTTCGAGTACGCCCGCGAGCACGCCGACGCAAGCGGGCTGTTGAACCACCAGAACCCGCTGCTGCCGGCGCTACTCAGCATCGATCTCGAACAGGAGGCCCGCCTCGACGACCACGAAGAGCGCCTCGAGGAGCTCGAAGCCGCGGTCGCAGCACGCGATGACCAGGAGAGTACCCCACCGGACTCGAACCCGTGACGATGCCGTTCAGTATCGACTTTCTGGACGACGGCCGCGTCCTGGAGTGGGAGGCAGCCGCCGACGGCGCCGTCGCGACCGAACGCGATGATTACACCCCCCGCTTCTACGTCGCCGCTCGCGACCCAGCGTCCGACCTCGATCTCACGACGCTCCAGTCGGTGTACGATCAGCACCCGGACGTCGTCACAACCGAAATGGTTGCGCGACGGCCGGGCTTTCGACGGGACGAGGAGGCCGTCCTCGCCGTCGACGTCGTCCACATCAACCGCGTCACTCCACTCGCCCGGCAAGCGCGTCAGCTGTCGGACTATCCAGTCGGAGATCTCGCCTGTTTCAACGTCGACTTTTCGCGAGAGTTCCGATACTGTCTGGAGACCGGCGCAGATCCGACGCCGGCGAGCGAGCTGTCGACGCTCCGGCTCAGCGTCCCGGTGACGGGAACGAGCAACGACGTCTATGGGGAGCTGTCCGTCGCCGGCGACACCGTCACCGGCTCGCCGACGGATCTCCTGGCCGCCGTCCAGGGGGCGCTCGACGCTCACGATCCGGACGTCCTGGTCTGCTCGACGAGCGAGATCGTCCCAACCCTGTACGAGATGGCAACTGACGCCGGCGTCGACGACTTCTCGCTGAGTCGGTTGCCGGATATCGACTACCAACAGCTCGCGAGTCGTTCAACGTACTCGAGCTATGGCCAAGTGGGTCATTCCCCGGCGCGGTACAACATCCCTGGCCGGGCGATCATCGACGAGTCGAACACGTTCTTCTACGGAGAGACGAACTTCGACGGCGTCCTCGACCTCGTGTCGCGCTCAAAAAAACCCGTCCAGGAGCTCGCGTGGGCGTCAATCGGGAACGTGCTCACGGCGATCCTGATCTGTGAGGCCCACGACCGCGGTGTCCTCGTCCCGTGGAACTCCTGGCGTCACGAGTTCTTCAAGCCGATGGGGACGCTCCACGACGCCGACCGCGGCGGCTTCATCTTCGCGCCCGAGGTCGGCCTCCACGAGAACGTCCACGAACTCGATTTCTCCTCGTTGTATCCGAACATCATCTGTACCCGGAACGTCTCGCCGGACGTCATCCGGTGTGACTGCCACGGTGACCGCGAGGATGTCCCCGGCCTCGGGTACTCGATTTGCGACGATCGAGGTTACCTCGTCGACGTGCTACAGCCGATCATCGACGCTCGCGACGAAATCAAGGCGGCTATCCGTCGCGAGACGGAACGGGACGACCCCAACGAGGACCGTCTGGCGGAACTCGAGGGGCGGTCGGGCGCGCTGAAGTGGATTCTCGTCGCCTGCTTCGGCTATCAAGGGTTCAGCAACGCGAAGTTCGGTCGCATCGAGTGCCACGAGGCAATCAACGCGTTCGCTCGCGAGATTCTGCTGACGGCGAAAGAGAAATTAGAAGCCGGCGGCTGGCGGGTCGTCCACGGCATCGTCGATTCGATTTGGGTGACTCCGGACCCTGACGTCGACGACGAGAACCGCGAAAACCTCGAAGCGCTCGCGACGGCGATCACGGAACGCGTCGAGATTCGGCTCGAACACGAAGCCCACTACGACTGGGTGGCGTTCGTACCCCAACGTGAGAGCGACGCCGGCGCGTTGACGAAGTACTTCGGGAAGGTCGCCGGCGACGACGACTTCAAGATACGCGGTATTGAAGCTCGGCAGCGCTCGACGCCTCCGTTCATCGAGGATGTCCAGCGGGACTGTCTCGAACGGCTCGATGCGACTCGATCTCCGGACGTTGTACTCGACTGTCTTCAGGACGCGATCAAGCGCCTCCACGCTGGAACGGTACCGGTTGAGCAGCTCGTCGAACGGAATCGCGTCTCCAAACCACTCGAAGGCTATACGCAGAACACACAGAACGTGGCTGCGCTGAAGCGGGCTCGAGAGCAGGACCTCGCTGTCCATCCAGGACAGGATATCGAGTACATAGTTGTCGACGACAAGAAGACCTCGCGAGAGCGGGTCGCGTTGGCTCACGAGGAGATCGAGTCGTACGATGCGTCGTACTATGAGATGCAACTTGTCAGAGCTGTCGAGAGTGTGCTGGCACCGCTTGGCTGGGAGCGGACGGAGATTCAACGTGAGNTCGCGGAAACTCGAGAAACGAACTTGGCCGCCTTCACCGAGATTAGGAGNAATTAACCAACNCNANCGGGGTGTAAGGAATTTGTTGGTTAATACTGAGTGGAAACACGGACAGGAAACCAGAGGGGGATACCTCGCCCACACACCCCTCGTCCAGAGTGAAAACCAATCAGGAGAGTGGGGTGAGGTCCACGGGAAACAGGGGTCCTCGTTAGAGGAGATCAGCAAGAATCACGGAAAGACGGTCTGAGACGAGAAAACACGGGGAGAATGGAACAGCAAACACGAGTAGCGGTTCGAAACCACCCGGACGAATGCCGCCTTCGTCCTTTCTAGTGTGCTGAATGCACTTGGCGAGTGGTAAGAAGCAGGTAGTAATAAAACTTCTAGGTAATACTATGGAGATTGGTATGTTTGGGAAATCCCCGGCGTTGTAACGACTGCTGTTAGAGAGGCACTCGTCCCACGTCTGGTGATTTCGGTGCCTTCCTGCCGGCTCGTCGTGTGGTTTCTGCTCGTTCAACCGAGGGACTCTCACAGCGTTTCACTCTGGACGAGGGGTGTGTGGGGTTCGATTCTATCGTCTATATACTGTGAAATGTTGAAGGAACGATCGTTGTTTTGACTATTCGCCAACCAGCAAAGCGGCATCAAAGCCGCTATCGTGGTTGGTATCTCCCGATCTACCTCGTCAGTCCAGAATCAGGACACTCAATTCAACAGTTCTGATTGTACCCTGCGTTGCTTCGGCTGGAGATCTGGTCTGCGTCTTCACTCTTGACTGGGGGCGCGGATAAACGATCGTCACCATCACTCGATGTTCACACTCGACCCCAGGCGTCACACTGCTGTTTCACTCTGGACGAGGGGTGTCTGCCATACGTCAGACGGCCAGTGCCGTTATGTCCTCTCATAGAAATGATTGATTACTCCGTTCAGGAGATACACTCTGGACGGGGGGTGTCGTCTCAACCAAGTACTCTGCTCACTGGGTAGAGACCTATTCACTCTTGATCAGGGGTGTGAAAATCCTGCTTCAGTCCGGCGTTTTCACTCTGGACAAGGGGTGTCGGTCTAGGTTGGTACCATCGGTCAGAATTCGATTTCATTCGGGACTGACTCGACTCATCGTGAGAATGATACGGCAGAGACAAAACATCAGATGACGACCACAGCCAGATTTACACTCTTGTCGAGGTAGCCAAATCATTAAGTAGGTCCCTTCCGCGATATCTGATATTGATGGCTGAGGAACCGTCCCAACTCACTGACTTCGACGGCCGCTACGAGGATCCCGCCGATGATCCCCTCTTTGACTTTGATGAAGATGACCCTGACCGAGCCAATATTTTCGCTCGAAAGGAACTGCTGAAGGTGGGCCACGTCCCTGAAAGCGGACGTATCGTCGGCCGAGATGGCGAAATCAAGGCCGTTGCTGCTGAACTCAGACCGATCGTTCGTGGTGATCCACCCAATAACGTGATTATCTACGGAAAAACAGGGACGGGAAAATCACTGGTTGCTCGACACGTGACCGAACGAGCTCGGCGAGCTGCGGAGTCGAACGGCGTGGCCGTCGGCACGGTCTACGTCGACTGCGCGCAACACAACACACAGACGCGTGTTGCCAGAACGGTGACTCGGTCACTCAACGAGACGGACAAGACCGACTTCGAGATTCCTCGCGCAGGGATTGGCAGTGGTGAATACTACGACTATCTCTGGGAGATTCTGGATACGGCCTACGAGTCAGTCATTATCATTCTCGACGAAGTGGACCGACTCGATGACGACGATATTCTTATGCAGCTGTCGCGGGCCCGCGAATCGGGGAAAGCTGATTGTCACTTGGGCGTTATCGCGGTTAGCAACAAGATCGAATATCGCGATCAACTGAACGAGCGCGTCAAGTCCAGTCTTCGCGAGGAAGAATTCGTCTTCCAACCCTACGACGCGAATCAACTGCGCAAAATCATGCAGCACCGACGGGACGCGTTCCAAGACGGCGTTCTCTCGGACGATGTGATCCCGCTGACTGCGGCACTAGCCGCACAAGAACACGGTGACGCCAGAAAGGCGATTGAAATTCTTCGTCACGCTGGCGAACTGGCCGAGCGAGAAAACGTCGATACGGTTATCGAGGAACACGTTCGCGATGCCCAAGAGTGGGCTGAAATCGATCGGTTCGAGGAGCTACTCCGTGGGTCGACGACCCAGGTTAAATTCATTCTCTATTCTCTCGCGCTACTTACCGAAGAGAATCCGAACGACGACGGATTTTCGACCAACCGTATTTACGAACGGTATCAAGCGTCGACGGAGAAAGCTGATGCGAAGACTCTCAGTGAGCACCGTGTCTATGAGCTGTTGAAGGAGCAGGCATTCCTCGGTGTCGTTGAATCAACACGGACCGGTGGGGGGCGGGGCGAAGGTAGTTATCTTGAGCATCGGCTGGTTCAGGACACTGGTATCGTGTTGAAATCTGTCCTCCGAGATAGTCGCCTAGAAGACTTGGCCTAGTTCCCGGATCGGCTGTTCACCACACCCCTGATCACGAGTGTATCTCCCGATATATCGGAACCGTGGGGTGAGTGTTCGAAGGTCACCACCTCCCCCTCAAATATTGGTCGGAACTTGGTAACGAAACGACGGAAACGTGGGGTGAGTACGTCCCGTTCTCGGGGCTATTCCTTCGGGTTGACCGGCCCTTTATACTTGGACTTCACTGATTCGCCTTCCCGCCACTGCCAGTAGTAGTAGCGGTTATCGTTGATCTCCTTGATTGTGATCGTTGCCTTCGAGGGGACGTCGTCCGGGAGATCGTCTGGTCGCTCTTCGACTTCTTCTTGATCTGCCGACTCCTCAAGACGGGCCTCTCGTTCCTTGTGCTCGGCGAGCGCTTCAGCGTACGTAGCAACGTCTCGGAGCTGCTCTGGGGACGACTCGTTGAGTGTGTTGACGAGTTCCGTCGGGAGGTTCGCTGGTGGGGTCGGGGGTTCGTAGGACATCGGCTACTCCGTGTTAACCAACATAGCCCGCTAATCTATAGTTTTGTTGGTTAATCATCAGAGTTCTGGATTCGGCACCCATCGGTCATCGACACCGTCATCGGCCGTTGCCTACGGCGATCCCTGTTGGGAGATCACCGTGTCCAACTGTTCCCAGACCATTTCGAACGCCGGCGGATCACCGGTCAGATCCGGCAGCGTGGTCTCCCACTGGTGGCGGATCGTCTCTTGTTGCTCGTCGGGGAGTCCGCCGTTCAGATCAACGGTGAGCCCATCGTGTTCGCACTTCGCGTCGAAGGCGGGCCCCACGTCGGCAAAGTTGATCGCGACCGAATCGGTTTCGAGCAGCTGATAGAGGTCGTAGTAGTCACGGGCGGCCCCGCGCTGGTAGATCGCTCGGAGCTTTTCGGCGAAGATCTCCTCGACGCTGTACGCTTGGAGGTCGAACTCGGGCACGTCTTCGTACGCGTGCGTGTGCTGAACAGGATCGAAAGCGACGTGCTCGTCGACCATCACGTCGATGCTGGTCGTGTTGGGGTGGTTGAGGACGGCGCGGTACTGAATGCTGATGTCGACGTAGTGGGTCGGGTAGTGGTCCTGCTGGGATTCGTGGTGCTCGCGAATCTCGAATTCGATGCCTGAACGGTCGGCAATCGTATCGAGGACCGTACGGAGCTCCTGTTTGGACCCCTGGTACTCCCCTTTGACGCCAAAATCGAGGTCTTCCGAGAACCGCCACGACTGCGGGAAATACAGCTTGGACAGCGCGGTCCCGCCTTTGAACAGGAGGTTGTCGCCGTAGCCGCTCGTGAAGATGCCCCAGAGGAGCCACGAATTGACGTAGTTCTTCTCAGCGTACCCTTGCCGAACGCCCAGCTCGCGAGCGAGAATCCGGAGCCGGTCCTGACTGATCATCGCGATCAGGACTCCGTCGGCTCCAGCATGGCTGGCTCGACGTTGATTCGGAGGCGATACGTACTGTCGGTCGATCCGGTGTCGGGTCGCGTGGGGTCCAACAGGGAGTACCCACTCGTGAACGACGCAACGAGTTCTTCGCGGGCGGGGAGGTCGATGCCGAGCTGGTCGGCGAGGTAGACGATCCGCTTGGTCGCAGCGCCGTTGTCGAGGCGCTCGAGGTACTCGCTGACAGTGTCCCACTCGCAACCCCGTTCGTTGGCAGTACGCATCGCAGTTGCGAGTTCCCGAAGGCCACCGCAGAACTCGGGGTGGTCCGCACAGTCGACCAGCGTCTTCTCCAGGTCGCTGACCTGAACGGTCGTGCCCTCGATCGATGTTGGCTCAAAGCCGAAGAATTTCCGCTCGGTGACTGTCGTGACGCGGTACGGGACGCCGTGGATCTCCCGGCTTTGCGCTCGGGTCGGCGTGACGACGTACACCGTCCGGGG
>SL_8KL_010_SEDDRAFT_10005239_pt1 | contig 10219 bp, 9 predicted proteins | sample SodLakKL_010_SED_4_FD_11160 | JGI IMG/M metagenome (IMG submission 11160) | reverse complement strand
TGTCCAGAGCTCCAGAGCCCGCAGCAAGATAAAGCGCTGGTTTAAAAGACAGCGCCGGGACAAGATAATCGCCCAGGGCAGAAGTTCACTCAATAAAGCTCTGGAGAGGGAAAAGGTGGATCTTCCCGACGGCGAAAGAAACCAGGTATTGAAAGAGATCGCCCGGGATTTAAACAGAAAAGATGTAGATTCCCTCTATGAGGGTATAGGCTATGATCAGATTTCGACCAAACAGGTTATAAACAAAATTCCCGAAGAATATAAAGAAACTGTCGAGCTGGAGGATCTTATCACCGAGAAAGAAAGACAGGAATCCCGCGGTGGTGGAATTCAGGTAAAGGGGATGGATGATATTCTCGTACGAATAGCCAAATGCTGTAAACCCGTACCCGGCGATGAGATCATAGGCTATATAACAAGGGGCAGGGGTGTTTCTGTTCACCGCCAGGACTGCCCCAATGTTAAAAAGATGAAGGGAGAAGGAAGGTTAATTGAAGTTGACTGGAGTTCCTCTGGCTCGGAATCCTATCAGGTTGAACTGATGATAGAGGCTGTAAATAAATCCGCTCTTCTCAATGAAATTACAGGCGTAATTGACAATGAGAAGATCGAACTTCATTCTGTAATGGCTGATACGGATAAATATAATCAGGCCTATATCAAAATAGATGTGGAGTTGAGCAGTAAAGAGCATATGAATGACCTGATAAATAAAATAGAAAATGTATCAGGTGTGCTATCTGTGAGCAGAGCAAAACCCAGCTGATTGATCTTTTAGTCAGGCTTTTAAATCCATTATATATCAGGAGGTTTTTAGATGCGGGCAGTTGTGCAGAGGGTGAAATACTGTAATGTATCTGTCGGGGGAGAAGAAGTTGGAAGTATATCCGCAGGTCTCTGTGTTTTGCTGGCTGTGGGGGAGAATGATGACAGGGAAGATGCTGATTATATTTTTGATAAAATTCTCAACCTTAGGGTGTTTGCAGATGAAGAGGGTAAGATGAATCTTTCGGCCCGGGATGTTGATAAGGATATCATGGCCGTGCCCCAGTTCACTTTATATGGTGACTGCCGGGAGGGCAGAAGGCCCGGCTACAGTAATGCCGCTCATCCTGATAAAGCCGAAGAGCTCTTTGATTATTTTGTGGAAAAACTGGAGAAGACAGATCTCAATACAGCCAGTGGAGAATTCAAGGAGTATATGGAAGTGGATCTCTGCAATGATGGTCCTGTGACTCTTCTTGTGGACAGCGATAAAAATTTTTAATATACTTCAGCTGTCTAATGGAGGTAATACGAGGTGGAAATCTTAAAAGTTCAGCTGGGCAGGAATGCAACAAATTGTTATGTTATACAGGGCAAAACTGAAGGGATAATCATTGATCCCGGTTCGAAAAAAGAAGCAGATAAAATCCTGGGGAGAATGGATTTAGATTTCTTCGAGTACAGATATATCGTCAATACACATGGCCATTTCGATCATATAGGGGCCAATCAGGCTCTGCAGGATAAAACCGGGGCAGATATTGCCATACATNATGATGAGGCNGATGCCCTTGAGGATCCCGATTTGAATTCATCCAGTCTGCTGGGCACAGAAGTGATNAGCCCACCTGCCGATCTACTGCTGGAAGAAGGTGATGTAATTGAATTTTCCGGGGGAAAACTCGAGGTTTATCATACTCCCGGTCACAGTCCCGGGGGTATAGTTCTCTACGAACATTCAGAAGGAGTTCTGTTCAGCGGGGATACTATTTTCCGCAGCGGTGTGGGCAGGACCGATCTCCCCCGCGGAAGCGGTGAAGAGCTTAAAGCTTCTCTGGAGAGGATAAAAGAGCTTTTTCCTGGCGATGTGAAAGTTTATCCCGGTCACGGCAGAGCGACTACACTTCAGACTTTCTATGAGGGAGTATTCCCCAAAATTTATTGACATCTGCCCGTGGCTAAGATAAAATTTAATTGAATGAAAGGTGTCAGCAATAAGTTCTGTAAAGGAGTGTTTATTTTTAAATGTTTAACAAATTGCGCAATATCAGCAGGGTCATAGTTTATATCGTCGTGGTGTCTTTTGCACTCGGCGCTGGATTTATGGGCTATGGCGCTTTCGGTGGCGGCGAAGACCCATCACCTCAAGAACAGGAAGCCGCAGATGTTCTGGCTGAGGTCGATGGTGAGGAGATTTCCAGACAGAGGTATAATGAGGTGTTGCAGAATTATGCCCAGCAGACTGCGAATTTCACACGCGCTCAGATGATGGAATTCCGATACAGTGTTGTCGATTCAATTTTAGAAGAAACTATTATACTTCAGGAGGCTGAAGAACTGGGCATAGACCCTGAAGTAAGCCCGGATGAGATAGATGAAGTAATGAATGATATTCTGGAGCAGAATGACATGGATCTCGATGAATTTGAAGAGATGCTGGCCCAGCAGAATATCACCTTAGATCAAGTGCAGGATAGTATACGGCATTCATTGCGCCAGCAGAAGATGCTTGAGGAAACTGTAGAGTCGATACAGGCCGATGTGGAAGTAGAAGAGTCAGAGGTCGAAGAGAGATATGCTGAAGAATATGAAGAAGATGAACATGATGAGGATGAGAAGGAACAGGCTATGGCTGAAATCAGGGATAATTTAAAGGAGGAAAGAGAAGAAGAAGCTCTAAACGAGTGGCTGGAAGAGAGAAGAGCTGAGGCTGATATCGTAATCAATGATCCCATTCTGCTTGGTATGAGTTATTTCCAGGATGAGGATTATACATCAGCTATAAATACCTTTGAAGAAGCCCTGGAAAGAAGCAGGGATTCGGCAATTTATATCTACAAAGCACGTGCCTATAAAGAACTGGGTGAGATGGAAGAGGCTTATAGTGTTCTGGACAGAGCCCAGGAAGCAGAGCCTGAAGACTGGGAGCTAGCCTATGAATACGGTGAGATTCTTGTCGAAGCCGGTGAGGAAGAGAGGGCAATAGAGAAGTTTGAGGAAGCATCAGAATATGCCGGCAGAAACCTGATGGCCCGCTATCAGCTCAATATGGCTTTCAATCAGCTGGGAGCTGAGGAGCAGGCCCAGGAAGAGATGAACGAGTTTATGGATATTCAGCAGGAGCGAGAAGATATAGCACCTGAAGGTGTTCCCACGGAGACAGATGAGATGGAAGAGATAGACCCCGATGAAGTTGAAATTGACCCAGGTGAAGAGGATAACATCGAAGATTAAAACAAAAAGGTGATATAGTTATGTCAATAAATTCTCCGCGGGGGACACAGGATATTCTACCCCCCGCTTCTTTTAAATGGCAATATGTTGAAGAACTAGCTCACGATATCAGCAGAAGATACAACTATGAAGAGGTTCGCACACCGATATTTGAATACACAGAACTATTCAGCCGGGGTATTGGTGAGGCTACGGATATAGTTGAAAAAGAGATGTATACATTTTCCGACCGCAGCGGCAGAAGTATAACTTTAAGGCCCGAGATGACCGCCTCGGTTGTTAGATCATTTCTTGAAAACAAGCTCTATGGCGGTGTACAGCCCACCAAGCTCTATTATATCGGCCCAATGTTTCGATATGAGCGCCCGCAGTCAGGTCGCTTCAGACAGTTCCATCAGTTCGGGGTGGAAGCTCTGGGCAGCAACAATCCTGCTCTGGACGTTGAAATCATGGCCATGGGCATCGATTTTCTCAGGCAGATCGGCCTTTCCAGCTTTTTCGTGGAGCTTAACAGCATAGGCTGTCCTGACTGCAGACCACAATATGTTCAGACACTTAAGGAGTATTTTCAGGGATACGAGGATAGCCTCTGTTCTGACTGTCAGCGCCGCCTGGAGAAGAACCCCCTGAGAATTCTGGACTGTGATCAATGTCAGGAAATAATTGATGAAGCCCCCAGCATTCTGGACTATCTATGTGATAGCTGTCAGGAGCATTTTGCTGTGGTAAAAGAAGGTCTGGATGAGCTTGATCTTAATTATGAGATAAGTCCGCTTCTGGTCAGGGGGCTTGATTATTACACAAATACCGTCTTTGAAGTGAAGTCAGGTGATCTGGGTGCTCAGGATGCCATTTTTTCAGGTGGGCGTTATAATGGTCTGGTACAGGAGATCGGCCAGAGGGATGTGCCCGGTGCAGGTTGGGCTTTGGGACTTGAGCGGCTGCTTCTGTTGCTGGATAAAGAGGATAAGAGCTTTTCGAAAGATCTGGATGTTTATGTTATTACTATCGGTGAAAAAGCTGATGATTTTCACTGCAGCTAATTAGGGATCTGCGTGCTGCTGGATTGAGCGTGGATACCGATTATATGGAGCGCAGTGTGGGCAGTCAGTTCAAAGATGCCGATAGAAAAGATGCCAGATATACGGTAATTATCGGTGAAGAGGAACTCAATGAGGATGCAATCACCGTCAGAGATATGGAGAGTGGAGAGGAAAATTTGGTGCCAGCAGATAAAGTAATCGACAGGATGAAAGAAAATATTTATTAGATCTGAGGTGAAGATTTAATCATGACTGCAGAGTATAATGATTATAAACGCAGAACAAACAGCTGCAATGATATCGATGAAAATTTTATAAATGAAGAAATAGTCATAAACGGATGGGTGCAGAGAACAAGAGATCATGGCTCCCTGCTGTTTGTGGATGTCAGGGATAGAACGGGAGTTGTACAGGCTGTTTTTGACGAATCTGATGATAAAGATATGTTTGCGGAAGCGGAAGATCTTCGTTCTGAAGATGTCGTGGCCATCTCCGGCATAGTTCGCCGCAGACCGGAGGAGAATATCAACCCCGAGCTGGCCACAGGCCGGGTAGAGCTGGCCGCCGAGGAGCTTGAGGTAATCTCGCGGGCGGAGACACCTCCTTTTATCGTGGAGGATGCCTCCAGGGCCAGTGAAGATGTTCGCCTGAATTACAGGTATCTGGATCTGCGCCGACCTGAAATGCTGGATATCATGCACACAAAACACAGGATAATGCAGACAACACGCAATTTTCTTTCTGAGAGGGGATATTGGGAGATAGAAACCCCGATTTTAACCAAAAGCACACCGGAAGGCGCTCGTGATTATCTGGTTCCAAGCCGCCTGCATAAAGGCAGATTTTATGCTCTGCCTCAATCTCCACAGCTCTTTAAACAGCTTCTTATGGCCGGAGGAGTCGAGAAATACTTTCAGCTTGCCAAGTGTTTTAGAGACGAAGATCTGCGGGCAAATCGGCAGCCAGAATTTACCCAGATCGACATTGAAATTTCTTTTATTGAGGTGGAATCATTTCTGGAAGCTATGGAAGAGATGGTTCGAAGAATCTTTGCCGTGGCTGATATACAGCTTCCCGATGAGTTTCCCCGTATGAGCTATCAGGAAGCCATGTCCAGATACGGATCTGACAGCCCTGATAGGAGATTCGGCCTGGAGATAAATGATCTTTCGGATATCTTTGCGGATAGTGATTTTAAAGTATTCAGCAGTACAGTTGTCGGAGGTGGAACTGTCAGAGCCATTAAATTTTCCGGCGGAGCCGATCTGAGCAGAAGTCAGATCGACAGGTATGAAGATTATGTCAGGGAGAGAGGGGCTGAAGGTTTGATCTGGTTTGCACTGGAAGATGGTGAAATTAAATCCCCTGTGGCTAAATTCCTGTCAGATAGAGAGCTGAAAGATATGGCAGAAGAACTAGATGCCGTATCAGGAGATATTATTTTTGTAGTGGCCGGAGATTTCAAAACAGCCGTTAAAAGCCTGGGAGATCTGAGAAAGAAGATCGCCGCTGATTTTGATCTGATAGATGAAGATGAGTTTGATTGTCTCTGGATTGTAGAATTTCCTCTCTTTACATATAATGAAGAGGAAGGAAGGCTGGAGCCGGAACATCATCCTTTTGCTGCCCCAATGCCTGGTGATGAAGAACTTTTGCATACAGAGCCAGAAAAAGCCCGGGCTAATGCCTATGATATGGTGATAAACGGAGAAGAGGTCGGCGGTGGCAGTGTGAGAATTTCTGATCCCGAAATCCAGCGTCAGGTGTTCTCACTGCTGAACTTCGATGAAGGTGAAATCGAGGAGAAGTTCGGTTTTATGCTCGATGCCCTCTCTTACGGTGCACCGCCACACGGGGGTATAGCCTTTGGCCTGGACAGGATTACGATGCTCGCTACCGGACGGGAATCAATAAGAGATGTCATCGCTTTTCCCAAGACACAGCAGGCCACCTCTCCCCTAACCAGAGCTCCGGATGTGGTAAAAAAAGAACAGCTTGAGGAGCTCAACCTGGAGATAAAAGAAGAATAATTTCTGTTCATAAGGGGAGGCCAGAGAGAAAGGAAGGATTCTGGCCTCCTCTTTCATATTGCAAAATATGCGGTTATTTGATATGCTTAGTAAACAAAGAATATATTTTACCTTTTTTTGCAGTTTTCTCACAGGTGGGTGTCTGTTTATGAATCTTTTTTCACAGGTAGATAACAGCGGGGAGAAGCCTCTGGCCTTCAGGATGAGGCCCAGAGACTTTTCCGAACTTCACGGTCAGCAGCATATTGTGGGCGAGGATAAACTTCTGCGAAGGATGATAAAGTCAGATCGCCTGCAATCGATGATACTCTACGGTCCTCCGGGTTCTGGAAAAACCAGTCTGGCCCGGGTTGTAGCTGAAAATACAAGTTCTGAGTTTATCAAAATTAATGCCGTGACTTCCGGGGTTGGTGAGCTCAGAGATGTCATAGATAGAGGCCGAGAAAATCTACAGCTCCATCAGCAGAAGACGATTCTTTTTATCGATGAAATCCATCGCTTCAATAAAGCCCAGCAGGATGCGCTGCTGCCTTCGGTGGAAGAAGGGCATATCATTTTGATCGGAGCTACAACTGAGAACCCATATTTTGAAGTCAACTCTCCTCTGCTATCGAGATGCAGGGTTTTTGAACTAAAAGCTCTGACCGCACCGGAGATAGAAAAGATTATTATACAGGCTCTGGAGGATGAGGAAAGGGGCCTTGGAGATCTGAAAATTGAGATGGGTGAGGAAGATCAAAAATTTTTAGCTGAAGCTGCCAGAGGGGATGCCAGAACCGCTCTAAATGCCCTGGAGATAGCCGTGCTCTCCACTCCCTCCTCGGAAGAGGGTGTAATTGAACTTGACAGCAGCATTTTGTGTGAGTGCCTGCAGGAGAAGAAGAAAGAATATGATAAAAGCGGGGATAATCACTATGATGTAGTTTCAGCTTTTATAAAGAGTATAAGGGGCTCTGACCCGGATGCCGCGATCTTCTGGTTTGCCCGTATGATAGAGGCGGGGGAGGATCCCATGTTCATCGCCAGGCGCATCATAGTGCATGCAGCCGAGGATGTGGGTCTGGCGGATCCGAGGGCCCTGGAGGTGGCGGTCTCAGCAGCCCGTGCTCTGGAATATGTAGGTATGCCTGAGGCCAGACTGCCCCTGGCAGAGGCCGTGCTGTATCTGGCCACTGCCCCCAAAACCAACTCAACCATAAACGCAGTCGATAATGCTATCGAGTATTTAAGAGATAACGATCCCGGAGAGGTGCCCAAACATCTCAGAGACACCCATTACAGTGGGGCAGAAGATCTGGGGCATGGTGAAGGGTATAAATATCCCCACAGCTATCCGGATAATTTTGTTGAACAGACCTATCTTCCCCGGGAACATGAGTCCTGTCAGTTTTATCAGCCGGATGGTCAGGGTCGGGAAAAGAAGATAAAAAAATATTTGGAATACCTTCGCGATGCGAGAAAAGGGGAAAACATCGATGACTAGAGATGAAAGTATGAACGAGTATTTTACTCTTCACAGCAGATCTCATTACAGTCATAAGATCGAAGACAGCCGATTTATAGGTCATGCCACCCCCTGTTTTTCCCGAAAAGAAGCGGAGGATTTCATTGAAGAAATATCTGCAGAGCACAGTGAAGCAAGCCACAATGCCTTCGCCTGGAGAGTTTTTGGGGGAGATGAGATCAGGGAGATGGCAGATGATGATGGAGAACCTCCCAGCTCTGCTGGTCCACCTATTCTACAGAGAATCAAAGGTGAGGAATTATTGAATGTCGTCGTGGTGGTGACGAGATATTTTGGTGGCACCAAACTGGGAATTGGAGGGCTTATTAAAGCTTACGGCGGGACAGCTGCCCGGGCTATTGAGAAATCGGGCAAAACTAGGCTTGTTCTGCAGCACAGATTTTACTGCCGGGGCAGCTATGATTTTCTGGGAGAAGCTCTGGGACAGCTTGAACGCCTGCAAGCGGATATAAAGGATAATGGGTATGATGAGGGTGAATTTATGATAAAAGCTGAGATCGAAGCCTCCAGCTGGGAAGAGCTGGAAAGTGATCTCAGGTCTGCAACAGGGAACAGCGTGTCACTGGAAAAAATTGATTCATTTTTTGGCTCTAATTATTGACAACGGCCTGTTCTTATGGTAAACTAAATCTGATAAAAAAGCTCAAGATTAGGGGTGGGATAATGAAAATTTCTACCAGAGGTAGATATGGGCTCAGGGCATTAATCGATCTGGCTTTAAACCAGGAAGACAAAGCCATCCCTTTGCGGGAGATATCGGAGAGGGAGAAGATATCCGAGCAGTATCTTGAACAGCTGTTTGCCAGCCTGCGCAAGGCTGGAGTTGTTTCGAGTGTAAGGGGTGCACACGGTGGTTATCTGCTCAACAGAGATCCGGCCGAGATAACTGCCGGGGACGTCATTCGCATTCTGGAAGGCCCGATAAGGCCTGTGAACTGCATCGCAGATGATTTCAACTGTGAACAGGAAGAGGAATGTGTCACACATGAACTATGGGGTATTTTGAGTGAGCAGATAGAAGGAGTGCTCGATTCCTATACACTGGCTGATTTGATGGAAGAGGCCGATAAGGTTAAAGGAACACCGACAGAATAAATTTTGATCAAAGTTATATTTCTGCTATAATGAGGTGATATTAGATGGGGGATAGATACTATTTTGACCATGCCGGCACTTCTCCTTTAGACGAAGAAGTTTTGCAGGCCATGGAGCCTTACTTTAAGGAGAAATTCGGCAATCCTTCCAGCATCTATCAGGAGGGTCAGCAGGCTGAAAGAGCGGTGAAACGGGCCAGAGAACAGGTGCAGAATTTAATAAATGCCGAAGACAGCCGGGAGATAATATTCACCGGCAGCGGCACTGAAGCAGATAATCTGGCCATAAAAGGTGTGGCCATGGCCAGAGAGGATAGAGGCAGACATATAATCACCAGTGAAATAGAACATCACGCTGTACTTCACACCTGTGAATTTTTGCAGGATCAGCTTGGTTTTGAAGTGACCTATCTATCGGTGGATGAAAATGGTTTTATAGATCTGGATGAGCTTAAGAATAGTATCAGATCTGATACTATTTTGATTACAATAATGATGGCAAATAATGAGATTGGAACGATCCAGCCTGTTGCTGAGATTGCCGAAATAGCCCGTGATAATGATATATATTTCCACACTGATGCTGTTCAGGCTGCAGGCCAGATTGAGCTTGATGTTGAAGAGCTGGGCGTTGATCTTCTCTCGCTCTCAGCCCATAAAATCAATGGTCCCAAAGGTGTGGGAGCTCTATACGTGAGAAAGGGGACTAAAATTGTCCCCCAGATGATCGGTGGAGCTCAGGAGAGGAAAAGAAGGGCCAGCACGGAGAATGTCCCGGGAATTGTGGGATTCGGCAGGGCGGCCAGCCTGGCGCAAAAGAGGCTGCCCGAAAAGAGAGAAAAGATGATTGAGCTGAGAGAAAGAATCATCGATGGAGTCATGGATGAGATCGATGAGGTTATTCTCAACGGTCCCCGCAGTGAAAACAGACTTCCCAATAATGTGAATTTCTGTTTCAGATATATCGAGGGAGAATCGATCCTTTTAAATCTTGATATGCACGGTATAGCCGCCTCCAGCGGCTCAGCCTGTACTTCGGGGTCTTTAGATCCCTCACATGTGCTTCTGGCGATAGGTTTGAGCCATGAAGTTGCTCATGGGTCGCTGCGCCTGACACTGGGCTATAACAATACCCGGGAGGATGTGGATTATCTGCTCGATGTGCTTCCAGGTGTAATTCAGAAATTAAGGGATATGTCTCCACTTTACGAAGAATAGCAGCAAATAATCAACAGCCGCAACAGGAGCTGATAAACATGTATTCTGATAAAGTCATGGATCATTTTCAAAACCCCAGAAATATGGGGA
>SL_8KL_010_SEDDRAFT_10005238_pt1 | contig 10221 bp, 9 predicted proteins | sample SodLakKL_010_SED_4_FD_11160 | JGI IMG/M metagenome (IMG submission 11160) | reverse complement strand
TACGGCGAGGATATAATTGCTGTTGGCGGGGCGGGTAAGGGAGCGGATACTGCCATCGTTGTCCGCCCGGAACATTCGCAAAACATTTTCTCTTCCAGGATCAAGGAAATTGTTTGCAAACCAGCAAGCTAATAACACGGGCTTTGGCCCGTGTTTTTGGTAGTTTTCGCGGGGAGGCTTAATTGTGCAGGTTCAAATAGCAATTAATAAAACCAATAAATTTGGTCAGTCCCAGGGGGGAGATACTGCTGAGATCGTTGAAAGGCCCCGGGGAGGAATTTCCCTGATCCTTGTGGATGGCCAGGGTAGCGGTCAGGGTGCCAAAAGGATTAGTTCCCTGGTTGCAAATAAGGCGGTTTCCATGATTGGAGATGGGGCAAGAGATGGTGCTGTTGCCAGAGCTGTCCATGATTACCTTTATACAATGAGGCATGGGAAAGTATCTGCAACTCTAACCATTCTTTCCGTTGATATTAGTTCTGGAACTCTTTTAATAACCCGGAACTGCAACACCCCCGTTATTATCAGCTATCCGGGGGGTGGGATTGATATTTTGGATAAACCTGTCCCTCCCATCGGAGTTCACCCTCTATTGAGGCCAGATATACAACAGGTTGAATTAAAAGAAAATATCCGGGTTGCAGCTTTTACTGATGGAATATATAAAACCGGGTCAGAGGATGAAGAGGTTTTAACTATCCTTGAAACCGGTTTGAAGAAAGGGGAGATTTCCCTGCAGCAATTGGGACAGGATTTATTTGGGAAAGCCCTTGAACTTGAGAAAAAGAAGCCCAGAGATGATATGACACTGGCTTTATTAGGGCTTGAACCAGGACCTGATGATCATAAAGCGCGTTCTTTTTTCCTGTCCTTACCGCTCTAGGGAAAGAATGATGAACCCAGAAATCATGATTGTAGGGGTTTGTGCAGCGGGGAAATCGACCCTGGTGCAGAGATTACGAGAGATGGGTTATATAGTTGAAACTGTTTCTCAGGAGCACTCTTCCAATCCTTTTCTCTGGAAGCGCCGGGAGCCTTTTTTCCTGGTGGTCTTAGATTGTGAACTGGGAACCGCGAGGGAAAGAAGACAGAGGGAAATTCCCGAAAACAGATTTCTGGTTCAAAAAAATAAGCTGAAGAAGGCCAGGGAAAACTGCGATTTTTTCTTGCGAACTGACAGTTTAACCGTTGAAGAGAGTGCTCAAAGAATTTTAGAAGCCTACCGGGGAAAAAAGGCAAAAGAGAGGGGGAATGATTAATGGGGTTAACCTTGAAGGAGATTAGGGATGATGAAAGGATTAACTGTTACATGGAAATAGCTGACGACAATCTGGCTGCCCTGGGCTACACCGAACACGGGAAACGACATGCTCGCCTGACGGCGGGGATCGCGGCCCATATTCTTGAAGAACTGGGATATTCTGAAAGGAAACAGGAACTGGGGGCGATAGCCGGTTATCTCCATGATATCGGAAATGTGGTAAACCGTGTTAATCATGATGTTAGCTCGGCTCTTTTGTCAGAACAGATCCTTTTTTCCCGGGGGATGGTTCTGAAGGATATCGCTATTATAATTGGAGCAATTGGCAACCACGATGAAGGAGAAGGTTTCCCGGTTTCTCCGATTTCCGCTGCCATTATTATCGCTGATAAATCCGATGTTCACAGGAGCAGAGTACGGGAGAAAGACAGGGCTCTTTTCGATATTCATGACCGAGTCAACTATGCTTCCGAAGCCTCCCGGGTTCATGTTGATGCCCAGAACAAGCTTATTTCTCTGGAGATCACTATTGATACAGAGATGGTCTCAGTTATGGATTATTTTGAAATTTTCCTCGACCGGATGAATATGTGCCGCAGGGCGGCCAAAGCCCTGGGTTGTAATTTTAATCTAACCATAAATGAAACCCGCCTTTTATAGGAAAGATTCTAATGGGAAAAAGTTTGACAAGGCGGGTAGTTAATTCTATAATGAATGAGAATGCAAACAGTTGTGGGAAAGGAGAACAGCAATGGGTTGGAAACAAAAACAAATTTTAAAAGGTTTGCTGGTGATTTTTGTAATTGCCATTTCAGTGGTTTCCTTCTGGCATTCCGGGATAAATTTAGGGCTTGATTTGGCTGGAGGGACCCACGTTGTTCTTGAAGCACAGGATACTGGAACCCGGCAGGTTGATGCCCAGACAATGGCCGCCTTGAATCGGATCATTGAAAGAAGGGTTAACCAGCTGGGGCTCTCTGAACCAAGAATTCAGAGAAGCGGTGATCGCCGTTTGATTGTTGAATTACCGGCTGTTGATGAGCCTGACCGGGCCATCCAGGTAATCGGAAGAACCGCCCAGCTAACATTCAGGGATGCTGATGGAAATATCCTAATGACTGGCGAACACCTGGTTGATGCGCGGAGCGAATATGACCAGATGTACAGAAATCCAGTCATCAACTTCCAGCTTGATAGTGTGGGAGCGCAACGTTTCGCCCAGATAACTCAGGCCATGCTGGGCGAACCCATGCAGATTTATCTGGATGATGATTGGCTTTATACCGGAACGGTAGAAAGTGTTATTAGCGACCGTGGCCAAATCAGGGGTTTTGGTTCTCTTGAGGAGGCGGAAGAAGTTGCTGTCCTGCTCAGGGAAGGTGCTTTACCGGTTCCCTTAAGCATTGAAGAAAGCAGGACTGTTGGCCCCACGCTGGGCCAGGTTTCCATTGAACAGAGTCTCCGAGCTGGGGCTCTGGGGTTGGTTTTAGTTGGGGTTGCCATGATTTCTTTTTACCGCTTACCGGGAATAATTGCAACCATTACCCTTGGAATTTATGGAATGCTTGTTATTGGCCTATTAGCAGGCCTTCAGGCTGTTTTGACTCTTCCGGGAATTGCGGGGTTGATTCTTTCAATTGGAATGGCCGTTGATGCCAATATCATTATTTTTGAGAGGATCAAAGAAGAATTGCGCTTCGGTAAAACCCTTCGGGCTTCAATTGAATCTGGTTTTAGAAGGGCCATGACGGCGATTATCGATGCCAATATAACCACCCTGATTACAGCACTGGTGCTTGCTTATTTTACTGTTGGAACCGTTAGGGGTTTTGCAATTACTCTGATAATTGGAATTTTTGCCAGTATGTTCTGCGCTTTGATTATTACAAGGATTTTGCTCGATTTTGCTTATGATTTGAAGGTCCTCAAAGGCGGGCATAACTTTGTTGGGGCAAGGAGGTAGTAGCCTTGGACTTTGTAGGGAATAGGAAAATTTGGTATGGTATTTCAATACTGCTAATTGTCGTTGGACTTCTTTTCCTGGGGATTAGGGGTTTAAATCTGGGAATTGATTTCCGGGGAGGCTCTCTAATTGAATACATGTTTGAAGAGAGGGTTACCCTGGGTGAATTTAGAGAAGTTCTGGCTCAAGTTGATCTGGATGATGAAGGAGCAGTGGTCCAACCCTCCGACCAGGAAGAGATTTTTGGAATTTTGCTCCGGACCAGAGCACTTACCCCTGAAGAAAGCGAAAGCCTGACTAATGCCTTGCGGGCAGAATTTGGTTCTGCAGAACAGCTCCGGGCTGAGATTGTCTGGCCAACAATAGGGGAAGAATTAACCTGGAGGGCAATTCTTGCTCTTGTTGTGGCCTCCCTTGTAATTATTGTTTATTTGAGCATTCGCTTTGAACCCAAATATGCTATGGCGGCACTGCTCGCGGTTCTCCACGACGCTCTAATTGTAATCGGGTTTTTCGCTCTTGTTTTTAGAGAGGTGAATACGCCTTTTGTGGCAGGTCTTTTAACAATAATAGGTTATTCAATTAATGACTCTATTGTAATTTTTGACCGGATCAGGGAAAACAAAAAGTTCAAACGGTACAAAGATTATAAAGAGTTGGTTAATGCATCTATTATTGCGAATTTACCCCGGTCGATAAATACCTCTGTTACAACACTGCTCTGTGTTACAGCAATATTCCTTTTTGGGGGAGTTACCATAAAAGCTTTCATGCTGACTCTCTTGGTTGGTTTTATTGCAGGGACTTATTCTTCGATTTTTATAGCCAGCCCATTTTTAATAACAATCGAAGAAAAGATTCCTTTCTTAAGAGGGAAAGAGGCCTAAGGGCCTCTTTTTTTTTGGGGAAGGAAACTAATTTCAAAAAACGAATATATATTAGCAGGAGGGAGGGGTTTAAATTGCAGACCCTGATTATTGCAGCTCTAATTTTTGCCCTTCTAATTGCAATTTTTGCCAGTCAGAATGCCGAACTTGTTGAAATTGAATTTATTTTCTGGCAAACCGAAACTCCCCTGGTGGTGGTCGTCCTCGCGGCCGCAATCCTGGGAGCTTTAATCATTGGATTGCCCGGTTGGATAAAACAATTTCGGCAGACCTATGTAGTCCGGGCTCTAAGACAGAAGATAAGTCGTTTGGAAAAAGAAAAAGAAGATCTGGCGTTTCTAATAGACCATTCCCGTCCTGCTAATGGGTTTTCAGACGAAGAACTGGAAGAAGGAGAGGAAAATCATAATGACCGGCTCAACTAAAATATTAATTGCCCCTGAAGAAAATAAGGAGATGGTAAAATACCTGAGCAGAACCATGGATATTTCACGCTGGTTGGCGAGTTTTCTCGTGAACAGAGGGATCGTAACACCCCGGGAAGCGGGCTTTTTTCTTTTTGGCGACCTTTGTGATCTACCCTCTCCTTTCGAATTAAAAGATATGGATAAAGCTGTGGAGAGAATAAATAAAGCTATAAAAAACCTTGAAGAAATAATGGTTTACGGAGATTATGACGCCGACGGGATCACTGCAACTGCTCTGCTAACTCATTTTTTAAGAAAAGCGGGTGGTAAAGTTTTTCCGTTTTTACCCCGTCGGGAACGAGAAGGTTATGGACTGGATGGGGAGGCTGTCCGAAAAGCTGCAAAGAGCGGAATAAAACTTTTAATTACAGTAGATTGTGGGAGCAAAAATGCCGATGAAATTTCTCTGGGCAGATCTCTGGGGATGGATGTAATAGTTACCGATCATCATCAGATTGAAAAGTTGCCTCCCGCAAATGCAGTTATTAATCCCCACAGGACCGACGATAGTTATCCTTTCCCGGATCTTGCTGGAGTGGGAGTTGCTTATAAGCTTTGCCAGGGGACCATGGAAAAAATAGAAAAACCGGGATGCTTTTCTCCCCAACTGGGGGAATTGCTTCCCCTGGTCGCAATAGGAACGGTCGCGGACCTTGTTTCCCTGCGGGAAGAAAACAGGATCCTGGTCAGAGAAGGATTAAGAGAACTGGAGCAAACTTCTTTCATTGGCTTGAAGGCACTCCTGAAGAAGTCCGGTATTGAAGGACAGATTAATAGCGGGAATATTTCTTTTGGTCTGGCCCCGCGCTTGAACGCTGCAGGAAGATTGAAAACAGCTAAAATTGCCCTGGAGCTTCTTTTAACTGAAGATCCCCTGAAAGCGAAGAGACTCAGCAAGATTCTCGATCGGTTGAATAGGAGGAGGCAGGCTGTAGAAGAAAAAATTGTTAATGAAGCTCGGGAGATATTTTCCAGAAGGAAAACGGACCGGATTTTGCTTGCCGCCTCTCGGGAATGGAACCCCGGGGTGGTGGGAATTGCTGCTTCTAAGCTTGTGGAAGAATTTTCCCGTCCGGTTTTATTAATTGGCCTGGAAGGTACCGAAGGCAAGGGTTCTGGGCGGAGTATTCCCGGATTTGACCTTTATCAAGCCCTGAAAAGCGCAGAGGACTGCCTGGTCAAATTTGGTGGACATCCTATGGCCGGAGGTTTTACAGTTGAAGCTTCGAAGGTAGATGATTTGGACAGAAAAATGAACCAATTTGCCCTGGAAAACCTGCCTGACGAACTTTTGCGGAAGAGAATCTCTGTTGAAGGGTTAATCGACCTGGAGCAGACTGATTTCAGTTTGATTGATGACATTGAAAAACTTGCTCCTTTTGGGATTGGTAACCCCCGTCCCCTATTCAGCAATGAGAGCCTGACCATCAGGCAAAAAAGACAGGTGGGGCGGGAGGGGAAACACCTTCAATTAAAACTGGCATCCCAAGGGAAAAAAACCTTCCGGCAGGCGATTGCTTTTCGGATGGGTTCCCGCTATGCTGAGTTGGAGAAAGGAAAGGGCTATCAGGTTGTTTTTGTTCCCAAAACCAATGAGTGGAATGGCCGCAAGGAGGTTCAACTGGAAGTTAAGGATATTTCTCCTTCTTATATAAAGGAAGTGACTGAGAAAAGGGAGTCGGGAAGAGGTTCTTTTTCCCTTTTGAAATCGGGAAATTTTAAACCCGGTAGGGAAAAAATTCTGAAATTAATTGCTGAAGAAATTGNCTCGAGTGGGAAAAAGGGAATTTACCTTGCTCCCACTCTCAGGCGTTTGAACCGGGCCTGGCAAAAAAGGCCGGGGAAAATGGAATGTGGATTCATTTCGGGTCTGAAAACCAAAAAGGAAATTAGGGCTGCTTTTAAACGCCTGGAAGGTGAAGAACCCTTTTTACTGTTCATGAGTTTTCCAGTATTTTTTTATTATTACCCTCGATTAGCTTTTTTGCCGCTTATATTGGGCTGGGAAAGCCCATACCCAGATTTTCCTCCCGCTACTTTTTACAGGTTTCTGGAAAAAGACCTAAGAAAATGGGAAAAATTTTATGGCCTTGAATTTTCAAATTTTGATTGGAAATTACCCTTTAACCCTGAACGAGAGCTGGATCTGGGCCAAAAGGAAATGGTTTTGCAAAAAATTAAAAGAGAAGAAATGCTAAACTCGTTCCACTTTCCTTTATGTGTTTTTTCAGGGAAAAATAAAGGAAAACTAAGTAAAAATCACGTAGAGAAAGAATTAATAGATTCCAGGGAGGCAATTAAGTTAAAAACAGATACGTTAGGGATTTGGGGTCCACCCTCAACTGGAGGGGAGTTCCTATCCTTCCTGGAAGAATTCCAGGGAGAAAGAATTGTTTTTGCAGAGGGTTGGGAGCCAATGGCAAAAAAAAGCCAGCTTCTTGACAGGGATAAAATGGTTCGAATTTACCTCGAGTTGAGAGGAAAAGATAGCCCGGTACTTTTGGAGAATTGGAAACAAAAAAACCAAGAAAACCCTTCACTTTTTATGCAGGCCCTTATAATTTTCCAGGAACTCGGCCTGGTAAAAATTACTGGTAAAAGAGAGGATAGAAGGGTTGAAATCAAGAAAACCGATGGGAGAAATGTAGACTTATTCAGGTCTTTACGTTATAATGAATTTGTTAATGAGAAGGAAGCTTATTTGCGCTGGTCTGAGATTTTGAATTCATCGTTATCCCATTTTAATAATGTTTTAGGGGGCGCAGAGAATGAAACTTAAAAATTTTGTTAGAGAGATTGCTGATTTTCCAGATATGGGCCGGAACTACAAGGATATTACTCCGGTTTTGCAACAATCCGATGCTTTTCAGGAGTGCATAAATTTATTGACCGAGCACTATCGGAACTGGGAAATAGATATAATAGCGCCCATTGAAGGTTTGGGTTTTTTAATTGGCGCTCCCCTGGCTTTTAATTTAAAAACCGGGCTTTCTCCGATACGCAGGCCCGGTGAATTGCCCGGGCCCGTCCGGTGGGTGGAATTTGAGAAAGAACTGGATTCACTTGTCCTGGAAATCCACGATGATTCCATTGGGCAGGGAGCACGGGTTTTAATTATAGATTCCATTCTGGCAACCGGCAATACTTCTCTGTCAGCGGCCCGGCTAATTCAAGAACAGGGTGGTTCGGTGATTGGTTTTTCCTACCTTGCTGAGCTGAAAAACTGCCGGGGTCGATTGAAGCTTGTTGATTTCCCGGTTCACTCTATTATTCAGTTTGAGGATTAAGGGGGCTGTCCTCTGATGGGTATTAACGAACTTATTAATTATTTGGAAAAACAAAAACGTGATGAAGAAACCATTGCCCTCATTCGGGAAGCTTATGAGTTTGCTTCAACGGCTCATTCGGAGCAACTCCGGCTGTCAGGAGAATCTTTTATTGTGCACCCGGTTAGTGTTGCCCGAATTATAGCAGAACTTGAACTTGATGGGACTTCTATCGTGGCCAGTCTCCTGCACGATGTCCTGGAAGATACTCCCACAACCCGCCAGGAAATAGTAAATAAATTCGGGGAAGAAGTAGCCCTAATTGTTGAAGGGGTTACAAAATTGAGCCGGATTGACTTTAAATCCCGGGAAGAGCATCAGGCCGAGAACCTGCGCAAAATGTTCCTGGCTATGGCNGAAGATATTCGGGTGGTGATAGTTAAACTCGCCGACCGTNTGCACAATATGCGGACCCTTGAACATGTTTCTGGGGATAAAAAAGAAAGCAAAGCCAGGGAGACACTTGACATTTATGCTCCCCTGGCCCATCGTTTGGGAATGTTCCGCATGAAGTGGGAACTGGAGGATTTAAGTTTCCGCTATTTAGAACCGGAGATGTATAGAACCCTGGCCAGTAAAATTGATGAAGGGCGAAAAGCCCGGGAAAAGGATATCAGGGTGGCCATGGAAATTTTACAGGAGAAACTATCCGAAATGGGGATAAATGTAGAAATCTATGGACGGGCAAAACACCTTTACAGCATTTATCAGAAGATGGCCAACCAGGATAAAGAGTTCGATGAGATTTATGACCTGATTGCCATGAGGATCCTTGTAGATAATATTCGCAATTGCTATGAAGCCCTGGGTGTTGTCCATGAACTCTGGAAGCCCATTCCGGGCCGTTTTAAAGACTATATTGCTGTTCCTAAATCCAACTTGTACCAATCCTTGCACACCACGGTTATTGGCCCCAGAGGAAGTCCCCTCGAAGTTCAAATAAGGACCTGGGAAATGCACCGGACTGCAGAATACGGAATTGCTGCCCATTGGAGATATAAGGAAAAGAAAAAGGGTAATTCGGGTGAATTTGAAAGGAAACTGGCCTGGTTGAGACAGCTCCTCGAATGGCAGAAGGATATGCAGGATGCCCAGGAGTTTATGGATTCCCTCCGCGTTGATCTTTTTGAAGACGAAGTTTTTGTTTTTACTCCTAAAGGAGACGTTGTTTCCCTGCCCCGCGGCGCAACTCCTGTGGATTTTGCCTATAGCATCCACACCGAAGTTGGGAATCAGTGCGTTGGGGGCAAAGTTAACAGCAGACTTGTTTCCCTGGAATACGAGCTGGGGAACGGTGATATTGTTGAAATAATTACCTCGAAAACCAGTAGTGGTCCCAGCCAAGACTGGCTTAAATTTGCCAAAACATCCCGGGCGCGGAATAAAATTCGCCGGCATGTAAAACAGCAAAGACGCCAGGAAATACTTGACGAGGGCAAAGACGCCCTGGAAAAAGAATTGAAGAGAAGGTCCATTAAGCTAAGAGAAGCAGAAAAAGAGAAGTTTTTAGAAGAGGCAGCGGAATATCATAACTTCAAAGATGGAGAAGAACTTCTCGCTGCCATTGGCTATGGGACTCTTCCCGCAAGCCAGGTTGTCAATAAGTTCTTTAAAGAAGAAATAAATGAGACGCAAATTCTTGAAAAATACCAGGAAGAGGCCCGGCCCAGGGTATCCCGGGACCGCCAGAGTGGAGTGCAGGTAATGGGGGTCGATGATCTTTATGTCCGGATTTCCCAGTGCTGCAACCCGGTTCCAGGGGATCCAATTATAGGTTATATTACCCGGGGGCGCGGGGTTTCCATCCACCGCAGGGACTGTTCCAATGTCAAACATCTCCTCCAGGATGAGGGAAGAACGGTAGTCGCCAAGTGGGCTACCGAGCAAGAAGAGGCATATAGTGTGGATCTCAGGATCAGGGCCATTAATAAGTCGGGCTTACTGAACGAAATAACCTCAATTATTTCCAATGCAAAACTGAACATTTCCGCGATCAACGCCCGTTCTTCGGAAAACCATACTGCCTTGATTGATATAACCCTGGAGGTTTCCAGCCTGCAGCAATTAAAAGATATCAGGAAGAAACTGGGCAAAGTGGATGGAGTTTTTAATGTGACCCGGGAAGGAGCAAATTAAAAATAATTGCGGCATAACCGCATTTATAAACAACAATCAATATGTTGGAAAGGATGAGTGGAATGGAAAAGACGGCAGTTATTGCAATTGGAGGGAACTCTTTAATCAAGAGCAAGGAAAAGCAGGAAATTGAACATCAAATGGAAGCGGTACAGGATACCGCCAACCATATTGTAGATAT
>SL_8KL_010_SEDDRAFT_10005237_pt1 | contig 10222 bp, 8 predicted proteins | sample SodLakKL_010_SED_4_FD_11160 | JGI IMG/M metagenome (IMG submission 11160) | reverse complement strand
TAACAGTAGCGATCAGAACGATCTCGTTCTACGTTCCGTCAGGAACGTTTGGTGAATCGGAGATCTCTGAACCTGCCAACCATCCAAAATCTCACGACTCACGACTCAGGACTCAAGACTCTCGCCTCAAAAACACTCTGCCTCCTTTTTCAGTAGTCAACTCTATCCTCTTTCTCTTTCCATTTATCAAATAACAGGGTTGCATCAGATTGCAGTAATTGTTGGCTGGGAATGGTCCGGTTTTCAGGAGAGAGATCCAGCTCTTCATAGATAAAACTATCGTCAAAACCTGCATTTGCAGCGTCTTGTCGGGTGCCCGCATAAAAAACACGATCGGGCCTGGCCCAGTAAATGGCGCCCAAACACATAGGGCATGGCTCACAGCTGGTGTATATATCACAATCGGTTAGTTGAAAATCGCCAAGTGCTTCACACGCTCTTCGAATGGCAACTATTTCGGCATGGGCCGTTGGGTCATTTTCGGATGTAACCCTGTTATTTCCCTCTGCGATAATTTCGTTGTTCTTAACAATCACACAACCGAAGGGGCCGCCTTCATTACTCTCCATGCCTTGTTGAGCCAGTTCGATTGCCCGTTTCATATAGATCTCTTTCATTATCAGAACTCAATTATTAATGGTTTATTCCAACATAAACAGAACAGTTGAAAAGGTACAGGTCTGAAAAGTTCAATATGTGCTTTCAGTTCGCGTCAGATTGACTGGGTGTGTGGAAACACGGGTATTTACACGGTAAACCAGGGACCTTTGCAATGGGGAAGATCCACCACCTCTCAGTGGTATTACCATCATGACCGATTCAGATAATACAGGAGAGTCGACCAGGGCATATTTTGGAAAAATTACGCTTTCAAAAAAGTAGATGGCATAGCTTATTGATGTAAATATCAGCTTGTTTGGATGCCTGTTCATATGAAGTGATAAAATCCCTATTATTGAGGCAATTTTAAATTGATAAATCATCATCACATACACAGGTAATCACTATATATGTCACTACTCGTAGTTGGATCCGTTGCTTACGACGGAATAGAAACGCCATTTGGAAAAACGGACCGCATTTTAGGCGGTTCAGCAACCTATATCTCTCTTGCTTCATCCTATTTCGCAAAGCAGATCAATCTTGTTGGAGTTGTGGGAAACGACTTTGCGGATGAAGATATTGACCTTCTGAAAAGCAAAGATATAGATCTTGAGGGACTACAGATTGACAAGAGCGGAAAGACGTTTTTCTGGAAGGGGAAGTACCACTACGATCTGAATAACCGGGATACTCTCGATACGCAGCTCAACGTGTTTGAACACTTCAATCCTGTTATTCCCGACTCCTATAAAGACGCCAGGTATGTGGCGCTGGGAAATATCGAACCGAGTTTACAAGGCCGTGTTCTCGAGCAGGTTAATAAGCCTGATTTTGTAGTGATGGACACGATGAATTTGTGGATAGAAATCACGCCGGATGCCTTGAAAGAGACGCTTAAGGGCGTTGATCTATTAGTGATCAACGATTCGGAAGCCCGGGAGCTTGCAGAAGAACCCAATTTAATTAAAGCTGCCGATATAGTAAGAGCAATGGGCCCCAAAATGCTGATCATTAAAAAAGGTGAACATGGGGCACTTCTGTTTACGAAAAATGAAATATTTTCGGCTCCTGCATATCCTGTTATCGATATATTTGATCCAACCGGCGCAGGCGACTCTTTTCTCGGCGGCCTGTTGGGATGGGTGGATTACACGAACGACCTATCTACAGATAACCTGCGTAAAGCAGTTATTTTTGGATCCGTGATGGCAAGTTTCTGCGTGGAAAAATTTGGGCCGGAGCGGTTGAAAAATCTTACTGAGAAGGAGATATATGATCGCTACAGGGAGTTCAGGAGCCTGAGCCGAATACCCGAAGTGGACTAAATTTAACATAACCTCGCTTTTACTCATGTCTAAACCTGAATCAGTATTTTTGGCATCCGGAAACAAACACAAGATTGAAGAGTTAAGGCAGGTTTTAGCCCCGTTGGGAATTGATCTTAAATCTGTACTGGACTTTTCAGATGCTGAAGAGGTAGACGAAGATCAGCCGGACCTGGAGGGGAACGCCATGAAAAAGGCAAGTTTCTGGCACCGGAAAACCGGTTTGCCGTCATTGGCAGATGATACCGGTCTTGAAGTGGACGCCCTTGGAGGAGCGCCCGGCGTCTATTCAGCCCGTTACGCCGGAGAGAAGGCGACCTACGATGATAACGTAAATAAACTACTGAGTGAGCTTGAAGGTAAAAAAGACCGTTCAGCTCAATTCAGAACGGTCGTCGCATATGTAACTGAAGATGAAGAACAGATCTTCGAAGGAATTTGCAGAGGAGAGATCATTCAAGAAAAAAAGGGAGATAAAGGGTTCGGTTACGATCCGGTTTTTATGCCGGATGGCTATGAAAAAACCTTTGCNGAACTCAGCAGTACTGAAAAAAACAAGATCAGTCACCGCGGAATTGCCGTCCGTAAGTTTATCGATTTTCTAAAATAACTCTATGCTGATTCCGGTCTCCATGATTTGACACCGTCGCGAATCACACTATCCAGCTTATCCACAGAAACCCGTTCCTGTTTCATATCGTCGCGATAGCGAATGGTAACGGTATTGTCTTCAAGTCCGTCAAAGTCGATGGTAACACAAAACGGCGTTCCGGCTTCGTCCTGACGCCTGTAACGCTTGCCGATAGAACCGGACTCATCATAGAGCACGGTGTAATCCTCTTTGAGTTCTGCCTCAATCTTTTTGGCCAGCTCCTTTAGTTCCGGCTTTTTTACCAGGGGAAATATACCCACTTTGGTAGGTGCCAGTTTCGGGTGGAGTTTAAGCACGGTTCGGGTATCGCCATCCACTTCCTCTTCACGGTATGCGTCACAAAGAACCATCAGGGTGCAGCGATCAAGCCCGATTGATGTTTCAATTACGTAGGGGATATATCGTTTTTGATCTTTCTGATCGAAATACTCCATCTTTTTACCGGAAAACTCCTGGTGGCGTGAAAGGTCGAAATCGGTACGGTTATGGATGCCTTCCACTTCCTGCCATCCGATCGGGAATTTGAACTGAATATCGGCTGCAGCACGTGCGTAGTGGGCAAGTTTGTCATCAGGGTGAGGTGTCGCCCTCAGGTTCTCCTCACGAATTCCTATACTCTTGTGCCACTCCATTCTCTTGCTGAGCCAGTGGTTGTAGGTCTCTTCGTCGGTTCCCGGCTCTACAAAGTACTGCATCTCCATCTGTTCAAATTCTCGCATGCGGAATACAAACTGACGGGCAACCACTTCATTTCTGAACGCCTTGCCAACCTGTGCAATCCCAAAGGGAACCTGAACCCGGGCTGTGTCGAGTACATTCTTGTAGTTCACAAAAATGCCCTGTGCGGTTTCGGGACGGAGGTAGATTGAATCGTCATCGTCTTTTGATGTGGCACCATAATGGGTTTTGAACATCAGGTTGAACTGGCGAACTTCGGTCCAGTCAAAAGCTCCTGATTCGGGTGCCTTAATCTCTTCGCTCATGATGATCTCATAAAGATCTTCACACAGCCCCAGCCGTGTTCCGGTCGTGTCGAGCTGCTGCTGCAGTTCATCCGCCTTCTCTTCCTTTCCCTTTTCACGAAGCTTGAAGATGTGCTGTTCGATCAGCATATCGGCGCGATACCGTTTCTTCGACTGCTTGTCGTCAATCATCGGATCGTTGAAACCTTCAACGTGGCCGCTAGCTTCCCACACCTTGGGATGCATGAAAATAGCCGCATCAATACCCACTATATTATCGTGAGCCTGGGTCATGGCCTTCCACCAATTTGCCTGAATATTCCTTTTGAGCTCTACACCAAGGGGGCCGTAGTCATATACGGCAGATAGGCCTCCGTATATCTCTGAAGATTGAAAAATGAATCCGCGTGCTTTTGAGAGGGATACAATACTATCGAGGCTGTCTAAATTCTTTTCTGGCATAAACCGGTTTGCTTTCTGTTTTAATTTAAAACAGATAATTGTGATTAATGAAAATGGGGCAGTGCGTCATCCGNACCTGATAAATCCCGGAACTGGATCACATTGCTCATGATTCTAAAAGAGCCCAAAGATAGGAAAAATCTCACCTTTGATGAATCGTTTGTGTGGATAGTTTGTTATTTTTGAGCTCTCCCGCAAAGGGATGCTATGAAAACCCGAAATTCAATAATTATATGCCTGATTACAATGTTGGAATCCTTGGTGCTACAGGTGCTGTGGGGCAAAAGTTTATCCGTTTATTGCAAGATCATCCATGGTTCACTATAAAAGCACTGGGTGCCTCGCAGCGCTCTGCGGGAAAACCTTATAAAGATGCGGCAAACTGGATTGAAAACTCTGTGATGCCCGATTCAGTTTCCGGTCTTACGGTCCGGGATTGTAAGTCTGCCGATTTTGCTGATGTTGATTTTGTTTTTTCAGGTCTGGACTCCTCTGTTGCCACAGAAATTGAAGCCGATTTTGCCAATGCGGGTATTCCCGTTATCAGCAATGCGAAGAACTACCGCACCGATCCAACCGTGCCGCTTCTGATACCGGAGGTTAATCCGGACCATATCGAACTTATTCATCAACAGAAATTCACTTCAGACGGCTCGGGATGGATTGTAACCAACCCTAACTGCGTGGTTGTGCCTTTGGTAACCACACTCAAGCCCCTGCAGGATGCATTTGGCATTGAGTCGGTAATCCTGACCTCCATGCAGGCCATCTCAGGTGCGGGATATCCCGGTGTGCCCAGCCTGGATATTATGGGAAATGTGATTCCGCTCATCGGGGGTGAGGAGCCGAAAATTCATGAGGAGCCATTGAAACTTCTGGGAACGCTGAAAGGGGATAAAATTGAACATGCAAACTTCCCGGTGCAGGCAACAGCCACCCGTGTTCCGGTGATCAACGGGCATATGTTGTCTATTACCGTTGGACTCAAACAGAGAGCAGATGCAAAAGAAGCCGAACGGGTAATGCGGGAGTGGAAGAGTCCGATTGCGAATCTTAATCTGCCCACTGCACCTCCCCGGCCAATACAGATACATGACGATGAGCGATACCCTCAGCCAAGGCTGCACGCCGATAGCGAAAATGGAATGCAGACGGCTGTTGGGCGCATGCGAAACGCCAACGTGCTCGACATTACCTATGTGGCAATGGCGCACAATACCGTTCGCGGTGCAGCAGGCGGGGCAATATTAAACGCAGAACTTTTGGTGAAGAAAGGCTTTATTAAATAACTGGTTTTACAGGAAAGTTTGTCAAACGGTGCCTCCATGGGGCAAGCTTTCCTGGTGAACCGAATAAATGTTTAATAGATAAGAGAGATGCCTCAAAAAAATCTTCCCGAAAAAATATGTCCGATTTGTAAACGCCCGTTTACGTGGAGAAAGAAGTGGGAGAGAGATTGGGAAAACGTGAAATATTGCAGTGAACGCTGTCGCAGAAATAAGAACGGATCAAGCTGATTTTGGAATTTAGTTTAATGTAAAACAATGTTAAGGTTTTTAGAAACCTGATTTCTCAGGAAAGATTTTAAACTCCTTTTTGTAGTAGTAGTTATGAAATACTATTACAATTATGCTGCTACACTACTTATTACGCTTATTTTCAGCTTCATCAATACGGAAATAGCAATACATGCCCAGGATACACAGTTCGATGAAGCCGGGGTAGAGGGGACGGTTTTAACCTCAGATGGAGAACCAATACCCGGCGCTACCGTTTCGATCTTGCTTGGTAACGAAGAGCTTGTAACAGGAACCAACACGTCATTGGAAGGTGAGTTTCAGCTTCACTTGGCCCCGGGAAACTATACCCTGAGAGTTAGTTATGTCTCTTATTCAACCTATGTAGAGAAGATCGAACTTGTTGATGGAGAGATATACGATACAGGTGAAATCAGAATGGTTCAATCTACTCAGCAACTGGACGAAGTTGTGGTTGAATCGCAGGCTGCAGCAGTTGAGATGCGATTTGACAGGCGCATATACAGGGCTGATGCCGATATGGATGCAATAGGAGGTTCCGCTCTCGACCTTCTGGAAAATATTCCATCTCTGGAAACAGATTTTGAAGGTAATGTAAGCCTTAGAGGCAGTGAAAACGTTCGTGTTTTGATAAATGGAAGGCCATCCGCACTTCTGAGTGGTGGCACTGATGCACTGGCTGCAATACCATCCGATAACATTGAGCGGGTTGAAGTGATTACAAATCCTTCTGCCAGGTACGGTGCACAGGGAGATGCAGGAGTGATTAACATTGTTCTGAAACGAAATCGCCTTACCGGCTTAAACGGTTCAGTTTCTGCAAGAACCGGAATTCCTGACGATCACAGGATCTCTACAAATCTTAACTCCATGACAAATAACGCGAACTGGTTTGCAAATTTGGGGTTCCGATACAGAGACCGGCCCTCAGAACGGAACAGATTTCAGCGATTTGAATCAGCCGATACCTCTTTTCAGTACAGCCAAAATCAGGAGAGAAGTCGTTCAGAGATCAGGGGCGATGTTCGTTTAGGGGCTGAATTCTTCCTCTCCGACCGGCAAACGATAACGCCATCTGCGTTCTTCAGAATCAGAGATCGCGATAACAGCTCGGATACATTTTACAGGGATATGGATCTCTCCGGGAATTTGGAAAGAGAGGTGTTCAGAGAAGATCGTGAAGATGAAGATCGGACCAATTTCGAATTTGATTTGGCATACGAGTTTGACATCGGGGGAGAATCAAATCAAAAACTGACCGCAGGTTTCAAATTTGATTACCAGCCGGAATCTGAAGCGTCAAATTTAAGGGAGTTTAACCGGTTAACAGGTGAGGATATTGTAAGGCAGCGAACAGACAACCGGGAGAGGACTACAGACCTGTTATTTCAGATTGACTACACTAGGGAGCTTGGTTCAGATGCTGAGATTGAAGCCGGTATCCGGTCAACGTCGCGCTGGGTGGATAACAATTACACCGTTGAGCAGCTCGAAGATGGGTTTTGGGTGCCTTTCGAAGGCTTTAATGATGATTTCCGGTATGATCAAAATATTAATGCCGCCTATGGAATTCTATCATCCCAGTTTGGCAAGTTTTCTGTGCAGGGAGGTTTAAGGCTGGAGCAGACCAAAATAAATACAGAGCTCACAGAGTCAGGAGACGGATCTGGGCAGAACTATCTGAATCTTTTTCCAAGTGTTTTTATGAACTATGAATTGAATCAACAAAACTCTGTTCAGTTAAGCTATAGCCGCCGATTGTCGCGGCCAAGATTCAGAAATATACTTCCATTCTCAAATTTCAGGGACTCACGAAATATTTTTACAGGGAATCCAAATTTGAATCCTGTTTTTTCAGACTCTTATGAGCTAAGCTATCTCAGGCTATGGAATTCAGGATCAGTTTCCACAAGCGTTTATCACAGATACAGAACAGGTGTGGTAGAACGAATCACTGAATTGGACAGTGATGGCATAACCCGGAGATTCCCTATCAATCTTTCAACGCAATCAAATTGGGGAAGTGAACTTGCAGTGAGCCAGCGCCTGTTTGATTCACTGAGATTGCGAGCCAGCGCGAATTACTTTTATTCCGACACGGAGGGTACATTTAATGACCAGATATTTGAACGTTCTGCAACTGCTTTTTTTGGAAGGGTAAGGCTGCAATGGGAAGTAGTGGATGGATTAAACCTGCAATCAACCTATTGGTATAGCGGGCCAAGGTCTACAACCCAGGGCACCCGTTCCGCCTCATATGGTATTAATTCAGGTATTTCGATGGATATCTGGAGCGGTGATGCAACGATCTCATTAAACGGGAGTGATTTACTGAATACCCGTGGCAGAACTACTATTATCGAAGAGCCAAACTTCTACAGTGAAGATGAATCCAGGTGGAGAACCCGATCTTTCCGGCTCAACTTTATCTGGCGATTCAGCAGTGTTAGTGGGTAATTAAAGAGATTTCATGATTTGAATATGGTATAAATAGCTCCCCTTCTTGAAAAAGAGGAGACTTCCACGTTGCTAAATTTAAATGTCTACTATCTAAAGTTAATCCGAAATAGCGTTGCACGTTGCGCAATCACCGTGTTGCAGTAGTTCTCACTCTAACTACGGTTACTGAACAACTTCGATGAAGCACCGGACTTTAAAAATTTCTCCACTCGTTCGGGGTCATCAGGTTTTGTGACAAGGCTAACACCAATAAGCAGGATTACATTAGCCGCAAGCCCGTACATGCCTTCATGCATTGGCAGGGGCTTGATTTCGGGAAACATCAAAAAGAGGGTATTCACTGCAATACCTCCGAACAGTCCGGCAAGTGCTCCCGCTTTTGTGGCACGCCGCCAGTAGAACATGGCGAAAATGACAGGAAAGATCTGAGCAACGCCACCGTAAGATCCCAGCAGAAGCGCAACGATCGAGACATCTATAACAACTGCAAAGAGGTAGGCAATTAAGCCGATTACCAGTACGGATATCTGAATCAGAAGCCGTTCACTTTTATCAGACATGGGATTTTTAAGCAGCGGACGGATTCCATCTCTCACTCCAACGGATGCTGCCGAGTGTAAAATAGCGTCACCTGACGACATGGAGGCGGCCAATGCACCTGCACAAAAGAGACCGATCACGATTGCGGGAAGATCGAGCTGCATGAGGATATAGGGCAGGATGCTGTCGGCCGGCACCACATCCGGAAAGAGTACGATGGCAGAAAATCCGATTAACAAGATCGGTACCAGAAAGATCAGAAATGTGGGGTAGAGAACAACGCTCAGACGAAGTGATTTGGCACTTTTGGCAGCAAAGCTTCTCATAAAGAAGTGAGGCCAGACAGAGAACCCGATTGCTGATACCAGAACAGCAGAACTGTAACCCCACCAGTTCCACTCTGAACCACCTGCTGTGAGACCCGGCGCTTTGAGCATGGCATCATGTCCTGCATCCANAATGGTTGTAAACATTTCACCGATTCCTCCATAGAGTACATAAGGCAGGTAGATTCCCAGGGCCCAGGCCATCACCATCATGAACATTCCCTGGAAGGCGTTCGACCAACCTACACCCATTACCCCGCTGAAATAGACATAAATTAAAACGATAATATAGGTTGCTCCGGCTCCGGCCCAGTATGGAATCAGGCCTTCACTGATAACATTCAGTACATATCCGGCACCGACCATCTGCAGGGTCAGATAGGGGATGAATACCACTACGCTGAGCGCTCCCAGCATGACGGATAGAAACTTGCTGTCGAACCGGTCTGCCAGCAGCTCTGCCTGGGTCACGTAACCATATTTTTTTCCCAGCCGCCAGGCCCGGGGTCCAAAAAAGTAGAGAGGTACAATTCCAATCACACCATATGCAATGATGTAAAATGCGGCTGCTCCTCTCGAATAGGCCCATCCCGGCCCGCCCAGAAATGCGAAAGAGGAGAAAATGGAAGCTCCAAGTACGAAATAGAGAATAAAGACATTCATGCTGCGATCACCGGCAACATATCCCGAAACGCTCGAAGAGATGGTCAATGAAGGGATAATTCCGGTAAGCAGAGAAACCAGCAGATAGAGCCCGACAATGATCAGAATTATCGTTCCGGTTTCCATCTCTTAATCGGCTTCTTCGTGGTTGGAATCAGAAATATAGAGAGCCATCATGGCTGAAAAACTGACAATTACCCAGAAAATAATCCAGGCAAAAGAGAGTGGAAATCCGAGAATCAGGGGAGTTGCTGAGGAGAAGAGGCATATCCCGGCCAGATAACAGCTATAGTGGCTAAGAGCATTACAATCACAAAAGCAGTACGGCTTCTTCGCAGGGTAAAGGCAAACGGGGGTTTCCGGTCTGATACGTTTTTTTGAGGCATGTCAGAATCTATCTCATTGTAATGAGAAGTGAAAATATTTTGAGGGAAGGATAAAGAAAAGTCCCACTTCGAAGGCTACCGTGTGGACACATTTTTAAAAATTGCAAAAAATAAACTTAAACGAAATCTTACACATATGAGTGGAGATTCTTCGACCCCAGCCAGAAAAACACTGACCGGGGCCTCAGAAAGACAATCACTGTTTCATGGAAAAAGGGCAGGCGAGACAAAGCCGACGGCTTTGTCTCGCCTGCCCTTTCCTCTTATTTGAAATCATGTCATGCTGACGAATCCCGACAATGCTT